>Ga0315906_10008465_pt1 | contig 12338 bp, 6 predicted proteins | sample LakEriMetagenome_4_FD_203526 | JGI IMG/M metagenome (GOLD analysis project Ga0315906, IMG submission 203526) | Freshwater fungal communities from buoy surface, Lake Erie, Ohio, United States - Buoy 2 MA122 | ecosystem: Environmental > Aquatic > Freshwater > Lake > Lake biofilm | place: USA: Lake... | reverse complement strand
GATAATATGCAATTCAATTTAGCAAAATGAAACTGATCATCACCGGCTGCACCGGAATGGTAGGCGAGGGGGTTTTGCAGGAAGCCATTCTTGATCCTATGGTGAAAAAAATTGCCGTAGTCAATCGTCATCCTCAGCAATATGAAAACTCCAAAGTTGAAGAAGTCATACTCCCCGATTTCTTCCATACAGGGGAAAGGCTTTCTGGATTGAAAGATTATGACGCCTGTCTTTTTTGTCTTGGCGTTTCATCCGTCGGCATGAAAAAGGATCTTTATGAGCGGCTGACGTACGATCTTACAATGAATTTCGCCAAGTCGATAATCGGGAACAATCCGAACCTGGTTTTTGAATATATTTCCGGCGCAGGCACCGATAGTTCTGAAAAAGGAAGCATTCACTGGGCCAGGGTGAAAGGAAAGGTAGAAAACGACCTGATGAAACTTGGATTTGCAAAAGTGTATTGTCTTCGTCCCGGTTACTTACAGCCGACTCCGGGTTTGAAAAAAACGCATCGATATTACTCATATGTAAAATGGGCTTATGCTCCGCTGAAGCGTATCTGGCCTAATTGGGCCAATTCGCTTTCGGATCTGGGGCTGGCTATGATAGAGCTGGTCCGCAGCGGGTATCGTCGCCCAATCATCGGAATCAGAGATATTAACATCCTGGCTAAAAAACCTAAACTCAAATCATGAGCAAGGCATTCATAGTAGCACTTAGGGAGGAATTAAATCATCTGGAGGAAATCAATGGTTCTCCCGTTTTTTTCTGCGGAGTAGGAAAGGTCAATGCGGGCCTTGGAGCCGCAGAGTTGATTAACAAGGGTGTATCTGAAATCATCAACCTTGGCTCCTGTGGATCCACGCTGCACAAAACCGGAGAGATTATCAAAGTAGGCCGGGTGTTTCAGGATATTGATTGCTCACCTATCTGTGAATACGGGCACACGGCTTTTCAGGAGGGAGATCCTTTCATAGTCCTGGATTCCGCTTCCACCTATAGTTGTTTCACCACAGATTATTTTTATGATCATGTTCAACATGAAAAATACTCTTCACATTATCTAAGGATGATCAATTCCTGTTCGGTATTTGATATGGAATTATTTGCCATTGCAAGAGCTTGTCAGAAAATGCAGGTGCCGCTTACCGCGTACAAATGGGTATCCGATGACGGTGATTTCAGCCAGTGGCAGCAAAATTGTGAACTGTCTTCTAAAAAGGTAATTGACATGTTAGCGTTAATTAAATAATGAAAAATGACCTCACGTAAGTTACTTCCTGCCTTAATTGGTTTTTTGTTTTTGTGGTCTTGTTCCAAGACGGACGATACGGCGCCAATCGGCAATGAGCCTGCCAGTTTATATTTCCCCGGCGTAAGCGATACAAGCTGGGCCCGCATGACTGAATCGGATCTGAACTGGGACAAGGACTCTCTTGATGCCCTGAGGAATTTTCTTTCTGACAGGAAAACCAAGGCTTTCCTGGTGCTGAAAAACGGCAAGATCGCGCTGGAATGGTATTTCGGCAATTTCGGAAGAGACAGTAATTGGTACTGGGCTTCCGCAGGAAAGACGCTCACCTCCATGCTGGTGGGTATCGCCTATCAGGACAGTCTTTTAGATTTGCAGGACAGGACTTCGGACTATCTTGGAGCGGGCTGGACTTCGCTCACCGGTCAGCAGGAAGATCGAATTAGAATCTGGCATCAACTCACCATGACAACAGGCCTAGATGACAATGTTAACGATAAGGATTGCACAGCGGATACCTGTCTCCGTTATAAAGCAGATCCGGGTACGAGGTGGGCCTATCATAACGCGCCTTACACCTTGCTGGATAAGGTGGTGGAAACAGCCTCAGGCATGACCTATAATAACTACTTCCGTCAGAAAATCCGAGACCGTATCGGTATGAACGGCGGATGGATAAAGCTGGATCAGAATAACGTTTACTTCAGTACTGCCCGCAGCATGGCCCGTTATGGTTTGTTATTATTGAACAGGGGATGGTGGGATCAGACTGCCGTTCTCAGGGATTCCACTTATCATCAATCCATGATTACCGGTTCGCAGCCGATGAATCCCTCTTACGGGTATCTCACCTGGCTCAACGGCAAGGATGTTCATATGCTTCCTTCCACTCAGATTGTATTTCCCGGCATGTTGATTCCGAATGCGCCGTCGGATTGTTACGCCGCTTTAGGAAAAAACGATCAGAAATTGTATGTGGTTCCTTCTAAGGGCCTGGTAGTAGTTCGGATGGGGGATGCTGCTTATGACAGCCGTCTGGCGGTTACGGTTTTTGATAATGAAATCTGGGGCAAGTTGAAAGGAATCATGAGATATTGATTCCCGGTGCTATGAACCAAGGTAATTTCTCTTTATTTTGGCGGGACATTCCACAGTTCAATAACGCCAAAAATGGGTAAGAAGAATAAAGTTGTAAAGGCCGTTCCCTTGGTAAAATCTGAGATCAAATCCTCCGGATATTTTTCAGGGCGGACGGTTTACTTGTATTTCTCATTTTTTATTCTGCTGATTTACGGAAGCAGTGTCAATCATGAATTCACTTTGGATGATGATGTGTTTTATCTGAAACACGGATCGGTACAGAAAGGTTTTGACGGGATTGCTGAAGCATTCTCGCTAGGCAGCATGAATAAATTTGACGGCACCACAGGAACACAGCCTTATCGTCCCGTCGCCTTGCTATATTTTATTTTTCAGAAAGTATTTTTTGATAACAGTCCCTATGCAGCGCATGCCTTCAACATACTATTATATATACTGGTTTCTATTGTCTTGTTCAGGATATTACGCAGGCTTTGGCCGGAATGGAATCCTCTCATCCCTTTCATGACCTGCATCATTTTTATCAGCCATCCTGTCCATAGCGAGGTGGTTTCAAGTGTCAAAAGCGCAGATGAATTGCTGGCGGCTCTTTTCGGCCTGCTGGCCTGGTATCATTTTATTCCCCGATTCCGGGAAGTGGAGTTGACTGTCAGTAATTTTTTGTCAGGTTCCATTTTTTTCATGTTGGCACTCTTATCCAAGGAGAGCGCTATTGCCTGGCTGCTGATCATTCCGCTGGCAGGAGTCATGTTATATGATGTAGGTTTTTCAAAAGCAGTGAGACAGTTTCTTTTTCTGATCATTCCGGTGGTATTGTTTTTTCTGATGCGGTACAATGCCATCGGCACCGATCCTCCAAGCAACGGAGAACCTTTGCTGAACAATGTGCTTTATGGTGCTAAAGATTTGGCGCAACTTACCGCTACCAAAGCCGAGATATTGTATCATTATATCCGATTATTGATTTTACCCTGGCCTCTCAGCTGGGATTATTCCTTTAACCAGATACCGGTGGTGGACTGGACGGATATCCGGGCCCTGGCCGGTTTGGTCATTTATGCCACACTGGGCCTGCTTGCTATTCTTCGCTTCAGAAAAGATGCGCTGCTTTCTTTTTGTGTACTTTTCTTTTTCTTCAGCATGTCTCCCACCAATAATCTTTTCATCTATAATGGTGCCACTGTGGGAGAAAGATTCCTGTTTGTCCCTTCCATAGCCCTGTGTATCATGCTGGTGCTACTTTCCGGGAGACTGTTCCGCGTCGGTATGAATGACTTTTCCATTCAGGGAAACAAGATGCCCCTGACGGCCCTGTTGTTCATCATCATTCCTTTTTCAGCGATGTCCTATATACGTAGCGGGGAGTGGAAGAATAATCTGACGCTGTTCGAAAAAGGAGTGGAGAAATGTCCCAACAGCAGCCGGACACATTACAGCCTGGCCAGCGAGTATATGAAGCTTGCACAAAGTCCGGAGAATGCTACTGAGCGGGAGGAATATTTTCGTAAGGCGGTACAGCATTTTGATTTGAGTCTGAGGATTTATCCCGATAATATGCAGGCGCACTATAACAGCGGCATTTGTTATTCCCTGATCGGAGATACGCCTAAAGCCGTGTTTTATTATAAAGAAGCGATCCGTTCCAATCCCCGATATGTGCAACCCATCAATAATTTGGGTGTTTTATATCAGGCGATGAGGAATGTGGACAGCGCACTCAAATACTATAAGATGGCCTATCAGATCAGTCCCGGTGCTTCTGTGGCAAGAAAAAACCTGGGAGATATTTATTTTCTGATGGGTCAGCTGAGTTCCTCAAGAGGGCAGCAGGACTCGGCAATATCTTTTTACCGGATAAGTCTGGGATTCAATACGGGTAATGTTTTCCTGCTAAACAATATCGCATCCGTGTTCTCATCAAGGGCGAATTATGACAGTGCCATGTATTACCTAGAGAGAGGATATGCGTTGGAGTCGGGCTCACTGATGATCATTGAAAACATAGCGGCCGTCAGTTTTCTCAGGAAAGATTACGCACGCGCCATAGAATTCGGAAAAAAGGGACTCGCACTGAATCCCCGGTCGCGTAAATCCGCAGGCGTACTCATGGACGCTTATAATGCCATGGGTAACCGCGCGGAGGCGATGAGGTATGGAGTCCTCTATCAGAGTATGAGATAAGCATTAGAATTTACAATGCACAGATTGCGAAAAATTTTCAAAACTAATTTTTCATATGCATTAACTTCTAGAATGTGAATCTCAGGTTTTATGAACTCAATTTAGGCCAATTAGTTCCTTTTTCCGGTTAAATATTATAAATTTGAGGGCCTTAGAAATCAATAAAATAATCTTATGAATTCCATTCCAAAGCTGGCAGTACTTGCTCTCTTTCTGTTTTTGAATATTCACTATTCATTTTCTCAAACTAATCTTTCCGAATTGAAGGATTTTTCTTCTCTGAAAGTGAATCAGCTTTCTGATAATGATATCAAGAATTACATTCAAAATGCCAAGGAATCCGGAATGTCCGAATCGGATATCCTTTCAACTATGATTCAAAAAGGATTAACTCAGGAAGAAGTTGAAAAATTCAGGCTGCGAATGACGACAGTTACAGAATTCCAGCGGCAAGCTTCCCCAACTGTTAAGCATGAGTATGCAATCCCTGTGAAGCAAGAGATAGTTCAGGGGGAGGATGTTGACCCCTTATTATTCGGATCGGAGCTTTTCTCCACTACCAGTACTGTTTTTGAGCCCAATCTGAGGATTCCGGCTCCATCTTCTTATCTGTTGGGGCCGGATGATGAGTTAGTTATCAATGTATTTGGATTAAGTGAGAAAAATTATCAATTGGTAATCAGCAACGAGGGACAGATCTATATTCCAAATGTAGGTCCCATCAATATCAGCGGATTCACCATTGAAAAAGCGTCAGCTTTAATCAGGTCTAAGCTCACTTCTACTATTTATTCATCCTTGGCCAGCGGCAAGACGCAATTACAGGTTTCTTTGGGTAAAATCAAAAGTATCAGGGTTACTGTAATCGGGCAGGCAAGACGCACCGGTACTTATACGGTTTCTTCCCTTGCTACTCTTTACAATGTGCTTTATTTATGCGGAGGACCCTCCCGACTTGGTAGTTTCAGGCAGATTGAGCTTATCAGGGAGAATAAGGTATTCAAAAAAGTCGATTTATATCAGTTTTTGATGTCAGGTGATAAATCTCAAGACATTTTGTTGCAGGAGGGAGATGTCATTCGCATACCTTATACAGAAAGGTTAATTATGGTTTCTGGTAGTATCAGAAAGAGGGGTAAGTATGAGATGTCAAAAGGAGAATGCATTAGTCACCTGCTTAAATATTGCGGTGGTTTTGAAAAGGATGCTTATCGCAAGAGTGTTGGTTTGAGTAGTTTGACTGAAAATGGAAAGGTTTTTAGGGATGTTTCCGATACTGAATTTGATAGGCAGACATTGGAAATAGGTGATGAGGTTTACGTGAATTCCATCATGGATAGATATTTGAATCGGGTTGCCATTTTTGGTTTTGTCAGGCGCCCCGGCTATTATGAATTAAATCAAAATATGCAAGTTGCCGATCTTATAGAGAAAGCGGGCGGATTGCTTCCTGAGGCTTTTGGAAAATCGGCTTCCTTATTCCGATTGAGAGAGAATCAAATACCCGAAATCCTTTCAGTTGATTTGGATTCCGCGATTAATAATAAGAAAGCAGTATTTCTAAAAAATGAAGACTCTTTATATATAAATTCAATTTTGGATTTCAAAGAGAATCTTTTTGTTACTGTAAATGGGTTTATTCAAAAACCTAAGGTTATTAGGTGGCGCGAGAATCTTAGTTTATATGATGTGATCAATGAAGCGGGTGGATTAAGTTTATCAGGAGATTCGAGCAGAGTAGAGATTTCAAGAAAATTATCATCAGCTGATGTCACAAATCCAAACCATCAAGAGTCTGAGATATTCTTGGTGAATCTCAATTCGAATTTTTTCTTAAAGCCATTTGATGTCATCAATATCAGGAATAATCCCGGTAATGTTCAGACAAGAGAGGTATTAGTTAAGGGAGAAGTGAAGTTCCCCGGAAAATATATTCTTCAAAAAAGTGGAGAAAGACTGACTGATATCCTGAACAGAGCGGGAAGATTTAGGGCGGCTGCAGATAGTAATTTCATTACGATAAGACGTAGGAAGGATTCCGGCAGTAGCGATGAGGATAGGGAGGTTATGTTTCAACGATTATTGGGAATTTCCGAGGATAGTCTGAACTCCAATACTAGGCTTAAAAATGAACTATTAAAGGAGTATGAGATAATCAGTGTGGACAAAAGATACTACGGCAATGCCTACGAGTCACCTGACAATCTGGTTTTAGAAGATGGAGATATGATTATTGTTGAAAAAAATAATAAACTGGTAAAGGTGTCAGGAGAAGTATTTTATCCAACTATTCTGACTTATGTCAAGGGGCGATCAGCTAAATATTATCTGAAGAGATCTGGCGGCTTTTCCAAGCTCGCATATAAGAAAGGGCTTCTTGTCATTTATCCAAATGCCAAAGCGCGAACTGTAAAAAACTATCTGTTCTTTAAAAAGTATCCTGCAATAGGAGAAAGGTGTGAGATTTTCGTTCCTCAGGAAAAAGAAAAAGAATCAAAAAAAATCTCATATAGTGAGATGGCATTAATTGTCACCTCCATGGGTATTTTAGCTAATATTTTTATCTCCGTTTTTAAATAAGTATCGAATTCGTATCGTTTTAAACAAAGGTCATTAGGAATTGAATTATGCAACAATACTTATTTAAAGGTTGACTTTTTTGTAAGTATAGTTTTGCCTTTTGCACTTGCGTTTTAAAGTTTTTAAGGTAGTTAGCCAAACAAGTTTATTAAGGCCGAATCATCAGATGGCGTTTAGTGTCTCTAAATCCCGGCGAAGCCAATTTTCTTCAGGATATCGTGCATTCTTATTGATGGTATGTATGGCATAGGCTTGTCTTGATTTACCGCTGGTATTGGGCAGGCTGTAATGTGGCAAATATCCGTGTAGTACGATACAGGTTCCTTTGGGTACTTCGAGCGGAATCATGCCATCCATGCTCATTGGGGTTTCATCCAGCATTTCCATTTCCGTCCCGCCTCCTTTTTTGCGTTTGAACCAGGATCTCAGTGAAGTTAGATGGCCACCGGGTTTGGCCCATAGGCATCCGTTCTCCTTGGTAGCATCTTCCAATGCGAACCAGAAACCCACACAGGATGCCGGTTCGGTATAAAGAAAGCTGGCGTCCTGATGCACATCCACCACCCCTCCGATTTTGGCATGCTTGAAGATGAACATACTTTGGATGATCAGCCAGTCTTCCATTTCAAGGTCTCTTGCCAATTGTTGCATTTGCGGTGACCGAGAAAAATTATTGAATACAGGATCTAGGTCATGCATGGCATGGCCGATTTTGTTGAGCGAGTGGAATAAATCCGTTTTAAGTTCTCCTTTGGACGTGAAGGCGTCTTTTTCAAAAAAAATTGAAATCTTGTCACCGGATTCCAAGAAGTAATCATCAGAGGTTTTCGTTTGTGTGCCGGTTTCAAAAACCGAGGCATGTCCGCGGTAATCATGAGCTTCCGCCAGCTGGCGAGCGCGCAACATGAGATGGTCACAGGCTTCTGCGGAATTGAAGTTTTCAAGAATGAGATATCCGTCTCTTTTGTATTGTTCCGATAATTGACTCATCCCTCGAATTTATGAATATTCCTAAAAATGGGTAATTCTTCATTGAAATGACTCTTGTTTCATTTCAATATTATCTATATGAATGTTAAATCATTGAATTTGAGGGCCGTTAACTTTTTTTTATCTATGAATCCTAAAGTCCGGAAAAATAATTTAGCCCCTTGATCAGTCCTCCATGCTTGAACGGGAAAAACTGACAATAAACTGTCCAATTTTTCGTTTTAGACCCATTGTATTTATGATTGATTTACTTCATTAATTGTTTGATTATCAATTAGAAGAGCAATAAAAAATTATTCGAATATACCTTTATGAAGCTGAACATAGTTTGTGCTGTTAGTCGGAATTTCTTTTTGGCGATCCTACTTTTGGCCTTCACGCCGGTTTCCAAAACATTTGCGGGTGAATATATAAACAAGGCATCTGAGTCTGTATTGCCTCCACCGCCTTCCTTAAATTCCGGTGACACCACATTTTGCGGTCAAGGTTATCTTATTGTTCGTAATGCCGCAGGTTCCCAGTTTCAATGGAAAAAACTGGGGAGTGGAAGTAATTATAATGACATAGGTACTGATAATGATTCTCTTTTGGTGACAGCATCGGGTACTTATTATTGTGAAGTGACAAGCAGCGGTAATAATAAATTCAATACCGACACGATTCAGGTAACAATTAATGCTGTTCCAAATATTCAAATTGCTGTACAGCCCTCCAATAGCATATGTAATGGTGAGGATGTCACCTTAACTGCCACCGGGGCTTCTACTTATGTTTGGAGTCCATCAGCAACCTTAAACACTTCAACAGGTAGTACGGTTATTGCTGCTCCCGCAGGCAATACGACATATAAAGTGGTGGGTACCGGGACGAATGGATGTAAGGATTCGACTACGGTGACAATCACTGTAAAAAATAAACCCATAGCATCTTTTACTTATAGTCCCAATAATGGTTGCCCTCAAAAGAAAAGAAAACTTTCTTTTACGAGTACCTCCTCGGCAAACGGCTCCGGAACTCCACTAACCTATTCCTGGAATTTTGGTGATCCAAGTTCCGGAAATAACAACACTTCCAATGATCAGAATCCAAGCCATAGTTTTATTGGTAATGGTTTTAATACTGCAGGTAGTTTTGTTGTTACACTTACTGTAACAGGAGATAATGGTTGCAAGAGCTCAACATCAAAGACTATTACTCTAGGAACCTTTCCAGATGCGACACTTTTGGATTCAATTGCAGATGTAAATGGTACTACTCCGTTCAAGATTTGCGAATCTTCTGCTATTAATGAATTAGTTGTAAAAAATATTTCTTCCACACAGTCAATTAATACTAATTATACAATTATTTGGGGCGATGGCACACAATGGACCGGTACCAGCTTTTCTTCACTTTCTCATATTTACTCCGACAAAGGATATTTCACCCTTGTATTTAGAGTGGAATCCGGAGGATGTATCGATGAGTCGGAGTATGAGGTGTATATCGGATCAAATCCTGCGATCGGACTTTCTACTACCGGAGCTACTACAGGGTTATGTGTGCCCAATACAAAGCCTTTTAAGATAGATACGGCTGTAACCTCTGCGAATCCGCCCGGAACCCTTTATACAATTACTTACAATGATGGTTCTCCGGATAGTGCTTTTTTTCACCCTCCACCAATATCCTTTAATCACAACTTCTCAAAAAGCTCCTGTGGAGCAACAGGAGGCGATTTTATAAATACATTTTTTGTTAAAATAATTGCTTCTAATCCATGCGGATCAACGAGAGCATCTGTACAGCCAATTACAACAATTTCGCCACCGGATGCGAACTTCAATATGTTGCCTACGGTATGTGTCAATACATCTGTTTCTATTCAGAACGCGTCATTGAATGGGGTAGTTGTCAAAGAAAGCACTCCAGGAAACTCAAATTTTGTTTGCGACAGTTTATCGGATCCATTTTGGACAATCACATCAGTTTCAGGCACTTCCAATGCCTGGACGGTTTCTCCCGCCTCAGCTTTAGGGAATGCCTCGCAATTAATTCCTGGCAATCAAAGTTTTAGTGCTTCATTCAGTGAGCCAGGTTTGTACTCCGTAAGATTGCTTGTTAGAAATAATGCCACATCTCCTGCAGCATGTCGATTAGATACCACTGCAAAATTAATTTGCGTGCAAGCTCCTCCAACGCCAAAATTTTCCATAACAAAAAAGAATTTTTGTGCGCCGGACGTAGTTAATATGACTGATCTATCATCCAACCTGCCTACATGCGCTTCAATAGACTACTTGTGGACTATAAATAAATTATCCTCTACCTGTATAGGTGACTCTACAAGTAATTTTTCTTTTGTCGCTGGTTCGGGATTTAATTCTATTAACCCAGCTATACGGTTTAACAATGAAGGAGTATATGAAATTGTACTCACGCTAACGGGAAAGTGTAGTCCGGTTTCATATCGCGATACTATTATTGTCAAACAAAAGCCAAGATTCGTTATCAATGCGACGGCTCCTGTTTGCCTGGGTAACGTTGTCAATCCGACTGCCAATTTCTTGGCTTGTGGCGGAACAATTTCATCCTATTCATGGTCATTCCCTGGGGGTAATCCATCCGCTTCAACCAGTGCAAGTCCCGGCAGCATCTCCTATACTACCGCAGGAACAAAAAATTTCACGTTAAGTGCGGTTAATGAGTGTGGAACAACAACTGGAAAGGATTCAGTGAGAATCAATCCTATTCCAGCCATTTCAGGCGCAACTAAGTTATGTGTTGGTGACAATCAGACTCTTTCGGGTTCAGTAGCGCCTAGCTCCACCTCCCCTTGGATTTCCTCGAATTCGGGTATCGTAACTGTGAATTCAGGAGGAGTGATGACCGGAATTAGTTTCGATACTACGAATGGGGTAAACATTACCTATACAGATATAAATAACTGCTCCAATTTTATTAAAGCCTTTGTTTACCCATTGCCTACGGCAGATATCAGCGGCAATACTACTATTTGTTCCGGCTCTTCCACGCTGATTACATTCTCAGGAACGCCCAATTCGACTGTTTTGTACAGTGTGAATAATGGGGCTTCCCAGAGTGTTAAATTGGATGCTACAGGCAAATATTTATTAAATGCAGGGCCTTTTAATTCAACTGCAACATATACTCTTATCAGTGTTTCAACGGGAGGTACTCCTAATTGTACAAAGACTTTAAGCGGAACCATAACGGTAACGGTTAGGGGTGTTCCAAGCTTTATAGCCCCTGCCGCTAATACAATTTGTTCTAATTCCTCCACCACAATTTCGCTTTCGGGAGGAACTCCCAACACAACCTTGTATTATCATATCAATAGTGGCACAACTCAAGCGGTCTCTTATGATGCCCTGGGAAATGCAAGCATCGGTACCGGGACTTTGACATCTCCAACTACTTATTATTTTGACTCCATTGTTTATAATACAGCTCCGGCTTGCAGACGAGTTTTAACATCTTCAATCCTGATTTCTATCAAGGACTTGCCTATAGCTACCATGTCAGGTGTCGACACTATCTGTATCAATACAAGTCGGAATATTTCATTCTCAGGGACACCTAATGCTACTGTTACCTATAAAATAAATAATGGTCCGAACCAGACCATTATACTGGATAACACCGGCAATGCTTCCATTTCGACAGGTAGTTTAATTGTAACCACCACTTATTCCCTTGTATCAGTGAGTAGTGGGGGTAGTCCTAACTGTTCCCAGAGTTTGACAGGTTCAGTAGAGGTTGTTGTGAGTCCGCTTCCACTTATCTCCGGCCCCGTGGTGGTATGTAAGGGCTCAACAATTCAATTGGCTGGCACCGCTCCGCCTAAATTGCCTAATCCATGGTCGGCATCCAATAGTAATATTTCCATTGATGCTAATGGCTTGGTAAAGGGACTTGTTTTTGGTCAAGCTGTTGTGACTTATGTTAACAGGTTCGGTTGTGAAAACACATTCAATGTAAGTATTGATTCGCTTCCTATCATTACCGGAATCGGATTAAGTCCAACAAATTGTACGCAAGCAAACGGTAGTATTACCATAAGCGGCCTAATTGTCGGAAATAATTATATACTACAATATACAAAATCAGGTTCAAGTCCTGCAGCTCCAATAAGTATATCAAATGCAGCAGCTACCAACTATGTCGTTAATAACCTTACTGCCGGTACTTATAATATTTATGTAAAAAACAATAATGGTTGTCAGTCTGA
>Ga0315906_10008464_pt1 | contig 12340 bp, 10 predicted proteins | sample LakEriMetagenome_4_FD_203526 | JGI IMG/M metagenome (GOLD analysis project Ga0315906, IMG submission 203526) | Freshwater fungal communities from buoy surface, Lake Erie, Ohio, United States - Buoy 2 MA122 | ecosystem: Environmental > Aquatic > Freshwater > Lake > Lake biofilm | place: USA... | reverse complement strand
CCACACGAAACGCGCCGCGAAGTCGCGAACGACTTGCTCGCCGCTTCGCTGCGCTCCGCGCTCGAACACGCCTCCGTAGCACCAAAGCTCGCCGCCGCAGCGGCGAGCGCTCAAACTCGTGTGGCACGACCTCCTGCGGAGCAGGAGGGAGTGGCGATTTCGACGGCGCAGAAGGCGTTTCGGACTGCAGTCGTAGCGCACCCCGCGCATTCGGATCCGCCATCACTGGAAGTGATGCCACATGAAACGCGCCGCGAAGTCGCGAACGACTTGCTCGCCGCTTCACTTCGCTCCGCGCTCGAACGCGTCTGAGCACCAAAGGGAGCGGCCGCGGCCGCAGCCGCGACCGCTCAAACCACGGTTCCCGCGAGCCTACAGCTCGACCATCACCATGTCGCTGTCGACGGTCTCGGCCTGCTCGGGCGCATGCACGGCGCTCGCCATGCAGTCGAGCCCGGCGACCTTCGCCATCTCGGCGCGCGTCGCGACGGCGCAGTAGCCCGCGGCCGGCTTGCCCGCGCGCGCGGCGGCGAGGTCGAGGGCGATCTGCGACTCGCTCTTCGCGAACTCGACCGGATCGATCGCCTTCTCGAAGCTCTGCAGGCGTCCGGCGGCGTTCTCGAAGGAACCCGCCTTCTCGAGCCACGCGGCGCCGGGCAGCGTGACCGCGGCCATCGCGGTGACGGCGTTCGGCAGCGTGTCGATCGCGACGACGGTCGCGACCTTCGCGAGCGCCGACGCGAGCGACGGCACGACCCAGTCGCTCGGATAGTTGCCGGTCACGATCGCCGCGCCGTACTGGCCGCTCGCGACCGCGGATTCAAAGCCCTGCGCGTTCGCCACGGGCTTGCCGCCCGAGAGCGCCTCGAGCACGCGGCGCACGCCGCGCGCGTTCGGGGCCTTCTCCGCGCGGATGGTGAAGCCGCCGGGGAAGGTCTTGTCCTCGCCATGGAACGGCACCGGGCCGACCGCGAGCATCGCGTTCGGATCGATCGAGAGCGCGTAGCGCGCGAGGTGGTACGCGTCTTCGCAGGAGAGCATCGGGCTCACGAGAAGCGCGAGGCCCTTCTTCGACGCGACCAGCGACTTCATCGCCGCATCGACCGCGGCGACCGCCTCGCGCCAGGCCTCGACCGGACGCAGCGGATCGAAGGCGTCGCGGCCCTTGACCGCGGGCATCGTCAGGCGGTTCTCGCCGTGGACGAACTTCCAGCCGTAGCGCACCTCGTCGGTGATCCACCACTTGTTGACGTCCATGTTCGCGCGCGGCTTCACGCGGTAGACCTTGCCATCGTTGTGCTCGACGGAGATGTTGTCGCCGCTCGCGGTGATGCCGTCGATCGACGGGGTCTTCTTGAGGAACCACACGCGCTGCTGGAACAGGAAGTCCTTGTCGAGGAGCGCGCCGACCGGGCAGAGGTCGACCACGTTGCCCGAGAGCTCGTTGTCGAGCGCCATGCCCGGGAAGACGTCGATCTGCTCGGTGGAGCCGCGGCCGTCGACCATCAGTTCGCCGGTGCCGGTGACCTCGCGGGTGAAGCGCACGCAGCGCGTGCACATGATGCAGCGGTCGCTGTAGAGGAGGACATGCGGGCCGACGTCCTTCTTCGGCTGCTTGTTCTTCGCCTCGGTGAAGCGGCTCTGGCCGCGGCCGTACTGGTAGGAGTAGTCCTGCAGGTGGCATTCACCGGCCTGGTCGCACACCGGGCAGTCGACCGGGTGGTTGATGAGCAGGAACTCCATGACCGCCTTCTGGTTGGCGACGGCCTTGGGACTGTCGGTGTAGACGACCATGCCGTCGGCGGCGGCCTGCTGGCAGGTCGGGACGAGCTTGGGGAACGCCTCGAGCTTGCCGGTCTTCGCGTTCGGCTGCCAGACCTCGCCGAGACAGATGCGGCAGTTCGCCACGATGGACAGACCGGGGTGGTAGCAGTAGTGCGGGACCTCGACGTCCTGATCGAGGGCCGCCTGCAGGATGGTCTGGCCGGGCTTGAAGGGGTACTTCTTGCCGTTGATCGTGAGCTCTGGCATAGAGGCGGCAATGTAGCGGAAGGCCCCCGCCGGGTGGCTGCGGCCGATCAGCCCCCCGCCGCGGCCGCAGGAAGCGTGGCGAACCGGATCTTGATGCGGCCCCGCTCGCAGGAGATCGCGCGGACCTCGACGAATCGGCCGTCGGCGAGGCGGATGCGGCGATCGGGGTAGCGCCGCTCGAAGCGGGCGAGTTCGTCGGCCAGGGTGCCGGCCGAGGCCCAGCCTTCGGCGGAAAGCGGGACCGGAAGGAGGCCGATCCGGGCGGCTCCGATGTCGAGGACGAGCCGCGCGCCCGGCGCGTCCTCGAGCGCGACCGGCATGCGCACGGCTCCGACGAGCCCGAGGGCCGCCGGTCCGACCGGCGCCTCGATGACGAGCGCGCCGTCGTCGGCGGCGATGCGCACCGCGACCGCCGCCTCGAAGGACGCGAGCTCCGGTTCGTGCTCGATCCACTTCGGGAGCCGCGTCGCGAGCCACGCGTTGATGTCGGCGGGGTCGATCGCGATCGCCCAGGCCTCGCCCGCGGGGCCGCGGACCTTGGTCACCTCGGCCGCGAGCGCGCGCTCGAGCGCCTCGGCGCGGGCGGCCGGGTCGGCGGGCATGGATGGCCGGTCGGAGGCCGGGATGAAGGCGAGGACCGCGGCGGTCGCGAGCGCGGCGCCGAGGAGCAGCGCGATGGGCAGGAGCGCGCGGAGCGCCCGCTTCGGCCGGGAAGGATGCCTGCCTCGGTCGGGATCCACGCGGGCAGCGTAGCGCGCGGCTCAGCGCGCGTAGCGCTTGACCACCAGCGTGTCGTTCTGTCCGCCGAAGCCGAAGGAGTTCGACAGGCAGATGTCGACCTTCGCGGCGCGCGCCTTGTTGGGCACGTAGTCGAGGTCGAGGTCGGGGTCGGGCGTGCCGTAGTTGATCGTCGGCGGCAGCATGCCGTCGCGGATCGCCAGGACACACGTGATGAACTCGACCGCGCCGGCGGCGGCGATCAGGTGGCCCATCATCGACTTGATCGAGCTCATGGGGATGTCCTTCGCGTTCGCGCCGAAGACGCGCTTCACGCCCCTCGTCTCGATCGAGTCGTTCTCCTTCGTGCCCGTGCCGTGCGCGCTGATGTAGTCGATCGCGGCGCGGCCGTCGTCGCGGCGCGCGAGCGGGTCGATGCCCGCCTGCGCGAGCGCCATATGCATCGAGGCGGCGCCGCCGCGGCCCTCGGGGTGGATGTCGGTGATGCGGAAGGCGTCGGCGCTCGAGCCGTAGCCGGCGACTTCGGCGAGCGGCGTCGCGCCGCGCGCGAGCGCGTGCTCGAGGCTCTCGATCACGATCATGCCCGAGCCTTCGCCCATGACGAAGCCGTCGCGGGTCGCGTCGAAGGGCCGCGAGGCCTTCGTCGGGTCGCCCTTCGAGGTCGAGAGCGCGGTGAGGCGGTTGAAGCCGGTCACGCCGAGCACGTGGATCATCGTGTGCGTGCCGCCAGAGATCATCACGTCGGCGTCGCCGCGCTGGATCAGGCTGAAGGCCTCGCCGATCGCCTGCGTGCTCGCGGCGCAGGCGGTGAGGCAGTTGAGCGCGGGGCCGCGGATCCCGAACTCGCGCGCGAGGTGCGCGAGCGGCATGTTGGGCTCCTGCTCGACCTCGCACATCTTCTCGAGGACGCGGTGCGCGGTGTCGGCCCACGGCACGCCGTCGACCTTGCGATCGGCGGCGTTCCAGCCGGCGAGGTTCGCCGCGGAGTAGTTGTCGAAGTCGAGGACGCCTTCGCCCGCGCCGAGGTAGAGGCCGACGCGCTTGCGGTCGAGGCCCGCGTGGCCGTCGAGGCCCGCCTGCCTCCACGCCTGGCACGCCGCGCCGAGCGCGAACTGCGAGTTGAGGCCGGCGCTCGCGTGGACGCGCGCGTCCTTCACGAAGCGGTCGATCGCGTAGTCGCGGACTTCGGCGGAGAAATTGGTCGGGAAGGTGCGCGCGTCGAAGCGCGTGGTCGGACCCATTCCGCTTTCGCTGCCGAGCAGGCGCTTCCACACGCCGTCGACCTCGTGGCCGAGCGGCGTGATCCAGCCCATGCCCGTCACGACGACGCGCTTCTGACCGTGCTTGTTGTTGGTGGAGGTGGTCATGGCTGGTCGGGTCGGGTCAGGATGCGGCCTTCGCAATCACGACGGCGCTGTTCTGGCCGCCGAGGCTCGGAGTGCAGACGAGGACATGGCGAAGCGCGCGCGCCTCGGTCGGGGCCGCGCCGGCGCGCAGGCGGCCGGTCGCGCCGCTGTTGAGCCGCGCGGGGAGCCGCTGCTCGGCGAGGCACTTCACCGCGACGGCGACGGCGATGGTGCCGAAGCCGGCGACGGTGGCGCCGATCGCGGGAGCGATCGTGACGATCGGGATGTCGGCGAGGCGGGCGCCGAAGACGCGAGCGAACGCGTTCGCCTCGAGGGCATCGAGCGCGGGCACGCCGCAGCCGTACGGGATGATCGCGTCGACGGCGTCGGGCGCGATTCCGGCGTCGCGGAGCGCCGCCTCGATCGCGTCGGCGAGCGATTCGCCCGAGGCGTCGGGGACGAGGCCGACGGTGTCGTCGCACCAGCTTTGCGAGGCGCCGCTGCCGGCGAGCACCGCGTGCGCGCGGGCGCCACGGGCGCGGGCGGTGTCCTCGGCCTCGAGCACGAGGATGCCGCCGCCCTCGCCGACGAGCGCGCCGGGCGAGGTCGGGTCGAAGGGCTTGACCTTCTTCGTCGCATCCTCGTCGACGGTGCACGGCGCGAGGCGGCCGGCGAGTTCCTGCCGCAGGTACGCCATCGGGTTGATCTTGCTGTCGGCGCCGCCCGAGAGGCATGCGTCGGCGGCGCCGCGCTCGATCACGCGCTGGCTCTCGGCGAGCGACAGGCCGCTCGACGCCTCGTTGCAGGTGATCGTGTTCGACGGCCCCTGGCAGTCGTGGATGATCGTCACATGGCAGGCGAGCATGTTCGGCAGGTACTTCAGGAGCCAGAGCGGCGTCAGTTCCTGCATGCCCTGCTGCCCCCAGTGGCCGGGGTCGAAGCGGCCGGCGGCGTCCTTCGAGGTCGAGAGCGCCGCGGTGAGTTCGTCGAGATCGGCGGCGATCAGTCCGGCGCCGATCTGGCAGCCGAAGCGGTCGGGCGCGATGGTGGGCGGATGGTCGGGATCGGTGCCGCGGGTCGAGAGGCCGGCATCGCGGACGGCGGCGAGCGCGCCGCCGACGGCGATCTCGATGTCGCGGGCCATCACCTTGGTGGCCTTGCGGTAGCTCTTCGGGACGAGTTCCTTCACATCGAAGGACTCGGGGAGTTCGGCGCCGGACGCGGAGCGGAAGCCGCGGGCGTCGAAGGCGCGGATCGGCGCGAGCGCGGAACGACCGTCGCAGAGGGCCTGCCAGAGGGGGTCGATGCCGACGCCGAAGGCGGTGACCGGTCCGAGTCCGGTGATGACGACGCGCCGGCGGGCGGCGGGGCTAGGCGAAGGGCTCGGCATGGGGGGCGGAGTATATCGGTGGGGCGCGGGAGGCCGGGGCGCGGGCGGGAGATGGTGCGTCGGTGCGGGGCGGCGGAACGCGATTGGCGCGCAACCAGCGGGGACACCCGGTGCCTGGCACGTGCCGTGTAGTACCCGGCACCGGTTGGCACGTGCCAGGCACCGCGGAAGGTGCGCGGCGCGGCGGGAGCACGGAACGATGTCGAAGCGCGCTGCGGCGGGCGGAAACGCGAGGCCGGATGCACGCGGCGCGGCGGGGACACCCGGTGCCTGGCACGTGCCGTGCAGTACCCGGCACCGGTTGGCACGTGCCAGGCACGGCGGACGGCGCGCGGCGCGGCGGGAGCACGGAACGATGTCGAAGCGCACTGCAGCGGGCGGAAACGCGAGGCCGGATGCACGCGGCGCGGCGGGGACACCCGGTGCCTGGCACGTGCCGTGCAGTACCCGGCACCGGTTGGCACGTGCCAGGCACCGATGGGTTGGGAGGGGTCAGGGCCCCGCGCGGCGCGCGATCAGCATCGCCAGTTCCAGCGCCTGCTCGTAGTTGAGCCGCGGATCCACCTGCGACCGGTACGCCCGCGACAGGTCCTCCTCCGCGATCCCCCGCGCGCCGCCCACGCATTCCGTCACATCCTCTCCCGTCAGCTCCACATGCACCCCCGCGAGATGCGTCCCCTCGTTGCGGTGAATCTCGAACGCCTGCTCCGTCTCCGCGAGGATGTGTCCGAACTTCCGCGTCTTCACGCTCTTCCCCGCCCACGGCCCCGCCGTCGGCACCACCGACTCGGTGTTCCCGTGCATCGGATCGCACACCCACGTCACCGGATGGCCCGCGTCGCGCACCGCGCGCAGGAGCGGCGGCAGCCCGCGCCCGATCCGATGCGCGCCGAAGCGCGTCATCAGCACCACGCGCCCGGGCTCGCGGTCGGGCGAGATCGTCCCGATCGTCGCGAGGAGCGACTCCGGCGTCGTCTCCGGCCCGACCTTCACGCCGACCGGATTGCGGATACCGCGGCAGAACTCGACATGCGCCGCGTTCGGGTCGTTCGTGCGCACGCCGATCCACGGCAGGTGCGTCGAGAGGTTGAACCAGCCTTCGCGGCGGGGAACCTGCCGCGTGAGCGCCGCCTCGTAGTCGAGGACGAGGAGTTCGTGGCTCGTATAGAAGTCGACGCGCTGCATCGCCGCGATCGAGCCGCCGGCGAGCGTCTCCATGAAACGCAGGCTTTCGCCGATCGAGTCGACCATCTTCTGGTACTCGGCCGCGAGCGCGGCGTGCTTCACGAAGGCGAGGTCCCAGTTCTCCGGGTGATGCAGGTCGGCGAAGCCGCCGTCGACGAGCGCACGGATGAAGTTGAGGGTGAGCGCGCTGCGCTCGTACCCGCGGAGAAGAAGCGTCGGGTCGGGCGTGCGGGCCGCGAGCGTGAACTCGGGACGGTTCACATTGTCGCCGCGGAAGCTCGGCAGCGCGACGCCATCGCGCTCCTCGACCTGCGCGCTGCGCGGCTTCGCGTACTGCCCGGCGAAGCGGCCGATGCGGGTGATGCGCCGGCGCGTCCCGTGCACGAGCACGAGGCTCATCTGCAGCAGGATCTTGAGCTTCGCTGCGATCGTCGGCGAGGTGCAGTCGGCGAAGCTCTCGGCGCAGTCGCCGCCCCAGAGGACGAAGCGCTCGCCACGGCCCGCTTCGGCGAGCTGCGACTTCAGCGACTCGATCTCGTAGCTCGTCACGAGCGGCGGCAGCGAGGCGATCTCGCGCAAGGTCGCGGCCAGCCCCTCCTGGTCGGGATACACCGGCTGCTGCGTGCAGGGAAAGCGCTTCCAAGAGGAAGGCGACCAGTCATCGCGCGGCGGAACCACTCCCGAGTCGGGCATCCGCGAAGGGTAGCGAAGGCGCTTCGGTCCCGTCCGGCGGGTGCGCCGGCGCGCGGACGCGAAATGCGGGCGACAGGACTTGAACCTGCACGGGTGTTACCCCACGGGAACCTAAATCCCGTGCGTCTGCCAATTCCGCCACGCCCGCAGCGGTCCGCCGATTGTACGAGCCGCCCACCCGGGCCCGTTCCGGCCACCCGGATCGCACGCGAGGACGGGGTCGGACGCGGCACACCGCGCCCACACCGCGCCCACACCACACCGACGGGGCCCGGAATTCAGCAAATTCGCCCCGTCCTGCCGATCCTACCGCGCCGGAACCACCGGAAGAACCGCATGAAGAAGTTCAGCCAGCAGGCCGCAGCCAATTTCGTGCCGCTTCTCGCGCGGCTGCTGCTGTTCCTCGCCTTCGTGCCCGTCGGCTGGCACCACGCGATGCAGCAGACGGTCTTCGTCGGCCCGCAGGCCGACCGCCTGCGCGAGCTCGGCGTCGACTCGCTCGCGCCCGGCGCCGCGCCCGCGGCCCTCACGCAGGCGGCGGTCGACGGCTCCGCGATGCAGGTGCGCGCGCTGCACCAGCTGACCCTCGTCCTCGACGGCCTCCGCTTCCCGCGACCGGACGCGTTCGCGTGGGGCGTCACCGTGTTCGAACTGATCGGCGGCGCGCTGCTCCTGATCGGCCTCTTCAGCCGCGTCTGGGCCGGCGGACTCGTCCTCTGGGGACTTCTCGTCTTCGCGCTGTCCTCGTGGCAGGCGGTGAAGGGAACCTGGTTCTTCACGACCCCGGAGCCGGACCTGAGCCGCGCCCTGAGCCAGCTCGCCCTTGTCGTCCTTGCGCTCGGCGTGACCCTGACGGGCCCGGGCAAGCTGAGCCTCGACGGACAGATCTTCCGCACCGCACCCGCGGGCGGCGGCGGCGACGACGAAGACGACGACGAGTGAACGGCCGGCGGCGAAGTCGCGCATGCGGCGCGATGTCGCGGAACGGCCCCCCGCTCTTGCTAGGCTTCCCGTCGAACCCGCGATGCGGTCCGGCCCACTCCATGCCAGCAATCCGAACGCGCCGAGAAACGCCGGCGGCGGCGGCCTTTCGCGACGCGCGCGCGACCTGCGCGGCGCCGGCGTCGGCGTGGCTGTGTCGATCGCGCTGCACGCCCTCTGCGCGGTCGCGATCCTCGGGACGGTGTGGCATGCGAGCACGCGGCGCGCGGAGGAGCCGACGCCGGTCGTGCTCACGGCCGACTTCGAACGCCCGGCCCCGTCGCGCTCGGACGCGCGGACCGCGCCGAGCGCGCAGCGGCCGGCGAACGCGACCGGCGAACCCGCTCCGGCGGCGCGCGATCCGGACGCCGCCGACTTGGCGGCGCGTCTGCGCGCGCTCGAGGGAAGCGCGCCGCGATCGGGCGAACTCGACGCGATCTCGCGCCGCTTCGGCGCCCTCGATGCCGGCGGCGCCGATGCGCCGGCGCCCGCGCGCGCAGGCGCGAGCTTCGCCGGGCTCGTCGCCGGGAACGCCACCAAGGTCGCCTATGTCGTCGACGCCTCGGGCTCGATGGTCGGGAGCTTCCCCGCGATCGTCGACGAGGTCGAGCGCTCGCTCGCGCGGCTCGAGCCGACGCAGCAGTTCACGGTGATCTGCTTCCGCCGCGACGGCGCCGTGCTCCTCGGCGGCGACGGACGGCTGCGCAACGCAAGCCGCGCCGCGCGCGCCGAAGCGGTCGCGTGGCTGCGCGGCGAGGTCGTGCCGTCGGGCCGCTCGAGTCCGGTCGAGGCGATCGCCGCGGCGCTCCGTTCGGGCGCGGACTGCGTGTTCCTCCTCTCGACGACGATCACCGGCCACGGACGCCACGAACTCGACCGCGAGTCGATGCTCGCGCTGCTCGAGCAGCTGAATCCGCGCGATCCGGCGACCGGCATCCGCCGCGCGACGATCCAGTGCATCCAGTTCCTCGAGCGCGATCCCGGCGCGACGCTCGAAGCGGTCGCGTCCGCGCACTTCGGCGCCGCAGGCTTCCGCTTCATCCCGCGCAGCGAGACCACGCTCGACGCCCCGCCGCCGCCGGCGCCGGGCGACCGCCCCTGAGACAGACGACCCGCAGCGAACCCACCCACCACTCCGAGGCAGGACCCACGATGGACGGCAGGATCTTCTTCTACTCCGCGAACGCGAACGGCGAGATAGAGTGGATCGGCAGCGCGATGATCTGGCTGCTGCTCGCGCTCTCGGTCGCGAACATCATGCTGATCGTGCTGTCCGCGCGCGCGAACCATCGCCGCGCGATCGCGCCGGCCGGCGCCGCGACCGCGATGCGCGAACTGATCGCGGGCGGGCGCGTGCGCGAGGCGAGCGAGCGCTGCGCGCGCGAGGCGAGCGACCTCGGGCGCGTGCTCGAGCAGGCGCTCGCGCGCGCGCCGCAAGGCGGCGAGGCGATGACGAAGGCCGCCGAGCAGGCGGCGGACGAACTGCTCGCGGCGCGGCTGCGCGGCCTCGAGCGGCTCAACCTGCTCGGGCAGGTCGCGCCGATGATCGGCCTCTTCGGCACGGTCTACGGGATGATCGTCGCCTTCCAAGGCATCGTCGCGAACGGCGGCGCGGCCGATCCCGGGCTCCTCGCCGGCGGCATCGGCACGGCGCTCGTGACGACCTTCTGGGGGCTCGTGGTGGCGATTCCCGCGATGAGCGCGTACGCGATCCTGCGCAACCGGACGATCGCGTTCTCCGACGAGGCGCTCGCGTCGAGCGACGAGATGATCGCCCTGCTGCGCCCGGCGGCGGGCGGGAACTGAGCGGCCGTGGCGCGCCTGCGCGACCGGTTCCCGCTCGCCGCGATCGAGGCGAACCTCACGCCGATGATCGACATCAGCTTCCTGCTGGTGGTCTTCTTCGTGCTCGTGACCCGCATCTCCGACAGCGAGCGCGCCGAGATGGCGCTCGCGAAGGTGCCGGCGGGGCCGGCCGCGCGCGCCGAGGAGGAGGCTCGGTCGGTGCTGAACGTGCTGCCTGGCGCCGACGGACGCGCGGCGGGATACCGGCTGAACGGCGTCGACCATGCGCCCACGCCCGAAGGCCTCGCGGCGCTCGCGGAGGCGCTCGCCGAGGGCTACCGCCGCAATCCGCGGCTCGCGGTGCAGCTGCGTGCCGACCGGTCGACGCGATACGAGTGGGTCGAGCCGGCGATGCGTGCGACGACCGCCGCGGCGCGGCTCGCCGGCGGCGACGCGCTGCCGAGGCTGCGCTTCGTCGTCGAGGAGGAGACGCGCGATGGCGCATGAGCGACGCGGACGGGCGCGCAGGAACCGCGACGCGACGCGCGTCGGGCTGTCGATCACGCCGATGATCGACGTGGTGTTCCAGCTCCTCGTCTACTTTCTGCTCGGCGCGGGCGTCGTCGGCGCCGAACGCCACCTGCGCGCGGAGATGCCGCCCGATGCGCCGGCGACGGCCGAGCGCGCGTTCGCACTCGAGGACGAGCCGCTCGTCGTCGCCGTGCGGCGCGATGCCGCGGTGACGCTCTCGGGCGGCCTCGCGCAACCTGCGGATCTCGATGCGCTGCGCGCCACGCTGCGCGACGCGCTGCTCACGCCCGACCGGCCCGGCGGGCTCTTCACGCCCGAGCATCCGGTGCGTATCGCGGCGGCGCCGGACGTCGCGTGGGAGGATGTGGTGCGTGTCTACGAAGCGGTCGTCGCGGCCGGATACCGAAGCGTCGCCTTCGGAGGTTCGCGATGACGCGCGCGGCCGCGGCGATGGCGTTCTTCCTCGCGTTCGCCTCGGGCGCGCAGGCGGTCGAGCCGCCGTCGCTCGCCGCGCGGATCGAAGCGATGCGTGCGGCCGAAGCCGCCGGCCAAGCGCCGAAGGGCGAGATTCCTGCGGAACTTCTCCCGCTCGCCGAGCTCATCGGCGACGCGGTGCGCGCGCGGGCGAGCGGTGCGGAAGGCGCAGACGAAGCGGCGCTCGCCGAACGACGGCTCGCGATCGCCGCGTCGCTCGCGGCGGCGTGCCCGCCGTGCGCGCTCGAACTGCGGCTCGAGGCCGCCGAGGACGCGCTCCTGCGCGGGCGCGCGGCGGGCGCGCTCGACGTCGCGATCGCGATCGGGCTGCCGACCGCAGAGGAACTCGCGGCGAGCGCGCGGCTCGAGGCGGTCGCCGCGCGCGCCCTCGGTGCACCCGCGGTCGTCGCAGCGATCGGGCCCGACGCCGACCTTGCGACCGATCCGATCGCCTTCCGCGCGCTCTCGCTCGTCGGATTCGCGCGGCTCGCCGAGATGGACCGCCTGCGGCTCGCGGCCGACGTCGCCGCGGCGCCGGGCCGCCTCGCGCGCGGCGACGCGCGGATCTCGGCCCTTCGCGCCGAGGCGGCGGCGACGCTTGCGCGTGCGGCCCGCACCGAACTTCCGATCAAGCCGGCGCTCGCCGCGAACCTCGCGCTCGCCCGCGCCCGCGCCGAACCGGACGCCGCCGCGCGCGCGCCGCTTCTCGCCCAGGCCGCGGCGTCCTTCGATCCGGCGATCGCGCTCGCAGCGAAGGTCGAGGCGTGGTGCGCGTCGCCGCGCACGGCGCCGTTCCCGGGCGCCGGCTCGCGCGGCGTCGACGCGCTCGAACTCCTCGCCGCCTGCGCCGAGGCGCGCGCGGCGCTCGCCGAGGGCGAGGCGATCGCCCGCGTCGCGTCGCCGTTCGAACGCGTGGCCCTTCGCGCGGCATCCGACGATTTTTCGCGCGTGCGTGGCGTGCTCGACGCGCTCGCGGCGCGGACCGCATCAATCGACGCGTTCGCGGCGCCGGCCGCGGCCGAGCAGCCGATCGTCGCGGCGCTCGCGCTGCTTGCGCAAGGACGCGCGGCGTTCGACGGGGCGCCGGAGGCCGCGGAACGCGCGGCGGCCGACCGGCTGGTCGGGCCCGCGATCGCGCTGCGCGTCGCGGAACTTGCGGCGGCTTCGGGCGATCTCTCGCGCGCGG
>Ga0315906_10008463_pt1 | contig 12343 bp, 24 predicted proteins | sample LakEriMetagenome_4_FD_203526 | JGI IMG/M metagenome (GOLD analysis project Ga0315906, IMG submission 203526) | Freshwater fungal communities from buoy surface, Lake Erie, Ohio, United States - Buoy 2 MA122 | ecosystem: Environmental > Aquatic > Freshwater > Lake > Lake biofilm | place: USA... | reverse complement strand
TCTATTAAAAACTCAAATTCACCAAACGGAGTATACCCAACAAGGTCTCCACGGTTTATTTTAAGCTCATCTAAGGAACTATTACCATATTTTAATATACCAATATGCTTTCGTTCTTTATCTAGCTTTAAATAGTCTGTATTTTTAATAGGTTTAACAAAGCAACGGTCATTCACTGAATTCCAGTTACCTTCTCTTTTATATAAATATATTTGGTCTAAACTACAAAAATATAAATCCTCTTCAAAATAAGATCTACTATTTTTTTGCTTTCCTTTTATATCATAAAATCTTCTAAACACATTATGGTGTACAATAATTATATCACCAGGTTTTATATCTGTTTTAAATGCCAAAGGAGTTGCTACCACTTCGGCTAATTTGTTAACCGATCTAAAGCTTTCTATTTTTGTGTTTATTATAAGTTCTTTACCGTCAACGTCTACTTTGTTGTTGTATCTTTCGCCGACTGGTCTAATTAAAAAATCAAAAATACTTCTCATCAATACTCAAGGTCATATTCAACAGATATTGCCATGTTAGAGTTAAATTTCTTCCAAGGCATTACCTCTTCGTTTTTCTTAATATAAATATTATATGATCTGTCCTCTTCGTCAAACATTATATGAGAGATTTCATGTCCACCATATACCGTTTGCGCGATAGAATAGTGCATGGCATCATTTTTATAATCTGCACCAATACTTATTTTTCTTATAATTCTTCCCATTGTGCTTCAGGTACTGCAATTGCAGAGTATGTCCCATCCGCAACATTTATATTAATCGCTCCGTATTGTGCTTCAAGTTGCATTTTGAATTCGTCAACCTCTTTGTTTAATACTTCTAGCGCGCGCAATGCGCTATGCTTTTGAGATTCCAAAACTCCAATGTTTACCAATAAATTCTGCAAATCCTTTTGTTGTCTTTGCACAGTTTCTAATTGTTCCGCTGTAATCTTGTTCTCATTGTTTTCGTTTACTATTTCCATTTTATTTAATTTAATTTGTTATTAATTGGTTTAATATCCCGCTACTCTTTTTGTGTTTTTTAAATTTGCTAGATTTAAACGTTTTCTTGTTTGGTCATCAACACTGTCTTTAACAAATCCTTGATATAATTGCTGCTCGCTTAAAAGCTCTTTAGGGTTTTTAAAAGAACCAGAATAAGTATTTTTATTAGACGCATTATCTGCATAACTAGCTTCTTTTACAAGTTCTTTTGTTTTACTATTAAAAACTCTTCCTTTTTTGCCGTCTTTAGGTTTTACATAATTATACCCGTAAGGTTCAATTTTTTCTTCACCTGTATTAAAATTGTACGAACTTCCTCCACTCGAAAGCGCTCCTCCGGACTTAGATATAATACTCTTAGCTTGCGTAACGTCTGCGCCAGAATATCCCGCTTTCGCCTTAGCATTAAAACCCATTTGTTGCTGTACTAATCTAAAAGCAGAGTTTTGTATTTCTCTTTCTCTAGTTGCTTTGTTAGCGGGGGGTTCATTATTTTGTTTAAATTCAACAGGCAAGTCGTCGCCAGTTTTAAGACCATTGCCTCTACCGTATTTTTGAGTATATGCCATCTTATTTCTTTTTTACTTTTTTCTTCATAGGGGCTTTCATTTCTCCCTCCTTCATCTTCATTGCTTTTGATTCACCTTTTTCGTGTTTCATCATTGCGGCTTTTGAAGCATATTTTTCACCAGTCTTTTTTTCTACTACTTTTTTCATAATTTATTTATTTATTTATTTATACTTGGCATGCGTTGTAAACTAAAGACCCTGGCTCTGTGTCAATAAGAATCCACGAACCATCTGGAGCGGTTGATGTAAACTCGCCTAGTAAAATTCTTTTTCCGGCATAAGGGCCAGATACTTTTGTCTGTATATAGTCGCCAGGTTGATAGGATACATTGATTAATTGTGAAGTAGCAACTTTGATTGCTGGCTTGGTAAATGCGCATGTAGACACTACCTCAAACCAACCAGTTACTAACCCAGCATTTTGAGAAGCGCCGCTAATACCCATACCTATTCCTATTCCCATCGCCATTAATACAGAGCAATTATATCAGCAGCGGTGGTGCCGTAAGAACCTCCATCATTGTCCCATACATAATCTACTATTATTGGCAAAAATGAACCAGACGGTACGTTTTTAAATAAGGTTGCCCCACCTGCAAAACTACCACCGTCCTCGCCATAAGCTAAAGTAACTAGTAAATCGCCGCCTGTTCCAACATACAGGGCTGCATTCCCTAGATACACTCCTGTATCCAGGGAACTAGCGTCGCCTGTTGGTGTTATTGATAAAGCTTTCGTGCCGAAATCCGGCTGATTACCATATTGTCCCATAATATATTGTTCTAACTACTAGGATACTACCGCTGTTGTTACTGTTACCCCCGTTGGCAATACTACCTCAACTAATGGGGACGGAACTTGCGATACAATTGCGGCTAATACAGCGTTGTAAAAGTTAGTAGTTGTTGCTCCAGCAACAGTAAGCGTTAAAATTTTTGTTCCCATATAAATCACAACAGACGTGGCTGAGCCATAAGCAACATGAGTAATCATGTTTGTGTTTAATTGTAGTGTAGGTGTTCCTGCGATCGTAGTTGCAATAGAAATAAATTGTGCCATTTTGTTTTTGTTTTTGTTTAGTTATTATTATTATTATTACTTGTTATTTTTAGATTTTATCTTTTTTGCCTCTGTAAGCATCTTTTTTGTAGGTTTTTTGCCAGAGCCTTTATTTTCTCGTATGTTGTCCCATAATCCTCTTCTGGATTTTGAACCATCTTTTCTTTTTAACAATTCCATTTTCTTAACGCTAATGCTTTTCTAGTTGGTTCACCATTTGGTTTTTTCATAGGACCCGGCATTCCAGACATTCTTGCGCAAAATGATTTTCTGCGTTTAGCGTCTTTACTACCTGGTTTTAATTCCGACGGTTTCTTTGTAACAGCGGTTTGTAATTTTGATCCTGGGTTCTCTCTTCTGTAACTAGCAACGCCTTTTGCGTTTAATCCCCCTTTAGGATCCTTGCCTTCTTTTCTAGTCCAAGCAGCAGTTTTAGGCATTGCGAGAAGCTCCTGCTTTTTTAGTGATTGGCATCATGCACCCACAACTTGGGTCATCAAATCTTAATTTTATACCGTAAGTACCTGAGCTAGATCCTTTTCCTTTTGGATAAGCGGTTGTGTCTAATGGGCCATTCCATACGGCATTTGCTCCTACACCAGACATTTTTGCTTCTTTATCGAACGCGGTTAATGGGTGTACTTTTGTTTTTAGATCCATCTTATATATTTATTAATTGTTTAAATCATATGGAGGTACTACTGGAGTAGCTACGCCTGCTGGTGGTTGAATAGGTTGCGCCTGCATTAATGGCCCAACACTTCTTTCATATTTATTCTGATAAGACTGCCCAAATGTACTAGCCATTCTAGCCTGGTCAGTTGGAGAAAAATTAACCGGAGCTCCACTATCTTTAACACCCATATTAACTGGAACTGGCGCATATGCTTGAGCAACTTCTTGGACAGCCGCCATAGTTGGATTTGCTGGTTTTGTTGTTGGCACAGCCCTAGGTGCAACGGCTGCTTGAATAGTATTCATCATCTTGTTTTGTCTTTATTTAAGTTATCGATTGCATTGATTAATACTTTTTCAGTATACGATCTTTTGCTTATTGGTTTTCGCCTTGCTTTGCTTGTGGGTACATCTTCTTCTCCTAGCAATATACGATACATTCTAGCTATAAGTTGTCTGCACTTTAATGAAACTTTATATATGTGATACTTTTGGGTTGTATGGTTTCTTTTCCTCCATACTGTTATCCACCCTTCTTTAAGTAAATCGTTCCAGCGCCTGTTATTCCAACTATATGCATGTGTACCCGTTATAAAATCTTGCTTTGTAAATAAATCTATACAGTCTAGATATATTAGTAATTCTAAATCTGCGTCTGTAAGATTATTATTAATGCAAGCCCATTTCCTAACCAATCTGTAATACTTAAATAAACCAATGCTTTTTAATTCATCCGCGCTTATTTTTCTCATAATACCGCAACAACATCACTAATCTTAATAACAGTATAATTATCACCTTCAAACTCTATTTCATGGCCAGCATGCTTGTCGTAGTAAATTTCATCGCCAACTTCCATGAACTTAATTTCATCACTGATAGATATTACTATTGCTTGTTTATATCTTATGTTTTCTTTATCGGATTCCTTTAATAATAATCCGCCTTTTGTTTTATCTGTTACAGCTAACTTCTTCGGGAGAATAACTATATTATTACCTATTGCCTTCATTCACTCGTAAGTTATTGATTACACAATCGGTTGATAGTATTGTTGTAGCAACAGATACCGCGTTTCTTAATGCTGATTTGGTCACAAGTAATGGATCAATAATGCCAGACTTAATCATATCTACATATTCTCCAGTAACTACATTTGCTCCGTGTCCAACCTCTCTATTATCCTCAGTCATTGGACCAATACCTGCATTATCTAATATCGTGTTATAAGGAGCTTGTATTGCGTCAATTAAAACCCAATCACCTTCACTTATAGCGCCAATTGTTTTTGTTGCGTCCATTAAAGCAATTCCACCTCCAGGTACAATACCTTCTTTGATCGCGGCTTTTGTTGCACAAATAGCGTCTTCCACGCGATCAGCTTTTTCTTTTAATTCAATTTCAGAATTAGCACCCACTTTTACAACAGCAACTTTACCTGATAAACGGGCTAATCTTTTTTCAAGTCTTACAACTTCACCTGGATTTTTTGCTTTTTCTAATTGCTCTTTAACGTGTTTAATTAGTTCTAGAACTTCTTCTGATGATTCTTCAATCTGAATGATTGTTTCCGACTCAGTTGTAATACTTCTTAAACATCTTCCAAGATGCTCGGCGGATATTAAATCCATATCATCGCCAAGATCTTCATTAATAACAGTCGCTCCTGTTAATGCGGCAAGATCAGCTAATGTATCTTTTTTATTAACGCCATACGTTGGCGCGTTAATAACATTAATTTTGAAATTACCTTTTACTTTATTCATTGCTAATACAGACACCACTGCTGGCTCCATATCCGCTATAATTAATAAAGACATATTTGCCTTCATTACATATTCTAATATTGATTGGATCTGTCTTATGTTTTCAACAGGTGACTCAATCAACAGCACAGCGGGACGATCTAGCTCAGCTGCTTTTTTATTTAAGTTTGTGACAAAATGCATGTTCATTAAACCTTTGTCATACTGAACGCCTTCAATTAATTCAATCTCCGTTTCAGCGCTTGTTGATGATTCCATCATTACAACGCCATTGTCGCCAACCATTCTAAATGCGTCGCCAATTATTTTACCTAATTCTTTATCATTGTTTGTAGAGATTGTTGCAACATGGTCAATCATATCCCCTGTTACAGGCACTGAAATACTCTCCAAGTAATCCACAACTAATCCACAAGTGTGTTCTATATCTTTTTTTAGATCTCTGCTATTTGCTTTGCCTTGAACTTTATAAGCCTCTTTTAAAATAGCGTGAGCTAATACTGTCGCGGTTGTTGTACCATCTCCAGCTTCTTTAACCGTTTTGCGAGCTGCTTCTTTTAATAAGCGCGCTCCCATATTTTCAATTGGATCCAACAAAATAATACTGTCCGCAACAGTAACCCCGTCTTTTGTGATTACAGGATTTCCAGTTCCATCCTCCAGCATTACACACTTACCACTAGCTCCTAATGTAGAACTAACGGCTTTTGATAATTTACTGATACCAGCAAATACTTTGTCCCTAGCCTCTATCCCGAAACTAAGGTTCTTTACAATTCCATCTGACATATTTGATTTTATTTAATTTTATTTAATAATTACATTATTACGTAATTTTCTGCATTTTAACTAAAATAGTTTATACTCTAGAACCACGCCATAGTTAGGTGGATTGTTTTGACGGATGTTATACATTGTACCAAGCCTAAATCTATTCAGCGAAGCAACAATCGTTCCATATAACATAGGTAAACCCAAAGTGAACCGATTGCTTATAAGCCCTACAGAGCCACTGAATTTAATTTTATTGTTATGATCAAGCATTTCTTTTTGTAACGCGATATACGAGTCCTTATACGATATAATGGAGTCTTTAACCTCTAATTGTTTCTTGAATTCAACTTCCTTCTTTAAAAAGTTATCAATTCTTTCATCTTTTACTTTGGAGATAGCTTTGCAAACATCGTACCTTACTAAATCCGCTACAACTTGCTTTGCTTGTTCTTCTGTTAAAACAACTACACTATCTTTCGTAACGGTCTGTGAAATACTGCTGGAGCTGACTAATATGCATGCTATCAATAATCCTAATTGTTTCATATTCTTTTTCCTTAATTAATTTAATTTTAGTAAGCAATACAGTATCTACTTTTGATAAACTATCTATAAGTAATGCGCTTGCGTGATCTTTTTCTTCAAGATCTTTTATTACTAATTGTAATTCTTTTTCTTTTGCTTTTAACCTGTTCATTTCATTATCACTGGATACCCAGAATAATACCATGAAAAAAATTAATACAAAGCCTAGCCATTGATTTCTGAGTGAGTTAAGAATAAGGTACATAAATTGTTTTTCCGGATTTTTTAATTGCTTTTAATACTTGATTTCTTTGAATTCCTTCTGCGTCATACGATACATGTACCCAATCTGGGTTTTTATCTGTACCAAACTCCCAAATGAGCTGATCAAACTTTAAATGTGTTTTTATAAAGTCAAATACTTGTTTGTTCGTTATTGTTGTTCCATCCATATCAATATCAATTGCTTCACCCGAGCAATGTTGCGATGTTGCACTACCTTTTATAAACTTATTAAGTTCCGCACTACGATAACCACTTGATATATGGATTGGCACGCCGAAATTACTGCGTATTGGTTGGAACACTTTAAGTGCTAATTTTTTAAAGTTTTCAATATGTTTTGCGGTAGGCTCGTTACTTATGCCGTTCCTTTTTGCAGACTCACTCCGTATTACTTCTGCTAATGTTAAGTTCTTTGATAATTGCATATAATTTATTTTGTGAACGCTTTAACTATCAATGTTGCCAATGCTGCTGCAAATGCAATAATTAAAACCTTTGCTTGTTTTATATATACCTGTATTTCGCTCTCCTGTTCTTCAAGGTTTTGTACTCGTTCATCAATATCTGATACTTTCCATACTAACCCCTTGTAGTCATTTAATGCGCTACCTATTAAAGCTTGTTTTATTTCCTTTATATCGGACGCTCTTTCTTCACCGTCTTGTTTTAGCAATCTTAAGTGTTGTTCAATGCGGTCGAGTCTTTCTCCTTCTAAGTTACTCATGCTGATTTTGCTTTAATTAAGCGTTCTACAATGTTTGTTGTTCCTTCTATAGCTATATAAGCCGTTGATATTATTACCCAGTCCTCAGAAGTTATGTTACCTAGAAATAAACCCACAGATCCAACTATGAATACTATAAGTTTTCTACTAATCCATTTATTTAGGAATAAATCAATTTGCTCCTTCCGACTCATTTGCTTTGAGTTTTTCTTCTAATTTAGCCAATGTTTGGTAGATCGCTACTACGTCATTCATTCCAAATGCACCTTTCTGAGTTGCAATCTCAAGAGCTTGTTTGATTAGATTTAATTCTTCCATTTTAATATGTTATTATAGTTATGTTTTTGTCATTTGCAACACATTGTTCTACCCAAGTGTTGTCTGTTCCCCACTCTGCAAACTCCTCATCAGTCAACGTGTAGTTCCAAGCGGTACAAAGTGTACCGTCTTGAGTCAATAACTCGTTGTAAGTTGTGCAAGTGTTTGCATCGGTTGGAAAATTAAGTATTAAAACTTTTAGTGTTGTTGCTTCGCCTGTAAAGGGAAAGTTAATCGGTTGAATTTGTGCCATTTTTTTATTTATTTATTAGTAAAATGCGTTCCAAGTTGTGCCATTATAGCCATAGTGTTTGTTATCAGTAGTATCGTAAACAACCAATCCCGCAGCAGGTGTAGCTATTGCGTTCTTTTGCGTGGTGGTCATTCTCGGTGGTAAAAAGCCCTTTGTAGTGGATTGAACATCTAATATTGAAGATGCTGCATTTGGTGGTAAACCTGATGATATGCCATTGCCAATTAAAACACATTGTTGATTATCACTTCCTCCGTTGTAAAAATTAGCAATTATACTATTTCTATTAACTAATAATAATGTAGACGAACCTGCTGAATAAATACAATTTCCAGAAGTTCCGGTAAAACCTGTAGTAAAATGAATCGCATTACCGGTTAATAAATTTAAAGTTGATTGCACCCTTGCCGTGCCGTTTACGTCTAATTTAAACCCTGCGTTTGTGCTTGTTCCAATCAAGGTATTGCCACTTGTAGAATTTAAAACTACATCTCCCGTAACTGTTTCAATTGCTCTATGTGTAGTTCCTGTTAGTGATGTAAGTATTGGATTGTAGTAGATACCTCTTATAGTTCCTGTGTAAGTTGCTGTATTGTTTATTGTAGGGGCTAGGTTTAAATGATTAAAAATTGCAGTTCCACTTGAAGCTTGATATTGACCTGCTATTGAAAACATTCCACTATTACCGGCTGTTGGATTCAAATAAGCAGGGCCATTTAAACTAATCCAAGGACCCAAATTATTACCTGCACTATTTGATGAACTAATAGTTCCGCCACCTTGAGAGCTTAGAGCTAATACTACACCTCCAATTCTTGTAGATGTAGAATTTATTGTGCCGTTTACGTCTAATTTAAACCCTGCGTTTGTATTTACAGTACCAATTCCAACATTCCCATTTCTAAAAATATCCATTGCATCAACTGCTGAAGCCCCTGAAGCATTTACAAAAAATCTAAATGGCGCAACTGAAGCTCTTGTATCAAAATTAATACTTGCCATTTGAGTTGAAGTATTTTTAAATAAATACCCAAATTCTGCGTAAGAACTTCCATAAGCACCGCCATTTGTAAAAAATTGAAGTGAATCAGTCATCTCAGTAGTTGAGAAAAATTTAACTCTATTTTCTCCCGATGAATAACTATTTATAGATGAAACATTTGCAATCCCACCTATATCCCAACGTCCGTCATTTCTTAAATTAAGTAAATTAGTTCCCGCACTATTTTGTACAGCAAATGAATTTGTAGCAGCAGTAGCTCCTAATCCTTTTAATCTTGTACTTCCATTTACATCTAAATTATTTTCAGGCGTTGTTGTTCCAATCCCTAAACGATTATTCGTGTCATCCCAAAATAATTGAGCATTGTCTTGCGCTATGGTTGTGCCATTTGAAAATAAAACGCTGCCGCTTGTGAGTGATGGTAAAGTGAATTTATTATTAAACGTGTTCCAATTCGTACTACTTAAATAGCCATCGGTTGAAGTTGTCGCTTGCGTTATTGATAGCGTTCTATTTGCAGTCAAATCACCGCCTCCGCTTAATGGTGCAGTTGTGCTTATTGTGCGTGCATCCGTTACAGGTGTGTATCCTAATGCGCTTGCAATCGTTTCGTTTTTCCAAAGCGAATCGGCTGAGTCGTAAAATAACCCTTGATTATTTGCAGGCGAATTTATAAAGACGTTGTGCAGCTCATCAAGCTCCCATCCATTCATGATCTTAACATAGATCTTACCGTGTATTGCGTGAGCGTATTCCACATATCCCATAACAACAATGTGCCCCGTAAGCCCTGTTGGTTTAACATTAGTTAAAGCGCCTGGCGTGGTAGGAGATAGATATAATACGTTACCATCTATCCAAGTCTCACCTTGCAAGCTACCTGTTGTGTTTATTTCTTCCAACTGACCAACGGTAATGATAAACCCTTCTTGATTAGTCGGGATTGTTTCGCAAACTAAACCTATTGTATCCGCTGAATTGTTATCATTGTTTGCTTGCGCGTATGCAACAGCTAATCGTTGCCCTTGAGCACCGCTAACTCTTACGGCTTGATATGCTGCTTTTGTCAATGTCGCATTAGGAGTGACCTTGTTTACAACTCTAGCAACCAAGTCTACACCGTTTTTAAGTATAACACTACCCCCTTTCAGAGTAGTCTCAGAAGTACCAGTTGTGTCATTCCATCTTGTTGTGGCTACAACCCCTGCTTTTGACGGAGAAGTATCTAAAGTGATCTGTCCTACTTTTAATTCGTACTCGCCAAGGTCTACATCTTGGGTAGCCCCTGTATATGGAACAAAGCCAGTAACAGACGGTATGTCCGATGTTGTTGCAAAAGTATATACTCCAGCGGATTTATTAGGGAATTCCATTGTAACTAATGAAGTTACATTTGTGGTATCCATAATAACGCCATTTACTCCGTCTTTGCTTAATGAAATTTGCCCTAGCGCATTTAATTCAACACCAGCTCCTGTTGTTTTGTCTGCAACATATACTGAGTTTGGCTGAAGCCCAACTATATATGAACTGCTTTCGGAAATTACTCCACCGTTTAAATATACAGTATTGGTGGTTATATCCCCTTCATCTGTTACGCTCTGTAACGTAGGGGTTGTGATTAGGGAATTTTGTATAATAAAATTACCAAGCGCCGCAATAGTGAAATTTTTTGTTATTAATTTCTTACGCCCATTTACCTCACCAGTGGCGGTACCAATTAACATATCAGTTCCTAATAACTGTACGTTCTGCGGGTAACTATAAGCTATTGCCATTTATTACTTTACTTTATATTTTTTACCACTTTCTTTTTTCGTGCCTAAACCATCGTTTCCCCTGTTGCGCTTAGGGCTTTCAAATCTACCATCTTTATGATCCCAGTCTTTACCTTCATCTCCAGTATGTTTCCTATGCAACCTTTGAGAGTGTGCCTTCTTTTTTCTACGATCATCCGTCTTAGCATAAGCTAAATCTCGTACCGCTTTCTTTTTCCGTGCTTCTGGTGATAATTTTTGCATACTAAAATCTATAAGTTATACTATTATTTATTGTACTTACTATCTATAGACTTTATTAAGTTCTGCTGATCGTTCCATTCCTTATCAGAACCACCTGAACTACTTCCGTGTTTATCGCTGTACGCTTTTTGAGCTGCGTTTTTTTCTGTGTCCCAAGCCTTTCTATTATTTGCGGCTTTACTATCCTTCGGTGGATCCGTTTGACTTCTTAGTTTAAATCCCATGTTCGTTTATTTATTTAATATACTGTATATACTTACGTATAATCCCTAAATCTTACCCTAGCATAAGTGTGACAATAGCCTACTACTATTATATATAATTAGCTAATGTCGCGTTTATTTATTATAATAAAGTGTCGGGTGTTTGTTATGATTTGTGTCAGATATATATAAGTTGTCTATTACAGCCTACGTTTTCGCCTTGCGCCCCGAAAGGGAAATGAATCCAGTTTACCCCACCCCCCGGTCTTTTTTCACGTGTACCCGAAACGGTTTGCCTTTTCCCGTGGGATCCCGTAACGGCCTGGCTATTTGCTGCGCATATGCGTGCCGTGCTGTGCCGTGCGTTGGTCTGCGTGCCGCACCGTGTTGCTGTGCTGTGCCACACGTATCGTGCCCATCGTACGTGATTCGTAATGCGTTTACATGCGTATCGTATGCGTGACCTGCTGCCTGCCACGTGCGTCTCGTGTGTATCGTGCGTGATCGTATCGTATCGTGCCGCGTCGTGTCGTCGTGCTGTGTCGCGGTGTCGCTCCGTGTCGTGTCGCGTCGTGTTGTGTCGTGTCCTCCGCGCTGTGACCTGTGGCCTGTGCCGCACGCCTGTCCCAATCCTGCTCCTACCCCTGCTCTCGGCTGCGTGCTGCGTGCTGGTACGTGTGCCGATCCCTGCTCCTGCTCCTGTTCGCGTGTGACTGTCGGCTGCTCCTGCTCCTGCTCCTGCTTCCTGCGTCTGTGCTCCGTAGCTGTGACTGTTGGCTGCGCCTGTGTACGTGTTCCCGTGCTCGTGCGATCCGTATGCGTATCTGCGCGATTCGTGCCTGCTCCTGCCCGATTCGTGATCCCATCCTGTCCGATTCGTGTCTGCGTGTGTACGATTCGTGATCCCGTCCCGTACGATTCGTGTTCGCGTGCTGGCTGCGTGACTGCGACCCGTGACCTGTGACCGTGATCGTGTGCTGCGGCTGCGCGTGCCGTACCGATTCGCGCGTAATCGTGCGTAATCGTGCGTAAACCTGCGGGATGCGTGTGCATGTCTCGTGCGTGTCCGTACGCGTCCGTGCGCCGTGCCGTACCCCTTCACCTCTCGTGCGTATTCGTGCGTTCGTGCGATTCGTGCGTACGAATTTCGTGTAT
>Ga0315906_10008459_pt1 | contig 12347 bp, 11 predicted proteins | sample LakEriMetagenome_4_FD_203526 | JGI IMG/M metagenome (GOLD analysis project Ga0315906, IMG submission 203526) | Freshwater fungal communities from buoy surface, Lake Erie, Ohio, United States - Buoy 2 MA122 | ecosystem: Environmental > Aquatic > Freshwater > Lake > Lake biofilm | place: USA... | reverse complement strand
CACCTCGCGCGACAGCAGGTCGAGCTCGAGATCGGCGACGCGCAGCACGGTCTCGACCGCCTTGGCGTGGCCGCGGCGCAGGATCGCCTCCAGCCTGGCCTGTAATTCGGCGAAGGCGAAGGGCTTGGTCAGATAGTCGTCGCCGCCGGCCTTGAGGCCGCGCACCCGCTCGTCCACCTGGGCGAGCGCCGAGAGAATCAGGACCGGCGTGACGCTGCCGGTGCGGCGCAGCGTCTCGATCATCGTCAGCCCGTCGATGCCGCCCGGCAGCATGCGGTCGACGATCAGCGCGTCGAAGGCTTCGCCCGTGGCGCGATACAGGCCCTCGCGCCCGTCCGGCGCGTGCTCGACCGCATGCCCGGCCTCGCTCAGGCCCTTGATCACGAACCGCGCGACCTCAAGATCGTCTTCGACCAGCAGGAACCGCATCTCGACAGCGCTAGCCGATCCAGGCGCCGCGCCGCAAGGCGATAAGCGGGGGTCTATGAGCAAGGGGCCGGCATGTGGTGACTGATATGGGGATCGCGGGGTTTCGTGGGGGATGCCCTGTCGGCGGAATTCGGTTAGTCTCCCCTGCTCGCGCCGCCATGGACCCAGACCCTGCCACCGCCTTTCCCGCCCGGCTCGACGCTGCCGCGATCGCCCGCGGCTTGATGCGTGGCCTGGATCGCGAGGGCTGGCGCTGCCTGACCGAGGTGCCGCTCGCCTCGGGCCATCGCGCCGACGTGATGGCGCTCGACGAGGCGGGCCGGATCCTGATCGCCGAGATCAAATCCTCGCGCGACGATTTTCGCGCCGACCGCAAATGGCGCGCCTATCTCGATCATTGCGATCTCTTCGCCTTCGCCGTCGCGCCCGATTTCCCGCTCGCGGTCCTGCCGCCCGAGGCGGGGATCTATGTCTGCGATTCCTATGCCGCGCATGCGCTTCGGCCGGCGGCTGCGGTCCAGGCGCCGCTCGCCCCCGCGCGCCGGCGACAGGCCCTGATCCGCTTCGCGCGCCTCGCGGCCGACCGCTGGCGCCGCGGCCTCGTCGATCCCGGCGACGGCCTTGACGGCGGCGATTGACCCTTTCCTCTCACGCAAGGCCCCCATGCTCGCCGCGGAAATCGCGACAATCCTTCTCCTGGTGCTGCTCAACGGCTTCCTCGCGATGTCCGAGCTCGCCGTGGTCTCGTCGCGGCGCAGCCGGCTCCAGATGATGGCGTCGGCGGGCCGCCGCGGCGCCGCCCATGCGCTGGAGCTCAACCGCGACCCCGGGCGATTCCTGTCGACGGTCCAGGTCGGAATCACCCTGGTCGGCATCGTCGCCGGCGCGGTGAGCGGCGCCGCGCTCGGCGCGCGTGCGGCTGCGGTGCTCCGCGATTTCGGCATCGGCGCGGCGGCTGCCGACGCGGCGGGCTATGTCGCGGTGATCGCCACGATCGCCTTCCTGTCGGTGGTCGCCGGCGAGCTGGTCCCGAAGCAGCTCGCCCTGCGCAACGCCGAGGCGATCGCCTGCCTGGTCGCGCCGACGATGCGCGCCCTGTCGCGCCTTGCCTCGCCCTTCGTCGTCCTGCTGTCCCGCACCAGCCAGGCGCTGCTGCGGCTGTTCGGCGCGCGGGCGCCGGCGGAGACGACGGTGACCGAGGACGAGATCCGCGCCCTGATCGCCGAGGCCGAGAGTGCCGGCGTCGTCGAACCGCAGGAGCGCCGCATGATCGCGGGCGTCATGCGCCTGGGCGACCGACCGGTGCGGGCGGTGATGACCCCGCGCATGGACATCGACTGGATCGACGCCGCCGCCGGGCACGAGGCGATACGCCGCCAGATCCGCGCCAGCGGTCATGCCCGGCTCGCGGTCTGCGACGGCACGCCCGAGAAGCTGGTCGGGATCGTCCACGCCAAGGACATGCTGGACGCCCTGATCGACGGGCGCCCCTTTGATCTCGCGGCCCTGCTGCACCAGCCGCCGGTCATGCCCGATACGCTGGCCACGCTCGACGCGCTGGAGCGGCTGCGCGCGACGCCGCTCGGCCTCGCCGCGGTCCACGACGAATACGGTCATTTCGAGGGCATCGTCACCGCGATGGACATCCTTGCCGCGATCGCGGGGGATTTCGCTGCGCCCGGAGACCAGGGGCCGGTCGCCGCCGCGGCGACCCGTCGCGACGACGGGTCCTGGCTCCTCGACGGCGCGATGGACGTCGTCGAAGCCTCGGAGATGCTGCCGCTCGCCCTTCCGGCCGAGCGGCAGTACCACACGCTGGCGGGGCTTGTGCTGTTCGGTCTCAAGCGCGTGCCGGCGACCGGCGACCATGTCGAGATCGACGGCTGGCGGTTCGAGGTCGTCGACATGGACGGTCGGCGCATCGACAAGATCCTGGCCCAGCGCATCCCGCTGCACCGCCGCGGCACCGGCTGAGCGACGGCTGGTCCGCGCCGATGGCTCAGCGGTCGGCGAGCGCCGCCATCGCGATTCCTGCGATGCGCCGGGCCACCGCGGCGATGTCGAAGCTGCGATCCGCGTAGGCCAGCGCGTTGCGGCCAAGCTCGGCCCGCAGCGCCGGGTCGCTGGCCAGACGCTCGGCTGCCGCGACGAAGCCGGCGCGATCGCCCGCCGGAACGACGATCCCGGCTTTTTCGCGGGTCAGGATCCGTGAGGCGAGATTCTCCGCCGGCATCGCCGCCAGCAGCGGACGGCCGGCGCAGAGATAGGTCAGCACCTTTGACGGCACCGAATAGATGCCGGCATCGGGTTCGAGCACGGCCATCAGCACGTCGCCGGTGGCGACCACCTGGGGCAGCGCGGCGAAATCCTGGAAGGGCAGCAGCACGAGGTTCGACAGCCCGGCACCGTTGGCGCGCAGCCAGTCCGCGCCGATCCCCTCCGAGACCACGACCACGCGGATGTCCGGACGGTCCTTGAAACGCTCCGCGGCGGCCAGCAGCAGGCCGGGATCGTGCTTGAGGCCGATCGTGCCGGAATAGAGGAACACCAGCTTGTCGGCGAGCCCGTGGGTGCGCGCCCAGGGATTGTCGCGCGGCTGCGGCGGCAGTTCCTCGCGCGGCGCCCAGTTTTCGACCACGTCGATGCGCGCGCGCGGCAGTCCCCAGCGCTCCAGGATCGGGACGAAATCCTCGGTGATCACGATGGCGCGCGCGGAGCCGCGCAGCAGCTTGCGCTCCAGGGCGACATAGCGCGCGCCGACGAGATGCCCGATCACCGGCAGCTTGCGGCCGAGGATGCGCGAGATCGCGACCGAATTGATGTCCTGGACCCAGAACACGAAGGGTACGCCCAGGCTTCGCGCGGCACGCCAGGCATGATGCTGCGGATCGAGGGTCGAGTTGGCGGAGAACACGATCTCCGGCTTCCAGTCGCGGATCGTCCGCGCGAGCAGCCGACCATAGGCCAGTTCCTGACCCAGGCGCTTGACGTAGCTGTACTTGGCGAATTCGCCCGGCAGGGACAGGCCGCGCGTCTCGAAGCCGGGCGGATCGCCGGGCTGAGGGGTGAGCGGTCCCTTCGGCGTCTGGAAGCCGGGAAAATGCACGTGCAGGACCTGATGCCCGTCGCGCGCCAGCTGGCGGGCCAGCTGCACCAGGAAGGCGTGGCCCGAATAGTCGTGCAGCAGGATCCTCACGCGCGCCTGGCCTCGACGATCAGACAGTCGCCGCGCCCGGCGCGGTTCCAGGCCGTGCGCTCGGCGGCGCCGAGCGTCATCGCGCGCAGCATCAGCGGGATCACACGCGCGGGCTCGCGCTGGCGCCGTGGCGCATCGGGGAAGTCGCGGGCGATCTGCGACTGCGCCCACCACAGGGCCGGTGTGACGCTGCGCGTGGCCTCGACCTCGAAGCCGGTGTCGCGCAGCAGCGCCGACAGCCGCGCGGCGTCGAAATGCGTGATGTGGAAGGGCACGTGCCAGTTGATCCAGTCGGACCCGAAGCGCTCGCGCAGCGCGCTTGCCGCATTGGGCAGGCTGATCCACAGCGCGCCGCCCGGGGCCATCACGCGACGGATCGCCTGCAGCATGCCGCGCGGATGCAGCGCGTGCTCAAGGACGTTCGAGAGCACCACGACGTCGTAGGGCGCGCTCGGCCGCAGCGCGGTGATGTCGACGTCGTAGACCACGAAGCCCTTGCGCCGCGCCGCCTCCGCCGCGACGCGGTTGAGTTCGAGTCCCTCGGCCTGGAAGCCGTTGGCGGCGTACATCGCGAGGCCGCGCCCCTCGTTGCAGCCGACATCCAGGAGCCGGCCGGCGCCGCGCCGCGCGTGGAAGGACACGTCGCCGTCGAGGCGCAGCAGCAGCCGGTAGAGCGGCGAGGCCAGGAACATGGCGCGCAGCCGCGCCCAGGCGCTGCCCGTCTCGCCCTCGCCGCCGAAATTGTAGTGGCGCTCGTAGAGGGTGCGCAGCTCGTCCTGGGTCGGCAACGGGTCGGTCTGCCACAGGCCGCAGGCGGTGCAGGCGAGGATCCGCCACTGGCCCGGCGACCCGAAGCGGTTGTCGCGCACGGCTGGCTCGACGACCCGGAAGGCCTCGCCGTCGCAAAGCAGGCAGCTGGCGCTCATTTCTCGACCATCTTCTGACGTCGTTCGTGGAGCTTGGCGTCGACCAGGAAGCGGAACCAGAAGGTCTGGAGCACGAAGAAGATCAGGCCCCAGCGGCCGTCGAGGAAGCCGCGCTTGAGCACGTAGCGATAGAAGAACAGGCCGAGGGCGCGCCAGAACAGGGGCGCGCGGTTGTAACGGCCGCGCAGCGCGCGCTTCTCGGCGACCGGATCGCCGGTGCCCGGCTGGATCACGCCGCTGCCTGAGGGCGCGAGGATCTCGTCGACTTCGGCGTCGGCCCAGCGATTATGCCGCGCGGTCCACTCGGCGAGCGACAGCCGGATGTCGTCGATCATCGGGTTGGCGAGCTTGCCGCTCGGCCCGTCGACGAAGAAATGCTGATCGTATTTGCGCGACTCGCAGCGCCCGCGGCCGGTGCGGAAGAGGCGCATGTGGTGGATCGGCCACATGCCGCCATGGCGGATCGGCTGGCCGTGAAAATGGACAAGGCGCGGCACGTAGTAGCCGACGATCCCGCCCGGTGGACCGTCGCCCGCGAACAGCGCGCGCAACTCGGCCGCGAGTCCGTCGCTGACACGCTCGTCGGCGTCGAGATGAAGCTGCCAGGGATGCGCGAGGGGCAGTGTGTCGATCGCCCAGTTGCGCTGCGCGCCGTAGCTCTCGAAAGGATGCCGGGCGATGATCGCGCCGGCTGCCGCGGCGATCTCCAGCGTCGCGTCGGTGGAGCCGGAATCGACGACATGGATGTCGCCGCTGAGGCCGCGCACGGAGGCCAGCGTCGCGCCGATCGTGTCGGCGGCGTTGAAGGTCAGGACGACGACGGAGATCGGGAGCACGGGATCGGCCAGCGGTTGGTCTGATGGCGCGCGCGTGGGCGCGGGCGCCTCGGGCATGGGGCTCATGGCGGCGGAGCCCTGCCCTCGGCGAGCGCTCGATACACGGCCTCGAGCCGGACGGCAATCTCCGCCCAGTCGTAATGGGCGGTGACGAAGTCGCGCCCGCGCGCACCCATCGCCGCGGCCGCGGCGGGATCGGCGAGCAGGGCGGCCAGCGTCTGCGCGATGTCGCCGATCGCGGTGGTGGCGACGCGCCCGGCATCGGCCGCTGCGATTTCGCGCCAGATATTGACCTTGTCCGAGATCAGGACCGGAACCCCGCACGCCATCGCCTCGATCACGGCAATGCCGAAATTTTCCGAATAGGAGGGCAGGACGAAGCAATCGGCGTCGCGAAAGGCCTCGAGCTTGGCGATGCCGGACAGCAGCCCGGGGAAGCTGACGCGATCGGCGACCCCGTACTCGGCGGCCCAGGCCCGGGCCGGCGCCTCCATCCCGTCATCCGGTCCGGCGACGACCAGGTGCAGGTCCGGTTGGCTCGCGGCCACCCGCGCGAAGGCGGGGATCAGCAGGTCCAGCCCCTTCTTGAAGTTGAGCCGCGACAAGAACAGGACGATCCGCCGGCCAGCCGTCTCGGGCAGGCGGCGGCGCAAGCCCCCGGGCTGGGGAAGCGACGCATAGGCCGACAGGTCGAGGCCGTTGGGGATCACGACCCCAGGCGCGCCGAACACGGCGGGCGCGGCGAGGCTCGCCTCCTCCGCGGCGGTCCAGTGCAGGGCTGCCGCCTCGCGGATCACTCGGTCCTGGAACAGCAGGCCGAGCACGCGTTTCTCCAGCCGGCGGCGCTGGCGGATGAAGGGGTCGAGCGTGCCGTGGGGCCGCAGCAGATAGGGCGTCGCGTGGCGGCGGCAGGCCCGCGCGGCGGCCCAGACATGGAACAGGAACAGCGAATGGATATGGACCACGTCGGCGGCGGCGACGGCCTCGTCGAGCGCCCTGGCCAGGGGCCAGGAGGTCGCGAAGCCCCGGGGCGCGCCCTGTGCGAAGACCCGGACGGCGACCCCGCCATCGTCGAAGCTGACGCCCGCGACAAGGCCCTCGCCGGGACCGGCGTCGCGGTCGGTGGTGTAGATAGAGACCTCGTGGCCGCGGCGGGCGACGGCGCGGGCCATCTCGCGGGCGGCCTTGGCGGGCCCCCCGGTGCGTTCGGCCAGGGAGGCGATGACATGAAGGATGCGAATGGCGGGCACCGGACCTCTGGAAGGCCGGGCAATGTTCTTGATCGCGGGTCCGGCTTCAAGGACAGAACGCGCTGTCCCGGCACCCTATTTCCTCAACCCACGCGGATCTTGACTGTGCAGCAATCCCGTCTGTGATATCCTTGTTGGAATTACGTCATACGAATGAGGGCGACAGGACGGTTTTGGAATGCGCATTCTCGTTCTAGGTGCCGGTGGCGTCGGCGGCTATTTCGGCGCCCGCCTGATCGAGGCGGGTACGAAGGTCACGTTCCTGGTGCGTCCGCGACGCGCCGGACAGATCGCGCGCAGCGGAATCGTGGTCGAGAGCCAGCACGGCAGCTTCGCAGTGCACCCGCAATTCGTGACCGAGGTGCGCGACCGCGACTGGGATCTTGTGCTGCTCGCCTGCAAGGCCTACGACCTCAATGGCGCGATCGCGGCTATCGAACCGGCCATCGGCGCCGACACGATCATCCTTCCGCTTCTCAACGGCATAGCCCATCTCGATAAGCTCGATGCGCATTTCGGCGCCGATCGGGTCGCTGGCGGCGTCGCCTACATCGCGGCGTCGCTGACCGCCGAGGGCGTGGTCCGCCACCTCAACACGGTCCATCGCCTCGGCTTCGGCGGACGCCAGGGCTTCCAACCGGCGGCGCTGACGGGGCTCTCCGAGGCGTTTCGCAACAGCGTCGTCGATGTCCGCCTGCTCGACAATCCGATACAGGCGCTGTGGGACAAGCTGACGCTGCTCGGGCCGCTTGCCGCCATGACCTGCCTGATGCGCGCCCCGGTCGGCCGCATCGTCGCCGCCGATGGCGGCGCGCTGACCATGCGCCAATGCCTCGGCGAGGTGATCGCGATCGCCGAGGAGAGCGGCCACATGCCCGCGGGCAACGTCATCACGTCGAGCGAAAAGGCGCTGACCGAGGCGGGATCGAAATTCGCGGCGTCGATGCTGCGCGACATGGAGCGCGGCGGCCCGACCGAGGGGCCCCATATCGTCGGCGACCTCGTCGCGCGCGCCAAGGCCGCCGAGATCGACACGCCGTTGCTGCGCCTCGCCTGGCTCCACCTCCAGGCCTACGAGGCCGGTCGCGCCCCGCATTGAGCCGGCGGTTCCGCGCCGCCTTGCGCGCTGCTATAACCCGGTCGGCCCGACCCTACCGGCTTTCGCATGACCCCCGTTTCCCCTGGTGAATTCCGCGCGCGGCTCCTCGCCCGCTACGTGAGCACGCATGCCTCCGTGGCTGGTGCGCGCGACGGCCTCGAGCGCCGGCGACCCTTTCTCGAACGCCTCGTGCGCGATCATTTTCCGCCCGCGCGCGAGGCCGAGATCCTCGATCTCGGCTGCGGCCATGGCGCCCTCGTCTGGGCCGCCCGCAATCTTGGCTACGCACGCGCACGCGGCGTCGACGCCAGCCCGGAACAGGTCGCCGCCGCGCACGACCTCGGCATCGACGGCGTCGTCCAGGGCGACCTGCGCGCGACCCTGGCAGATCTGGCTCCGGCCTCGCTGGACGCGATCGTCCTGTTCGACCTTTTCCACTATTTCGCCAAGCACGAGCAGATGGCGATCGCCGACGCCGTCCATCGCGCGCTGCGCCCCGGCGGTCGTTTCATCCTGCATCTGCCGAACGCCGAGGCCATCTTCGCGGCGCGCATGCGCTACTGGGACGTGCTGGCGGAAGACGCCTTCACCCGCGCGTCGATCGCCCAGCTGCTGCGCGCCTGCGACTTCGCGCGCGTCGACTGCTACGAGGATCGTCCGGTCGCACATGGGCTGCGCAGCGCCGTGCGCGCGGCGCTCTGGCCGGTGTTGCGTGGCGCGATGCGCTTCGCCCTCGCGGTCGAGACCGGCGAGAGCGGGCGCGAGGCGATCTTCAGCCAGTGCCTGCTGGCCGTCGCGCACAAGTGATCCGGCGGAATAGCGTTCCGATGGCCGCCGTTCTCCTTTTTCACCCGAGCTGCCGGTGCGACAGATGAGGATCCTCTATATCGGTTTCGACATCGAAGGCGTCGGTGGCATCGCCACCTACAGCCGCCACCAGATCCGCGCCCTCCGCCAGCTCGGATGCGACGTCTTCGCGCTGTCCATCGACAAGCAGGACAAGTTCGCGGAGCGCGGCCTGGTCGACCAGCGCTTCGCCTTCGGCGGCAAGCTGAACGCGGTGACGCGCGCGCTCACCACGCTCGCCGCGCAGCGTTACGACGCGGTCATGCTCAACCACGTCTACCTCGCCGGGCTCGGGCTCATGGCCAAGCGCCTGAAGGGCACGCCCTACGCGCTCAACGTCTACAACATCGACATCCTCTGCCCGCTGCCGCGGCTGCGCGAATACGCCTTCGCCGAGGCGGATCTCGTCCTCGCCGATTGTCGCTACACGATCGAGAACATGCCGCGCTTCCATCGTCGCGTGCCGCCGACCGGGCTTCTCTACGACCCCGTCGACGTCAGCGTGTTCCGCCCGATGCCGATCGCCGCGGCGCGTGCCGAGGTCATGCGCCGGTTCCCCGCGATGGGCGACATCTCCGGGCGATTCGTCTGCGTCACCGTCGCCCACATGGCCGGGCCGCCGAACAACAACAAGGGCCATCGCCAGACCATCGAGGCGCTGGCCCGGATGCGCGATCCGCGCTTCCTCTATCTCGTCGTCGGCGAAGGCCCCGACCGCGCCGCCATCGAGGCGCATGTCCGCGCTCACGGCGTCGAGGACCAGGTGTTCCTCACCGGCCTCGTGCCGCAGGACGCGCTGCCCTTCCTCTACGCCTGCGCCGACACGGCGATCCTCGTCGCCAAGGGTGGCCCCGGCCTGGGCGAGGCCGTGCCGCTCGGTCTGCTCGAGGCGGCAGCCGCCGGCGTTCCCTTCGTGTGCGGCAACGAGGATGGCTCGATCGAGGCGATCGATCCGCAGCGCCCCAACGGCATCGCCATCGACCCGTCCGATATCGAGGCGCTGGCGGCGGCACTGCGCCGCCTCGCCGACGACGAGGTCCTGCGGCGTGAAATGGGTCTGAACGGCAAGCGCGTCGTCGACGACGTCTTCCAGTTCGAACGTTTCGTGGCGGTGCAGGGCGAGCATCTCGCGATGCATCTCGGCCTGCCCGCCGGTCGCGCGCGGGAAGCCGCATGAGCGACGCACCCCGCCATTACCGCGCCCGCATCTACGGTCGCTATGTCGAGGCGGCCGGCGCCGAGGTCGCGCCGGCGACGCTCGCGGGTCTGGCGCCGCGGATCCCCTATCTGCAACGTCTGGTGGGTCGCCATTTCCCGCGCCGTCACGACGCCGCGATCCTCGATCTCGGCTGCGGCCATGGCGCCTTGCTGCATGTCGCGCAGTCGATGGGCTACAGGAATATCGGCGGCGTCGACGGCAGCCCGTCCCAGATCGAGGCAGCCCGGCGCCTCGGCATCGAGGGCGTGCGCTACGGCGACATGTTCGAGGTCGTGCGCGCCCTGCCCGCGGACAGCCTCGACGCGGCGATCTCCTTCGACGTCATCGAGCATCTCGACCGCGACGAGATCATCGCCTTCACCGACGAGATCGTGCGCGTGCTCAAGCCGGGCGGTCGCTGGATCGTCCACGTGCCCAACGGCGCGTCGCCCTTCGCCGCCGCCGCGCTCTACAGCGACCTCACCCACGAACTCGCCTTCACGGCGGAGTCGATCACGCAGCTCGCGCTGTCCTCCGGCTTTTCCACGGTCGCCTTCGCCGAGGACGAGCCGGTGGTGCATGGTCTGCGCAGCGCGCTGCGCCTCGTCGCCTGGCGCGCGATCCGCGCGCTGCTGCGCTTCTACCTCAAGGCCGAGACCGGTGCGGTCGGCCATCCCGTCCTGACCCAGAATTTCCTCGCCGTGCTGACGAAATAAACGAGATGTGCGGCATCAACGGCATCTTCTCCCACGGCCCTGACGCGCCGCCGGCCGATCTCGCGGAGCTGCGCCGGACCCGCGACCGCATGGCCGCGCGCGGCCCCGACGGCGCCGGCGAATGGGTCTCCGACGACGGACGCGTCGCCTTCGGCCATCGTCGCCTGTCCATCATCGACCTGCGCAGCGTCGCGGACCAGCCGATGCGCGACGCGTCCGGCGCGCTGACGGTGGTCTTCAACGGCGAGCTCTATGGCTATCGCGGACTGCGCGCCGAGCTGGCCGCCGCCGGGGCCGTCTTTCGCACCGAGTCCGACACCGAGATCCTGCTGCATCTCTGGCGGCGCATGGGTCCGGAGATGCTGGGCCGCCTGCGCGGCATGTATGCCTTCGCGCTCTGGGACCAGGAGGCGCAGAGCCTGTTTCTCGCGCGCGACCCCTACGGGATCAAGCCGCTCTATGTCGCGCGGTCCGGCGGTACGCTGCGCTTCGCCTCGCAGGTGAAGGCGCTGCTCGCTGGCGGCGGTATCGACACCGCGCCCGACCCGGCCGGCCATGCCGGGTTCTTCCTCTGGGGCAACGTGCCGGAGCCCTACACCCTCCATCGCGGCATCCGCGCCCTTCCCGCGGGCGGATCGCTTCTGCTGCGGCGCGACGGCGTCGCCCGGGAGGCGCGACATTTCGATCTCGCGGCGACGCTGCGCGACGCGCCGCCGGCGCCCGCGCGCGCGGAGGATCGCGCCCGGATGCTGCGCGCGGCCCTGGCCGACAGCGTCCGCGATCACCTCGTCGCCGATGTGCCGGTCGGCGTCTTCCTCTCTGCGGGCCTCGATTCGACGACCATCGCCGCGCTGTCGGCCGAAAGCGGTGCCGAGCTGCGCACGCTGACGCTCGGCTTCGAGGAGTTCCGCGGCGGGCCGAACGACGAGACCGTTCTGGCGGCCGAGGTCGCGCGCGGGCTCGGCGCGCGTCACGAGACGCGCTGGATCCGCGGCGCGGCGTTCGCGGCCGCGCGTGACGACCTGCTCGCCGCGATGGACCAGCCTTCGATCGACGGCGTGAACACCTATTTCGTCGCCCGCGCGGCGCGCGAGGCGGGGCTCAAGGTGGCCCTGTCCGGTCTCGGCGGCGACGAGCTCTTCGCGAGCTACCCGAGTTTCCGGCAGATCCCGAAGCTGGTGCGCGCGCTCGCGCCGCTGCGTTTCCTGTCGCCGCTGGGCGGTGCGCTGCGAGCGCTGGCCGCGCCCGTCGTCGCGGCGACGACATCGCCCAAATACGCCGGGCTGCTCGAATACGGCACCAGCGTCGCCGGCGCCTATCTGCTTCGCCGCAGCCTGTTCATGCCCTGGGAATTGTCCACGGTCCTGCCGCCGGAGATGGCGCGCGCCGGGCTCGCGGAGTTGGCCACCGTCGAGCGGCTCGCGGCGACCCTCGATGGCGTGCGCGAGCCGCGCCTTCAGGTGAGCCTGCTCGAATCCGCGTGGTACATGCGCAACCAGCTGCTGCGCGACGCCGACTGGGCGGGGATGGCGCATTCGCTGGAGATCCGCACGCCGCTGGTCGATGTCGCGCTGCTGCGCGCCGTCGCGCCGCTGCTGGGCGCTGGCGCCGCGGCGCCGGACAAGCGCGCGATGGCCGACACGCCGCGGCGCAAGCTGCCCGCGGCCGTCCTCGATCGGCCCAAGACCGGCTTCGTCGTGCCGGTGCGCGACTGGATCGCCGGCGGCGGCGCGGGCGGCGGCGAGCGCGGGCTTCGTGGCTGGGCGCGGCAGGTTCATGCCGCCTTCGGAGGCGCGTGATGCCCTGGCGCCGGACCCCCGCCGACGCACGACGCGTCCTGATCTTCCGTCT
>Ga0315906_10008457_pt1 | contig 12348 bp, 4 predicted proteins | sample LakEriMetagenome_4_FD_203526 | JGI IMG/M metagenome (GOLD analysis project Ga0315906, IMG submission 203526) | Freshwater fungal communities from buoy surface, Lake Erie, Ohio, United States - Buoy 2 MA122 | ecosystem: Environmental > Aquatic > Freshwater > Lake > Lake biofilm | place: USA: Lake... | reverse complement strand
ACCGCCCACCTGGATTTGGCATGTACCGGTAAAGCATTCCGTGAAGTTGCAGCATGATGTTCGGCGTGAACGTCATCTCACGAGCTGACGAATGCATCATGGCTAAGGCATCACGATACCCGGCGACCTCCTGCTCTGAGCGATTGCGCGGCTGAGCGAGGTTTACCACCAACCGTCGGAGCCGATCTCTCGGCACGGTGACACCCTCGAGTCTGTTGGACGATTCGCTCGACTCGATCTTCGCGACTTCCAATAACCCGCGAAGAACCTCAGGCGCCTGACGGAAAAACAATTCCTGCCGGCCTCGAAACTCGCCGACGGCGCGCATGGTTGAAAGCTGCGCGCTATCAAAGCGTAGATCGGCGAGGAAGTGCGGCGTGAGTGACTTCATGATCGCAACCGATGGCGAAAATAGGGTGGTCATCAGTATAAATGGGGTATTTAAATACTTAATACCCTATTTATGGCTGAATTCGGCAATTTTGCCTCGGGCGACGCTGCAAGTTACTCTGCCCCCACATTTGGATTGCACTATGATACTCGACCCCTCCAAAGACACCGACGCACTGATCGTCGGCGCGGGCGCCGTCGGACTTGCCTGTGGCTATGCGCTCGCGAGTCACGGCCTACGCGTGATCGTGATCGAAGCGGGTCCGCGTATCGGCGAAGGTGTGTCCGCGCGCAACTCTGAGGTCATCCACGCAGGGCTTTACTATCCGACGGATTCATTGAAAGCACGGCTCTGCGTCGAAGGTCGTCGTGCGCTCTACCCTTTTCTCGAAAAGCACGGGGTGAGCTACCGCCGTTGCGGCAAGCTCGTTGTCGCTAACGGTGAGGCCGAGATCGCCGCTCTAAGAAAGGTTTACGCGCAAGCCGAGATCAACGGCGTTGAAGGCATCGAGTGGCTATCCGGTGAAGCGGCTTGTGCCCTCGAGCCTGCATTACGCTGCGATGCGGCGATCCTCTCGCGCGAGAGCGGCGTAATGGATAGCCACGGCTATATGCTCGCGCTGCAAGGCGAGATCGAATCAAACGGCGGCAGCGTCGTGTGCGAGGCGCCATTCGCCGGCGCTAAGCGCTTGGGCGATGGCGGCTGGCAGGTCGAGGTGGCCGATGCCGATCGAACGACACTTTCAACCTCTCTTCTCATCACTGCCGCCGGACTCGAAGCACAGTCGGTCGCGGCGATGATCGAGGGATATCCGCAAGAGCAGATTCCCAAGCGTCATCTCGGCAAGGGCGTCTATTTTCGATACGCCGGACGAGCGCCGTTTCAAAGACTGGTGTACCCGCCGCCGATTCCGGGTGCGCTCGGGACACACTATCGCATTGATCTCGGCGGACAAGGCGTACTCGGCCCCGATCTCGAATACGTGAACGAGATCGACTACTCCGTCGACCCGCAGCGTGCCGAGAAGTTTTATACCGACGTGCGTCGCTACTGGCCCGGCCTTGAGGAGGATTCGCTAAGACCCGACTATGCCGGCATCCGCCCGAAGATTCATGGCCCCGGCGAAACGCAGCCGGACTTTCGGATCGATGGGCCAGAGAAGCATGGGCTACCCGGCCTCATCGCGATGTTTGGTATCGAGAGCCCGGGGCTGACGAGTTCGTTGGCGATTGGGCGCCACCTCACGAACGTACGTTAACCAGTTCGAACGAGGCAGCACGTCACCTAAACGGTGTCGTGTTAACAATGCTGTAGATCGTATAAAAGTTTTTTTCGTCTGGATCCGGGTTTCCTTTGACCCGGTAGTGATACTCGTTGAAATACGACACCAAATCTAGCTGACCCTCCCCGTCCAAGTCGACAAAGACGGCGCGCTTCAGTCGGCGTTGACTATCGAAGTCACTGTGCTCCGGCGGAACACCTGTATTAAGCGGGTCGTTCCGGGTGCGCCAACCGGCGTCTGTAAATCCGTCGTAACCGATGAAATATTTAAGTTGTAAGCGGTTTGGGAACAAGTCGTTCGGCGCGGGAGCGAATTTGCCGGTCCCATCGTTGAGCGCCAATATGACTTTGGGAAAATCGTCATAGTCGTTGCACGGACACCAGCCGACTGAATCGATGATGTCTAGGTCGCCATCGCGATCAAAATCCTTCAGAAAAATATCGCCTTCGCCGATGCCGACGGTAACCTGAGTAGCAGCTCGCTCAGCCAAGGGCTGTTTCGGATAACTCACACTCGTCGCGTCGGTGAAGTTTCCCCGGCCATCATTTAGCAGCACTTGAACTTTTCGCGACTCGTAATAACGATCGATCCGCGTTGACCCGACAACGATATCCAAATCGCCATCAGCATCGATGTCGCCGACGGCAGTGTTATTGAAATAAGTATTATTACCGAAAACACCGGTCCCTACCTTTCGAAACGCAACGCCGCCCTTCCCACCAATTTGAGTCTTTTCCGTAAAGGGGCCCATCGCGATGAAGCCGGCGCATCGCGCATCGATTGTTGGGTTGTTGTAGAACGTGTAGCAGCCGTCCGCACCGACCTGCTTCTCGGCGGGATCCAATCCATTTCCATGGCGGAAGTACAGCACGATGTCGGCTATACCATCACCGTTAAAATCTCCAACCGAAGATGCATCGATGGGATTTATCGTCTCGGGCACTAAATCGAGATGGGTTGGGAAATTCCCCTTTCCATCATTGAAGATGATGTGCCCACTAAAGGTGATATCGATGTCCCCATCACCATCGAAATCACCGGCACCCGCATCGTGCGAGGGACGACTAAAGCCTTTACCCTCATTCGGATATCGTATCCGACTAGACGCATCGATCATTCCGGCTGGCGATGACAACAAGAGACCTTGAACTGCCGGCCCTACACCGGACGTGTTGTCAGCATTAGTGAACCAATTGCCAAAGTTTGCGATAAAGACATCGTCAACTTTATCGCCGTTGAAGTCAGCGACAACCATACGGTACGGATTCTGGAGAACAGTCACTGCATCCTTGTCGTAGAACTTCTTATCCTCGACGAGACGACCCGTGCCGTCATTCAGTAATAGAAGGACCTGACTGTTATACTTTTCGTTGTTTTGCGCCTCGTACGGTCGATCGACGATGTCCGCTGCAATTACGACGTCTTGGTGCCCGTCACCATTGAAGTCCCCCGCATGCATCGCCGATGGAACGTAGTTCGGGATGTAATTTTCAGACGTACTGCAATCTTTTGGTGTTGGATAACAAAACGTTGTCGTCACTCTCTCGGCAACGTGGGTCGATGCCATACCGTATTCAAGAATGGCGTAGTGCTTCGACTTGAATGCCGTGTCGATGTCGTTACGGTACGGCGACAACTTCATAAATGCGAGCCGGCTCGATTCGACGGGGGTAACCGCCATCTTGAGCGTTGCGCTGCCAGCACACTGCGATGCGCCCGTTGTCTGGACTTTAATCGTGGCGGTGGCGTTTCGATAAGCAACCGGCGCTCTAAATGAGAACTCACCATTCCCAAGATCACGAACATGCAAAATCTGTGGTTCACCAACGGCGAAGACACTGGCGCGACACCCCGGTGCTTCGGATGACACACGCACCTTGATCGGCTGGTAGGAGATTGCGCTTGAGGGCATTCCCGCGACACTGATCGACACCGCCTCGCCGTTCCGTCCCTCCTTCGAGCCCCAAAGAATATAATGTTTCGTAGCCGCTACGGTATCGCTACCAAAGGCAGCTTGGATATCGGCGTAACGAGCAATGTAGGCAAGCGCATCGAACAGGATTCGTCGCCCTTCTTTAAACCCCTCTTGAATGTAGTGCTTAGCGCCAGCGATGACGTCGGTCGCAAACGCGGCAATCAAATCGGCATAACTCGCGATATACGCTAGCGGATCAAAGGTAACCCGACGTCCCTCCTTGTAGCCCCAATCGATGTAGTGCCTAGTCGCTCGAGCCGCATCTGTGCCAAACACAGAGATCAAATCGGCATGGCTTGCGACGTATGCCAAGCCGTCGAAAGCGGTCGCAGAGCGACCTTCTCGATAACCCCATTCAATGTAGTGTCGGGTCGCTTTTTCTTCGCTACCCGCAAAGGCCAGGATAAGGTCCGGATGACTCGCCATATAGCGATTCGGGTCAAAGGTGATCGTTCGACCTTCCTTAGCGCCATACTGCTCATAGTGGGATCGACCCTTGGCAGCGTCCGCACCAAGCGCCTGAATCAGATCACCGTGACTTGCGATATAGCGCAAAGAGTCGAGGTCGGAGAGAGACCCTGAGGAGGCGAGAGCCCCTTTAAAAGGGGCTGCGAGCGCAAATAACATCCAAAAAAGCCCAAACATCCGACCCGAAAAAAGCCGGATTCCAACTCGCTTATCCATCCCGAAGTCCCCTCCCGACTGAGTGTCAGCCGGATATGTTCATTTTGGATGGAATTTACACAAAATCTGTGACGAAATAACCCTCTAAATCGGCCTTGCATCAGGTGAACTATGTAACAGCATGCGAAATCGACGACACCGATCGGCATCTTTAACCACTACCATCCAACCGCCTTAAGTGTCTGATCACAAAACATTTTTTGCTCGGGCGTCGGCGCTTCGCAGAGGCCGACCAAATCGAATGGCGCCGGCTGAGACTCGCGACGAACCAAACCGCCTAATCGATCGAGAGCGAAACCGAACCGAGTGGCGGGAACGACACCCTTCCGTAACGTTGGCTCAAAACCCGTGACGCCCTGCGAGTAACCTTCCAGCCATAACCCTCCGCCAAACGCGCACCGGGCATCCGTAACCACCGTCACCTCAGCTTGGGCATTCACGCTCAGCCCACGAGGTCTCAACTCAGACAAGTTGCGATCACCAACGTGAACCAGCAACTGGTAGCCATCCTGCACGGTCCAGACGCGATCGGAGCACAGTCGCGTCCACCCATTCGTCGGCAGCAGAGTCTCGCCACCACTAGGACGACGCCACATAACACTAGCCGTATCAGGCAATGACTTTGAAGCAAACTGGACCCCGTCATTTGCCAAATATTCCAAATACCAATGCTGAGTAATGCCGCCTTCAGACATACCCCGCGAAAGCCGATATACGCTGCCTGACAACGAGTCCGTCGCTGCGGACGCGCGTACAAGTATCGTGGTGGGCGTATTGGAATCAGCGCGACGCAACGATGCCTCAGACTGGGCTATCGCTCCAAAAATACCACTGGCTGCAGCCCGTCTTTGCGACCCACGACCTTGAACCTCGAATTGGAACGGGGTGGGCGTAGCATTAATCGGTGATGTCTCGGACACACCCGCTGACTTTGACAAATCAAAGCGGAACAGCTCCGTAAAATCATAGTTGCGGTAGTTCCACATCTTGTCGGCGAGATAAAAACCCATAACGCCCCACGTCCCTGCAGCCGATCCAACAGGCAGCACGACTCGCGCTCGATACTGCACCCACGTCGTCGCATCGCAGGGCGCAGCGGCCGTTGGTGGACAAACAAACGTTTCGCGCGTGAAGGCGGGAAAGCTGACGCCGCTTGCTGAGACGATCTGTCCGTTATCTCTCGGACTCTCAGGCGCATATCCTTCAACCCCATACTGACCACCATCGTAGTCAAAAACGATCCCAGCTGGGTTTCGAAGATAAAATATGACCTTACCCAAACCTGACGCTTCCGCAGACGGTTGCTCCTCGCGAACCCAATAAAAAAGATTAACGACCGTTTCGCCATTGGGAGATGTCGGATTAGTTGGCGAAGCTGTCACTCGGATACAGCGCTCATCTAACCCTTGCTGCTCGCATCGATCCACGTTAAGTACCGGCGCCGTGTAGTCACTCCGGTTACTCGTAAAAACGGCCTCCGGCGCACGTTCAACGCGGGGATCGGTGCCGCGATAGGAGAAAGCCGCATCGCCACGTAATCCACCACGGCCGAGTCCAAGACCGTCTGCAAACGTCGCGGAGCTAATCGTGTAGACGCCAGATGGACGGTTTGCCCACATGACATATTGGCCCTCACAAAAATGGGTTGCTCCGTCTGCCTGGCCTGCAGGTAAACGCGTGATTCTAGTCTCAACCACCTGCGCCGGCGTTCGACGCGCTGGATCCTCAGGCTCATAAACTAAATTCACGAAACACTTGGAGAGCCTGTCTGTGTTCTCCCGGACGCGCAACGAAAAATAAAGTTGTCGCGCATCTGCAGGCAAGCTCGGACTTGCCAACGGCTCCGACCTTTCCAGTAGTCGCAACGTCAACGATTTATTGATGTACTCAGGAACAATGGTGTCCTCGTTCGCATTGTTGACATACATCTGAAATCCAAAATTATCCGACTCTTGTTTCAATTTTCGGATGTTTCCAACTTTATCGGTCAATACCAACTCCATCGGTCGGTACCAACCTCCAATCGAATACGATGGGATCGTGATTTTTGCCTCGAAAACACCGCGAGAGACTCTTACTAGGTCGCCGAGGAAGCCAACGTATTTTCCTGGCGCATACTCTCGACTACGCAACCGGATGTACCCACTCACCGCGTCATCAGGGCATTCGGCATCCGATCCGCTGCAAGAAGAGTTGAAAAGCTCAAGGCGAATCGTGACAACCTTATCCTCTGTAGCAGCCCCCTTCACATTGACTGAGAGAGATCTTGGTTTGCCGGGATAAGTGTAGTCTGGATAGTAGTTGTACACCTCGAAAGTCAGATCTGATCTGATCCGTGAAACATACGCCGTTCCCTGCATGATTCGATCACGCAAGAATTCGTACTTTTTGATAGATACGGTTCGCAACTTGTCTGGGTTTGTCATGAAAGTACCAAAGGACTCACCAAAGTCCTCCGCCGGATTAAATCCAGCATAGGTACTGACAAAATCTATCCCGCCACTGCAGAATCCCCATCCGTTGCGCAAGGCCTCTTCGTCAAGACGCTCATCGTCATGGCCGATCACTTCGTTAGAACGTGAGTTTTGCCCATTGAAGCGAATATCTTCAGCAGTGGTATTAGGCGGCTCCCACGCGCCGGGGTCTGCTTTCCACTTATCGCACTGACCATTAACACCCGTTGTCTCACCTGCCTTAAGCGGATTTTTCCACCAGCCGCTTAACTTGAGCCAATCTAGCCTCGTTTGTGCATCAATGTTGTGCCAGATGAAATGTGCTTTCTCATGAACAATGATGCTATAGGTTCTTTGACGGTTTGGATTAATCATTACGGTATCCATGAACTCGTCGTATCCCACTCGAGTATGTGCGATCGCACCAGCTGATGGATTGAGAGGGCTTCGCGACCCGTTCCGACGGCGCATCGACACTTTGAGCGGAGCGTTCAGTGTCGAACTGCTGATGTCCCGCAGGGGTGCCGGGTATTCTTCATGGATGGACGCTAGGAACAGCAATTCGTTTGGACTGAATGCACGCCATTCCGTTGGCTCACAGTCACGTCGATACGCAGGACTTTGCTCACAGTAAATTGGGCGAATGACCATTCCTTCCTCGTCAGTGGTTGGCACAGTCAATCCGTAGCGGTCCTTGAAGACAGCTTTCAAGACCTCACGCTGCGTACCGTCCTCCGAAGCGATGCGCAACGCCGCCCTGAAAAGACGATTAGAGAAAAATATCCCTCTCTTTCCGTCAATTCTCGCGAGCGACGGCGCTGCGTTCTCAAAGGCTGCCACAGCAATGGCAAACTCACCGCCCACATACTGAGTCGTTGTCTTTGACAAATCCTCGGGAAGCTCGCGGCGAGTAAGGGAGATTTTGGTCACACCGGGCCACTGGGCGGTTCCCTCCTCTGATGAGCGTCTGGCAAATGGCATCGCTGCAAGGACTTGTAGGAGACGATCGGAGTACTCCTCCGTCCAGAACACACCCTGCGCGTCACCTGTCGAGGCGGGGTCGATGAGAGCAATGCCGTATTCCTCAGATAGTCGAATCGCCGACTCAGTACTCGCGATACGCTCCAGTTTTCCCAACGCCTCGACGCGGGTGGGATTTGGAACGTACGATGACACTTCCGCGCCGGCTACCGTCGCGTCCGATTCCCACCGATAGTTAAATTCGCCATCCGTCAGTCCCTTGATAGCCCGACCATCGAAGGAAATCGTTTGGCCGACCGTAACAAGTACCGAACCGGGGTTGCCGGCTGCCTCGCCCTGCATACCGACGAAGCTAAGTAACACATCAAGTAATCCCGCATTCGCCGAGCTAATTCTCGCTCCATCAGCCGCGTAGCCAGATTGCTCGAACTTCACGTAGTACTTCTTTCGAGCGTCTAGGTCAGTGAAGCGAAACGCACCCGCACTTCCCAGTTTCACAGTACGCAGTACCGAGTCGTCCTCCGCACTGACGAGAGTCACAAAGGCGGGTCTAGAAGTATCGAATTCACCGACGGTTCCCGAGATGTCTCCGAATAACACCTGGAACTCTGCAGAGATATCGCACGCACGCGAGATGATGCCAGTCGTATAGGTGTTTTCTCTGAGCACACCGTCGCAACCGCTTACCGAGGCCAAGTAGTAGCCCGATGCTGGTGTGAACAGAAAGGTTTCCCTCGCGCCGGCAGGTACATAAGCTCTGGACTTTGAAACAGCGCCGCCGGTACTGGTACTAACGGTTATCGTAAAGGAGTACTGCCTGCCCTCCTTAAACCCCCAATTGATGAAATGACGAGCTGCAGCAAGAGCATCACTGCCAAAAGCTTGCTGCAGATCGGCATGCCGCGAAAGGTACCCAAGCGCGTCGAAAATGATACGTCGACCCTCACTATATCCATACGACACGTAATGACGGATGGCAGTGAGTACGTTGACTCCAAAGGTTTGGATTAGATCCCTATAGCTTGCGATGTACTGCAGGGCGTCTAGATCCGAAAAGTTTATTTGGCGGCGCTCTTTGTACCCATACTGAATATAGTGGGTAGTAGCCTTAAGCTCATCCCCCTTAAACGCCTCGATTAGATCCGGGTGACTCGCCATATAGCGAGACGGCTCGAAGATGATTTTGCGACCTTCCTTAATGCCCCAGCTCTCGTAATGCGATCGACCCTTTTGCGGATCCGCTCCAAATGCTTCAATCAGGTCGCCGTAACTTGCGATATAGCGGAGAGAATCCAGGTCTGACAAGTTATCGGCATGAAGCGGTGCAGCAATCAAAATATTCACGAAGAACCAAGCAAAGAAACTATTCTTCATCAGTCAGCCTCAAGTAACGAACGCAAGGCTCGCCACTCAATTGATAAATCAACTCAGAAATCCGAGGTCGCGAGTGGCAAAGTTTTCTATGTTCGGTGCGACGGTCGGCATCTCCAACTGACTCAAACCAAACCATCTGGCTAAAGTGGCCACATACTGATCGGTCGAGACGGTGGGGATCATGATTCCCCCGCCAATTTCAAGCTCTCCACCGATTTCAAGGGTCGGGTAAGTTCCGAAAAATCTGCCTCCACGAACACCGCCGCCCACGACCAGCTGTGTACCACCCCAGCCGTGATCAGAACCATCGCCGTTGGATGTCAAGGTACGACCGAAGTCGGACTGCGTAAACAGTGTCACCTGCTTTTCCATACCGATCTCTATCATCGCGTCATGAAAAGCCTTGATTGACTTGCTGACATCAACGAGCAGCTTCGGATGATCCACGAGCTGTGTATCGTGATTGTCGAATCCACCGATCCCGACGAAGAATACTTGTCGCGACATGCCCAGCGTAGATCTTTGGGAAATCATTTTCGCAACCGTCTTCAGCTGGGTCGACAGCCACGACAACGGAGCACCCGAATCTGGCAGAGCATTGAATCGATGTGCCGCGCCGAGCGCATTACTCAAACGATCCGCGTAGCGGAGCGCCCGTTGCTGAACGCGCGCATAGCCCCGGTGATAGAAGGAACTCGTGGATGCGGAAAGCGTCGAGTTGAGCGAGGCATCAACCGAGAGTCGACGGGCTGATGGCAGCGGACCACAGCAGAAGGCACGAAACGTGTTGACCCCGCCAGATCCCAATACGTACGGATCGACGTTCTTGGATGCCTGAAACAGCGTCTGGCCATTTAGCGAGACATTAAGCGGCACTTGCTGCCCGCTGATTCTGGTCGCCAAAACGTCGGCGACACGCCCTGCCCAACCGGTGTTGAGCAGCAACTTGCCGCGTAGGCTGTGCCACTGGTCCTGCTGGTCGTTATGAGAAAATAACTGCGGCGGGATATCGTGACCGGTGTTAGCGGCAGACAAATACTGATCCTTGGTCGTCGGCCGTATCAACGGGCCGACATTTGGCAGCACGGCGAGGCTACCGCTGGTGAAAAGATCCCGTAGTTCCGGCATATTGGGATTAAAGCCATAGGTCGTATCCCCGGCCTTCGCATCCGTTAACGTTATCGGCAGCAGCGAACTTCGGTCGACGGCAAGACTCGAGGCGGTACCAGCACCACGAGATTTCGCGTAGGCGTTGTATTCGGCTGCACTCGTCGGCACGAGCATGTTCCACGAGTCATTTCCGCCGAATAAAAAGACGCAAACGAGTGCGCGGTAGTCTGTGAAACCGCCGGTTCCCGTCATCTGCGCGAATCCCGTATCAGATGTCCGGCCAAGTGCATACGCGAGACCACCGGCAGCGAGGGCTTTCATGAATTGTCGCTTTTTATGATTCATTGGCAGACCCTTAGCGCTGAACAGCGTAATCTGGCGAGGTGACGATCAAGTACACGGCATCAACAACGCGATTCCGTCGTTGTTCGAGCAGATATTGCTCGCGCGTGGTGTTAGCGGTAGCGCCACGATTGACATCGACTACAGTTCTCGACAACTGGACTCTGAAATCTGCACGGACGGCTGGAGTCAAAGCATCCGCACTGCCCAGCAGTTTCTCGGACACCCGATCAAGCAGTTTGTCGATGTCATCCGCTGCAGCAACCTCCGAGTCCAAGTTCATATAGACCGTCTTGGATTCCCGCTTCGCGGTAGGTACCTCAAAGACTTGTCGTATCTGGTCATAGAAAAAGTTATGCGTTTCCGTATGAAGGTTTTCATTCGCCAGTTGCATCTCTGGCGCAAGCAATCCCGCATCCGTAATCTCGCCGGGAGGCGCGTAATTCGGGCTGAAAAAATTGAACACAGACGGAGCCTCCTGCGGACTCTGGCCAAATGCACCGCCGGGGCCGCCGAATTCATAACCCCACATGATCATTCCGACAACACCGCTTGGGGTTTTTCCATCGTAGGCGCGCCAAAGCTGAGTTAGACGTAGCAACGGCTCCTTCAGTTTGCCGCCAGCCGCATCCTCTGGTTTCAGCCTCGCCTCCGAATCGAGCAGTATCGCCTTCACAACTGCTGACAAATTACCTCGAACCCCTTTTCCATCATTGGCGAATACATCGGCCACTCGACGCACATATCCCGGCGAGGGATTACTTGTCACCAGCTTCTGAATCAGCTGCTTGGAGATGAAGGGGCCTACGTTCGGGTGATTGAATACGTTATCGAGCGCTAACTGCAGATCGCGCTGCCCACCTAGTCCCGCCGATACCAAGCCATTGGGTAGTTCTACACCGGGATACGTCAATAGCTGTTTGGTCCCGCTCTCATGCTTCTCCTCAAAGAGCTTCATGGGCCTCGTCTGATTGAAATCTGCCACGTTAGGGGGTGCATACTGATCGTTCGGGAAGTAATGCAAGTCCGCTGAGTCCCAGGGACAGTCGCCGCTTTGGTAATACCGTGTATTGCATTGGCCCCGCCAACCGGTAAATACGCGAGCAAACCCACGAATCGTGTCCTGATCGTAGGTGGGGATCGGCTGACCCGTGCTATCGAGCTTGCGCGTCCCGTCCGCATTGAGCTGCACGAGACCGATGCTGAACAACTGCATCATCTCGCGCGCGTAGTTTTCGTCTGGTCTTAAATTTGTGCCTTCGACGGATTTCTGATTCCCGAACATCGAGAGATAGACGCCCATCGCCGGATGCAGCGTCACGTCCTCCAGAAGTTGGCGATAATTCCCAAAAGCGTTACGCGCCAACATGTCGTAGTAGTCCGCTGTCGCCCACGGCCGCTGAAATAGCGCGCCCGTGCCAGAGACCACCATGATCTGAGACAGAGCCCACGCAACCCGCTGGCGAAGTTGATCGTCACCGTACAGAGCGTTCTTGAACCAAGTCTCCTTGCGCTCCTTGTGCGGAAAGTCTGGGTTGAAGTTCGGCGGTCGCGGATCTGGCACAGCCGCGATGGTGGCTGGCAGCTGCAACGAGATCGGCTTGGCGATCTGCTCGTCGATCCACCGCACGTAAGCGTTCGCAGCTGAGCCAAGCTCCATCAGTCTCTGGATGTCTCGCTCGGTCGGCCCAAAGCTCGCCTGTACTAAAAACCGATGCGCATCCAACCGGCTCGACGGCGAACTCACATCCCGCGC
>Ga0315906_10008455_pt1 | contig 12349 bp, 15 predicted proteins | sample LakEriMetagenome_4_FD_203526 | JGI IMG/M metagenome (GOLD analysis project Ga0315906, IMG submission 203526) | Freshwater fungal communities from buoy surface, Lake Erie, Ohio, United States - Buoy 2 MA122 | ecosystem: Environmental > Aquatic > Freshwater > Lake > Lake biofilm | place: USA... | reverse complement strand
GTCTTGCACAATACCAAGGACAAACCATCTACATCGCTTTCCTGCACGATGCTGATGATGACAACTTGATTTCGTTGGATGACATCCTGGTAACAGGAACATTGGCGAGCATCAGCGAAAACGCTGCCGATGTTTCTTTGAGCGTTTATCCAAATCCAGCTGCTGAGAAGATCGAGTTGAGCTATGTGCTTGAGAAAACCGGTCCTGTGTATGCTGAGATATTTGATGTGAAAGGCGCTAAGGTCATGGATGTAACCCGTGGCTTCCAAATCGCCGGAAATCAAAAGTTGGCTATCAATGTTAATTCATTGGAGTCAGGTCTTTACAATGTGGTGTTGAATGCTGCTGGAAAGCAGGTTTCTGCAAAGTTTGTAAAGCAATAAAAGTCATTTTTTAGTTCTAAACGGGTATCCATCAGGGTACCCGTTTTTTATTGGATGAAATCCAAAGCCCCTTGAAGCTCATTTTCGGTTTTCTTATTCCTCTGATTTCGGGCTAGTAGAATACCGGACTTGTAAACTTTGATGGCATCTTCAAAATGGCCTAACTCCTCGAGCAATTTGCCGAAATGGTAGTAAGAGGGAAGATAGTCGGAATGGGTCTCTATTAAAAACTGGAATTGGCCATGGGCATCCTGGTTACGCCCTGATTTAATGTATTCCAGAGCCAACGCGTAATAGTTGAACGGATCCGTTGGGTCTTCCGCAATGAACCTTTCCAATAACTCAATCCTGTTTATTGACATAACAACTTGTTTCTAAAGCATTCTAGCAAAAAAAGGGTATAATTACTACCTTTGCAGCCCCGCAAAATTAAATTCAACCATGAAGATACTGGTTTGCATCAGCAATGTTCCGGATACTACGTCCAAAATCAACTTTTCGACTGACAACAAGGAATTTGTTTCAGCTGGATTGCAGTTCATCATCAATCCATATGACGAGATAGCATTAACGCGTGCTTTGGAGCTCACCGAGACCAGTGGTGGATCTGTCACGGTCATCAATATAGGCGACTCATCCACTGAGCCAACTATCCGCAAGGCCCTGGCGATTGGCGCTTCAGATGCAATCCGGGTTAACGCTCTTCCCAAGGATGCTTGGTTCGTTGCGTCCCAAATCGCTTCGGTAGCTAAAAACGGAGGGTATGATTTGGTTTTGACCGGCCGTGAGTCGATTGATTATAATGGAGCCCAGGTGGCAGCCATGGTAGGGGAGCTGTTGCAGATTCCGTCGGTTTCCATTTGCAAAGGTCTTCAGATCGATGGTGGCAATGCCACCTTGGAAAGGGAAATCGAAGGGGGCAAGGAAGTGGTTCACTGCCCATTGCCATTGGTGATTAGCGCTACCGAAGGGATGGCTGAGCCGAGGATTCCAAACATGCGTGGAATCATGTCTGCCAGGACAAAGCCCTTGCAAGTTGTTGATCCGGTTGAAGTAGCTAGTTATACCAACGTCCTCGGTTACGACAAGCCAGCTCCTCGTGGTCAGGTGCATTTGGTTGCCTCCGACCAAACCGATCAACTCGTCCAGTTGTTGAATACGGTAGCAAAAGTCATTTGATTCCCATCATCTAAAAAAAATCACCATGTCAGTATTGGTTTATTGCGAAAACGAGTCAGGTAACATCAGGAAATCCGCTACAGAGGCATTGTCATATGGCGCAGCCGTGGCTGAAATGCTCAACACAGAACTGATCGCATTGTCTATCGGAGATGTCCAGACTGAGAAGTTGGCAGAGTTGGGAAAATTTGGCGCATCCAAGGTGCTTCATGTGTCCAATGATAGGTTGAAGTCGTTTGTGAACATGGCTTATGGCGCTGTAATCAGTGAAGCTGCGAAGGCATATGGTGCCAACGTGGTTATCATGTCGGCTACCTTTTCGGGCAAGGGTCTTGCGCCACGTGTTGCAGTTCGGCTTGGTGCCGGATTGGTGGATGGTGCGGTTTCATTGCCCGACATCGGTAATGGATTCACTGTTCGTAAAAACGCTTTCTCCGGTAAGGCCTTCGCTGATGTTCAGATCACAAGTGAAAACAAGGTGATCACGGTTGTGCCTAACTCGTACAAGGTTGTGACCAAAGATGTGGTGGCGGATGTGATTGAATTTGCTCCACAGGTTAACGATGGCGTTTTTGCTGAAATGGTTAAGGAAATAATCAAGGCGTCTGACAAGGTGTCTTTGCCTGAGGCCGAGTTGGTTGTATCCGCAGGAAGGGGAATGAAAGGTCCTGAAAACTGGGGTATGGTAGAGGAGTTGGCGAACCTGTTGGGGGCGGCAACCGCTTGCAGCAAGCCAGTATCCGATGCGCATTGGAGACCTCATTCCGAGCACGTGGGTCAAACGGGTATTTCGGTCAGTCCAAACCTTTATATCGCAATCGGCATATCCGGTGCCATTCAACACTTAGCCGGGGTCAGCGCGTCCAAAACCATAGTGGTGATCAATAAAGATCCAGAGGCGCCGTTTTTCAAGGCCGCCGATTACGGTATAGTTGGGGATGCATTTGAAGTTGTTCCAAAGCTCATCGAGTCGATTAAGAAGTTTAAATCGGCAGCTGCTTGATTCTCAACAATAAAATTCGTATATTTAAGGTTGTCTATAGTTTAGGAAGGGTTACAACGAAATTTTAGATGGAAAAAATCCGGCTCGAGTTTTCTGCCTTGATGGCAAGTCAGTACCAGCATGGCGCGTACACCTTGGAGCTCATTGAAGCGGATGGAAAAAGGATGTTGAAAATAGCTATTGGAACCTTTGAGGCACAATCCATTGCTATTGAGTTAGAGCACATGACGCCCAACCGTCCATTGACTCACGACCTATTCAAAAGCTTTGCGAGGGAATTCAACATCGAGCTCCTTGAGGTAGTCATTTATAAGCTGAAAGAGGGTGTTTTTTATTCCAATTTGGTCTTTTCCGATGGCAAAAGCACTCATGAGATAGATTCAAGAACTTCTGATGCCATTGCATTGGCGGTGCGGTTCAATGCCCCCATTTACACGTTTGATCGGATTTTGGACCAGGCAGGGATTGTCAAGGATTCCAAGGACGAGGGCAGGACTTCAGAAGACACATCACCAAAGCAGAAGCAGGAAAAGTCGGGTGTTCGCCGCAAGTTGCCTGCAAGCAAGGAGGAAAGTAGCACTCGAGGATCTGAAACCGAGTTTGCCTCATTTAGTGAGGAGGAACTGAATGATTCATTGAGCCAAGCTCTTGAGGACGAGGAGTACGAGTTGGCATCAAAAATCCGCGACGAAATAAACAAACGAAAAAGCGGAGCGAGCTCGGGAACCTGAGCTTGTTCGACCCGATTAATATCTTTTGGCAGCTACCTGCTCTTCCATTTTTTTGAAAAGTTCTTCTGGAACAAAAGGTTTAGATATGTATTCGTTTACCCCTGATTCAAAGCACTTTGATATTTCCTCAGGTGTTGCATTTGCTGTCATTGCCATAATGGGTATCTGGGATTTTTCCCCTTGCATGGCACGGATGGCTTTGGTGGCCTGGTAGCCATCCATTTCGGGCATCTGTATGTCCATTAATACGATGTCATAATCGTTGTTTTGTACCTGTTCAACGGCTTGGAGGCCATTGGAAGCGTGATCAATTTGAATGCCTGGATATTGATCGTTGAGGGTGTCTTCGGCAACAATTTTATTGAAATCGTTGTCTTCAACTAACAGCACTCTGGTTGCTGAAGAGAGTTTATTTCTTTGTTTTTCAATTACTTGATTTGGCGAATTGGTTTTTAGTCCACCGACCTCATAGGGGATGTTGAAATAGAACCTTGTTCCTGTTCCTAGTTTACTTTCCAATCCAATGGCGCCTCCTTGCAGTTCGGTCAGCTGCTTGCAAATGGTCAATCCTAGGCCAGTTCCTCCGTATTTCCGGCTAGTGTCACTGTTGGCTTGGGTAAAGCTTTCGAAAATGGAATTTAGTTTGTCTTGAGCTATCCCGATTCCAGTATCGCTGACACTGAATTCAATGTCACATAAAGTATTGGAATTGTATTTAATATCACATTTTACTTCAATAAATCCTTCATGCGTAAACTTGATCGAATTCCCTACCAAGTTTATTAGGATTTGGGCCAGTCTTGAAGGGTCGCCTGTGATTTGTTCGGGTATGTCGGGATGGATCCAGGATTTGATGGCAAGTCCCTTTTCTTGTGCCTTGAAAATCAGCATGTTGTTTACGTTTTCGACCACTTGTCTGACATTAAACCCGATTTTTTCAAATGTCATCTTTCCTGCTTCGATTTTGGAAATGTCGAGGATGTCATTGATAATGGACATAAGCTGCTCGGAGGCGGCTTGGATCATGGCAATGTATTTGTGCTGTTGATCAGTCAGTTCCGTTTTCAAAAGCAAGTTGGTAATGCCAATCACCGAATTCATTGGGGTTCGTATTTCGTGGCTCATGTTGGCCAGGAACTGTTGTTTGAACCTTTCGGATGCCTGTGCCCGTTCCATGTCTTCCAGCGCTTGATCCCGTTCCTCAAGGGCTCCCTTGGCGTCTTTTGATTCGTCAATGGCTTTGAAGGTTTTGGCGATGGTGGTCTCCAAATCTGTGAAGTCTATCGGCTTGGTAATGAAATCAAAAGCACCCCGATTCATGGCCGTCCGGATATTTTGGATGTCGGTGTAGGCCGAACAGACAATGGATTTTGGATGTGCGTGAAGTTCCGCCAGGTTTTGAAGCAATTCCAATCCAGACATTTCGGGCATGTTGATGTCTGTCAAAATCAGTTCTATATCAGCATATTGCTTAACTTTTTCCAATGCTTCAATACCGTTTCCAGCAAAATGGAAGACATATTGTCCCGATGCAATTTGCCTCCTGAATTTCTGTCGCATGAGCAATTCCATGTCTGGCTCGTCGTCGACAACTAGCAAGGTTCGGATGGGGTTTGTTTCCATGATCGCTTTTTGGAGATGCTAAAATAACCGAAAAAGCATTGCGCTTTTTGTTGGCGGGTTGACAAGTCTTTATGCCGTGATTTTCAACACTTTGGTTTTTTTTAACAAGATTTCGTTTGGCATGTTCTTTGCCAATCGCATTTTAAATACTGAAAATCAATTAATTAATAGGGTTTATGGAGCTGTTTCCAGCATGCGTGTATTTTTTTTAAAGTGCTGATTGAAAATTAAAAAACATCTTGTACCTTTGCCTTCCCAAAAAATGGGGTTGCCCAAACGAAAAAATAAACATTAAATCGCAAGATGCCAACGATTCAACAACTTGTTCGCAAAGGACGTACGAAGCTTGAAGACAAGAGTAAATCTCCAGCCTTAACATCCTGTCCTCAACGCCGTGGAGTTTGTACCCGTGTATATACCACCACTCCAAAGAAGCCGAATTCCGCTATGCGCAAGGTGGCTAGGGTTCGTTTGACCAACAAGTTTGAGGTAACCGCTTACATCCCTGGTGAAGGGCACAACTTACAGGAGCACTCAATCGTACTGATTCGTGGTGGTCGTGTCAAGGATCTTCCCGGAGTTCGTTACCACATCATCCGTGGCTCATTGGATACATCTGGAGTAGAGGGTCGTAATCAGCGTCGTTCCAAGTATGGAACCAAGAAGCCCAAGGCAGGTGCCGCAGCAGCAACCAAAAAGAAGTAAATCGTATAATTAACTGATATCAAAGAAACAGCATTCCGATTCAGAATATAAGAAACCATGAGGAAGTCAAAACCAAAGAAGAGAATATTGCTCCCAGACCCAAAGTTTAACGACACGGTGGTTACCCGTTTCGTAAACAGTTTGATGTACGATGGAAAGAAGAGCACAGCGTTCAAAACATTCTATGACGCATTGGAGACCGTTGAAAACCGTACCAAGGAGAGTGGCATTGAGACTTTCAAGAAGGCCCTCGGTAACATTTGTCCCACCGTTGAGGTGAAAAGCCGTCGTGTCGGGGGTGCAACTTTCCAGATTCCTTCTGAAATCCGTCCGGAGCGTAAAACTGCTTTGGGAATGAAGTGGCTGATCATGTTTGCACGCAAGCGCAATGAGAAATCCATGCGCGACAAGTTGGCTGGTGAAATCATTGCCGCAGCCAAGGGCGAAGGAGCCGCTGTGAAGAAGAAGGATGATACGCACCGTATGGCTGAAGCCAACAAGGCATTCTCGCATTTCAGGGCTTAATCAGTAATACCACCGAATTAATAATAGAAACAGCTACAGTTAAGTAAATCCAAATGGCACAAGACGTTAAAAGCCTCAAGTATGTCCGTAACATCGGTATTGCAGCGCACATTGATGCGGGCAAGACCACAACTACGGAGCGTATCCTATATTATACCGGTGTTGTACACAAGATAGGTGAGGTGCACGATGGCGCGGCCACTATGGACTGGATGGCTCAGGAGCAGGAGCGTGGTATCACCATCACTTCGGCTGCCACCACCTGTTTTTGGAATTACCGTAACGACAAATACAAACTCAACATCATTGATACTCCCGGTCACGTGGATTTCACCGTAGAGGTGAACCGTTCCCTTCGTGTATTGGATGGTCTTGTGTTTCTTTTCTCTTCAGTTGACGGTGTAGAGCCGCAATCGGAGACCAACTGGCGTTTGGCCAATAATTACAATGTCACCCGTATCGGTTTCGTCAATAAGATGGATCGTGCAGGTGCCGACTTCCTGAATGTTGTTAAGCAGGTTCGCGAGGTCCTCGGTGGTAATCCACTTCCATTGCAGCTTCCAATCGGTGCCGAAGATAACTTCAAAGGTGTTGTTGACTTGATCAACAACCGTGGTATCGTTTGGAATGAGCACGACAAGGGTATGACCTACACCGAAGTCCCAATCCCAGCGGATATGTTGGATGAGGTTAAGGAATGGCGTGAAAAGCTTCTTGAGGCAATCGCCGAGTTCGACGAGAAGTTGATGGAGAAGTATTTTGAAGATCCCAATAGCATTTCCGAGCGCGAAATCCTGGATGCTCTTCGCCAGGCGTGTTTGGCCAACAAGGTTGTTCCAATGGTATGTGGATCATCGTTCAAGAACAAGGGTGTTCAAACCATGCTGGATTTGGTGATGGAGCTTATGCCTTCACCACTCGACAAGGAGAACATCAAGGGTACCAATCCTGATACTGAAGAGGAGATTTCCCGCAAGCCCGACGCTAAAGAACCGTTCACGGCTTTGGCTTTCAAAATCGCAACCGACCCTTACGTAGGGCGCCTTGCTTATTTCCGTTGTTATGCCGGTCGCTTGGATGAGGGTTCTTATGTATTGAATACCCGCTCAGGCAACAAGGAGCGTATCTCCCGTATCTTCCAGATGCACGCCAACAAGCAGAACCAGATTCCGTTCATCGAAGCGGGTGATATCGGTGCGGCTGTAGGTTTCAAGGATATCAAGACTGGAGACACTTTGTGTGCGGAGAATTCGCCAATCGTTCTTGAGGCGATGAACTTCCCAGAGCCAGTTATCGGTTTGGCCATCGAAGCTAAAACACAGGCCGATCAGGATAAAATGGGTGTTGCATTGGGTAAGCTCGCTGAAGAAGATCCTACATTCCGTGTAAAGTCTGACGAGGAGACTGGTCAGACCATCATCTCAGGAATGGGTGAGTTGCACCTCGAGATCATCGTTGACCGTATGAGACGAGAGTTCAAGGTTGAGGTTAACCAAGGTGCTCCCCAAGTAAACTATAAAGAGGCGATCAATGGAACGTACGAGCATCGTGAAGTGTACAAGAAGCAAACGGGTGGTCGTGGTAAGTTCGCCGACATCAAGTTTGTTGCATCCCCAGTGGACACCGATTTTGAGCCAACGGATAAGAATGCCGGTCTGCAATTTGTGAATGAAATCACAGGTGGTAACATCCCTCGCGAATTCATTCCTGCTGTTGAAAAGGGCTTCCGTTCTGCCATGGTAAATGGCGTGCTGGCTGGTTACCCACTGCAGTCCTTGAAGATCCGTTTGATTGACGGTTCATACCACAACGTTGACTCTGATTCGTTGTCATTTGAAATCTGCGCACGCACAGCTTTCCGCGAAGCATTGCCTAGCTGTAAGCCGGTTTTGTTGGAGCCCATAATGAAGCTGGAGGTAATCACGCCAGACCAGAACATGGGTGACGTTGTAGGCGATTTGAACCGCCGCCGTGGACAGGTTGAGGGAATGGATTCCAAAGCCGGTGCTCAGGTGGTAAAGGCAAAAGTTCCATTGTCTGAGATGTTCGGATATGTGACGCAGTTGCGTACTATCACCTCCGGTCGTGCATCCTCAACCATGGAGTTCTCACACTATGCTGAAGCTCCTCGCAACATCGCTGATGAGGTGATTGCCAAATCAAAAGGTAAAGCCACAGCATAATATTCCAATTACAACACTGACCAATCGTTCTTTATACCCAATATGAGCCAAAGAATTAGAATCAAACTGAAGTCCTACGACTTCAATCTCGTCGACAAGTCGGCAGAGAAAATCGTCAAAACCGTTAAGTCCACCGGCGCGGTTGTAAACGGTCCAATTCCACTTCCAACAGAGAAGAAGATCTACACGGTATTGCGTAGCCCACACGTGAATAAGAAGGCGCGTGAGCAGTTCCAGCTGTGTTCTTACAAGCGCTTGTTGGACATCTACAGTTCAACGGCTAAAACAGTTGACGCGTTGATGAAGCTCGAGCTTCCCAGTGGAGTTGAGGTTGAAATCAAGGTATAGTTTTCTTTAGTTCAAATCAAATTAACCAGTAAAAAACACATCAACATAAAATGTCAGGCTTGATCGGAAAAAAGATAGGGATGACCAGCATCTTCAACGAAGATGGTGTGAATATTCCCTGCACCGTAGTTGAAGCGGGACCCTGTGTTGTTACCCAGGTTAAGACCACCGACAAGGATGGTTACACCGCGGTACAGCTAGCATACGGTGAGCGTAAGGAGAAAAACACTCCCGCTGCGCTTAAGGGTCATTTTAAAAAGGCAAACACCACTCCAAAGCGTTTCGTAATGGAGTTCAAGGATTTTGAAAAGGAATTGAATATCGGCGACCACGTCACTGTCGACATTCTAACCGAGGGTATGTTTTGCGCTGTTACTGGCAACTCCAAGGGAAAAGGCTTCCAGGGTGTTGTTAAGCGTCACGGATTTAGTGGTGTTGGTGGACAGACACACGGTCAGCACAATCGTTTGCGTGCTCCTGGATCGTTGGGTGCGTCCTCATGGCCATCCCGTGTATTCAAAGGCATGCGCATGGCTGGACGTACTGGTGGCAACAGCATCAAGATGTCAAACCTGCAAATAGTTAAAATCATTCCGGAAAAGAACTTGGTGCTCGTTAAAGGCGCCATACCCGGACCAAAAGGTTCTTACGTTACAATAGAGATTTGATCATGGAAGTTTCAGTTAAACAGGCAACCGGTAAGGATACCGGAAGGAAGATCACTCTGAATCCAGAGGTTTTTGGAGTAGAGCCAAGTGATCATGCCATATACCTCGACGTTAAGCAAATCCTTGCAAACCGTCGTCAGGGAACACACAAATCAAAGCAGCGCAACGAGGTTCATGGAACAACCAAGAAGTTCAAGCGTCAAAAAGGTACGGGTGGAGCTCGTGCAGGAAGCCGTAAGTCGCCATTGTTCGTTGGTGGTGGCCGGGTTTTTGGACCGACCCCACGCGACTATTCCTTCAAGCTTAACAAGAAGGTGAAGCGCTTGGCTCGTGTATCTGCATTGAGCTACAAGGCCCAGCAGAATAATATCACCGTATTGGATACATTGGAAATGGGCGCGGTTAAGACCAAGGATTATGTAACCATGCTAAATGGTTTGGACCTCAGCAACAAAAAGACGCTGGTGGTGCTTCCCGAGTCCAATAATAACGTATATTTGTCCTCCCGAAATTTGGGGCACAGCAAAGTTGTAACTGCTTCTGATTTAAACACTTACGATATTCTGAATGCTCAGAACCTAGTGTTGGTCGAGGCTTCTTTGCCCATTATTGAAAAAAATCTAGCGAAATGAACATTCTTCAGAAGCCCATTATCACGGAGAAAATGACCCGCCTGACTGAGAAGTCGGGACGATATGGTTTCATTGTAAACCCCAAGGCCAACAAGATTCAAATCAAGAAGGCAGTAGAGGAAATGTACGGTGTTGTGGTCGTTTCCGTGAACACGATGAATCACAATGGGAAATCGCGTACCCGCGGCACCAAAACCGGTTTCACCAAGGGGCGCACCAAGAGCACCAAAAAAGCAATCGTAACGTTGAAGGCCGGTGACAGCATCGACTTCTACAGCAATATTTAACCGATCAGAAACTGACCTGAAATGGCTATCAAGAAACTGCGCCCCATAACACCGGGACAACGTCATAAACTAGTTACCGAGAATAACGACATCACGACTAATCGTCCAGAGAAGTCGTTGGTTGTTGCCAAACGTCGTACTGGCGGAAGGAACAACTCCGGAAAGATGACCATGCGTTACATTGGCGGTGGTCACAGGATGAAAGTCCGTATCATCGACTTCAAGCGCGACAAGTTTGATGTTCCTGGTACTGTTGCCACCATTGAATATGATCCAAACCGTACCGCTAACATCGCTTTGGTGCATTATGCCGACGGCGAAAAGCGTTACATCATTGCACCGGCAGGATTGGCTGTAGGGATGAAAGTTGTTTCAGGACCCTCTGCGACTCCTGATGTAGGAAACGCCATGAAGTTGAAGGATATTCCATTGGGAACTGTTGTCCACAACTTGGAGATGCGTCCCGGTCAAGGTGGAAAGATGGCTCGTAGCGCTGGTTCGTATGCTCAGTTGGCTGCTCGTGATGGTAAGTATGCCACCATGAAAATGCCTTCTGGCGAAACCCGTATGATTCTGGTTGAGTGTATGGCTTCGATTGGTTCTGTTTCCAATCCTGATCATAACAAGGAGACACATGGTAAAGCGGGTCGTGTTCGTTGGATGGGTCGTCGTCCTCGTGTGCGTGGTGTAGCCATGAACCCTGTTGATCACCCGATGGGTGGAGGTGAGGGCCGTGCTTCGGGAGGACATCCAAGAAGCCGCAAGGGACTTTACACCAAAGGACTCAAGACCCGTGTGAAGAACCATCCGTCCGATCGTTACATCATCGAAAGAAGGAAGAAATAACCAGCATAGTTTTAAAGAATAAGATACTCTCAACATAATGAGCCGCTCACTTAAAAAAGGTCCTTTTATCGACTTCAAGCTCGAGAAAAAGGTGGACGCCATGAACCAGTCCAAGAAGAAGACCGCGATCAAGACTTGGTCTAGGAGATCCATGATCGCACCTGAGTTTGTTGGTCACACTTTGGCCGTTCATAATGGAAATAAATTCATTCCTGTTTACGTAACCGAGAACATGGTAGGGCACAAGCTTGGTGAGTTTGCACCAACTCGTACATTCCGTGGACACGCCGGTAGTAAAGACAAAGCATCGAAATAACAGCCATGGGAAAGAGAAAACGCTTAGCTGCTGAAGCACGCAAGGAGGTCATGAAGTCGACCGCCGTTTCTAAATTGAATAACTGTCCGACCTCTCCAAGGAAAATGCGCCTCATGGCGGATATGATCCGTGGAAAGAAGGTTGAGTTCGCACTGGGTGCTTTGAAGTTCAGCACCAAGGATGCGGCTGGCCGTATGCGCAAGGTTGTTCTTTCTGCTCTGTCGAACTGGCAAGCGAAGAACGAAGGCAAGCGTATGGAGGACGAGACCTTGTACATCAAAGACGTTTTCATCGACAGCGCACGTCAATTGAAGCGTTTGCGTACTGCGCCACAAGGACGCGGACACCGTATTCGCAAGCGCTCGAACCACATCACTTTGATTCTTGACACCAAGTCATCAAAGGCAAATGCTAACCAACCTGAATAAACAAAACCATAATACTATACATCAAGAATGGGACAAAAGTGTAATCCGATAGGCAACCGATTGGGAATCATCCGTGGATGGGACTCCAACTGGTATGGTGGGAAGAACTACTCTGAGAAATTGGCTGAGGACGAGAAAATCAGGAACTACCTGATGGCCCGTTTGGCCAAGGGTGGTGTCTCCCGTATCATCATTGAGAGAACCTTGAAACTGATAACCGTTACAATCAATACGGCTCGTCCTGGGACTGTTATCGGAAAAGCAGGATCTGAGGTTGACAAGATCAAGGAGGAGTTGAAGAAGCTTACCAAGAAAGATGTACAGATCAACATTTTCGAGATCAAGCGTCCGGAGTTGGATGCACAGCTTGTAGGTGAGAGCATCGCTCGTCAGTTGGAAGCTCGTATTTCCTTCCGTCGTGCAGTTAAGACCGCTGTAGCATCTACGATGCGCATGGGAGCCGATGGTATCAAGGTGATGGTTGCAGGTCGA
>Ga0315906_10008444_pt1 | contig 12354 bp, 7 predicted proteins | sample LakEriMetagenome_4_FD_203526 | JGI IMG/M metagenome (GOLD analysis project Ga0315906, IMG submission 203526) | Freshwater fungal communities from buoy surface, Lake Erie, Ohio, United States - Buoy 2 MA122 | ecosystem: Environmental > Aquatic > Freshwater > Lake > Lake biofilm | place: USA: Lake... | reverse complement strand
TCTATAAAAGATTTTTGTAAAAATTTTATTAAATCATTAAACTGTTTTAAAAAATTATCAATAACCTTCTGTTTACTATTATTTGGGTAAATTAAATATGGATTAGATAACATATATATTTCTAAATATTTTTCAGAACTGTTAGGAAACATTTCAAATAATTCAGGCGCGAATAATTTGGCGTCTTTTAACTCTTTTTTTATCAACGCTTTTTTTTCATTTGCTAATGCTTTTCTTGTACTCATTCTAATATATTTGATATTATTATTTTGTTTTTGTTAGTTTTTGAGAATAATTAATGATATATTGATATTGCATTTATCAAGCAATATCATAAGCAAAGCAAAAAATATATAACATATAATACTTAATATTATCATTTAATTGCTACTACTTACTAATACACACATCACAGCCATATCAGCAAAGATTTAAATCTTATTGACGGGGATTTTGATGGGCGGAAGAGTTTTCTTGTTTTTCTTCAAGGGAATCTGAGGCTCTTCTACAGCTTCTTCATCTGGTTCTTCACTAGGAGACTTAGGCTGTTCCTTAGGCTCTTCTTTATCGGTTGATGGCGGAGATACTTCTTCAAGCTTCATACGACGCTGCTTGAGCAGAGCCACCTTTGCCCCGGGAGTAAGCTTGGACTTTTCCTTAGGCTCTTCTTCGTTGTCGGTTGATGGCGGAGATACTTCTTCCACCTTCATAAAATTATTTACAACGGCAGGAGCCGGAGCCGGAGCTGGCGCCGGAGCAACACCAGCTTTTTCTTCTTTGCGCTTCTTCCATTCTTCGGCAATCTTGCCGAATCTTTGATTGCTCGGCAAATCCGGAAACTTTTCCTTGATGACTTGTTGATATTCCTTAACAAACACCTGATATTCTGTGGGAGGTTTCTTGACCTTGTCTTCGCCATTCTCGTCCTTTTCGGCAGCCGCCGTCTTTTTGCTTTTTCCCTTTGCCTTGCCCTTAACATTACCCTTCATTTCTTCAACGGCATATTTGAGAGCTTCCTTGTGATAATTAGCAACTTCCTTTGCATCATCAATAGCATCGGGAATTTCAGCAATCTTTTCCTTGTAAATAACTGAGAGAGTTTTGGCAGACATCGTGGTTTATGGTAATAATCATTTTATAAATGACAATCAATTTTTATAATTTTTGACACAATTTTATGATATTTTGATAAGGAAGTATTTAGATTTTTTGTTTTTCTTGATATATCAAAAGTATAATAATATTATAATAATATAATATTATAATAATATAATAATATAATAATATAATGAATATTCCTACGATGTCGTTTGAAATCCTGAGAGATATTATAGCTAATCCAGATAATGTTTATAATATAGAGAATAATGGTTATAAGGGAGATAATCAATCTGTAAAAAATTTGGTTGAAAAAGCAAGCAAGTATGCGAATAATTTAAGAAGTGATGGCAAAAATCCCTTTGCAGATAACTCTTATAATGACAAAATTAATATGCTAAAAAAGATTGATGATAATACCCCTGCAGTATATGAAAGCAATGAAATTAGAAGAGGTTTGTAGGAAATATATAATATAATAATATATATTAGAATATAAATGATTGAAAATATTGAGTTAATATTAATATCGTTACTAATATTAATATTATCAATAATAAGCTCTCTCCCCCTAATTTACTTAAATTATGCAAAGGATTTAAATAATAATATAAATAATTATAACAATATATGCAATTCTAAGAAAAATGTATATGATTCTGATATGACTATAAAAAATACTTATATGTGGAATATGTGTAATCATCTATTTGATTTTAATGTAATTCAGAAGAAGTTTAAAAATTACGAGGATACCAAGAATGATTACAGCATTATGAAGGTATATAATGATTATTTACATAGCGGGTGGCCTTTATTTATCGTAATGTGGATATTTTTTATATCACATATCGTATATAATATTAAAAACAGGGGTAATAATTTAAAATACGAATATTTTTTTCATTCATCTGCTTATATATTTTTACACGTCATCGTAATAACAATATTTTTTTCACTAATTCTTAAAAAGATAACTGAGATATATGCCGATACAAAAGCGTACGATTATATAATGCTTTTGAAAGAATTGGATATATTGATAAAAGAAAATAAAACGGAACCCCCGTTTAATTTAAAATTTATGACTATTATTAAAAAATACAGCGGAGATGATATATCTTCCGTCGCCGATATTATATTTACAAAAGATTTGATAGACGAACTCACTGATTTACATAAAAATATCACTGCTAAGAGCGACTATCTGCGCAATAATAAGGGTTATAAAATAACATTGAAAAATATAGATAACTTCAGATATTATAATAATAAAAAGACAATAGACAAATGCAATGAAGAGATAGAAGATGTAACGCGATTTACGATTGTATATTTTATAATACTATTCTTCCCCATCTATATGCTTTCACAAGCTTCTAAATCAAACTTTACAACAATTGCCGTAATAACTATTATAGTATTCGTATTGTTTATATCGAGCTATATTGTTAAAAAAAAACTTGAATAGATTCATTTTCTTTTTTTCTTTATACTTATTAAAATGCGTATCATTATATTTATCGTTTTTATTATGATGATAATAATTTTTATAAATGAATTAAAAAATATATCGGCATCTTTTTTTCAAATAAACTATATTAAAGATGTCGCGGACATTAACATTAAGAAGCATTGTAATGATATTTATTGCGAAGCTGAGACAGGGAGATTTAATATAGCGAAGAATAGCTATAAACTTCTCTTGCCTAACGATTTCTATAACACTAAAACATACTACTTTATGATATTGCTAATAATCATAATATTCTATATTAATACATTTTATAACTTTATTAAATATAATAATTTATACCTTCCTCATAATAATAAAAACAGATTGACGGGCGATGGAAACACATATATAAATTATGTAATTCTTCAATTTATTAGATATATGCCATATATTTTAGCGCTTTCAATATTAATACTAATAATATTAATTCTCGTAGCAAGATATGCCCCGACAGAAACGCAGGGATATAGAAATTATTTTAATATAAATAATGATGATGTTGGAAAGAATAACTCATTAAATATACAAAATATACATATTTCTATTATACACATAATTACAATACTACCTATTTTATATGGTTTTTTCTATTGTATTACTAACATTAAAATTAGTGATGATTCTCCACAATCTCAACAAAAAAATTTGATTAAAGCAACCGCAAATAACCATAAAAATATGTGTATGGGCTATCTAATAATTACAATATTGATGACATATTTATTATTTAATATTATGAATATATTGCTGTCCTTCACTGATAATAAATATCCTAAATTGGATAACAATAGGGATATTATAGAAAAAAATTATGATTTTGTAAAAAATCAATACAAAGATCTTACAAAAGAAAAATTATTACAAAGATGTTATACAGATAATTTAACATCAACCGCAGCACCATATAGTCTCGATATAATAGGTGATAGTATATATGGGATTACTGTTAAAGATTCTGAAAAAATTAAAGTTGTATTTTATGATAAAATAAGTGATAAAGATAATGAAAAAGATTATGGTATTGATAAATTAAAAGTTAATTATTATTTTAAATATATATCTCCCTTATACCCGTATAATAAAATAGCTAAAACAAAATATAAATATAATGACAATTATTATACAAATTATACCACTTATACAGATAATATACATAAATTAACGGATGATGATAATATACCAATAATAAAGGAGTATAAAGAGAGTGATAAATTTTATGCCTATTATATGATAAAGAAAATAAGAATCGGGCATTTAAAAACAGAAGGTGATATAGACAAAATTTTGGAATTATTAATTAATACAACACCCCCCATCATTAATGATAACACCATTTTTAATGATAACTGTAATATATTACTTAATATTCTAATATTTTTTTCGGTTAATGAAATAAAATACTTGGAAAAGAAAGAGAAAGAAAAGAAAGATAAAGAAAAGAAAGAGAAAGAAAAGAAAGATAAAGAAAAGAAAGATAAAGAAAAGAGAGATAAAGAAACGAAAGATTTTGAGTATATACAGCATATCCTTTTATTAAATTTAATAGACTATTTTGAAAAAAAAAAGAGTGTTGATAAAATTATTGCAAATAAGGATGCATTAAAAGAAGGATTAACTGAAGAAATAACAAAATATTCCAGTTTTACTAAAAATTCTAATAAAAAAATAACACAGTTTTTTGGTAAGGATTACGATATTTTGAGTAATAGTACAGAGATTAAGGAAAACTTCTCTGTTGATATATCATATGGCTCTGCAAATAAATTTTACGAAAAATATTTTAATATTTCAAACAATGATAATAATGCCAATGATGAAGAATATAAATTAGGAGGCTATATTATTAAAAATATAAAAACTCTAATATACTTTATTATTGTAATAATAGTTATAGCTATCGTATTAATAATATTTATATATATAAAGCCGGCTGTAGAAAATGATGGTGTGTCCTCATATTCATATTCAGGTGCAAAGACATTCGCATATGATGTATTAATTCCTTTAATAATATTGATTATATTTGTAATATATATTTTTATATTTATGAGTTTTAATACAAATTATAATTTGAATGTAATATATGGCCTATTTGACAGTTCATACAAAAGAGATTTAAATGATATGAATAATCTTATAATACCGTTTATTAAACTTCATACCAATAATAATAAGAAATACGATAAAAATTATTACGACTTATATATAATAACAAATGTTATGGCATCTTTCTTATATAGCGAAGATAACTATGATGATACAAAATACGAAAATATAGATATCACTAAAATTGAATATAGCAAAGAAGATACAATAGATTATAATGAGTTTAAAAAATATTATGAAGAACAATTTACAATAATAAACAAAGAGTTTGAAGAAGATTTTGCTGATATAAACAAAGCAGGTTCTGACAAAAATCTTAAAAAATTATACAATAATATCAATTCGCATATAAAAAAAACTGACACACAATTACCTTATACTATAGCTGATATAGTTTTAAAAACATTTGACAATGATATATTTACTGAAAAATTTAAATATGATAATACTGTTACTCCTCCGGCCGATAACTCTAAGATTTCTAATAAAATAGTAAATATTATATTAATATGTTTAGAATTATTTGGCGAAAAAAAGGATACTTATAAAATTGAAAAATATAAAAAATTTATTGATAACTTTTATTTTGAGAAAGATAAGAAGAGTGGAAACACTATATCTCATAAGTTTAGATTTAAAAATTCAGTATTTTATTATACTTATACTCCTCCACCTCCTTCAACTCCTTCAACTCCTTCAACTTCCAAAGCTATAACTATAAGCTTAGAAAGCACTATAAGCTTAGAAAGCTTAGAAAACTTGTCAATACCTATATATATTGAAAATTTTGAAGATAAAAAGAAAAAAATAATAGAAATTATTAATAATTATATGAATATCATATCGCTATTCCAATATAATTACATATTAAGCGAAGCATTAATGCCGCCAACGCAGCCAACGCCGCCAACGCAGCCAACGCCGCCAACGCAGTCAACGCCGCCAACGCTGCCAACGCTGCAAACAGAAAAAATTGATGAAAAAATTCTTAAAGATGCAAAGGATGTAGGATATAAAAAAGGTGAAGATTATTTACACAAATATAAAAATAGAAAATTAATTTCCTTAATATCTAATACAAAAAGTTTTGAAAAAATGAGCTTTGTATTGGCAGAAGCCACTTTTAAATATTCTAAATATACTGTTGAAGAAATAACAGATCTAACATCTGCTAATGCTAAAACATTTACTGTCGCGCATATAAAAGCACTTACACCAGAAGCAAAAAATGCACTTAAAAGTAACGCGCTCATAAATAACGAACTTTCTGCAGATGTAAAAAGTGAACTTGAAAATTCAGACGCAAGCACATCCAAAAATAACGCTGTTGAGTATGTTTATACAGATATTATAAATAGCTATAACATAAATGTGTCTAATATTAGTGATAATTATTTAGAGAATGTAGTTAAGACTATTTGTTATCAAGTAGATAATAGAGATGTTGTTATGAATCAAGATGTTGTTATGAATCAAGAACCGGTCGGTAAAAATAAAAAATTTCCAAATATAAATATAAATAAGATTTATGCAGCGCACGATAATCATGTATCTATCTTACACAAAGCCAATCAGTGCGTAACTTATGACTTTGCCACAAATTATATGGTAAATTTAATTATATTAGGCATTATTTATTATATAGGATTGGATAATAATAAAATATTTTAATACATTAAATAAAGAGGGCGCATTTATAATAATGGCAGATATTGATATATTAGATGAATTTCGGCAACCTTATAATTATATGTTGCATTCCAAGGAAGAAAATATAGACGAAGAATATAGATATAGATTGCTGTCTAATATATTTGTAGATAAATCATATAGACCAAAAGATGATATTAAGTTTTTATATTTATTTGGGATATTTCCGTGTGATAATATGCCTGCTTCATATATACCATTCAATTATAAAAATTTATCGCAAAACTTCAATAGAATATCTAAAAACAACAAATTTAAGAATGAAGAATATAAAGAAGTATTCGAAGAAACTAATGACAACTATAAAAAAGATTTATCAGAAAAATTAGATAAACTGATTAAGGCTTTTAAGAGCAAACACTCTCTATATAATAATTTACATACGATGCCTTTTATTAAAATACTAATAATATTATGGACCATAGTAATATTGGGTTTTATGTATATATTATATTATTATTATTACTCAGTATTTAATTATATATTAGCTTTTGTACTATTTGTCTTACTGCTATTTGCTATAATATTTAAGATGTTTTATATAGTTCATAATTCGTAATCGCTCATTCCTGCTATAGTTACAAAAGTAATAATTATAATAATTATAATAATTATAATCATTATTTTTTATTATTATTATTTTTATCTATAATACCTATAAGGAAGTATTATTTTTAATTAATAATGGATAAAAAAATTAAGTTTGCCAATATATTCAATAATAACACCTATGACCCCGATAAAGAGGACGATGAAGATGCATATGATATATCACCTGCTGATATATTGATTCAAGATATAGATTTGAAAAGGAACTATAATTCACGATATAGATTCTATACTGAACTTTTAAAAATATATAACAAGAATCCTAAGATTATTAAGAAAGTATATACGAAGTTGAATGCCATAAAAGATTTAAATGGTATGGAAAAGAAATTATTATCTGAACTAATTTATTATAATAATAAACTGGATAAGACAACGAGTGGCGGTGGCAAAGGGAACAGAAGCAGTCGCAAAAGCGACCGTGGAGACGGCAGAGACGGCGGCGGAGGCGTATTAGACGGTTACAAGGAATCAAAGCTAAGAGAAGTCTTTAAAAAAGACTATGATATGCCTAATATATCAAAGCTTAATAAAAACATTAATGAAAGGAATCAAGATCCAGAAAAAGAAACAGGTGATAAAATAACTGATTTTAATAAACAAATTGATAATTATTATGATGAACGCGACGAGAGAGAAGATGAACTATATAATAAAAAAATAAATAATGAGTCAACAGATAATGAAAAGCTAGAGTTGAAAAATCTTGATAAGAATATTAAGAAAAAGATAATAGAGTTTGAGAATGACCCGGAGAATACTTTTAATTATTTAGAATTGACTATAGAAGATAGGCTCGTATTTATAATAACAACTTTTTTTATTAGATATTTATCGCTAATACTTATTCAATGGTCTGTTGATATTAATATAATTAAGAGTTTTGAAGAAGGATTTTTTTATTATGCCGTTATATACCTTGCTATATTTTGGTTTATAGTATTATTTGTAAATATTGATAATACGACGAAGGTAGATTATATGAACTTTGATAATTTTATGAATAGCATTCGCTCGGTATTTTATTATTTCTATATGGGAACAAACGGAATAACGAGATTATTAGTACATTCTTGTATAATATGCGTGCTATTAATAGTGCCTATAATTTTAAATATAAAGAAGAGCACCTATATTGAAGAGGAAACCAAAGACAAGGACAAGAATATTATATCATACGAAGAACGAAAAAAACTTTCAAAATCACTATCATTATTTACTATATTTATTTGGGTATTAACAAGTATAATAGCGACAAAGTTTTAATAAAAAGTTATATCTATTAATTATAATAGAGTTTATTAAATTATGCCAGACAAAAGAGTTGATGCATTAAATAGTTTAAATAAAAATGATTATAATTCAAAATATGTAACTCTATCGGATAATACAAAAATTGGAGTTGATTTGATAACAGATTTGATAAAATACTTTGAGCTTGAATTCAAAAATAAATACAGATATGATTACCTAAAATGGACTAAAATAAATGTTCCTAGAAATGAAATATACAGATACAACCCACAACCTCTTAAAGATTGTGGTCCTGCTCCTGCTGTTATTCCTGCTGTTCATCCTCCTACTGGTGCTGCTTCTCCTCCTGCTCCTGCTGCTGTTGCTGCTCCTGCCATAGCAGATACTGCAACAACAACACCAGATGCTGTTGCTGCTCCTGCCATAGCAGATACTGCAACAACAACACCAGATGCTGTTGCTGCTCCTGCCATAGCAGATACTGCAACAGCAACAGCATCTGGTGAAACATCTGCAAAATATAAAATCATTTTCGGAGACGATGAAAAAAAAGATGAGAATGATAAGAAAGTTATTGAAAAATTAAAAAATTTACTAAAAAATAATACAGAAAAAAAATACGACATTTTAATAGATTTGTCTGAAGCATTAGCAACAGCAGCAGCAGCAGCAGCAGCAGAAAAAAAAACAGAAAAAGAAACAGAAGCAAAAAAAACAGCAGAAGCGGCAAAAATAACAGCAACAGCAGATGCAAAAAAAGCAGCAGAAGCAGCAAAAAAAGAATTAAAAGAAGCAAAAAAAGAATTAGAAGAAGCAAAAAAAGAAAAATTGAGAAAAAATTATAGAGATAGTTCAATAAACTTAGGATACAAACCAATTATAGAAATAAGTTGTACAAAAGAATCACCGGTCTATTTTACGCCATCATTGGTAGATAATTATACTGATTATGATTTTCAAGAAAAATCGCAAATATATGATGATTTAAATAAGTTAAATAGTATATTTAAGAAAAATAATTACGCAGATCTGGATGATTTAGTAATTTTAGATTTTTATAAAGATTTTACTAAAAAGGTAGAAAAATTAAAGGGTGATATTATTAGCAGAGATGATGATGTAAAATATGATTTAATAGATAATATTTATGATAAACTCGCTATAATATATGAGATTAAAATAGGGAGAAACAAAAAGATTGTTAAAAAACCCATTAAAGAGGTTATAGGGTCAAAACCCGCCGCAAACGCAAAATATACTCCTAAGGATATATGTCTAATATCTAAAGACGATACTAATAATTTATTTAATGAAATACTTTGTGAAATTAATAAAAGAGCTCAAATATTTAATAATTTAAAGAAGGGCGGAAAACAAGCAAAAAGGGGTGGAAAACCCCATACAATGTCCAATGAATCTAAAGATACACTTGAAAAGTTATTTGATGCAATAAAACAAAGCTTGCAAGATAGAAAACAAACATTTGAAAATATTGATAAGAATATATTAAATAAGTTAATGGCTGATTATAATATTGTAAACAAACCAATAGAAAATTCTATAAAAAATGGTAATAATTTTAATGCTTTTAATCTTTTTATAGAAGAAATTAAAAACATGACTGTTAAAGAAAGTAATAGATATTTAAATATTATAAAATCCTTAAATCTTATAAAGAATAAAACACTGGGGACGCGACCATCCCCTTTGTCATCCCATATTATAACCTCCTTAAATCGTATAAATAGTAAAGCACCGGAAACGCTACCACTCCCTTTGTCATCCCAAGACGTAAAAAAGGGCGGTGCATATCAGAAAGGAAATGCAGGCAATGTTAATATGAATCAAGGGGATAAGAGGATACAAAAGCAGGCTAATGAAGAAAACAAGAATACTGGAAATCCCGGGAAAGAATATTTAAAAAATCTAAAAGATATATATATAAATTTGGCAAAAGAATATGGTAAATTTATAAAGGACGAAAATAAATTAAAGGAAACAATTAAAAAAGTTATTAAAAGCCAAGAAGATATAGAAAAGGATAATGTTAGCGAAAGTAGTGATAATGAATCAAAAAAAAAAGAATTAACTGATAAAAAAAAAGAAGATATTGAAAACAATTTTAATTTACGTGAAAAAGAGTACAAAAATATTGAACAAAAGATTAAAAAGGTTCAATCAACATTTAATGAATTGGATAGGAAGGAAAATAATGAGTTAGCTTCTTATTATATAAAAAAGATAGAAATTGAGGGGTTAAATGCAAATTATATAGAGTTATATGCCAATTTCAAAGATATTAAAGAAGATTTAATAGCTTTTTTACTTACAAATGATAAAGAAACAACAGATTTGAAAGCAAAAGAGAATGCTTTGCAAAAAACAAAGGGAGTGTTGAAAGCAAAAGATGACGCTTTTAAAGAAAAAGATGAAGATTTGAAAGCAAAAGAGGAAGAAATTAATAAGTTGATTGATAAATATAGACTTATATATAATAATAATGCCAGTGAATTAGCGAGCGAAGAGACGAAGAAAGAACTTGAAGAATTGGAAAATCAGAATAAGGAAAATGAGAAAAAAAGTAAAAATTTAGAAGAAAGAAAAAAACAATTAACGGCTTCTTTAAAAGTTATTAAGGAAGAATTGAGGAAATTATACAAAGCGTGTATAGATATAAATCTACCTTATGCAACAGAATACAATGATTTTGTTAAAAATATCATAAAGGTCGGGCAGCTCAAATATATAATAGATGATAATCCTCAGATTAATAATAATAATGAAATTATAGATGCTTATAATAAGGAAATTGATAGGATAGATAAGGAATTAGGAGATATCAAGATTGATATTACTTCTAATGCAAAAAAAATCAACGATAAAAAGGAGATTACAAAGTCTCAAGGACAGGGTATAAATAATCCTCGTTACCCGCGAGGAGGTGCTTCATATGGTGGAGGAACTAAAGAAGATGAAGAAAAAGAAAAGGAAAATTTACGAAAGCTATTGAATGGAAACTTGTATGAATTGATTAAAGAAGACAGAGATAATAATTTATATGATTTTATTAAAGAATTGAAATCAGTATTTGATAATGACGATGATAATGAGGTAGGTCAAGATAATGCTTCTGGGAAAAAATATAATGAAAAGGAAACATTATATGAACAGATATGGAAAGATTATAGCGATGGTGTAAAGGCTTATTATAGCAATCAGAAGGGCAAGAATCCCCTAACATATATTAACGAAGGCGAGAAGCTGAAAAATAAGGTGATTTTATACGATTTGGATCCCGAAATAGTTCTCAAAATTACTTTTCAGGACAAGGTCGTTTTCCTTGCATTAATGTTTGCAATTCGCACGATGATTATGGTATTATTTGAGTTTTTAATAGATTATAATATTGTTAAATCCCTGCGATATGCTATACTAATATATGCTGTCTTTTACATTTTAATATTATTATTATTTACGGCATTTGTCAATCTTGATTCGTATAAACTGCGAATTGTATTTAATTATTTAAATATGCACATAAATACTCCGGGAATTATATTACATATTATGTTATTTATAATATTTTCGCTTCTCGTTATCATAATAATACAAACAGATAACTTTGTTAACAATTTAGGAGATATTTTAGATTACACATATATATATAATTATATATATACATTCAATTTTGATAATATATTGTCTGGTGAATTTGAAAATAACCTGACAAAAGACGAAAAAATAAAATTGCAATACAGACTTGATATAATATCTATGCTCATATTTATATTCTCGGGAACCCTAATATTACTAATGTAATAGCAATAATTGCTATATTTACTTGAATATGCGCGAATGATAAGCTAATATTATACTGTATTGAGCTTTGCAATTGAGCAAATATGCTTCTGTTATATCCGTTATAGCCCCTCCTGGACCCCAAATTCCTCGCACATCTTTGTCATCTTTGTCATCTTTATATAATACTGTTATGTTGTTATCATCAATCTCTAAAACCTTCAATAGGATATCATTATCATCGCTTGTTTTTAATAGGATAT
>Ga0315906_10008443_pt1 | contig 12356 bp, 9 predicted proteins | sample LakEriMetagenome_4_FD_203526 | JGI IMG/M metagenome (GOLD analysis project Ga0315906, IMG submission 203526) | Freshwater fungal communities from buoy surface, Lake Erie, Ohio, United States - Buoy 2 MA122 | ecosystem: Environmental > Aquatic > Freshwater > Lake > Lake biofilm | place: USA: Lake... | reverse complement strand
CGCAGGTGGAGGCCGGCGCGCACATGCTCGACGTCAATGCGGGTATCCCGCTCGCCGACGAGCCCGCGATCCTGGCGCAGGCCGTGCAGATCGTGCAGTCGATCACCGATGTGCCGCTCTCGATCGACTCGTCCATCGTGGCGGCACTCGAGGCAGGACTGGCCGTCTACAAGGGCAAGGCCTTGGTCAATTCCGTGACGGGCGAGGAAGAACGGCTCGAGCAGGTGTTGCCGCTCGTCAAGAAATACGGTGCGGCGGTGGTCGCGATATCGAACGACGAGACCGGGATCTCCGAAGACCCGGATGTGCGCTTCGCGGTCGCCAAGAAGATCGTCGAACGCGCCGCCGATCACGGCATCCCGCGTAGCGATGTGGTGGTGGACCCGTTGGTGATGCCCATCGGCGCGATCAACCAGGCTGGCGTGCAGGTGATGCGTCTCGTGCGTCGTCTGCGCGATGAGCTCAAGGTCAATACGACCTGCGGCGCCTCCAACGTGAGTTTCGGGTTGCCGAACCGCGATGGCATCAACGCGGCGTTCCTGACGATGGCCATCGCCTCCGGGATGACCTCGGCGATCACCAATCCGTTGCACGGCGATACCGTTCGCGCTTGCATGGGTGCGGACGTGATGATGGGCCATGATCCTGATTGCCTGCGCTGGATCCGGAAATTCCGAGAGCTGCCGCCGGCGGGCGCTGCAGGCGACAACCCTGCAGCCCGTGGTCGTCGCGAGGGCGGTGCCCGGCGTCGCGCCGCTGCGGGCGGCGATCCTCCGGCCTGAGCGAGAGTCATCCGTGAGCGAAACTGACGCACTCGTCGTATTCCTTCCCGCAGGCAAGCGTGGGAGGTTCCCGCTCGGGACGCCGCTCCTGCAGGCGGCCCGCGAACTCGGGGTCGATATCGATTCCGTCTGCGGCGGGCGCGGCATCTGTGGTCGTTGCCAGGTCGTGGTCGCCGAGGGCGAGTTCGCCAAGCACGGCGTCCGCTCGGGCGAGGCCAGCGTCACGGCGCCTGGCGAGGTGGAGGCGCGCAGCACCCGTCGCAAGGTGCTCAAAGCCGGTCAGCGGCTCTCCTGTCAGGCGAAGGTCTGCAGCGATGTGGTGGTCGATGTGCCGCCCTCGAGCCAAGTCCACCGCCAGGTGGTGCGCAAGGCTGCCGAAGTGCGTGAGATCGACCTCAATCCCTTGGTCCGTCTGCACTACGTCGAGGTCCGCGAACCTGACATGCACGATCCTTCGGGCGACCTGCGTCGTCTCTGCGAAGCGCTCGAACGCGAATGGCAGCTCACCGGCCTCGGCATCGAGCTCAATGTGCTGCGGGAACTGCAGACGACGCTGCGTGCGGGCGCCTGGAAGGTGACGGCAGCGGTGCAGGCGGGGCGCCAGATCATCGGCTTGTGGCCGGGTTTCCACGAGCGTGCGCTCGGCATGGCGGTCGATGTGGGTTCGACGACCATCGCAGCGCATCTATGCGACCTCGCGACCGGCGAAGTGGTGGCGTCGTCCGGGATGATGAACCCGCAGATCCGCTTCGGCGAAGACCTCATGAGCCGCGTCTCTTACGCGATGATGAACCCGGGTGGCGCGGAGCAGATGACGCTCGCCGTCCGTGCGGCGCTGTCCGAGCTCGCTCGTGATGTGGCGGGTGAAGCGGGCGCGGTGCCGCAGGACATCCTCGCGCTCACCCTGGTCGGCAACCCGATCATGCATCACCTCGTGCTCGGGCTCGATCCGACCGAACTTGGCGGCGCACCGTTCGCGCTCGCCACCGATCAGTCCATCGAGCAGCCCGCATCCGCGCTCGGCATCGAGGTGCACCCGAACGCACGGGTCTATGTGCTGCCGTGCATCGCGGGCCATGTCGGAGCGGACACCGCCGGGATGATCCTCGCCGAACGTCCTGATCTCGGCGATCCGGTGACGCTTTTGGTCGATGTCGGCACCAATGCCGAGATCGTGCTCGGCAACCGTGTCCGCTTGCTCGCCTGCTCGAGCCCGACCGGTCCCGCTTTCGAGGGCGCGCAGATCAGCTGCGGCCAGCGCGCGGCCCCCGGCGCCATCGAGCGTGTGCGCATCGATCCCGAGACGCTGGAGCCGCGCTTCAAGGTCATCGGCTGCGATCTCTGGTCGGACGACCCGGGTTTCGCGGAGGCCACGAAGTCGACGGGTGTCACCGGCATCTGTGGATCAGGCATCATCGAGGTGATCGCCGAGATGTACCTCTCGGGGGTCATCAACCAGGATGGCGTGGTCGACGGCAGTTTCGCGGCGAGAAGCGATCGGATCGAGCCCGCCGATCGCACTTTCTCCTATGTACTCCACCGCGGAGCGGTGACGCTCGCCATCACCCAGACCGATGTGCGCGCGATCCAGCTGGCGAAGGCCGCGCTCTATGCGGGCGTGCGCTTGCTGATGGAGGAGCTTGGCGTCGATCGCGTCGATCGTATCCGCTTGGCCGGCGCCTTCGGGGCGCACATCGACACCAAGTACGCGATGGTGCTCGGCATGATCCCGGACTGCGATCTTTCGCAGGTCGCCGCTGCGGGCAATGCGGCCGGTACCGGCGCGCGCATCGCGCTTCTCGATGAGCGCTCACGTGCGACCATCGAGCAGTTGGTGCGCCGCGTCGAGAAGATCGAGACGGCCATCGAGCCGCGGTTCCAAGCGCATTTCGTCGAGGCGATGGCGATCCCGCACAAGCGCTTCGCGAACCCCGAGCTCTCCAAGGTCGTGACGCTTCCTGCGCCCAAGGAATCAGCGGCGCAGGCCGGGGCCTCGCGCGGTCGGCGCAACCGCAGGCCGGGGTGATCGGGGCGCCGTGTCGGCGCTCAGATGAACGGCAGCCGGCGTGGCGTCGAGGAACGGTGAGGGCCATCTCCAGTCGTGACGAAGAGGGGTGGCGGCTGATCCCGCTGGGGCGAGGAACTCCACGATTGAGTATCCTACGCGCGAGCCCATGCTGCCTGCGGCCCTCGCCGCCGCGTCCCACAACCGGAGTCACCGTTGACACCGCCACGCCACCCGGGATTCGACACCCTCAGCCTCCATGCCGGTCAGCGGCCCGACCCGGTCACGGGAGCGCGGGCTACACCGATCTTCCAGACCGCCGCCTATGTCTTCCAGGACACCGATCAGGCTGCCTCGCTTTTCAATATGGAGCGGGCGGGGCATGTCTATTCGCGCATCTCGAACCCGACGAACGCCGTGCTCGAGGAGCGCATCGCCGCGTTGGATGGCGGAGTCGGCGCCCTCGCCACGGCGAGCGGTCAGGCGGCGCTACACCTCGCAGTGTCGACCTTGGCCGGTGCCGGATCCCACGTTCTCGCAAGCCGATCGATCTACGGCGGATCGCATAACCTCCTGCACCACACGATGCGCCGCTTCGGGCTCGACACAAGCTTCGTCGACCCTCGCGATCTCGATGCTTGGCGCGCCGCGATCCGGCCTACGACGCGGCTGCTGTTCGCCGAGACGCTGGGCAACCCAGGCCTCGATGTGCTCGATATCCCGTCCGTGGCACAGATCGCGCACGAGGCGGGGCTGCCGTTGTTGGTCGACAGCACCTTCACGACCCCTTATCTGCAGCGACCGTTGGACTTCGGTGCCGACCTCGTGATGCATTCGGCGACCAAGTTCCTGGGCGGTCATGGTGTCGCCATCGGCGGTCTGCTCGTCGACGGCGGCAGCTTCGATTGGGAGCGCTCCGGGCGTTTCCCCGAACTCACCGAACCCTATGTCGGGTTCCATGGCATGGACTTCCAGGAGGAATCGACGGTCGCCGCATTCCTGCTGCGCGCGCGCCGTGAAGGCCTGCGGGACTTCGGCGCCTGCATGGCACCGTTCACGGCCTTCCAATTGCTGCAGGGCATCGAGACCTTGTCATTGAGGATGGAGCGGCATGTCGCCAACACCCGCGAGGTGGTCCGCTTCCTGTCATCGCACGCGGCGGTCGAGTCCGTGAACCATCCGGAGCTGCCGTCGCACCCGGACCACGCGCTCGCCCGTACCTTGCTGCCGAAGGGTTGCGGCGCCGTCTTCACCTTCGAGATCCGTGGCGGACGACCGGCGGGCCGGAAGTTCATCGAATCACTCAGGCTGTTCTCGCATCTCGCCAATGTCGGTGATGCCAAGTCGCTCGTCATACATCCGGCGACCACCACTCATTTCCGTTTGGACGATGCGGCATTGCGTGCCTCCGGCATCGGTCCCGGGACCTTGCGGCTCTCGGTCGGACTCGAGGACCATGCCGACTTGATCGACGATCTTGCGCAGGCGCTGCGCGCCTCACAGAAGATCTGAGGGGAGTCGCGATGCAAGTCGAACTCGACGGCCATGCAGCTTGGGTCTACACCGGTGGCAAGCCTTTCGACCCGAGCTTGCCGGTGGTGCTCTTCATCCACGGCGCCTCTCACGATCACAGCGTATGGGCGTTACAGAGCCGCTACCTCGCCCATCACGGCCGCTCGGTGTTGGCGGTGGATCTGCCCGGACACGGACGGTCGGACGGCATGCCGTTGCCGAGCATCGAAGCCCTCGCGGATTGGATCGCCCGACTGCTCGGTGCGATCGGTGTCGAGCGTGCGATGCTCGTCGGCCACAGCATGGGGTCGCTCGTCGCCCTCGAATGTGCAGCCCGGCACCCGCAGCGTGTCAGCGCCTTGGCATTGGTCTCGACAGCGTTTCCGATGAGGGTCTCTGAGGAACTGTTGACGGCCACCCGCGACGACGAGCCTGCGGCGCAGGCGATGGTCAATCTTTGGTCACACTCTGGTCTTGCGCAGTATCCGGGGAATCCCGGTCCGGGCTTCTGGGTCGCCAGGGTGAATCTGCGATTGATGCAGCGCCAACGGCCAGGTGTCATGTATGTGGACTTCGCCGCCTGCAACGCCTACTCGAACGGGCTCGCCGCTTGCGCGCGGGTATCGTGTCCGGTGCTGCTCGTGCTTGGCACCCGGGACGCCATGACGCCTCCGCGGGCCGCCAAGGGACTGTCGGCAGCATTGAGTGATGTACGGGTCGTTGAGATCGAAGGCGCAGGCCACGCCATCATGGCCGAACAGCCGGATGTACTGCTCGCGGCGCTTGAACGGTTCGGCGCATGAGCGCGATGGATGACGTGAAGGTGTCGGGCGAGGCGGCGCCCGCGCTGCGAGCGGCGCGTATGTTGGTGGCAGCGCGGCGCGAACGCCGGCTCATCGAGCGGTTGCCGCTCGACTGCCGGCCCGCAGATCTTGCCGCGGGCTATTCGGTGCAGACAGAAGTCGCCGGAATGCTGGGGGCGATCGGCGGCTGGAAGATCGGCGCCGCCGACCCCGGCAGCACGCCGCTCCATGCGCCCATCTTCGCGCAGGAGATCCATCGGAGCGGCGTCACCCTCGCAGCCCAAGAATTTCCCGGCGCGATCGTCGAGGCGGAGATCGCGTTCCGGTTGCTACAAGATCTGCCGTTGGGGCATGCCGCGCATGACGCGATCTCGGTGGCGCGGGCTGTCGAGCGGGTGCCGGCGCTCGAGATCTACCGCAGCCGATACCGGAAGCCGGGCGAGGTAGACGAGGCCGAGCAACTCGCGGATTGCCTGTCGAACGGCGGTCTTATCGTCGGTGTCGGTGTCGGTGTCGGTGTCGGTGTCGGCGTCGGCGTCGAGGCGGTGACAGCAGGCGGGGCCATGCCCAGTTGGGACATCGATCTCGAGGTCGATGGCACCCTCGAGCAAGTGCGGGCGGTACGGCACCCGGCCGGGGATCCGTTGCAGTTGGTGGTCTGGCTCGCCAACCATCTGAACCGCTGCGGTGGTCTGCTCAGCGCCAGGCAAGTGGTCACCACAGGGGCCTTGCTGCTCGCGCCGATCGGGCGGGCGGTCCGCGGAGAATGGCGCGGGCTCGGCAGCGTATCGGCGCGCTTCATCTGACCTGCGCACGGCCCGGACCCTCTCTCAGAGTCCCGGCCAAAACTTCGTGATCAACCGCGGCGGCTGCGGCTCGCGCGCGGTCCCGCGCCAGAGGCCGACCCGGCCGCACGATCGAGGTTACCGCCGAGCTGCGCGCGCGCGCCGGTGCTGATCTGACCGAGAGCGGACTCTAGCGCTGCCGTATCCGGGCGTGGGCCTGCCACATGGGAATCGAGCGCTTTGCGCATCGCAGCGAGGTGTTCGGGTGAGGTGCCGCAGCAGCCGCCGATGATCCTCGCGCCGGCGTCGATGGCGAGGTGGACGTAGTTCGCCATGAGATCGGGCGTGCCGTCGTAGCGGATCGCGCCGTTGACCCATTGCGGGATACCGCAGTTGGCCTTGGCGACGAGCACCATGTCGGGGTCTGCGGCGGTGCTGAGGTTCAGGATCGAGGCCACGAGCTCGGCCGGGCCGACGCCGCAGTTGCTGCCGCAGGCTGCGAGGTGCTGCTCGCGTGCGATGCCGGCGAGTTCGGCGGGCGTCAGCGACATCATGGTGCGGCCGTTGGTGTCGAAGGACAGGGTGCTCACGATGGGCAGCCCCGCGGCGCGCGCGCCTGCGATGGCGGCCTCGACCTCCTCGCGCGAGGACAGCGTCTCGATCCATAGGACGTCGGCACCGCCCTCGGCCAGTGCCACCGCCTGTTCGGCGAACGCGGCGCTCGCATCGGCCGACGACAGCGGGCCGAGGGGCTCGAGGATCTCGCCGGTCGGGCCCATGCTGCCCGCGACGATGACCTCGCGACCTGAGGCATCCGCCACGGACCGGGCGAGCTGTGCTGCGGCGCGGTTGAGCTCGCGCACGCGTTCCTCGGCCTTGTGCAGCTTCAGTCGATGCCGCGTGCCACCGAAGGTATTGGTGAGGATGATGTCCGCCCCGGCGTCCACGAAGCGCTGATGCAGCAACTTGATGCGGTCGGGGTGGTCGACATTCCAGAGCTCCGGCGCATCGCCGGAGACAAGTCCCATCTCGAAGAGGTTGCTGCCGGTGGCGCCATCGGCCAGCAGGCAACGGCGACGGGCGAGAAGATCGGTAAATCGGTTGTTCACGGTGTCGTCCATTCAGATGGGTCAGCCGGGCAGGGAGACCGCTCAGGTGGTCCAGATGTCCGGACGGGCAGACATCTTAGCCGAACGGAGCCAAGCATCGAAATGTTCCGCCATCGAGGACGGGGCGAGCAGTAGCCAGTCCGTGGCCCTGCGCACCACCATGACCGGCACTTGCGCGATCAGGGTGACGGCTGCGTGGCCGACCGGGAAAGCCTTAGGGTGCAGGTCGAGCCGACAACCCGCGGCGAGCCAACGGCTCGCATCGGGATCGCTGATGCGCCAGGTGCGGCGCGCCGCGCTGAGATCGGTCACCGCCGCGGCCTCCCCGAGCAGGGTCTCGCAGCGTTCGGCGAGCGTAGGGTCTGTTGTAACGGAAGGTGGTGCTGGTGAGATCAGCAACCAACGTGTGGGGCGCACCGAGCAGGCGACCCGGTCGGCATCGCACCAAGCGGCGCCGAAAGGCGGCAATTCCCAACCTGCGTCGCGCAGGCGGTCGCGCAGCGCCGTACTGCCGTCGCGCCAGGCCGCGATCTGCACCACTTCGAAGCGAGGGGTGTCGATGTCAGGCTCGGACACGGGTGTTCTCCGGATCGAACCAGTGCGGTGTGGTGATCTCGACCTCGACCGACTCGCCGTGCAGCGGCGAGACGGCGAGCAACCGTGACCCGATGCGGCGCCGACCGTCCGCGAGCAGCGCGAGTCCGATCCATCCGTCGACGAGCACCGAGGGTGTGCAGGAGGTCACATCACCGAGGTTCGTCCGGGGTGCGCTCCGATCGACGAGGATCATGCCAGCGATGAGTCGGGCAGCCGAGTCGGTCGGCCGCAGCGCGACGAGTTGCCGACGCTGCATCGAGGTCGATCCCGGGCGTTGTGCGAGCACACGTCCGACGAAATCGCCTTCCGTCTTCAGCATGCGCTCGAAACCGAGATCGTGGGCGGTGGTGTTGCCGTCGAGCTCGGCGGTCGTGATGTGGCCCTTCTCGATGCGCAGGGTGTTGAGCGCATCGACTCCGTAGGGCAGCGCGCCGAGCGGACGACCCGCCTCGAGCAACGCGGTCCAGACCGCGTCGGCTTGGTCCCGCGGTACTGCCACCTCGTAGGCGAGCTCGCCGGAGAACGAGATGCGGAAGAGGCGGCCTCGCACACCGGCGATCCGCGCCGGCAGCGCGGCCATGAACGGGACCGCGGCGCTGCTGAGGTCCGCATCCGGCATCACTGTCTGCAGGAGTTGGCGCGCGCGCGGTCCGGCGATGGAGAACTGCGCCCATTGATCGGTGACATCGGTGAGCACGACATCCAGGTCCGATCGGTTGACCTGCAACTGGAACTCGAGATGCTCGAGCACTGCGGTGTGGTTGGCGGTGGTGGTGGTGAGCAGGAAGTGACGCTCACCCAGCCGCGAGGTCGTGCCGTCATCGAGGAGGCAGCCGTCCTCGCGCAGCATGATGCCGTAGCGCGCCTTGCCGACCGCGAGCGTCGAGAACCGGTTGGCGTAGACGAAGTCGAGGAATCGACCCGCGTCGGCGCCTTGCACGTCGATCTTGCCGAGGCTCGACGCATCACCGACGCCCACTGTCTCGCGGACCGCACGCGCCTCGCGCAACACCGGGTCCCAACCCGCCACCGCCGAGTACACCAAGGGTCGCTGCCAGAGACCGCTCGGCACGAAGGTGGCACCGCAGGCGACATGTGACGCATGCGCCGGGAAACGCCGTTCGGGTCGCAGGTGAGCACCGATCTCCCCGCCCGTGAGCGCCGCGAAGGAGGTCGGATGGATGTACGGGCGGGGTGTCGGTAGACCGACCTCGGAAGGGCTTTGGCCGCGTGCCGCGGCGAGCACCGCCGCGCCGAGCAGCCCGCCGATACGGCCTTGGTCGGTGGCCATACCGTGGGTCGTGTAGCGCTTGGCGTGCTCGATGTGGGTGTAGCCCTCGCGGTGCGCCTGGCGCAGATCGTCTGTCGTCACATCGTGCTGAAGATCGACGAAGCACTTGCCGTGACCGGCGACCTCCCACAGCGCTTTCAGCGGCGAGGTCTCGGGATCATCCGGTAACGCGATGCTCTCAGCCGATGCGCTCCGACCGAGTCCGCTTGCCAAGCGCTCTGCCGCCGCATCGCCGTCTTGCGCGGCTGCAAAAAGCCCGTATCCACCCGCCGCTGCGCCTGTCACCACGCCCCGGGAGTCGGGCAGCGCCGCGGCGAACGAGGCGAGATCCTCGCGCCACTGCAGCGAGCCGCCCGCTTGGGTCGCGAGCGCTGATTCGGCTTGGAACCCACCCGACAAGAGCAGGCAATCGGTGTCGAGCGTGGCGCGAGGCGCGCCGTCGACGCTTGCGATACGCACTGCGCGGACGCCGCGGCGTCCTTCGATCGCGGTGACCACCGATCCGCTGTAGACGACGATGCCGAGCGCCGAGGCCCGGGACGCGGCGTTCGAGCTCGGGCGCGGATCGACGATGGCGCCGATCGACACCCCGGCTTCGTGCAGCGCAAAGGCGCTTTCGTAGGCCCAGTCGTTGTTGGTGAACAGCACGGGTCGTTCGCCGACCGCGACGCCGTAGCGCCGAAGGAAGGCGAGGGCGGCACCCGCGATCATCACGCCCGGTCGGTCGTTGTCGGGGCAGGCGATCCAGCGCTCGTTGGCACCGGTCGCGAGCAGCACACGCTGCGCTCGGATCACGCGCAGCCGTTCACGGGGCAAGCCCTCCGCGTCGTGCGCGGCGTCTGAGGCGCCCGCTGCGCAGGTCTCCACCGCGGAGAACACGCCGTGGTCATGGGCGGCGATGACCTGCGTACGGGTGAGCAGCCGGACCCGCGGCGCTGCAGCGAGTTCGCCCAGCGTCTGCGTGCGCCACGCCTGCCAGCGAGGGTCGAGCAGTGTGCCGCCACCGGCTTCGACATCACGCTCGACGAGCATGATACGAAGGCCGCTCGATGCAAGACGTCGTGCCGCCGCGAGCCCTGCGGCGCCGGTACCGATGATCAACACATCGGTGTGGTCGTGCAGGATCTCATCGCCCGTTTTGGGCGGAGCGTCGGGCGCATCGCCGAGCTTACCCAGACCTGCAGCGCGCCGGATCGCGGGCTCGAACAGACGCTCCCACGCCCAAGCCGGGCGCATGAAGGTCTTGTAGTAGAAGCCGGCGGAGAACAAGGGCGCGAACAGACCGTTGATCGCGAGCAGATCCAGGCCGAGTGACGGCCACCGGTTCTGGCTGCTCACGCGCATCCCCGCGGTGATGCGGACGGTGGTGGCCCGCCGGTTGGGTAGTGCACCGGATGCACCGAGTACATCGATGAGTGCGCAGGGTTCCTCGGGGCCCGCCGTCACGATGCCTCGTGGTCGGTGGTATTTGAAACTGCGCCCCACCAAGCGCACGCCGTTCGCGAGCAACGCCGAGGCGACGGTATCCCCGGCCAAGGCGCTCAGACGACGACCGTCGAACTCGAACTCGATCGTGCGCGACGGGTCGGTCAGCAGTCCGGTGGTGATGCGACGCGCTGTCACGGTGTCGCCGCTCCGGGCGGTGGGGTGAGGACCGCCGCCACGGTGCCGACCGCGTGGATCTCATGGGTCACGGTGTGGCGCCAGACTTGCAGGAACTGGCGACAGCCTGCTGCGTGGTACCACCATTCGTGATGCCAGCCGCGCGGGTTGGTCCGTTCATAGACATAGGCCACGAAAGCCGCGGTGTCGGCGGCCGCTGCGGGGCGGCGTACGCCGGCGTCACCGCGATAGCGGAACTCGACCTCGTCGCGCGTGCCGCAGTGGGGGCAGTCGATCCTCAGCATGGCGCGTTCAAGCTCAATGCGCCCACGGGAAGGGACCGGTGCCGATCTCATCCACCGTGCGGCCCTCGGCGAAGCGCGCGAGGTCCATGTGGGCCGTCAGCGGATGGCTTACGCCACGGGCGATCAGGTGGGCGGTGGTGTAGCCGCCAGCGGGGATGGCCTTGAAGCCTCCGTAGCACCAGCCACCGTTCATCACGAGACCCTCGAGCGGTAGCTTGGAGATGATGGGCGAGCCGTCCATGGTCATGTCCATGACGCCGCTCCATTGCCGAAGGATGCGCAGCCGGGCGAGATCGGGCAGCAGGGCGACGCCCTCTGCGGCGACCTCTTGGGCGATCCATTGCGTGCCGCGCTGCGCATAAGTGTTGTGCGCATCGATGGCGCCCCCGAAGACCATGCCACCTTTGTCGGACTGGCTGATGTAGAAGTGTCCGGCGCCGAACATCAGAACCACATCGAGGAAGGGCTTGATCGACTCGCTGACGAAAGCTTGCAGCGCATGGGTCTCGATCGGCAGGCGGATGTCCGCCATGCCGGCGAGATGGGAGGAATGTCCTGCGACGGCGAGACAGACCGTGCCGGCGCCGATGAAGCCGCGCGTGGTCTCGACACCCGTGACACGACCGCCCGCCTGGCGCAGACCGGTGACTTCGCAGTGCTCGATGATGTCGACGCCCGCTTCGGAGGCACCGCGCGCATAACCCCAGGCGACGGCATCGTGTCGAACCGTGCCGCCGCGCGGTTGCATGAAGGCGCCAAGCACCGGGAAGCGTCCGCTGTCGAGCGCGATCGGTGGGATCAGCTTCTTGAGCGCCGCCCGGTCGAGCTCCACGCAGTCGGCGCCTGCGAGCCGCATATCGTTGGCACGACGGATCATGTGGTCGCGTTGACCGTCGTTGTGCCAGGTGTAGACGACGCCGCGCTGGCTCACCATGGCGTTGAAGTTCAATTCCTGTTCGAGTCCTTCCCACAGCCCGAGCGAGAAGTCGTAGAACCGGATGTTCTCCGGACGGTAGTAGGTCGAGCGGATGATGGTCGTGTTGCGTCCGACATTACCGAGACCGATCGGGCCCTTCTCGAGCACGGCGACATCGGTGATGCCGAAGTGGTTGGCGAGGTAGTAGGCGGTGGCGAGACCGTGACCGCCACCGCCGACGATGACGACCTGATACTCCTTCCGCGGTTCCGCTTTGCGCCACGCGGGGCGCCAGCCACGGTGTCCCGTCAACGCTTCGCGTAGCAACCGAAGAGCCGAATAGCGTCCGCTCGAGCGGTGCCGCTGCGATCGGGTGCTTGGGACATCGCTGGCTGAAGGGGGGCTCATGGGTCGCCGGACAGTCTAAGGCGCACTCGCCGATGCGGCAATCAGCCCGCCTTGGCGGATGACGCAGTGACCGAGGGATCGCGCCATTGCGACTCCTCGGTGACGGCGGTGGTTTCGGGTTGGGCCTTGATGTACGGCCCGCGCTGCTCGCGCGGCACCGGCGCACGGCGCGACCGGCGCCACAGACAGAACACGGCCAACAGCGCGGCGATCGCCGCGAGCGTGGCGAAATAGGCGGGCG
>Ga0315906_10008439_pt1 | contig 12362 bp, 7 predicted proteins | sample LakEriMetagenome_4_FD_203526 | JGI IMG/M metagenome (GOLD analysis project Ga0315906, IMG submission 203526) | Freshwater fungal communities from buoy surface, Lake Erie, Ohio, United States - Buoy 2 MA122 | ecosystem: Environmental > Aquatic > Freshwater > Lake > Lake biofilm | place: USA: Lake... | reverse complement strand
CGTTACCCTTCCGTTGAACAGCCAGCTGATTCAGGGAAGTCAATCGCTCTTTGGTGTAAAAACGCAGTTGAAGTTCGGACGATTGTTGTTTACCGGAATGTTATCGCAGCAAAAAGGGGAGGCTTCAAAAATTGAAGTGAAAGGTGGTGCAACCACAACCCAGTTTGATATCTCTGCCGATCAGTATGAAGTCAACAAACACTACTTCCTTGCCAATTACTATAAGGATAATTATGATAATGCCCTGAAGGATCTTCCATTCATTAATTCACTGGTGAATATTACGCGACTCGAGGTCTGGGTAACGAACAAGAATAATACCACTGACAATACACGAACGGTTGTAGCTTTGCTTGACCTTGCAGAATCAAACTATTTCAACACTTCCGTTCCGTCACTGATTAATAACAACCCTCCCTATAATGTGGGTTATCCATCGGATTCAGCTAATACTTTGTACGATAACATCAATGCTGCCTATCCCGGATTGCGAGATGTTAATCAGTTGCAGAATGTAATGACCTCTATTCCCGGATTTAGTGCATCCAGAGATTATGAAGTTGTGCAGAATGCGCGTCGTTTGAATCAGTCGGAATACACCTTTAACGCCCGTTTGGGATATATCTCGCTGAATCAGGCGCTGAACAGTAATGAGGTGCTTGCGGTAGCCTATGAGTATACTGTTGGAAACAAAGTGTACAAAGTTGGTGATCTCACCACTTCCGGTATTGAGCCACCACAAACACTCATCCTTAAACTGGTGAAGGGACGAATCATCAATACCAAGTTACCACTGTGGGATCTGATGATGAAAAATATTTATGCATTGGGTGGTTTTCAGATTGATAAAAAGGATTTCAGGCTGGACGTACTGTTTTACAGTGATACAATCGGTAACAGGCTTAACAAACTGATTGTTCCGGAGTCGGAAACCAACCTGTATGGTAAATCGCTCAACCGTGTTTTTCAGTTGGATAAACTAAATCAGAATAATGATCCCCGTCCCGATGGTGAATATGACTTTATTGAAGGGGTAACGATCAATGCTCAAACCGGACGGATCATCTTCCCTGAACGGGAGCCGTTCAGCAGTTATTTGCGCTCACAATTTGTGGACCCTGCTCTCGCAGAGGTCTATGCGTATGATGCGTTGTACGATTCGACCCGCATCATCGCTTTGCAGAATCCTGAAAAAAATAAGTTTAGTCTGAGGGGAAGTTATGCAAGTAAATTCGGTTCCGATATTCCATTGAATGCCATCAATATTCCACCGGGTTCTGTCAGAGTTACCTCCGGCGGAGTACCCCTGACCGAGAACGTTGATTATACCGTTGATTATAACTTAGGTCGCGTAAAAATCATTAATCAGAGTATTCTGAACAGTGGTACGCCGGTGAGTATTTCGCTGGAGAGTAATTCCTTGTTTTCGATACAGACCAAGACCATGTACGGTGGTCGCTTTGATTACACCTTCAACAAAGATCTTGTGGTAGGAGGCACCATTCTTCGTCTGAATGAGCGGCCTATCACTCAGAAAGTCAACATCGGTGATGAACCTATTGCCAATACAATCTGGGGGGTTGATGGAACCTGGAGAACCCAGTCGCGTGCATTAACCAATATCATCGATAAGCTTCCGGGTATTTCAACCAAGGAGCCCAGTAGTATTTCCATCAGCGGTGAATTTGCCAATCTTATCCCCGGTTCAAGTAAGGCTATCGGAAGAGAAGGTACGGCTTACATTGATGACTTTGAAGGAAGTCAGTCAACGATCGATTTAAAGAACATCGGTTCCTGGTTGCTGGCTTCTACACCTCAAGTCTTTCCTGAATCAGACAGTTCTACTTTTGCGTATGGTAAGAACCGTTCCAAGCTTTCCTGGTATATCATTGATCCTTTATTCTACCGTAATCTTTCGGGAATAACACCGCCGAATATCAACGATGATGAAATATCCAATCATCTGGTACGTCAGATTCCCGAGAAGGAAATTTTCCCGAATCGGGAAGCTCAAAACGGGCAGACAGTAATTCTTCCGATCATGAACCTCTCTTATTATCCGGAGGAAAGAGGTCCGTATAATTTTGATGTGTTGCCTACAGCCGTTTCATCCGGTGTTGCTGCTGACGGAAAACTGAATGATCCTTTTTCCCGTTGGGGCGGTATTATGCGCAGGATTGAAACAACGGATTTTGATGTAGCCAATATTGAGTTTATCCAGTTTTGGGTGATGGATCCTTTTAATGAGGACAGTCCGAATCAGACCGGTGGTAAACTGGTGTTTAACCTGGGTAATATTTCGGAAGATGTATTGAAAGATGGAAAACTGGAGTATGAAAACGGATTGTCTCCAACCGGCGATACCTCATCGGCTGCAGTCAACAAATCCGTATGGGGTTTTACTCCGAAAACACAACCGCCAATTATTTATGCGTTCGATAACAATCCGGACGCTCGTGAGTTTCAGGATGTAGGACTTGACGGAGTTAAAAATAATCTGGAGCCTGCTGTATTTGCAGATTACCTGAATGAACTTTCAACAAACGTAACTCCGGCTGCTTTTCAGGTCGCACAGTCGGATCCTTCCAGCGATAACTATCATTACTATCGCGGTTCTGATTATGATGCGGCAAATTTGGGAATTCTCGACCGTTATTTAAAGTTCAGTAATCATGATGGTAACTCGCCAACTGATGAACAGTCCCCTGAAGCATACTCTACCGCTGCGACCGCTTTGCCGGATGTGGAGGATGTGAACAAGGATTTTAACCAGGAAGGAAGTGAGCAATATTATGAGTACAATGTAAATCTGGAACCTTCACAAATGAATGTGGGCGCCAATTATATTGTCGACAAGGTTACCCGTTCAGTAGCATTACCCAATGGTGATGTAAAAGATATTACCTGGTATCAGTTCAAAATTCCGATTCGGGAAATCAATAATTCAAGTTCATTCCGCCGCGGCGAACTCGAAGGGTATAACTCTTTGAGTTTTATTCGTATGTATATGACCGGCTTTAATGAGCCGATGACTTTACGTTTTGCACGACTTGAATTTTTACGTGGTGAGTGGCGGAAATACAACTATGCTTTATATCAACCAGGCGAATGTTTGAACTGTGCTACCAGCAACGCAACTTTTGATCTGGCCCAGGTAAACATCGAAGAAAACGGTTCAAAAACTCCGGTGCCTTATGTTGTTCCACCGGGCATCGATCGTCAGGTGAATATCGGATCAACCACTTTACAGCGATTGAATGAGGCTTCAATTTCGCTCAAAGTTTGTGATCTGGAAGATGGTGATGCACGTTCCGCCTTTAAGAATCTGACTTTGGATCTTCGCTCGTATACCAAGCTGAAAATGTTTATTCATGCTGAGTCGAGCGGCGCTTCTGATGCCCTGCGTAACGGCGATCTGGAAGTGTTTATTCGGCTGGGTAACGACTTTACTGAAAACTATTATGAATATGCGATTCCTGCAACGGTAACGCCTTGGGGAACAACTGATCCTTACCTGATTTGGCCGGTTGGCAATGATCTTGATTTGGATTTGCAGAAGCTTGTTAATGCAAAGCTTGCGCGAAACCGAGCCGTGGATGCTTCCGGGGGAGCCCTCAACATCACGAATATTTTTACTACAAAGGATGGAGATAATAAAATAACGGTAAAGGGTAATCCTACCAATGCTATTGTTCGTACCATCATGATTGGTGTGCGAAATCCGCGTCAGGACCCCTCGCGACCTGGTGATGACGGTCTGGCCAAGTGTGCAGAAGTCTGGGTAAATGAATTGCGCCTTACTGATTTCGACCAGCGTGGTGGATGGGCAGCAACTACAAGAGCTACTGCCAAGCTTGCTGATATCGGTAACGTGGCAGTTGCAGGCACATATAAATCGATAGGTTTTGGTGCCATTGATCAGAAGGTAAGCGAAAGGCGCCGCAGCGATGAAACTTCTTTCAATGCAACTTCTTCCTTGTATCTCGGTAAGTTTTTGCCTGAGAAAGCCGGATTAGATATTCCGATGTTTGTGAACTACGGACAAATTGTAAGTAACCCTGAATTTGACCCGCTGGATCAGGACGTTGATTTTGATAAGGCTCTGGAAAATGTGGATTCTAAATCAGAGAAAAAGGAAATTAAACGAAGGTCGCAGGACTTTACCACAACGAAGAGTATCAACTTCACCAACGTTAAAAAGAATAAAACCGGCAATGCCCCTTCCCGGGTTTATGATGTCGAAAATTTTAACGTTAGTTATGGGTACGATGAAACCTTCCACCGCGACATCAACATTGAGTATGATGTAACAAAAACGCATCGCGGGGCATTGGGCTATAATTTTAATACGAATCCAAAGTATATAGCACCGTTCTCGAAGTCTGAAAGCATGAAGTCGAAGTACCTCAAGCCGGTGAAAGATCTCAACATTAATTTAATTCCAAGTACCATGAATTTCAGGTTCGACGTGAATCGGATTTATGGTGAGAAACTTTTCAGAAACAATACCGGCTATACGGACATTTATCGCGATACGTTTTTTAATAAGAATTTTGAGATGCGGCGTTTGTATGATCTCAAGTTTGATCTTACCAAGAGTATAAAGCTTGATTTCAACGCCAATAATTACAGTGTTGTGGATGAGCCAGAAGGAAGTATCGATACACAGCAGGATCGCGATTCGATCAATAGCAATATCTGGGGTAAAAATTACTTCATGGGTCGCACCAAAAACTATCAGCATGCCGGTAATCTGAGTTATCAGGTGCCGCTGAATAAGTTTCCGCTTACCGACTGGATTAGTGTAAATGCGCGTTATGGATTTACTTACAGTTGGCAGGCCGCTCAGTTTGTTCGTGACTCAGCGAGTGGAGCGTTTGGTCCGGATAGACGGATTGGTAATACCATTCAAAACAGCAATACCAAACAGCTGAATGGAAATTTTACGCTGACTACTTTGTATAATAAGTCGAAGTTGCTGAAGCGGATTAATTCACCCAAGCCGCCGAAACCCAAAACTCCTCCCACACCAAAACCTGCTGTGCCAACTGTTGCGGATACTACCGGAGGCAAAAAACCTCCGCCACCTCCAAAGATTAAAACTCCGGGAGAAATTCCTGATGCAGTACGGTTTATCGGAAAGATTATTCTTTCGGTAAAAACTGCCGGTTTTACTTACAGTGAAACCAATGGAACAATTCTGCCGGGATACCTCAACTACTCTCAGTTTCTGGGGCAGGATCTGGATGCCGGCTCTCCCGGATATCCGTTTGCATTCGGTAGTCAAAGTGATATTCGTGCACAGGCTGTGGAAGAAAACTGGATATCCAATGATACTTCATTGAATAACCCTTACAGCAATACTTACAACAGTAATTTTACTGCACGTAGTTCGGTTGAGCCTTTCAGTGGAATGAAAATTGAACTTACGGCAAATAGAACGTATGCAAAGAATAACTCTTCCTTCTTCCGCTACAATGGTTCTGTATTCGAAAACCAGGGTTATAATCAAACGGGTAACTTTAGTATCTCTGTAATATCTTGGGGTACTGCATTCTCGAAGGATCAAAAGAATACTTATAATAATCCTGTATTTGATGAGTTCAGTGCCAATCGCAAAATTATTTCCGAGCGACTTGCGGTTGAGAATCCAAATTCATCCGGATTACTTGCGCCTGATACTTTTGGTGTAGTTTATAATGATGGTTACAGCGGAACGCAACAGGAAGTGCTGACACTGGCATTTCTATCAGCTTATACGGGAAAGTCGGCGAGCAGTATCGATCTGGATCCTTTCATCAAAATTCCGATGCCTAACTGGCGCTTAACCTATGATGGGCTTGGTAAACTTCCCGGATTTAAAAAGTTATTTAATACCGTTACGCTTACTCACAGCTATCGGTCTACATTCAACATTAATACCTTTCAGCGCAACCTCAATTATATTGATGGAGAAAATCCACTGGCAAGAGATCTTTCTCAGAACTTCATCCCGCAACGGGAGATGCAGCAGATTTCCATGACGGAGCAGTTTGCTCCTTTCCTGGGTGTGGATGTTACCTGGAAGAATAATATGCAGACCCGTGTTGAATTCAAGCGTGACCGTAATATTTCACTTACATACACCGGAGTGCAGGTTACGGAAGTTAAGGGGAATGAAGTGACCATTGGTTTTGGGTATCGTGTTCCTAAGTTTAAGCTGCCTTTTGCCATTGGTGGCAAGCGAAAGGTTTCTACCAATGCACTTAATCTGACAGCCGACTTCAGCATTCGACGGAATACAACAGTCATCCGAAAGCTGCTGGAAGGGGTGAATCAGCCCACCGCGGGTTTGAATGTGCTTTCTATTAAGACTGCTGCGGATTATATTGTGAATGAGCGACTGAATGTCAGGTTCTTCTACGAGCAAATGGTTAATACGCCGGTAATTTCCACTTCTTATCCCACCAGTAATATCAATACCGGTATTGAAATACGTTTCTCGCTGGCGCAATAGTAATCGGGAAAATATTATTTTTGAGGTCAAATCCTGATCCTATGAATTTCCCAGCTGAATTACGTTATACAAAAGAACATGAATGGGTGCGTGCTGAAGGCGATATCGCCTGGATCGGCATCACTGAATTTGCCCAGAGTGAATTGGGAGATATCGTTTACGTGGAAGTGGAAACGGTAGGTGAAACGCTCGGAAAAGACGAGGTTTTCGGAACAGTGGAGGCGGTAAAAACCGTTTCAGATTTGTTCATGCCACTGAGTGGTGAAATTCTCGAGGTAAATGCCGAACTCGAAGGAAACCCGGAACTAGTAAACAAAGATCCTTATGGCGAAGGCTGGATGGTGAAAATTCGTATGACAAATCCTTCTGAGATGGATAGTCTTATGGATGCAGCTCAGTATGCCATTGCTGCCGGAGTCTGATTCGCTGAATACTTATATTGAAAAGCCTCTGTAAGATACAGGGGCTTTTTTGTGCTTTTAGAGGTAGGTAAAGGTTTATTTTAGGTTGAATAAATCGATGCCATGAAAATGCATTTTTTATTGTTAACGCTTTGTACGTTAGGTGCCGTTTCTGCCTTTTCTCAGGCAAAGGAGCGGGAGCGTCCCAACCGTTTTATGATTTCTGCCGGCGTATTCAAGCCTGAAATCAATACAGAGCTCCGAATCGACGATGTTGTTAATAGAATCAGCACACAAGTCAATGCTGAAGATGATCTTGGACTTAACAGGGAGGTGGATGCTTACAAGCTGGATGCCATGTTCCGCATGTCGCGCCGAATTTCCCTTACCGGTAGCTGGTATAAGTTGGACCGCAGTTCGGATGTGGAACTAAGCCGTGATATCGAATTCATGGATACCGTTCACACCTTGGGTACACAGGTGACTTCAAAACTGAATACCACTTTTACCTCCGTTTCGCTGCGCTACTCGATTCTTTACCGAAAGAATGTTGAAGCCGGCTTATCATTGGGAGCACGATGGGTTAGTGCCGATGTTGCCGCAGTTGCATCCAGTGATGGGATAACAGTCGAGCATGCTTTTAGTGGTGGTGCTCCTGCTCCTTTGCCAGGTCTATTTGTGTCGGCCCATATTCTGCCTTCACTCCAGCTGAGCTATAATTTTGAGTATTTCACTCTGGCTGTAAAGGAAATCAGCGGACAGTTGCAGGAACATCGGGTGAGTCTGGCATTCTACCCGGTACGCAATGTTGGCGCAGGGGTGAGCTGGGCGGATACCCGTTACAGCGTGAATAATATCCCGTTCCAAGATGGGCTTCAGGCCAATTTTAATACACAATTAACCGGATTTACTTTCTTTGTGGCAGCGCGCTTCTAAAGCCTCCTGTCTTTGATCCGGAAACTAGTACTCACCTTTGCCGGTATTTTCTGTCTTGCCGGATTGTCCGCACAAACCACCTCGGTCCTCCGTGGAAGAATTCTCGACCAGAACGGCCAGTCCATACCTTATGTAAATGTAGGTATTCCCGGATGTAACGGAACAGTGAGCGATCTGAATGGTGATTTTCAATTACCCATCAGTGAATGCAATGGCAGCGATACATTGCGCATCAGTATGATCGGCTACAAGCCGGTGATGTATATTCTCCATTCCATCCCGCAGCCTTTCAGTGTGCAATTGGAGGAGTCCCGCTACGAGTTGAAGGAAGTGAAAGTAAAAGCAGGCAAACTGAAAGAAAAAGAGCGGGGTAATTTTACACAATCGGATAATATGATTGCCGGATTTAAAACCAATGATCTCGGAAGTGAATTGGTGATAAAAATCGCTGTCAGGGAGGATGCCTGGATCAAAAAGTTTAAATTTTATATTGCACAATCCATTTTCGACACCCTCTTTTTTCGGTTGAATGTATATAAGATGCAGAATGGAAAACCTGGTGAATCCATTTTGAATCATCCGATTTATGTTACTACCACCAGCAAGAGAGGATGGAACAGCGTTGATCTCGAAAAGTATGATATTGTTGCTGACGGTGATTTTGCCATTGGACTTGAATGGATCCGTGACCTGAAAAAAGGGGATGTATCCAAAGGCCTGATGTTTAGTGTTGGCTTATTAAATAAGAATTGCTTTTATCGGAAAGCCAGCCAGCAGGAATGGAATAACACCGGTTATTTCGGAGTGGGATTTAATGTGGTAGTGGCGGAGTGATGCAGTGATAGCAGTAGTGCAGTAGGAAAAATTTTAAAGATTTCGAAAAGTGTAATTGAAATTCTAGGTTTGTTTTGTGTTTATCCTTAAACAGGAGCGGAAACTTTAACGATAGTATTCCATCCAAACACATCTTCTTTTTCGCCAACGCGAATAGCAAGCAGCGCATCATGTAATTGCTGACTGATGCTATTGGTTGCAGTTGGCAGTTGATAATGCTTACCGTCAATACCGATCATTCCTATTCTGGCCGTGATGGCTGCGGTGCCGGCACCAAATGCTTCTTTCAGACTTCCGTTAGCTGCTGCCTTTGCAATTTCTGCTGCTGAAATGGTGCGCTGTTCAACCTGTATTCCCATAGAAGTGGCCAGCGTAATTAAGGAATCGCGTGTTACGCCATCCAGAATCGTATCGCTTAAAGCAGGAGTAATAAGTGCGTCGCCAATATGAAAAAATACATTCATGGTGCCCGACTCTTCAATGTTCAGCTCGTTGCTGCAATCGGTCCACAATACCTGATCATATCCTTCTTCACGTGCAAACCTTGTTGCATAAAATGCACCACCGTAATTACCTGCACATTTTGCAGCGCCTGTTCCGCCATGTGCGGCGCGACTGTATTTATTTTCAACTTTTACTTTAAGTGGATTACTGTAAAATGGTCCGACCGGTCCCGTCATGATGATGAACTGATATTCATCAGAAATCTTCACGCCAAACTTTGCTTCACTGGCAAATATCAGCGGACGTAGATAGAGTGAATCATCCATGCCCTGAGGAACAAATGCCTGGTCTTTTTCAATCAGCTGCAGAATGCCCTGTTCAAACAAATGATACGACATGGTTGGCATACACATCCGTTCCAACGACCGCATCAGTCGTTCGTAGTGCTTCTGGATTCTGAAGACAGAGATGGAGCCTGAATTCATACGAAAAGCCTTCATCCCTTCAAAAACACTTTGTCCGTAATGCAGGGCAAGTGCGGTAGGCATTATTTCGATGGGTCCGTAAGGGAGTATTTCCGGAGAGTGCCATTCCTGCCGCGAATAAACTGCGCGGAACATATGGTCACTCATGAAATTGCCGAAGCCCAGGTTTGAAAAATCTACTGCGTGAAGATGGCTTTTGGCTATGGTTTGAACCGGGAAGGTTGTATTGCTCATAAGCAGGATTAGCTAAGCAAAGGTAGGGTATGTAAGCTATTCGAGGCAACCCTAAGTGGCGGAATTACATATCGCAGTTTAGTTACAAAGCTCATAACCTTGATTAACAATAATTTGCTGGGGAAATTGTGGGTTTAAAAATCAAAATGCTATCCTTATTCCGCTAATTGCACCACTATGCATAGTTTTCAAAGGGCAGAGGAGTCCGGTATGTTGGATAGGGTGCCATAATGTATCAAGAAATAGAATGCTTGCAGACCCTAGGTGGCATGTTTTATTTTTAGTTGGTCAGTTTTTGAATAACTTATGAATAATGGCTGATTTGCACTAATAAGAGCAGCCTATAAAATTTAGCCATTTTGAACAAGACAATCAGTCAGTCCCTTTGTTTTATAGCTTCGTCATAAAAGCTCTGAAAATTGAGAGTGAAACCTCAAATAGCTTTCTAAGGAATAACTAATCTCTCCGCCGGATTTTTCAAAATCCTCTTTTGATGGTTTATATCTTTCCATAATATCATTATAATGCTTTTCATAAATCTCATTGAATATGATTGAGGTTATATAATTATTGCAATCTATTTTTAGGCCGGGATCAGTTTCTAAAGAAATCATTACGTTTTCTTTCCTGCTGTAATCGATAAATGAAGTAATCCTAATTTCCTGATTGCTTAATAGCCAAATGATAATAGCTCCATCATGTTCGCTATTTAATTGGTGATAGTCACTCATAGCTTCCATAGCTCGAGGATAGTTGTGATAGCTGCGAACCAGATAATTTATGTGATAGAATATCGAATCTATTTGTTGGTACGCTTTGTATTGTACGCTAAAAAACGGATCATTCAAATTTAATTGACTTATCAAATACTGGTATTTGTTGTGCCAATTTACCAGCTCATGAAGTTTTACTACACCGTCGGACTCCAGGTTATTATAATCAGTGATTGCCTCCTGGATTATCAGAAGGATGGCACTGTATTCAGCTGTTGGTTTGAAGTCGATTTTTTCATCATCATAAAAGCTAAACTGAATGCTCCATTCGTAATCGTCAGGCTTCGCTACTATAAGATTATTACATAAGTAAATGTCGGTCACCTTTCCATTTAATTCTTCCATATATAAGTTTAAGGAGGGCATGTTCTCACCCTTGAATTTATATGCGTTACAACCTTTATTGCAATGGTTGCAAATTCCTACTATAACCTCATTATACGAGCCTACCGGGCTGTAGCAACCTAACTCTTTTTTTAATGTAGATATAAATAAATTTTTAGACACCTCCATGTAGGACTTGTTGTCATCTAAAAGGTTTTCCAATTCTTTAAAATCTAAAGATTTGAATGCTTGTATTAGTTTATCCTTTTCAGTCATAGAATATTTCATGTTTAAAGATTAAAAATCTGATGGAATCGTTGGTTTTGTCGCGTTAATTATCGTTTTATTGATTTTAGCAGAAGCTTTGATCCTCTATCCTTTATAATTTTGTTTATGGTTGGCAGTTTCATCATTTAGGGTTACGCTAAGCGAATAGCAGATATTTAAGGATTCAGCTTTGCGCTCGGATATTTTTCAGCTACACAAAACGATTGGCTACCACAAAATTTTATGCCAGACACGCAGCCCGGTCTTTTGCAAATTGGGTGCAACAGAATGGCATGTGAATTTTTCTGCTTTTAATTTTCTAATTTAAGTGATCTTTCTTTTATAATTACGAAGTCTTGATTTTTGACTAATGTATACAATTGGCGTCACTAACAACAGCAATGGATAAATAATTATAAAAATCACAAAATTTATTTCATAGTAAGAAAGATTTGTAATATTGGCAAGATTGATAATAAAATCAGTACAATAAGCATAAAGATTTCTGAGCAAATGAATTAAGCTGTCCATGGTGTTTACCTTTTAATTTTGCCAATATTATCTTGTATGTTGAGCGAATTAATAACGAAATACAGGATTATAAATGGAAATAAAAATACGAGAAAAATAATGTTTGCGACACCGTAAAATCCAGTTGAAGCTAGTGCAGAAATAGCACCAAAATAAAACTTATCTGTTACTGTAAAATACGGTTTTAGATATTTAACGTGGTAAGTTTTGCAGTATGCAGTTTTATTGTGACAAGCCCAGCTGCATTTCTCGGGATAATATCCGTCTGAATTCATAGCTGCAACGCCTTGTGCTATGTATGGCTTTTCTTTGATTTTTATACGCGCAGCTTCGTTAATTATAATCATAAGCAAAAAGGGCGATAGAATAATAGAAATGTTCCTCAAAAATTTTATGGTTATGGTTTGTTTTGTAGCCAGCATTTTATTTATGCAGGAAATTGGTTTTTGCTTTGGAATAAATTGACTTTGCGATAATGTTTACTAGACTCCATGGCCGCTCAAATATATTGGTCTAATTTAGATGAAATCCTTCAATTGATAAAGCGCCGAGTTCAACTCATTAGTGCAATTCACAGAAAAAAAATTCATCGGTTCATTAGTCCTATTGGAGTGGTCTCTTTAGAAATATTTTTATT
>Ga0315906_10008438_pt1 | contig 12362 bp, 9 predicted proteins | sample LakEriMetagenome_4_FD_203526 | JGI IMG/M metagenome (GOLD analysis project Ga0315906, IMG submission 203526) | Freshwater fungal communities from buoy surface, Lake Erie, Ohio, United States - Buoy 2 MA122 | ecosystem: Environmental > Aquatic > Freshwater > Lake > Lake biofilm | place: USA: Lake... | reverse complement strand
TTTCTCTAGTCGGCTATTTCTCTAGTCGGCTATTTCTCTAGTCGGCTATTTCTCTAGCCGGACCTCAACTTGCAACTGCAGGCGTTCCGAAGCGACGGCAACATCCTCAGGATCAATTTGAATCCACACGCCGATCGATCGGAAATCCGAACGAGCCAACGGACTCGCAGAACGCATCTGCGATGCGCCAACAACCCGATCGATCCGGCGGACTTTCCCCCGAATCGTTCGTGAAAGCGATGCGGATTTCATCTCGGCGATTTGCCCGAGGCGAACTTGCCCCACGTCGGATTCGTGGACTTCGGCCAAACAGGACATCTGGGTCAAGTCGGCCATCTCGACCAAGGGCAACCCCGAGGCTCGCTCTCCTGCAACGCCATAGACCCCAAGCACCGTACCGGATCCCGGAGCCAACACGGTCGCTTGGCCTAACTGGAGCCTCAAGAGCTCGATCTGCTTTTCAAGCGGGCGATAACCAGGATTCCCCACGAGTTGTTCGCTAGCCTCCCTGGCCTCTCGAACCACACCTTCGGCCTGAGCCACAAGCAACTCGGCCGATTGAATCGATTGATTTGCTCCCTGCAACGCCCGCTCGTATTCGACCTCTGCGGCCATTTTCTGATTCCGCTTGGCCTCCACCTCCAAACTGCCAACGGCCCCACGCAGGCGAGGATTGCTTCGGATCGCCTCGAGCCCCCGTATTTGCTCGCCAAGCGACTCCAGAAGCTGGGATTGCTTACCGACAAGCTCCAGAGTCGATCTTGCCTGGGTTTGGATCTGCTCGGCAGAGCGAAGTTTCCCTTGGGCCATCTCAAGTCCCAGCTCAGCCTGACGCAAAGCCGTTTGATGCATCGAGACCGCGTCGGCAAGCTTTAGCTCGGCAATTTGCAATTCGAGCCTCCTAAGCCCCGCGCTCTCGAGGACCACAAGCTCTTGCCCCGCTTCGACAAAAGCTCCCGGCTCGACTCGAACCCCCTCGATCCTGTCCCCAGGGACAGCCGACAACTTGAGAATCCCACCCGTGGGCTGCAATCGGCCTTGCGCGACAATACTCCCAGAGGTATCCTTGGTCGCCGAAACCTGAGGAAATGGACCACCTAGGACTGCCCCTTGGACCGCATTCAAGAGAATAATCCAACCAATCAGCCCAGAAAAGAAACGCCTCCCCCCCATCAACCCCGACTGCGACACTCCCAGCGACCGATTCGAAATAAAATGTCCAGTGATCATTCCGTCAAGCAACACGTTGGAAGGTAAGACTTTGGGTGTCCAAAAAACAGCGGTTCCAATAAAAGCGAATCAAGCCTAGTTCGAGTCCCCTGGGCTCAAACGATTCTGCCAGAAAGATTACCAGGAATTCCCAAATCCATGGATGGCCTTCAACGATGATTCCTACCAATAGCCTCAGAGCCACTCAGTTCGACCCGGCGACCCGCTCCAAGATATCCCTCGGACAAACACCCTCGATCCACGCCCAAGCCCTTAGCCACTACTTCGGCACAGGAGAGCTTCGCAAACAAGTCCTCTTCGAGAACCATCTGACGGTTTACCCTGGCGAAATTATCATCATGACCGGCCCGAGCGGCTCAGGCAAAACCACCCTCTTGACCCTCCTCGGGGCACTTCGAAGTGTCCAACAAGGCCATCTCGAGGTCCTCGGCCAACCCCTCGACGGTGCCAGCCCCAAAGCGATGGAACAGTTTCGTCGCCAAGTCGGATTTATCTTCCAAGCCCACAACCTCTTCGATTCCTTAAACGCCACCCAAAACGTCCGCATGGCGATCGAACTGTGCTACCCCCATCGATCCGCACAAGAACAAACACGCTCCGCCGAAGATATCCTTCGAGCCGTCGGTCTCGAAAACCGAATGCACCACCGACCAAAACAACTCTCCGGTGGACAAAAACAACGCGTCGCAATCGCTCGCGGACTCGTCCACCAACCACGATTGGTCCTGGCCGACGAACCGACGGCCGCCCTCGATGAACAAAGCGGGCGGACCGTTGTCGAACTGCTCCAAAAACTCGCCCGAGAAAAACAAACCACCATCGTCATCGTCACCCACGATAACCGTATCCTCGACGTGGCCGACCGTATCCTGACCCTCGTCGATGGCTCGATCCGAAGCGATGCACTCGTCAAAGAAGCAGCAATCATCACCCAGATGCTCGCCAAATGCAAAGTCTTCGAACGCGTCACCCCCAGAACCCTCACCCGCGTGGCCGACGAATTCAACATCGAAAACTACGCTCCAGGTGACCAAATCATCCGCCAAGGAGAACCCGGGGATCGCTTCTACCTAATCCGCCAAGGCAAAGTCTCAGTCCGAAAAGGATACCCCGAAACCCAAATCGCCGAACTGGCCGAAGGTGACTTCTTCGGCGAAATGGCCCTCCTCTCAGGCCAACCACGCAACGCTAGCGTCTGGGCAAAGGAATCCTGCCTCCTGTACTCGCTCCATCAAGACCGCTTCAATGCCGCCCTAGCCGAAACCGTCAGCATGGAAGCCGAAGTCCGCGAAGCCTACTTCGATCGACAATAAAGTTCCTTGCATCGCACCTCATTCACCCGCCGGTGCTCTCCTTACTTTTGAATCGTGATCTCCAGCGATATCGTTGACCACGACCGATCGCCATAGAACACCCATGAAAACCCCCGCTGCATTAGCCAGGATTATTCGGCGGCGGTCTTAATCGTTTTTCCTGGATTAATTTGAGGAGCTGCCGAAACTTTCTTCTTTCCTTTCGATTGCCGGTGAGTTAAAATCGCGTGAATACCGGATCCTCTTCCTACCGGAAAAAACTGGTTTGTTTTGTTTTTCATTTTTTGATTTGAGGGTTTTATTATGTCCAAGCGTGTGGTTAAGCACCAGAAAGGGTTCACGCTCGTTGAACTCTTGGTCGTCATCGCGATCATTGGCATCCTCGTAGGATTGCTCCTGCCAGCAGTCCAAGCTGCCCGCGAAGCAGCTCGCCGGATGCAATGCCAGAACAATCTCAAACAATTGGGATTGGCAGCGCACAACTTCGAGTCCAGCGTCAAACGCTATCCACCAGGATACGTAGGGGCCAACAACATCGCTTGGGGCGGTAGTCTTGCAGGCATCCAACTCGACCGCAGGACCTACATCGGTCACTTGGTCTTCCTTTTCCCACACCTGGAAATCAATCAGCTCTACGGCCAATGGGAAGTCAAACGCCAAATCGCCGCAGACTCGGATGCTAACTCGGTGACTTCTACCGAAGAAAAGCTCCGATACATTTTCTGGGGTAACGCTCCAGCATGCTGGAACGAAGCACAATTCAGAATCTCCTCATTCCTGTGCCCAAGCGATGATCCTTACTCGAACGTCGCCGCCGGCAACGCCACGGGTGTCATCCTGGCAACCTTCAACAACGGAACCCTGCTGAGCGTCGGTTACTCCGAAACCAACCCGACGAACCTCGGACGTACCAACTACCTCGGTAGCTCGGGACGCTTCGGCCAATCCGGAATCGCCTTCTACGACCAGTTCAAGGGGATCTTCTTCAACAACTCGAAAACCAAACACGGCAACATCACCGACGGTACCTCCAATACCTTCATGTTCGGCGAAGTCACCGGCGGTTTCGCAGACCCCATCCGAGGTACCGGTCGAAACCGTTCCCACGCTTGGGTCAGCGGCCCTCAAGTTACCGAGTTCCACGACCCCTGGTACGGAACCCAAAACGGCAAATTCTGGTACACCTTCGATAGCAACCACACCGGCATGATCCACTTCACCCTGGCTGACGGTTCGGTTCGACCCGTCATGCGAAGCATGGATTACGTCGCATTCCAAAACATGTCCTCGATGGCAGAAGGTGTTGTCACCAGAACGGATGAACAGTAATGGCTAGATTTTTCACACTCAGTTTCGTATGCCTCGGGTTTCTCGTAGGCTGTGGTTCCAATGGTACCACCGTCACCGCCCCTGAAAAGTTCTCCGCTCCCGGCGAACTCGAAGTCCTCGGTGGTCCCGGCGGCGATGGCGGAACTTCGGCGGGTACAGCCCCAAAGATCAAACCACCACCCGGAAAATAGTCTCTCGGGAAATGTGCCGCTCGGCTAACCCGCCGACGCGACCAACCAAAAATCGAAACCCTTCGTTCGCGATCCACGCAAACGAAGGGTTTTTTTATCGATCCGTCCTACCTCAGCCCAACCCCTGGCCAATCGATTCGGCGTCGGCAATCGCACCGCACATCGACTCATAACTCGCCCGCTGAGCGACCAAAATTCGCTCCCGGCGACACCCTAAACCTACCAGAACATCCGCGACCCTAGGCGATATCACCAACCATCGTACCGCGTCGGACTCAGCACCTAACAACTCCCATGATGCCCTCGCTAGGTTGCTACTGGTCGCTGTGATCCACACACTCAAACCTAACCGAGATTCTGTGACGATCTTAGATCGTATCGCTTCGATATCCTGCCATCCCGACACAGCCCTCTGCTCATAAACATCCACACTTTGAAGTTGTTCAACCCCTGATACAAGCCCCTCTCTGAGAATCTCACTGCCCTCGGCTGTACGTACCAATAACACCCTCTTGCCCAACGCCTGCGGCAACCACTCCGATAAGAGCGAGTCGGCCCCCTGATCTCCTTGCGGCACCCAATCGGCACGCAAACCAAAGTCTCTCAACGCCTCATCGGTCGCACTCCCGACACTCGCTATGAGCACCCTAGAGAGCTTTCTGGAATCCCACCCAAGCTCAAAGAGCCGCTCCATGAAATACTTCACTCCGTAGCGGCTGGAAAAGACAATCCAATCCATCCGCTCAAGCCCATCGATCGCGCCATCAATCCCATCGGTTTGAGCACGCGATATCTTCATGGCAGGACGGATCCATACAGCGACTCCAAGCGGCCGTAGCATGTCGGCCAGCCGCTCCGCTTGCGACTCAGGACTCGTGACGATCACCGTGATCGGTTTGCGTGGCAATGGCGTCGTGGACATGGACTTCAAACGCACAACCGGCCCCACAATGCAAATGACCGGCGCTGTGAATCGCGGATTCACACGGAGAGTTTCAGCCAAACTCCCAAGCGGACACTCTAAAATCTCCTGATCCGGCCAACTGCATCTTCGCACCATGGCAACAGGTGTACCCATCGGTTTGCCCGCTGCAATCAGTTTTTGACTCCAACTCGAGGCCGATCCGATCGCCATGTACAAGACCAACGTTCCCGGAAAGCGAGCCAACGCCTCCCAGTCCAAATGGTCCTCAGCCTCCGATTCACCATCGTGATTCTGCAATTGGGCCGCAAGTATCGCGACCCCGGAACTCCAGTCGCGATGCGTAAGCGGGATGCCCGTATAAGCGCTCACGGCAAGTGCAGCCGTCAGCCCAGGTACGATCCGATAGGCAATCCCCTCGGCCTCGAGCCTCTCGACCTCTTCGGCGGTCCTCGCAAAGACTGCCGTGTCCCCACCCTTGAGACGAACCACCCGCCTACCGTCCCGAGCCGCCTTGACGATCAAATCATCGATCTGAGGTTGCGTCCAAGCCCCCCCATTACCACGCTTACCAACGCAAATCCTCTCGCAGCCCGCAGGAGCAAACTCTAAGATCTGCTCATTGATCAACCCATCGTAAAGGATCACTTGGGCCTGCTCGATCGCACGCTGAGCCCCAAGCGTCAGCAAATCCGGATCCCCCGGACCGGCTCCCACCAAGTACACTCGACCACTCATCGTATCAAGCCAATCCTATGTCGCTCCGAAGCCCAATGATCCTGGACTCAACGCCATCGTAGAGCCCTCGGCAGATAGTCTACTGTCTGCCGACACTCCTAGCAGGGGCTCGCTTCCAAAACCCTTCTGGGCTTTGCTCGCGGGTCAGAGTTTTCTCATGCATTCGCCACACCCGAGCAGCCTCCTGCGAATCCTCAATTCCTGGCGGATACTGACTCATCTTCGAGAAAGGCAACGGCAGACTGCTTTGCCCCTCGAGCGTATTCATCGCCGCATCCTTGTCCCATCCGACCGAATGCAAGACAAAGTCCCGAACCCAACCCTCCGGAAGTGGCTCCTTGGGGATCTCGAAACGGACGACTATTTCGTCCCCCGGTCCCATGACGACAAGCAAATCGTCATTGAAAACCAATAACGGCTCGACATCCCCATACCGTGTGAATTTGCCACGCAAAGGAGGCCAGGCCGCTTGATCCGATACGGTCTGATAATCGTACCAGTGGGGCTCATGTCGCGTCCGAGGTATCTCCCTACTAAATCCCCGGTATTGCAAATCGGCAGACTCAAGTGATAGCCATTTCAACGAGATCTCGTTGAGCGAATTCGGATCGTTCGACGCAAGGACCATCGGACGCTGCGGATTGTCCAAATCGCTGATCGAAATCGATGCGCCATACCCCAGGCGAATCTGATCCCAATAGATCTGGCTCGAATGGGCCAATCGTATCCGATGGTCTTGGCTCGAAAACAATCCATCCAGCGGCACGACAATCGTCTTGGGCTTTCCACCGGGAAATCCCGCGAACGGAACCGTCTGGCGAAATTCACCCACCTGGTCCACCGTCCAGAGCGACAACGGCTCGGGCAACTCCAAATCCTTGTTTTGATCGATGTGAATGTTCAAAGACGTATCGGTCGGATAGATCCAGCCAGTGAGTATCAACTGCGCCGAGCGGGTCGTGTCGATCGCTCCGAAATCGATCTCTAAATAGCTCGGCTCGACCAACCCCTGCTTGTATTGTTTTTCAAACGCAATTGCATAAACCCCATCGGTGTTTTGCACCTCTGAGATCCAATCCCTGCCCCGCGAATCCTTGGCCGACAATGGACCCTGGGTAGCTCCATACCCCCAAAGACTCGGCTGCGCAATCGACCCAGGGCCAACTTTTTCATTCGAAAACCACTGGCTCTCAGCAGGATGATCAACAGCCAGCAACGCCAGATGGTCAAAGTAGGCCGACTCCCAGAGCTCCTCGGTGATGCGCAACTCGTAGTAGCCATCCTTGGGCTTCAACAAGGCACCATCGACCTTGAGATATTCCCATCGGCGATCCGCAAGCACCTTGCCCTTAGCTACCTGCAAACCCAACGGCGCATTCCAGAGCAAGTCGGTTGCCAACACCCATCGACTGCCATCCCACCCATAGAGAAATGGACACGAACCGATCAACACCTGCTTTTCCTCCAAGACCTCGTTGGACCTCGGATCGATAATGCCTTGGGTCAACCCATTGACGAAGATCGTTCGAAGCGAATACGCATCGCTCTGAGCCAGCCCGAAGTGGACCGAATCGTCTTCGATGATCCTGGCCTGGTACCCAAACGGACCGAAAAGCTCCATCGTCGAGCCCACCGCATATTGGTTGTTGCGGCCACCGCCATTAGGGTCCGAAATCCCCTTGACCCTATAAATCAAATGCCGATTTTCGGGCCGGGACTCAGAGACGAATAACTTGGGCTTTCCACCCTCAATGCTGATCGCTTCGAGCCAACCGTCCGAATCGATGTCCCCAAGACTGATCCCTGGGATCGTCTCTTGAGGGCTTGCAAGCTCCGACCAAGAGACCACCGAAAAACTCCCATCCCCCTGGTTCAAACACAAACGTACTCCGCTGGCGGTACTGGCCAAGACGTCGATTCTCGCATCGTTATTCCAATCCCCCGTGACGATCCTTGCAGGCTCCTTGCACAGACCGCTTTGCCGCACAAACCGCACCGCTGAGGTCTTGTAATCGGTCGCTGTCAAAATCGATTTCGACTCGGAATCAGCCCCCCCAAGAACCAAATCCCAGGAGTAATCATTGTTCAACTCCGCAATAGCCAACGATCCTGCCGGCCCAAACGAAGACTTGCCAGACTTCCCATCCGAATCGAAAAACTCCCGAAAACGAAACTGACCATGCTGGATGTTTTCCAAAACGCCTAACCCATCGTCGAACGATACGACAATGTCCAAATCCACATCCCGGTCGATGTCGGCTACGGCCAAGCTCAAGGCCTTTCGCGACGGATCGCCAAGCGTGCTAAAGCCGCTGGCCTCCTGAAACATCCGGCTCCCGAGATTCTCCCTGAGTACCAACTTGCCTTGCGCAATAATCACCAAATCCAGGTCGCCATCGGATTCCCAATCGATCGGCGATACCGCCGTGACCCCCTTGAGGTCCGACAACCCTACCGATTCCTCCAGGAGCTTCCACGTCGGCTTGCCATCCTGGATCGGACCGATGGAAACCATGTGGATGCCTTGCTGACCGTACAGGAGCAAGTCCCTGATCGTTTCATGCCGCACGGAAGCCTGAAGCTGCTTCTGAGGATCCATCGTTTCGGCCTGCCGCGGCGCAGGGGTCCCGCGGTGGGCGTCTACCGAAAAGAAATCCGCAGCGAGCAATCCATCGATAGGGAAGGGGAGTCGAAGCCTCGCTAACTCCTTCCAAGACCCCTTCAAGTCCGCTTGCCCCAAGAGCAATTCCGTTTGCGTCCAAACCAAAACCTCCGGATGCGTATCGACATCCCAATCATAAAACCTAGCCCCTTGGCTCCCCCCGACTTGGCTCCCCGACACGTCCAACAGGAAACTCGCGACCGGCTCGACTTTAATTTTGGCCTCTTGCGCGTTTCGCTCCTGAAGCATCGCCTGAAGGTCTCTCAGATCCAGAAACGCCAATTCATTGACGTCGATGCTCCGAGCGTCGACCAAACTCCCTTCGGTCGCCTTGGCCTCGCCAACCCAACCGATAAGGATCGACATCGCACCATCGAGATCCTGCTTGCCCACCTCCAAGGCCCGTCGCAAATCGCCAAGATCCTTCGGCCTGCGCTCCATCTTCCACTTCCACTCGAAAGGTTCAAGCAACTTCGCCAGTGGCTCGACATAGTCAAGCACCGACGGGTCCTTCAACTGCACCAACCGCTGCACCAGCAAACACAACAGGTAGATGTTCCTCGGGTTGGCCTCGTGAGCACTCCGAAGCGGTCCGACCGTCTTTTGAAGAACTTCGGGCTCGATGGCACTCATCGCTTCAGCCGAATTGTTGTACTGCGTCGCCAAAAATGCATTGCCTGGAAATTGCTCGACAAACCGCTCGAGCTTCTTGAGCAAATTGGCTTGCTCTTCGTCGGCGATGATCGGATTGGCCGCCGCGAGCACCGCGATCCACCGGGAATCCCTCAAGACACTCAATTGGCATGCGATCGGATCCTCAGGAGCCACACCCATGTACTCGGAAATCGCACCCGAGCATTGCTCGAACAGACCAGGCAAACGACTCCGTATCCCCTCGACATCGTTGGTCGGGTCCTGCGCCAAGTCGATGTTGTACTTGACGTTCGCTAACGAAGCGATCGCGCGATTCCGCAAGACCGAAACACTTCGATCCTTTTCCCCCAACTCGTCATAGACGGCCAGCGCTTGCTCGTACTGAACATTCTCGAGCAACGAAGCTGCCCGAACGAGCTTCTCGAACCGACTCGCTTGCCCAAACCCGCCGGAATTCTGGTTCCCCGAATTCCCATCACCATCCCCCCCACCCCAAAAAAACGCTTGAGGGTTGCTCAACCAAAAGTACAGGCCGATCGCAGTGCCGAGGGCCAACAACCCCAAAGCACCTAACCACCACCGAGGAGAATACCGAGAGGAATTCCGAGAGGAACGTTGTCTTACCACGTGAACAGCAACCCGAAGAGCCTAAGGTTCTAAAACCTTATTCTATACCGCATCGGGCGATGAGTGGACCAGAAGGACCGGTTCGATGATCGTTTTGACCTCCGGAAACGAATAATACAAGTCCTGCTCACTTTGACCTTCCATCGCCCCGAAAACGGCCAAGTACTTGAGCCGATCAAAGTAAGCAAACTCCGACCATGCGTCGGCCTCGACTCGGCATCCTTGAATGTCGATCACGATCAAATTCGGAAGCTGACTGAGCTCCGAGAGAAAATCCAAATCGACCGTGGTGTTCCGAACCACCGCCACGAGGATCCGCTCGCGCCGCGTGCCACCGAGCTTTCGAATCAACGGAATCGCTCCCTGAGCTTGTCCCTGGGCTTGTCCGGGGGTTTGCTCGCGATCTCCCGAGGACTCGATGTGGATGAAGTTCTCAAACCGACTCGCAATCACCCGATGGACTTTTCTCCCATCGGCCGTGACCTCACCGGTGGGGTCGATCCGCAACTTCATTTCTTTGGCGGATCGATTGGAAAAAACCGTCGCGATCACCCCCACAAAAGACAGGAGCATCAAGGCCAACGAAAACTGATGAAGCCCTGAAAAAACAACGTCGTTATAAGCCGTCAGCGCGGAGCAAAAAAAGGCGAAGGCTGACGCCCCCACGGCGAAAAAAACCGCATTGCGGCTTAGGCTGCTCTTTCGACGAAATGAATTCGACAACGCAACAACGCCTCAGACTACATGACCATCGTGATCGGACGCAAAGGAATACAAAGCAACGGCAGACTCAACGTCAACCACCCCAAGACCTGTCGGAACAGACCTAAACGCACCTCGTCGTTGCGGCTCGGCGGATGCTGAATCCCCATCAATGTCACGAGTACCAACATCAAGACAAACAAACCTTGCCCAAAAACCAGAATACCAAAAACGACATAGGCGATGCAGGCAAAATATGCCAACTTCGAAAACAGATGCGAGCCCCTACCCATCAACCCAAAAATCACATGCCCTCCATCGAGCTGGCTCATCGGGATCATGTTCAACCCGGTGACCAACAAACCAACCCAAGCCGCCATGAGCAACGGATTCATGTCGATGTTTTGAATCCCAGAGACCCAAGCTGTACTGCCACCGATCCACTCAAAAGGGGACTTCGGCGGAGGCGTCAGCGTCACGGCCGACGTCTCTTGAAGCACCGCCTGCAAACCCTGAATAATCAGCGGTTGGCCAAACGTATAAGCAGGTACCCCCCCAGAACGCATCGGCAAATCGATCAGCAATCCAGCCACCGCCACAGGGATCGCAACGAGAAGCCCAGCCAACGGACCAGCGATCCCTATGTCGAAAATCTGCTTGCGATCGGCCTGCTTTCCATCCATCAAGATCACCGCTCCACAGGTCCCGATCGGACTGATCGGAAACGGGATAAAAAGGGGCGGCGTCGAACGTATCCCATAGAGCTTCGTGGCGATGTAGTGACCCAACTCGTGGGCTCCTAAAATCGCTGTTAGTGCCAACGAAAACAACAACCCTGGAAACCAATTGGACAAAACACTTCGGCGAACATCGAACAAAGATCCATCGTAAAACGCCGCTTCGATCGCTTCGACCGGCGACCACATCGTCAGACCCGCCCAGGTCATCGAAACGACCGATGCGACCAACAGGACAATTGGAAGCTTCCAACGGCGGATCCAATGCACACCCGGCGAGGCGACCCGCTGAGGCTCTTGCGATGGCCCCAAACCCGCCTCGAAGCCCCCCGAAGAACGGGAATGACTCTCAAAGGGCTCGAGCGCCTGATAGGCCCCTTCGGCCAACTGAACCGGATCCTGAGTATAACCTCGGCCCTCGGAAGAACTCTCTCTTGCCATGGTGGTACTAAACCGAACGCTTCCGTTTGCTCAATGCCCCTAAAATCCAACGCCGCGCGACGACGGCCATGTAAGTCGCCAAAGAACTCTCGCCACGAAAAGTTCGGATCAACTCAAACCCATTCGAACGGACTTCCCGAAAAAATCCCTCCGCCAACTCCTCCCGCAACCTCAAGGTTCGGTCCTGCCCTGAAACACCCGCAAATGCCAGCGTCTCATCGACCACATCCATCACCAATCCGGCAAAACGATCGCAAAAAGTCGTCCAAGCTTGCGAACTCCCCTCCACACAGTCCTTGATCAGTCCTCGATCCAATTCGGATAGGGCCACAGATAACTCCAAGTCCTCTTCGAGGTGCAAGCAAAATAAAGGAACAAAATCAGGCTCGGGCCCCCAATGGATCCGACGAAAATCTGACCCGTTAGCACCCAATCAGGAACCGAAGAACTCAATTTTAGACCAGAAATGGCCGACAGCAAGCTACTTAAGGTTGCTTGACAGTCAGATCCGACCTGCCTAGGATGCCTTCGACGCGTCCGAAAAAAGAACCTTTCGTCTCGTTTCGCTTACTGTTTATCTTGGAATTTTAAGCTGGAAAGTTGCTCGGAACCATGGCTCACATTGTGACTCAACCTTGCGTAGGCTGCCGATACACCGATTGCGTAGTGGTCTGCCCCGTCGAATGCTTTTACGAAGGCGCAGACATGCTCTACATCCATCCGGATGAATGCATCGATTGCGAAGCCTGCGTGGCCGAATGCCCCGTCGAAGACATCTTCCACGAAGACAACGTACCGGCCGATTGGAAAAGCTTC
>Ga0315906_10008436_pt1 | contig 12363 bp, 9 predicted proteins | sample LakEriMetagenome_4_FD_203526 | JGI IMG/M metagenome (GOLD analysis project Ga0315906, IMG submission 203526) | Freshwater fungal communities from buoy surface, Lake Erie, Ohio, United States - Buoy 2 MA122 | ecosystem: Environmental > Aquatic > Freshwater > Lake > Lake biofilm | place: USA: Lake... | reverse complement strand
CCGGGAAGAGGAGTTAAAATACCAACAATATGAGTATAACAGTTTCACAGTCACCGACAGGATATAAGTCAGCACATGGTGAAGTATGGCACGTTGTCGAATCGACAAACAAAGCTGTTGCAGGCTTTCAATATGTCTTTGACATTTACAAGTCGGGCAATCTAATTACAAGGGTAAAAAACAGCCCATACGGGACGGGCAAATATGGTGTATTGGATTTGGGTAATATTGTAAGAGCTACCTTAGAATCTGGCAGCGTTGTAGATAATCTCGATGTATTTGCCTTTGACACAACCGAGCAAATGGGTAGTGATCAGTTTTGGACTGAATACGATGTAAGGTATGGTGAGGTGAGTGGTGGTGTTACAACTACAAACATAGCGTCTGGCACGTATAGGGTTTATAACAACTACAGCCGCAATTCTTGGGATCGAAAAGCATCTGATTTATCCGGTGCAATGATTCTTAGCAATAGACCGACTGATTCTTATTGGTATGCCGGTGAGCCTGTGGTATTATCTGTTTTCCTTCCTTCAGGTCAAACGTATGCAAGACAGGAAAAGTATAATGGATCGGTGCAAAATGAATATACCGATACTGGCAATGGAAATGCTTTTGTATTCGGTTGGACACCTGCAAATGATGACATTACCTTTCAATTATCTGGCAGCGTTTCGGGTGTTATAGGTACGCGAAACATTAAAAAGAGGTGTGCGAAATACGATACGCATACACTTGTTTTTCTAAATGCTTTTGGTGCTTTTGATTCATATACTTTCATACATGGAAAGTTATTTAATGACAATGAAAAAAAGAGATTCGAGCAAATGAGATGGTCTTTGTCAGGCGGTCAAATGGTTGACAAAGTAGGTTATGCTTACAATGAAGGATCAAAGGTTTACGCTGGCATCTATAAAGAAAAGATGCAGTTAACAACTGATATTTTAGGCACAGGTGAATATGACTGGTTGTCTGAATTGATTAACAGCCCGCTTGTTTATTTACTTAATTCAACTACTCAAGATTTTTACCCTGTAATTATAACCGATACGAACTATGAGTTTAAAGATGATCGGATAAATAAAACAGATACTTTGACGGTAAATATTGAATTTTCAGTAGATAACAACGTACAATTCAGATAATATGTATGAACTGTTCATAGAAGGGCAAAGGGCTGATATTAACGATCAGATAAGTGTGCAACTTACTTTCGCTATTGATGACGTGGCGAACTTTTCTTCACGTGAAACGACATTTAGCAAACAGATAGTTTTACCCGGTACCGGAAACAATAATACCATATTCGGACATATTGCTGAAATGGGTAGCAACAATCCGTATTCACCCGGGCAGCCTAACATTGGTGCTGCTTTCAATGTAGCGCAAACGAGCAGAGCGGAATTAAGGTTAAATGGTTTATTGGTTTTGCGTGGTGTATTCAGACTCACAGGCATAATAAAAGAAGGTGATATGCTTGAGTATGAAGGTGCTTTGTTTGGTGAGTTGTCAGGCTTAATGGCAGAGATCAGTAATAAGAAATTGGAGGATTTGGATTTTAGCGATTACGATCATGCGTGGACTCATTCGAATATATCTGCAAGTTGGGATGCGACAAAAGGCAGCGGTTATTTTTATCCGTTAATAGACTACGGCTTATATCGTGAAACTGAGATCGTGGCGAATCAGGGGGATTATGATATAGGTACTTTGCGCCCTGCATTTTACGTAAAGGAATATATTGATAAAATGTTTGCAGCGGCTGGCTATACTTATTCATCCACTTTTTTTAATACCGATTATTTTAAGTCTTTAATCATTCCGCACAATGCGAAAGAGTTAACGAATAACGATCCTATAGCATTAGATAGGAATGCAGATGAAAATCAGACATTTTCTTCACGAACGTATTTAATACCTTTTGTTTTTGGTGACTTAGGATTATTTACAACATCAGATAGTAAGACATTTACATTGGGGGGTGCGACTGATATAAATGCAAATATAACGGCACAGGTAAATATTGAAACATATGACGGATTTACAAACGATATAAGATTACAAATAAGGAAAAACGGTGCTACAATAAAGGAAATAACAATAGGCGCAATAGGTACACACACAGTAAATATTGAAGATGTAGGATTAGCTGTAAGTGATACGGTTTCTATTAGGTTTGCAGATCTTACAATAGGTGCCGAAATGTATTATACTGGCAATGTAACTATTTTGACAACGACACCGATACCGATAATTGCTCAATATGGCTCACAGCTTTATGTTAATGATAGTATTCCTAAGGGTATATTTCAGAAAGACTTTTTAGCTTCAATAATTAAGATGTTTAATCTTTACATTTATGAAGATAAAGAGAATGAGAAGACGCTTAATATTGTCCCTTATGTGGATTTTATGAGTGCTAACGATATCGATTGGACTTACAAGGTTGCAAGGGATAAGAGTTGGCAGATTTCACCTATGGGTAATTTAAACGGTAGGATATTCGAATACAAGTATAAAGATGATGCGGACTTTTACAATGAAAGTTACCGGAAGAAGTTTAATCAGAATTACGGGGATAGGCAATTTGATACTGGTTTTCAGTTCTCAAACGACAAACAAACGACTGAAATAATGTTTGCAGGTTCGCCGTTAATAAAATATGACAACAACGATAAATATGTAGTTGCTATTTACAAAAAGTCTAATGAGTTATCGGCTGAAGATAGGATGGATTCAAACATAAGGATATTATTCAGCAAAAAGAAAAGTGCAAATAGTTGGAATATTAAAACGTCTTCAGGTGATTTTGCAAAGACATCCTATGGCTATGCTGGTCACTTAGACGATCCGATTACACCTACTCAGGATTTGAATTTTGGCGCACCTTCAGAGGTTTACTTTACAGTTGGTACATATCCTTCACAGAATTTATTTAATAGGTTTTGGAGTAGCTATATTGCTGAAATAGCGGACAAAGATAGTAAGCTGTTAATGTGTCACGTTTATTTAAAACCATTAGATATAGTGCAATTAGATTTCAGCAAAACGGTATTTATTGACGGGATTCGGTTTCGATTAAATAAGGTTTTGGATTACGATGTAACAAATAACGAATTGGTAAAGGTTGAACTTTTAAAAATAATTGATAATGGCTAATACGGTTATAGGTGCAAGTGTACAGGTAGATTTTAAGTCGGTTGGCGGTCTAAGGAAGGCTATTAAAGATGCGACTTCTGATTTGATTGCTATGCAAGAAAAGTTCGGTATGTCGAGCAAAGAAGCCGTTGCCGCTGCTTCAAAGGTTGCTGAATTAAAAGATAAAATAAAAGATGCAAGGGAGCAAGCTGATTTGTTTGATCCGGGAAAAAAGTTTCAGGCATTTGTAAATTTAGGATCGACTATTGCAGCTGGTTTTAGTGCAGTTCAGGGCGCAATGGCTTTGGTAGGTACAGAAAGTGAAGACGTACAAAAAGCTCTTTTAAAAGTACAGGGCGCAATGGCATTTGCTCAGGGCTTAAGTCAATTAAAAGAATTTGGAAAGGCGTGGGATGGGATGATAGGTATTGTGAAAAAAGCAACAACAGGTGTAAGTGCATTCGGTAAGGCTCTAATGGCTACTGGCATCGGTTTGTTTATTGCCGCTATAGGAACTCTTGTCGCTTATTGGGATGATTTAAAAGATGCTATTTCAGGAACAAGTGAAATGGCGAAGGCGTATGCTGAGGCACAAAAAGAGGTTACAAAAGCCGTTACGGATGCAAGGACTAAATTAACGGAGGTAACGACTGCTTTTAAATTAGCAAAAGAAGGTAAAATTTCAGCAAGTGAAGCACTTGAAATTTATAATGAAAACTTAGGGGATACCTTAGGCAAAACAACTGATTTAAGTGATGCTGAAGCTACAGTTGCTAATAATACAAAGGCATATTTAAAAGCTATTGAATTAAGAACAAAAGCACAGGTTTTTTATGCAAAAGCGGCTGAAGCGGCTGTAAAAGCTCAATCAGGTGAAGAGGTGGAGGCTTCATTTACTCAATCAGTTGAAAACTTTTTTACTACATGGGGTGTCTTGGGTGCTGTCACCGGTGATATTTTTGAGGCACAGGAAAAGTCAAGACAGGAAAATATAAATAAGTTTTTGGAAATGGAGGGGCAATTTACTGAGGAAGCGAATAAGCTTGTTGCGCAGGCTATTGAAGCAGAATCAGAATTGAATGTAGTGAAAGAAAAAAATAATAAAAAAACTGAGCAAATACAAAAAAGAAGAAGTGATTTACAGAAAAAGTCGAATGATGATCAAATAAAAAGAACTGAGGAACTTAATAAGGCAATAGAAACACAATTTGAAGTAACTGAAAGTTTATTATCTTTTAACCTTTCTGCTAAAGATAAAGAGATACTTGAATTAGGTAAAAAATATAATGAGCAAAAGAAAATACTTGAAAAAGGAGGACAAAGCACGGTTGCACTAACTGCATTATTTGAAAAACAAAAGCAAGAGATAATTGACAAATATGCAAAAGAAGAAGCGGAAAAAGAAAAACAATTTTTAGAAGATCTTAATAAATTAAATGAGGAAATAACCATTTCCGGTATAACTGATTTAAGAGAAAAAGAAAGAGCTGAATTAGCTATTTCATATTCTGAAAAATTAGCAGAATTAGAAAAAAATGAAAAATATAACGAAGATCAAAAAGCAAAATTAAGAGCTGCTTTACTCATAAAACAAAAAATAGATGAAGATGCTTTAACTGAAAAATTCAGGCAAGAGGACTTACAAAAAAGAGCAAAAGAATTACAGGATATTGCTTCAAATGAAAAATTAAGTTTTAATGAAAGGTTAACGGCTTTAAAATCACAGTTAGATATTGTTAATCAATTAACATTTGAAAGTGAAGATGAAAGAAAAAATTATATTGAAAACATCAATAATCAGATTGATGCAATAAATAAACAAAGCCATGATAAAAAAATTGCAGATCTTAATCAATTACTTGATTTAACATTAGGTGTATTGTCAACACTAAGGCAGGCTAATGATACTGATCTAAATACAAAAAAACAGCAATATGATCGGGATCAAAAAAACTTGCAACAAATGCTCAATAATAAACAAATATCTGAAGAGCAATATGCTGCAAAAAGAAAAAAACTGGACGAAGAGCAAAATGAAGTATTAAAAAAATCATTTAAAAGAAATCAGATTATAGCTATTGCTGAAGCGATAATGAATACAGCAAAAGGTGTTACAAATGCTTTGGGTAGTCTTCCTCCTCCTTTCAGTTTTATACAAGCCGCTGCAACTGCTTTGTTAGGTGGTTTACAAGTTAATATGATTAGGAAACAAAAGCCTGATTTAATCGAATCTGGTAGTATTTCAATAGGTGGCGGAGGTGGAGGAGCTGCACCTATGACACCTGCATTATCTGCAGCCGTACAGGGACAGGCTTTAAACGCTGAGGCAATAAACAACTTAAGCAATCAGGCTGTAAGAGCATACGTAATGAATTCAGATATTCAAAACAATAATCAAAGAAACGCATATTTGCAGCGAAATGCAAGAATAGGATAACACAATAAATTTTATTTATGGAAACATTACCACTTTTTAAACTGACAATAAAAGAAGACGAAAACTCAATTCAGGAAGTTAACGCGGTAGCGTTGGTTGACATACCGGCAATAGGTGAAAACTTCTTTGCATTTGAAAAACAGATATTTGTTGAGCCGAATGCAGGCGAATCAGAAGAGGAGTTTATACCACGCTGCATTTCGTATATGATAGGTGAAGGCAAAGAGCAGGATCAAGCGGCTGCTATCTGTTACAGCAAATGGAGTTCTCGAAATGAGAACTTTCAGGAAAGCTATAGCGACTATCCAAAAGAAGCAAGTGAGAACGCAAAGGTTGCTTTAAGATGGGCCGAAGAAAATGGGTGGGGTGAATGTGGCACGCCTGTAGGCAAGGCAAGGGCGAATCAATTAGCAAAAGGTGAAGCGATTACACGTGACACTATTGCACGAATGGCAGCCTTTGAAAGGCACAGGCAAAATTCACAAAAGGAATTAGGGGACGGATGCGGTAGACTTATGTGGCTTGCGTGGGGCGGTGATGCCGGTATAGAATGGGCGCAAAGAAAACTTAAGCAAATAGATAGACAAAAGATGCAATCCTTTTCTGTTGTTAATAACGAAGAACGTATAGTAGTTGGCCCTGCAATGATCCCTGATATGCCTATTTACAGAAGAGACGAAACAGGCGAATATTATGTTTTCTTTGACAAAAAGACTATTGAAACAATCGCTTTAAAATTTTATGCAAAAGGGTTTCAGCAAAGCGCAAACGAAATGCATACAAAGCCTGTAGAAGGAATTACATTCTTTATGTCGTGGATAGCAGATGAAAGTAAAGGCATTCCTAAAATGAAGCAATTTGAAGACTTACCAGACGGCACCTGGTTTTTAGGTGCAAAGGTTATGAATGATGAAACTTGGTCTAAGGTTAAGGATGGCACGTTTAAAGGCTTCAGCGTTGAAGGTATGTTCGATATGACGGAGGTAAAAATGAGAATGAAAGAAGAAGAGATAATTGAAAAGTTAAGAGATTTGCTAAAAGATTTTTAATTCGGTTTTTGTGTTTGATTTAGGTTTACAACTCCCCTACCTGTTTTTACAGGTGGGGTTTGTTTTTAGTATTTATTGATATGAAAATCCTAACACTAACACAAAAATTCAGCGGCTGTGGATATCACAGGCTTATGCTTCCGATCTCTTTAATGGAAAAAGAATATGGCAGGATAACCGATTCAATGACAGAAGAGCAATGGGATGAACACAATTATGACATTGTTTTTATTAATCGCATCTGGGAACTTGAAAACCTAATTGAAAGGCGAAAGCAAAAAGGGTTTAAATTAGTTGTGGATGTGGATGACTATTGGATTTTGTCTCATGATCATTTGATGTATGAAGCGTACAATGCCTCAAATTTTGCAGGCAAGTTAATACACCACATGAGGGAGGCTGATTTAGTTACTTGCACACACGAAAGGTTGGCAGATGCTATTTATCCGCACAATAAGAATGTTGAAATATTACCGAATGCCATACCTTATGGGCAGGCACAATTCAATGGCGAAAGGGTTGTAACAGATTCGGTAAAATTATTTTGGGCAGGTGGGATAACACACGAACAGGATTTAAAGTTATTACAGGCGCCGTTAAAAAAGCTATCCGGTAACATCCAAATGGTGATGGGTGGCTTTGCGGATTCAAACGATACTGAGCGTTATTACTGGCATCGTATGGCTAATTATTTCACAGCGGATCAATCTTTGCCGCATATATTAATTCGTGGCATGGATGTGTTTAATTACTACGAAATGTTCAAACATTCGGACATTATGTTAGTTCCGTTGGTGAAAAATAATTTTAACGGATTTAAGTCAAATATTAAACTTTTGGAGGCGGCTGGTAAGGCTATTCCTGTCATTGTTTCTCATGTCGATCCTTACTTAGGTTTTCCTGAAGATGTCGTAAAATATGTCAAAAAAAGTAGCGAGTGGATGAAATATGTTAACGAATTAGTTAACGATAAAGATATGCGCGATGAACTTGGAGTTTTATTGCATACATACTGCGCTAAGTATTTCAATTTCAATAAGATAAACGAAAAAAGAAAAGTCGCTTTTTTAAAATTATTGAATTGACTAAAATAGGGGGGCTAATAGGGAGGCTATTAGGGAGGGCAATGGGGAGGCTTATGCAAAGAAAAGGAAAGGAAAGTAAATAAAGTAAAGAAATAAAGTAAAGTATAGTATGTGTTTCACACATCACAATTATGCTTTTTCATTGGTAAATGTCTAGTTTTTTTCTGTTTCGGTATATATGTGCATGATGAATCCTATTGAACTTTTAGCACAGGTTAAAAAACTTGTTTTTCAAGAAGAGACAATGCCAGCGCCAAGTTACACTTTGGCAGACGGTACTAAAATCATGGTTTCAGCTTTAGAGGTTGGCGGAATCGTTACACTCGAAGACGGCTCACCTGCACCGGCTGGTGAACATACTTTGGCTGATGGTACAGAGATCGTACTTTCTGAAGGTGGCGTAATCGCTGAAATCAAACCGAAAGAAGTTGAAGCTCCAGAAGTTAGTGTTGAGATTGAAAGCGGAAAGGATATGGAAAAGAAAGACGAAGAAGAGAAAGCAAAAATGTCTGCAAAGTTTGCGGAGATTGAAAACAGAATCGCCGCAAGTGAGCAAAGTTTTTCTGCTTTACAATCTGACTACGAAGGTTTAAAAGTTGCATTCAGTAAGCAAAGCGAAGCAATGCAGGGATTGATTCAGCTTGTAGATACTTTGGTTAACGTACCTTCTCAAGCACCTACCGAAATGCCTAACAACTTCAAAAAGGTTAGCATTGAAACAAAGGCTGATCGCATTCGCAATTATTCAAATTTCGTTTCACAATTTAAAAACAAATAAAGATGGCTTTTTTAGTAACTGGCCTTACGGCTTATGTAGAGCAAAACGAAGCACAGCTCGTTTCTCAGTCGCTGTTTGAGGCGAGAACTCAACAGCTTATCGTTTCTGAAGGAAATGTAATGACCGGAGTGAAAGGCTCTGAAACTGTTAACAGAATGGATACTGACGTATTCTTTCAAGATGACAGCTCTTGCGGTTTCGCTGCTTCCGGCACAACTGAATTTACTCAACGTACTTTAACTGTTGGTAAAGTTAAGGCACAGGAAATCCTTTGTCCAAAAGACCTTGAAGGAAAGTATCTGCAAAAGGCACTTCCTGCTGGATCGAATTACGATACAATGGCATTTGCTCAAGAATATACAAACCTTAAAACTGGTAAGATTGCAGAAGCTATTGAGGTTGCTATCTGGCAAGCTACAGGTACAGGATACGGCGGTACTAACGGACTTTTAAACAAGTTCAAAGGTATTAAGCAGCTTATCACAGATGCAAGCACAACGCCTGTAAATGCAAACGTAACTGGCTTTTATGGTTCAGGTGCGCCAATTACAGGAATCGATACTGCTGACAAAGCAAAGGCTGCGGTACTTGCAGTTGTTAAGGCTCTTCCTGCAAAGATCAAAGGAAAGGCAGATGTTCGCATTTTCTGCGGATGGGATACTTTCGATCTGTTGATCGCTAAGTATGTGGATCTTAATCTTTTCCATTACAATTTGGGAAGCGATAAGAACGCACCTACTGCGGAGTTTACCGTTCCGGGTACATCTTACAAGGTGATTCCTGTACATGGTTTGACTGGTACTAATGCAATCTATGCTTTCAGAATGTCAAACATTTTCTTAGGTGTTGACTTGCAAGGTGAAGATGAGCGCTTTGAAATGTGGTATTCTCAAGACGATCGCAATGTGAAGTTTCACGCTTCATTTAAGATCGGTGTTCAGTTCGCATTCATGGACGAGATCGTGAAGTTCGAAGCTTAATTAATTAATCACAGGGAGGGGTAAAACTCTCCCTTCTTAAAACAATATATCATGCCTTGTGCTTTGACCTCCGGATATTCACTCGACTGTAAAGACAGCGCAGGTGGTATTACCGAAGTTTATTTTATCGAAAAAGGGAATGTTTCATCTATTGCTGCAAATGCTTCCGGCGTAGTTACAGGAATCACAAAAGCAAGCGGTAAGCGTTTCTGGAAATATGAACTGCCAAAAGAAACAGGTAACTTCACACACAATCCACAGGTTTCAACTGAAAACGGAACATTGTTCTTTGAGCAAAACTTGACTATTGTAGTGAATAAACTTTCAGCGGCTGTAAATACAGAGCTTAAATTATTAGCTCAAAACATTCTTATTGCTGTGGTAAAGGATAACAATAACAAATTCTGGATGCTAGGAAAGGAAAGAGGTTTGGACATGGGTGCATCTGAAAGCGGAAGCGGAACAGCTTTTGGAGATCGTTCGGGTTATACTTTGAACTTCATGGGTAAAGAGCCTGATCTTCTTTATGAAGTCAACAGTTCTGTTGCTTCAGCTCTTGAAACAGCTGGTTAAGAATTGATGTTAAGAAAAGCGAAGCGCCTGCCTGCATTTAGGCGGGCGTTTTTTGTTAATAGGTATTTATAAAAGGAATGATAAAGCTCACAAAAGGAAATACTGAAACTTTGATTTTGACGCTTAAAGAAAAGCAGACTATCTTAGATGCAAATTTTCTTTTTGTGTTTCAAAGCAGAACGACAAACGATAAGGTAAAGTTTGTAATTGTCAATAGCGCAGATCAGAGTTTGTATCAGGATCGCTATAATCAGTTTTCGTTAGTGGTGAATACCTATTTTGCAAATGTGGAGGAGGGTTGGTACACTTATAAAGTATATGAACAGGCGAGTCCTTCAAATACGAATGAGGCAAATGCAGGGGCGGTTGTGGAGACTGGTTTAATGTTTTTATCAGACGGTCAGGATGTGACCACTACAAAATATAACAATCCAACAAGTTACAAAGTATATGATGCAGAATAGAGTATCTTTTATAAAGTTTGCCGATGTGAAAGTGCCTGTAATGAAAGAGGTGCCAAACAAAGGATGGGTGCTATTCGGAGAAGATAATAAGTTCCCGAATATGCTGCTTAATATGTTTAACAAAAGCAGTAAGCATAACGGTATTGTTTTGGGAAAGGTAAATTACATTGTTGGTAAAGGCTTTGACAATGTCACTCAAGCGAATGCTTATGAAAATTCAAATGAGATATTAAAAAAACTTAGTTTAGATATTGAGGTTTTTGGTGGATGTTATATTGAGGTGCAATATAATGAACTTGGAAAAATAGGCGCTTATTATCATGTACCTTATCACAAAGTAAGAAGCAATAAAGACAATACTCAGTTTTTTATAAAAGATTGGGATACATACAAAAAAAATGATGAACCGAAGGTTTTTTTGGCTTACAACCCTAATCAGGATGTAAAGATGCTTCGCAATCAAACACAGATACTTTATTACAAAGAATACAGACCGGGAGTTGAAACGTACAGCTATCCCGGATATATGGGTGCCTTGAATGCGATACAAACGGATATTGAAATAAGTAAATATCATTTGTCAACTATTACGAACGGGATGTTTGCTTCAAAGATGATCAGCTTTTTTGAGGGCATACCTAGCGAAGAAGAGAAAAGAGAAATTGAGAAAGGATTTAAAAGCAAGTTTACAGGAAGTGAGAATGCAGGAAATATCGTTTTGAATTTCGGTAAAGATCCTGCAAAGCGTCCGCAATTAGATGATCTTAGTAGTACTGAATTAGATAAACATTTTGACATACTTGCAAAAAGTATTCAACAGGAACTGTTTTCCGGTCATCAGGTTGTCAGTCCGATGCTTTTCGGTGTACGTGTTGAGGGTCAATTAGGAGGGCGTAGTGAGATAAGGGAAGCTTATGAGATATTTAAGGCTACCTATGCAAATGACAAACAGCAGGCTTTAGAATTACTTTTTAAAGAGATCACAGGTGTAGAATCAAAGATCGTTCCTGTTGAGCCTATAGGGTTTGAATTTAGCGAACAAACATTATTACAGATTGCACCTAAAAAATGGCTACTTGAAAAGATCGGTATTGATCCTAACCAATATCCTGAAAGCCTGCCAACAGAGGCTATTCCTTCACAGGTTTCTGCTGAAGTGAAAGCAGTTAATGAGAATCTGAAGAACTTAACAGGTAGACAATGGCAAAGCCTAACACGTATAATCCGCAAATTTGAGAAAGGTGAGATCAGTCAGGAACAAGCTAAATTACTTTTGAAAAGTAGCTTAGGGTTGAATGATGACGAAGTCAACACGATGCTTTCTATTGATAATGCAATGGAATTCAGCGCACAGGAAAAGGATGAGCTTTTATTAGCTGAATTTGCAAAGTGTGGGGTGAAAAAATCTGATTACCTTATTGTAAAGACATTGCCGGCTAAATTCACATCACAGGAATTTAACGAAGTAAACCAACTTGAGGCAAACGTTTTGGATCTGCTTAGAAAAGATAAAAGAATAACTCCTGAGATTATTGCTGAAACACTAGATATCGAGGTTGACAGCGCAAAGCAAATAATCAAAAGGCTAACAGATGAAGGGAGGATAAAGATTAAAGTTGTAAAGGTAGGTATTGATGAAGTGATAGAGCGTACACTTACCGAACCACTTGCAAAGCAGACGGATAAAACTCCCGAGACTTTGAACTTTAAAATATTATATGAGTACACTTGGAAGCCTGGTTTTACCGATGCTGACAACGATACAAGGCGCAACTTCTGCGCTCGTTTGCAAGACTTAGATAAGTTATGGTCACGTGCTGAAATTGAAACTATGAGCCGCAGAATGGGTTACAGCGTAT
>Ga0315906_10008434_pt1 | contig 12364 bp, 13 predicted proteins | sample LakEriMetagenome_4_FD_203526 | JGI IMG/M metagenome (GOLD analysis project Ga0315906, IMG submission 203526) | Freshwater fungal communities from buoy surface, Lake Erie, Ohio, United States - Buoy 2 MA122 | ecosystem: Environmental > Aquatic > Freshwater > Lake > Lake biofilm | place: USA... | reverse complement strand
CACTCCGGCAGGTCTAAGCGGCATGTAACGATGGTCGTTAGTATAACGCCCATGCTTGCACTCCAAGGCCTCACGCTCTGGCGCGGTGACCGGACCGTCTTTCAGAATCTCTCTCTGCACATCAGAGGGCAGAGAACCGGTCTCATCGGACCGAACGGCTCGGGGAAGAGCTCTCTGCTCCGACTACTCCAGGGCCTCTTGCGTCCAGAACCCGGGGGGCAGATCGCAGTGCACGACGCACAGGGACAGGCACTCGCCTCGGCCCGCTTTGGCCTGGTCTTTCAGAACCCCGACCACCAGATTCTTTTCCCTACGGTCATGGAAGAGCTCTGCTTCGGCCGTATCGAACAGGGCCTGCCGCTTGCGCAGGCGCAGGCGGAGGCCCGCACCCTTGCCCGCGCGCATGGGGCCGAAGACCTTATTGGGCTTGCGACCCACGAACTCTCAGACGGCCAGAAGCAGCGGGTCTGCATCCTCTCGGTGCTTGCCGATCAGCCTGACTTCCTGCTCTTAGACGAACCCTGTGCCAGCCTCGATCGGGCCACTACGCGCCAGATCATGGCCTGGCTGATGACCCTGCCTCAGCCAGTCCTGATGGCCAGCCATAGCCTGGAGCTGCTCGAGAACTTTGATGAGGTGATCTGGCTTGAGAACGGCGTCGTCGCAGCCCAGGGGGCCCCGACATCGCTGATTCCAGCCTACAAGGCCCAGTACGCCTGAGACCCCCAGATGCGCGCAGCACCCTGAGGACCCTCAGGGCCGCGTTCGTCTATAGACCCCGCCCAGACAAAAACATGGCATCCCCGTAGCTAAAAAAACGATAACGCTGGGCAATCGCATGACGATAGGCGTCGCGAATCGTCTCGTAGCCCGCAAATGCACTCACCAGCATCAGTAGCGTGGACTTGGGCAGATGGAAGTTGGTCAGCAGGGCATCGACCATACGAAACCGATAGCCTGGCGTAACAAAGAGACTCGTCTCCCAGTGGCCGTGCAGAGGTAGACCCTGCTCAGCGCGCGCAGCGGCTGACTCCAGCGTGCGCAGGCTCGTGGTGCCCACAGCCACCACCCGACCCCCGCGTGCCCGGGTACGGAGCAGTGCCTCCGCCGTCTCCGGCGACAGGCTGCACCACTCGGCATGCATCTGATGGGCGGAGAGGTCTTCGTGGCGTACCGGCGCGAAGGTGCCACTGCCCACATGAAGGGTGAGGTCGGCGCGGGCTATGCCCTTCACGGACAACGCCTGAAGAAAAGCATGATCGAAGTGTAGCCCAGCCGTCGGCGCAGCCACAGACCCAGCATGCTGTGCATAAACCGTCTGATAGCGCTCGAGATCCTCTGCGCTTGGTCTATGCCCGATGTAGGGCGGTAAGGGCAGCTGCCCATAGACATCCAGATGGTCCAGTACCGGGCCATCAAACTGCAAAAGAAAGCGATCATCGGCAACTGGATCGCGCCCCACCAGCGTCACCTCGTTAGGGTGGCGACCGGAGACCCCCGGCCCTGCAGGCGCCCCCGACCCTCCTGCCGCAAGGGGCGTCGCGGGTGCGACTGCTCCCTGAGGGGCCTGCAGAATAAGACGCGTTCCGGCCGCCGGCTTTTTACTCGCACGCAGTAACGCGGTGGCCGAATCGACCCCTGTAATCCGCTCTATCAAAAGCTCCACCTGACCACCCGTGGGCTTTCGGGCATGTAGTCGGGCGGGAATCACCTTGGAGTTGTTAAAGACCAGCAGATCCTCAGGCTGCAAAAGCGTCAAGAGATCGGTGAACTGCCGATCAACAAGTGGTCCGCCGGGGGGCACATGCAGCAGCCGACTGGCGGTACGCGTCGCCGCGGGCCGTTGGGCAATAAGGTCGTCGGGGAGATCGAAATCAAAATCGGACAGGCGATAAGGGGACACGGTCGTCTGGACAAGGCTGGGCAAAGGGCCTAGATTGTGGCACGCCTATGTTGAGCCTCTACCTTAGCCACCCCACCTGGCTGCACCGTCTTCCCGCCTCCTCAAAACTGATCGCGCTGGTGGTTGCGTCGGTCTTGCTGCTGCCCCTGCACCATCTGGGGCTTCTCACTGCCAGTGCTGCCCTTGCGCTCGTCGCCTATCTGAGCCTGGGACGCCCAGGCCTACGACGACTCAGCCACCTGGGCACAACGCTGGGCCCCATGATCCTGGTCCTCGCAGCCCTGCAATGGATATCCATCGTGATGAGCCTTGGTGTGGAGCGCGGAAGCCTATCGGGACTCGAGGCCGCAGCAGTAACGGTGGGACGTCTCCTCACACTGGTCTTGCTTGCCGATCTGGTCACGCTGTCCACGCCCACCCAGGATCTGCTCCAGGCCCTCTCCCCCGTACTCAAACCATTTCGTAGCCTGGGTCTTCCTACAGAAAAAATTCGGCTGGCCATCGGCCTGATGCTGCGTTGGGTCAGCCTTCTGCAGACGCAGTGGACGAACACGAAGACTGCCTTTGTTGCGCGCGGATGCCATCGGCCCAAGACCCGGCTTATTGCGCCGGTAATGGCCGGGGCCGGGCGCACAGCCCAACAGCTTGCAGAGGCCTTAGCCGCGCGCCAAGTGGCTAGTCGATCCCCCGAGCCCGATCGCGGGCGAACTCGGTACGCCAGGCCGCAAAACGGCCCTGGGCAATCGCCTCCCGCATTTCCGCCATGATGCGCAGGTAAAACCCCAGGTTGTGAAGGCTTGCCAAGGCAGCGCCCAGCATCTCATCGATACGCTGAAGATGATGCAGATAGCTGCGGGTAAAGGCAGGTCGGTCATCCCCGTGGGTCGATGGACTGCACACCGGACAGGTACAGGTCGGATCGATCGGTCGCAGATCGTCCTTGTACCGGGCATTACGAACCTTGAGATCCCCGAATCGGGTAAAGAGCCAGCCATTGCGGCCATTGCGACTCGGCATCACACAATCAAAGAGGTCGACCCCTTCGGAGACTCCCGCCACCAGATCTTCAGGCGTTCCTACCCCCATCAGGTAACGAGGCTTGGCCTGCGGCATTTTGGGGGTCAGATGGGCGAGCACCCGCAGCATGTCTTCTTTGGGTTCTCCCACCGAGAGCCCCCCAATGGCATAGCCCTCAAAGCCAATCTCAACCAGCCTTTCCAGCGACGCATCCCGCAGGTCTTCAAACATCCCCCCCTGGACAATGCCAAAAAGGGCATTGGGTGCAGTCCCCGGGGGTCGCGCTGGGAAAAGGTGAGACTGCTCTGCGTCTTCTCGATCAAAGGCGAGGCGACTGCGGGCAGCCCAACGCAGGGAGCGCTCCATACTCGCTGCCGCCTCCTCTCGCGTGGACGGGTAGGGGGTACATTCATCAAAAACCATGGCGATGTCTGAATTGAGTACCCGTTGAATCTGCATGGAGACTTCCGGCGAGAGAAACAGTCGATCGCCATTGACTGGCGACTGAAAGGCCACCCCTTCTTCGGAAATCTTTCTCAGATCGCCCAACGACCAGACCTGAAAGCCGCCAGAGTCGGTGAGCATGGGCCCATGCCAGTTCACAAAACGGTGTAAACCCCCGTGCCGGGCAATCACCTCAAGGCCGGGCCGCAGCCAGAGGTGAAAGGTATTTCCCAACACGATGCGCGCGCCGATACGCCCAAGCATTTCGGGGGGGACCCCTTTTACTGCGCCATAGGTACCCACCGGCATGAAAATCGGCGTGTCCACAGGGCCGTGATTCAGCCAGAGCCGTCCGCGCCGCGCCAAGCCCTCTTGGGCAAGAAGTTCAAATCCTGTCATGAGCGCAAGCCTACCTTATATATACTTAGCGGCTTAACCGTCCCCCCCAAGGAGCGCTTCAGTGCTGATTTCCCCCGCCTACGCCCAGGCTGCTGCCAGTGGCCAAGATTCCCTGATTGGTTTTCTCCCACTCGTATTGATGTTTGTGGTCCTGTACCTGTTGATGATCAGGCCACAAATGAAGCGCGCCAAAGAACACAAACAGCTCGTTGAGGGTCTGCAAAAAGGCGATGAGATCGTGACGGCTGCCGGCATGGTGGGTAAGGTCACCGATGTCGATGAGTCCTACATCACCGTCGAAGTGGGGCAGGGCGAAAAACCCGTTCAGATTGTGATGCAGCGGCAAGCCGTGCAGACGCTGCTGCCCAAGGGCACGATCAAGACCATCTCCTAAACAGCCGCCTCGATGAACCGCGTTGCCTGGTGGCGGCTGGTGCTCATGGCACTGGCCTTGGGCTTTGGCCTGCTCTATACCCTGCCCAATTTTTTTGGAGAGCAGCCAGCCGTCCAGGTCTCTACCGCAAAAGCCACGCTAAAGGTCGAGCCATCGGTCGTTCAGCGCATTGAGCAGGCCCTCTCCGAGGCTGCAGTGGCCCATGACGGGATTGCCTTTGAGACAGCGCCCACGGGAAACACCGTTCGGGCCAAGTTTGCCAATACCGACCTGCAGCTCAAGGCCCGTGAGGTTATTGAGTCTTCGCTCAACAAGGAGCGACCCGACTACGTGGTGGCGTTAAATCTCGTGTCGGCAACGCCTTCCTGGCTTACCCAGATTAATGCCCTGCCCATGTATCTCGGGCTCGATCTGCGCGGCGGTGTCCACTTTATGCTGCAAGTCGACATGGCAGCCGCGCTCTCCAAGCGCTTAGATGCGCTTCAAGGCGATGCACGCACCCTGCTTCGCGAAAAACGGGTGCGCCATTCAGGCATCTCGCGTGGGCGTGACAGCATTGAGATTCGGTTTGGATCGGAAGACCAGCGTGCGCTCGCCCGTCCCATTCTGGTAGAACAGCTCCTCGAACTCGACTGGCAGGACATCGCGCTTGGCGACGCAGTGGGCCTTGTCGGGCGATTCAAACCTGCCACCGCAACCCGAATTCAGGAGTTCGCGCTTAAGCAAAATATCACCACGCTCAGCAACCGCATTAATGAGCTCGGCGTGGCAGAGCCCATCGTGCAGCAGCAGGGGGCCGACCGTATCGTGGTGCAGCTGCCCGGCGTACAAGATACGGCCAAGGCCAAAGATATTCTGGGCCGAACTGCCACCCTGGAAATTCGTATGGTCGAAGACGGGGTTGAGGCAGCGCAGGCGCTTGCCGAGGGTCGCGTGCCCGCCGGGCTAGAGGTCTACACAGAACGCGGTGGCGCGCCACTTCTGCTGCGCAAAGAGGTCGTGCTCACGGGCGCAAACCTCACCGATGCGCAGGCCGGCTTTGACTCTCAGAACCCTCTGGAGCCTGCGGTCCATCTCACCCTTGATGCCAAAGGGGCGAGGATCTTTCGGGATGTCACCCGCGAGAGCATCGGAAAGCGCATGGCCATTCTGCTGATCGAAAAGGGCCAGGGCGAGGTGATTACCGCACCGGTCATCCGCAGCGAGATCCCCGGCGGACGGGTGCAGATCTCTGGACGCATGACAACAATGGAGGCCGCCGACACCGCGCTTCTTCTGCGTGCGGGCTCGCTTGCGGCACCCATGGAAATTATCGAGGAGCGGCTGATCGGCCCAAGCCTAGGCGCAGACAATATTGCCCAGGGGTTTAGTGCCACCACCTGGGGATTTGTGGCGATCGCCGTGTTTATGGCGGCCTACTACACCTTCTTTGGGGTGATCTCTGTGCTTGCCCTCTGCCTCAATCTGCTACTGCTCTTTGCGCTGCTCTCCATTCTGCAGGCAACGCTGACTCTCCCGGGTATTGCCGCGATTGCGCTCACGCTCGGTATGGCCATTGATGCTAACGTACTGATTAATGAGCGGGTGCGAGAAGAAATTCGGGCTGGAGCAGCCCCCCAGGTGGCGATTGCAACGGGCTACGACAAGGCCTGGGCCACGATTCTCGACTCCAACATTACGACCCTCATCGCTGGAATTGCCTTGCTTGCTTTCGGATCGGGGCCCGTACGGGGCTTTGCGGTGGTCCACGTATTAGGCATTCTGACGAGCATGTTTTCGGCCGTATTTTTTAGCCGAGGCCTTGTCAATCTCTGGTATGGCAGCCGCAAACGACTCGGCCGGCTCGCGATCGGATAAACACTATGGAATTCTTTCGGCTGGAAAAAACCATCAGGTTCATGCGGCATGCAATGCTGCTCAACCTCATTTCTGGCCTCCTCTTTGTGGCCGCCGTGGTCTTTATCGCCTGGCGGGGTCTGGCCTTCTCTATCGAGTTCACCGGCGGCACCGTAATGGAAGTGTCCTACAGCCAGACCGCTCCATTGCAGCAAGTGCGCGACACGGTGCAGGGCCTGGGCTACCCCGATGCCCAGGTGCAGAACTTTGGCAGTGCCCGCGACCTGCTCATTCGACTTCCCCTGCGTGGCGAGGCCAGTAACGACCAGGCACAGGAGGTCTTTAAGGCCATTGTCGCTATCGACCCTGCAAGCCCACCCGAGCTGCGGCGGATAGAGTTTGTTGGGCCGCAGATCGGCTCTGAACTGGCAACCGATGGTCTCGTCGCCCTGCTGTTTGTAATCGTCGGCATCATGATTTATCTGGCTGTGCGGTTTGAGTGGAAATTTTCCCTGGCGGCGATCGTGGCCAACCTGCACGACGTCGTTATCATCCTGGGGTTTTTCGCCGCCTTTCAGTGGGAATTTTCGCTCTCGGTGTTGGCGGCCATACTCGCGGTCTTGGGCTATTCCGTGAATGAATCTGTGGTGGTGGCCGATCGCATCCGCGAGAACTTTAAGCGTATGCGTAAGGCCTCCGTGGAAGAAGTGATTGACAACGCCATCACCAGCACCATGAGTCGCACCATTATTACCCACGGCACCACCGAGACCATGGTGCTGGCGATGCTGATTTTCGGGGGTCCTGCCCTGCACTATTTTGCGGTGGCCCTCACCATCGGTATCGTCTTTGGCATCTACAGTTCCATCTTCGTGATGTCGCCCATCACTATGTGGCTGGGCATTAAGCGCGAAGACCTGGTCAAGCCCGTCAAGGCCAAAGAAGAAGTTCTCACCCCTTAGGGATCGGACATGACAGGGACTGCATCACACGGTATTCCGGGTCTGCAGTTTCTGCTTCGCCTTACCTCTCCCACCATGCCGCTGGGCGGCTTTAGTTACTCCACGGGGCTTGAGGCGGCCGTAGAGGCTGGGCTACTGAAATCAGAAGACGATGTGTGCCAGTGGATGCAACAGGGCCTCATCCGGCATCTGGCCGTCTGTGAAGGCCCGCTCTGGCTGCTGATTCATGAGGCAATACGACAGCACGACACAGCCGCTGCCCGGCAGTGGAACCAGTGGTATTGGGCCAGTCGAGACACGGGTGAGTTACGGCAAGAAACCCAGCAGATGGGCTGGTCTCTTAAGCAGGTGGCCTTAAGCCAGCAGTGGGGAACGGCGCCAGAGCAGGAGATCCTGCAGCAACTCCTGCCAGAGACGTTTCTTGGTCTGCATGCCTATGCAGCAGCCCTACACCAGGTGGTCCCGCGTGACGGCCTGCTGGCATTCTTTTATGCCTGGGCCGACAACCAGACCCTCGCAGCCATGAAGACCGTGCCCCTTGGGCAGTCTGCCGGTCAACGGCTACTTGCCCATTCTGCGGTCTGGATTGAAGAGGCCATAGCCACAGCCGAACGGTGTGCGGCCCAGAGGCCGCCAGACATTCAAACCTCCGCGGTGCAACTCTCTATTCTCAGTAGCCGCCACGAGACCCAGTACTCGCGGCTTTTTCGTTCTTAACGTCCTTTCATATCAGCCCAGGAAATCTCTATGCGCACCAAGCCTTTTCCTCCCTTACGCGTTGGCGTCGGCGGGCCCGTCGGATCCGGAAAGACCACCCTACTGGAGATGCTCTGTAAGGCCATGCGTGACCGCCATGATCTTGTCGCTATCACCAACGACATTTACACGAAGGAAGACCAGAGACTCCTGACCCTCTCGGGTGCCCTGCCGGCCGAGCGTATTCTCGGGGTGGAAACCGGGGGCTGCCCCCATACCGCCATTCGCGAAGATGCATCGATTAACCTCGAGGCAGTCGACCGGATGGTCCAGAAATTTCCCGATGTCGATCTGATCTTCATTGAGTCGGGAGGCGACAACCTCGCAGCCACCTTCAGCCCCGAACTCTCCGACTTCACCATCTATGTGATCGATGTCGCGGGTGGGGAAAAGATTCCGCGCAAAGGTGGACCCGGCATCACCCGCTCGGATCTCCTGGTGATCAACAAGACAGACCTCGCCCCGATGGTGGGCGCGCGCCTTGAAGTCATGGCCGAAGACACCGACAGAATGCGGCCGGGCCGCCCCTGGGTAATGTGTAATCTCAAATCAGGAACAGGGCTGGACCGGGTCATTCACGAAATCGAGTCTCAGCTCTTCCAACACTAGAGGGTGCTAATCGCCCGAACCCTGCCCATGCTCGGTATGCAGGTATTCCTGCACGAGGCTCTCCCAGACCACCTCGAGTTCGTAGCCGCTGGAACTTGCAAGCCCCTCTAAGTCGGGAAAAAGCGTGGCATAGGTGATATTCATTCGATACAAAGACTGCATAGCCTGAGCCCGCAGGCTAAAAGGGAGTACATACTTTACGAGCATATCCTCGCCCTGGTCATAGCTCTCAAGCAGCTCACCCAGGGTCTTCTGGATCTGTCCCGGCATCACAAAAAGGCCCGACTGGGAGACGAGGCGTCGGTCCATCTCCAGGGGTTCACCGACCCAGACCACCGGATAAGTATTTTTTAAAAAGAAGCGTTCGTAGTTGCCCTGAAGGCGTGGGTCGATGGTCTCTCGCGTCAGGTTCCTATCGAACATAGGGGCCGCGGACCATAACCGGGGGGTGTTGAGGCCATAGACCGCCGAATCTCCCTGGGCATTTTCCAGCGCAAAAAAGGCCGCGACGTAGGGGGACTTTGTGAAATCGAGAAGCCGTGTGGGGGCCCCATGGTGCTGCATGAGAGCCAGGGACCGTAGATCGTCAGACAGACCGCTGCTGTCTGTGAGGTAGTTGTGGGCCTTACGGCGAAACACACGCAAGGCACGGGACTCGCGCAGCGGCCAGAGGACGGGATCCGGACAGTAGACCGTGAGGCGACGGGCAATGGCGGTCATCAGTGGCCACTGCGCCGAAACTTCTCCGCGAAACGCCCAGCCAGTGAGTGCGTCGGTCTTTTCTACAAAATCTTCCCAATCCGACACCTGTACGACCCGCATAGACGCCTTCGATACAAAAAACGTTAAACGATGATTCCCACCTGCTGAGAACGCAGAAATCTTACCGCAGACCAGACCGTCAGGGCCGAGGTCTTAGGATTGTCGGCAAGAGGCCGAACCTGCAGATGCACCTGCATCGCGCCAAAGACACCGTTCGCTTCAAAGGCGTGACTATTGCGATCGATGGTGGGGTCAGCCACCAGACGCACCTCGGTCTGATCGAGCCCCAGCCCCGCTAGGGCGATAGTAGCCGCCACGTTAGCATTCTTCGGGTAGAGCCGGCAGGCGTCGCGGGCTGAACCCGCAAAAAACGTATAGGGGGCCGAGAGCGTCGAGAGTTCTACCTGTTGCTCTGCTGGGGTTCCGATCCAGGCCTTGGGGGGCTTTCTGCCGGTATAGACCACGGCATCGAGCCCTGCCCCACGGGCCGCCGACAACGCGTCGATCCCCCCCAGTGCCCCGGATAAAAGATGCAGCTGGGTCTGCCCACGATGGGCCGCCGCATCGAGCTCGGCAAGAAGAACGCCATCGGACAAGGCACCGGTCGATACCATGCCTACCCGAACCCCACGCGCAAGGGCTGGCAGTACGTGACTACCCACGGCCTCATGGCCCGCACATTCGAGAAGAAGTGTCGCAGCATCAGGAACCGCCGCAGTCACCGTAATCTTCGGGTCAACCTGGTGTCGAACCGCTTCTTCTTGTCCCGGCCGTACCACAAGCGTCTGTAACCAAGGCGCGCCAGAATCCATCGGATAGGCCTGCAGTATTGCCCGCCCGATGGCACCGTACCCCAGAAGCGCTATGTGGGGTCGGCGCACGACTAGGCGACAGGAAGAACCTGCTCGTGGTAGACCGCCCGACAGTCCATCTCATACTCCAGGTACTGAACAGGTGGGCGGTTAAAGTGCCAGGTCAGGCCGCGACCCAGGGCATCGGTTTTAGAGAACTGCTCGGCCAAGAGCCGATGAAAATCGTGCACCGTATAAATCTGCGTGGCGGTGACCATGGGCCAGTCGTATCCCAACGACTGCATACGACGACGCATCTCACCAATGACAAACTGCATCTTGGCCCGCAGCCCCGATTCGGAAAGATCTCCGAGCGCAACGGCGGCTTCCTTGTAGGTAGCATGTCCCTCTGGGGCCTCGGCACTGCCCGCGATCACAAACGAGGACGGTGCAGACGCCGATGCGGGTATCGTGTAGGAAAACGCATGCAGGCTGGGCTCTGCAGGCGGATTGATCTCCGGACAGACATTACTGCGTGCAATAGGATTCACGCCATCGCGAATGATCTGCCAGTCTTTCAGCCGGCCGGTATAGATTTCATTAAAGGCCCGAAAGCCTTCCTCTGTGAAGGGCGCAGGCGATCGCAGCTCACAGGCACAAAAGGCCACGACGGGTCGGTTCAACGATCGAAGATGGGCCTCTATCTGATCAAACCCCTTATCGAGTGCAACCGGGCGGCGGAAGACCGCCCGATGAATTTCATAGCCAGATTCGGCGGCTACCCCTGCCGAATACTGTGACACCCCAGGCACATAGCGATAACCACCCTGTGCAAAAACCTGTGTAGACATCTACCCCCCTCCTTTACGCTCACTCTCACGCGGACTCTTCCAACTCACCTGCAAAAATACGTACATCGATCACCAGCCGCAGGCCCTCTAGACCCCCTATGCCAACTCGCCCAGGTAGGCGGCACGAATCGACGGGTCAGCCAGAAGCGCCGCACTCGGCCCCTGCCGCACAATGCGGCCCTGATCCATCACAAGGCTGGTCTGCGAGACCTCCAGTGCCGTCACCACATCCTGCTCAACCACGAAAATCGACAGGCCCTCCTTATTCAGAATCATCAACGACTCGATGAGCTGTTCTACGAGGACCGGGGCAAGACCCAGCGAGAGCTCGTCAATCATGAGAAGGCGCGGTGCGCTCATGAGCCCACGACCAATGGCGCACATCTGTTGCTCCCCGCCAGAGAGGGTGGCCGCCGCCTGTCTGCGTCGCTCATGGAGTTTTGGAAAAATCTGATAGACCCGCTCCATATCTCGTGCAAGCTCAGCCCGGCTTGCCCGCACGCGCGAGTAGGCGCCCATCAGGAGATTTTCCTCAATCGTCATCGCCCCGAACAAGCGCCGCCCCTCGGGCACATGGGCAAGACCGAGATCAAGAATCTTCGCTGGCGACTGGCCCCCAATAGGCTCCCCATCAAAAACAATCTCGCCCTCGGTGGGGGTGATGAGGCCCGAGAGGGTACGCATCAGCGTAGACTTTCCCGCACCATTGGAGCCAATCAGCGCAGTGATCTGACCCTGCGGGATACTGAAATCGACGCCCCACAAGACCGTAATCTCGCCATAGCCTGCACGCAGAGAACGTACCGTGAGGAAATCAGTCTTTTCAGTCATGACCGCTCTCCTCTGCCTGCTGAATATGGGCCCGCGCCGCATCAGAATAGCGCTTACCAAGGTAGGCCTCGACCACCTTCGGATCGTGCACCACCTCCTTGGGACTGCCTTCTGAAATCAGCCTGCCGTTATGCAGGACCACAATACGGCTACAGACGGTGACCACCACCTTCATCAGGTGCTCAATCAAGACAATGGTTGTTCCCAGGGCTGCGATCTGACGAATCAAGGCCATCGCCTGTTCCACCTCTGCAGAGTTCAGGCCCGCATTGACCTCATCGAGAAATAATAGCTTGGGCCGCATCGCCAAGGCCTTCGCAAGCTCCAGCCGCTTTCGCATCGCCAGGGTAAGGCTTGCAGCCGGCAGGCCCGCCTGCGAAGAGAGGCCAACAAAATCGAGTTGCTCTTGGGCATAGGCTCTGGCCTGCGCCACCGAACTGCCCGACTGTGAGAAGAGTGCTGCAGCCGATACGTTCTCGAGCACACTGAGTTCTGGAAAGGGCTGGACAATCTGGAAGGTACGTGCAAGGCCGATACGCGCGGTCTGATAAGGCTTAAGCCGTGAGATATCGCGCCCCTGAAAGACCACCTTCCCCGAGGAGGCCGGGTGTACGCCCGTAATCACATTCACCAGCGTGGTCTTACCCGCGCCATTGGGTCCAATGAGTCCAAGCACCTCGCCCGGCCCAATCGACAAAGAGACATTCTCCAGAGCCTGTAGGCCACCAAACTGTCGACTGACAGACTCGAGCCGCATCAACTCAGTCACGCGCCCCCTCCTTCTGACGCAGTCGCTTCCAGAGGCGGGT
>Ga0315906_10008432_pt1 | contig 12366 bp, 6 predicted proteins | sample LakEriMetagenome_4_FD_203526 | JGI IMG/M metagenome (GOLD analysis project Ga0315906, IMG submission 203526) | Freshwater fungal communities from buoy surface, Lake Erie, Ohio, United States - Buoy 2 MA122 | ecosystem: Environmental > Aquatic > Freshwater > Lake > Lake biofilm | place: USA: Lake... | reverse complement strand
GCGTTCACGAGCGGTCGGCGGTTGTTGCGGACCGCGTCGAGGAAGTCGAGCATCTGCAGCTTGAGCGGCTCGCCCTGGCCGACCGCGAGCGGCTCCATCGCGAGGAGCTCGAGGTAGTTCACGCTCGAGAGATCCTCGCCTGCCTTGAGCCGCGCGCGCACGTCGGCGAGCTGCGCGGCGTTCGCGGTCTTGCGAACCACGGTGCCCTTCTTCTCGACGAAGTCGGCCGACACGTAGGCGTCCTCGCTGATGAGGCGGATCTTGCGCTCGGTCTTGAGCGCGAGGCGGCTCGCGGTCACGTTCGCCGTGCAGCGGATGCCGTCCTTGCCGGCCGGGAAGACGAGGCGCGCGTTGCAGACGTCCTCGGCCTCGCCGACGACGCACACCGCGTTCGCGTGGATCTCCTCGGGCTCGGCGCCCATCAGCATGAGCAGCACGTCGAGGTCGTGGATCATCATGTCGAGCACGACGCCGACGTCGGTCGAGCGGAAGGTCATCGGGCTGACGCGGTCGATCTCGATGAAGCGCGGCGTGATGGTGCCGCCGGCGAGCAGCTCGCGCACCGCGACCATCACCGGGTCGTAGCGCACGACGTGTCCGACCTGGAGCAGCGAGCCGGTGCGCTTCGCCGTGTCGGCGATGGCGCGCGCCTCGGCGACGTCGGGCGCGAGCGGCTTCTCGACGAGGCAGGCGACGCCCGCCTCGAGCAGCGGCTCGACGATCGCGCGATGCGTGACCGTGGGCGTCGCGACGGTGACGGCGTCGACGCCGTGGGCGATCAGCTCCTGCACGCTCGTGAACGCGCGGCCGCCCCACTCCTCGACGATCTTCGACGCGCGCTCGGCGTTGCCGTCGACGACTCCGACGAGCTCGCTGCCCTCGTTGGTCGCGTAGAGCCGCGCGTGGTGGCGGCCCATCTTCCCGACGCCGACGGTGGCGCAGCGGAGCGTCTTGGTGCTGGTCGCGGTCGCGGTCATCGCCGTCCTCCGGTCACGGTGCGTCCCGCCGCGGCGTGCGCGACGGCGTTGCGGAACATCTGCAGGCCGGGCGTCTCGCCGGCGCGGTCCGCGGCCGAGAGGCGCGTCCACGAGGGATGCTGCGTCCAGCGCAGGTAGCGCTCGGGGTGCGGCATCAGGCCGAACACGAGGCCGGTCGCGTCGCAGATGCCGGCGATCCGGTTCATCGAGCCGTTGAAGTGGTCGCGCGCGCCGTAGCGGACGGCGACCTGGCCGTTCGCCTCGAGCTCGGCGACGGTCTCCTCGTCGGCGACGAAGCGTCCCTCGCCGTGCGCGCACGGGATCAGCGCGGTCGCGGCGTTCATGCGCAGCCCGCGCGTCCACACGCAGCGCGTGTCGGCGGGGATCTCCATCGTGGTCCAGATGTCGTTGAAGCGCGCGGTCTCGTTCTGCGCGAGGGCGACCGTCGGCTCGGCGGGAACGTCGCTCCACGATTCGCCCTGCGCCGGCCCGGGCAGGAGCCCGGCCTGCACGGCGATCTGGAAGCCGTTGCACGGCGTGATCATCGGCACGCCGCGCTCGATCGCGGCGGCGAGCGCCGGGTAGATCGACTGGCGGATCAGGACGCCCATGATGCGGCCGGCGGCGACGTCGTCGCCGTAGCTGAAGCCGCCGGGGAGGCCGATCAGGTCGAAGCGGTCGATGCGCGACGGATCGCGCGCGAGCCGCGCGAGCAGCTCGCTCTCGACCGTGCAGCCCGCGAGCTCGAACGCCTCGCAGAGCTCGAGGTCGCAGTTGATGCCGGGGGCGGTGATGACCAGTGCCTTCATGTGGCGTTCCTCATCGACTTCATCATCCGTCGTTCTCGTCGCTCACCACGCGAGCCCGCCGGCCCATGCGGCCGCGAGCGCGTCCACCTTCACCGTCGCGCCGCCGAGCGCGAGCGCGCCGGTCGCGTCGAACGAACCGATCACCGCGTGCGGCACTCCGTCGAGCGCCTTCGCGAGGGCGGGCAGGTCCTTCTCGTCGACCTCGAGGAGGTAGCGCGCGCTATCCTCGGCGAACGCGCGGGCGACGAACGGCACCTCGCCCTCGACCGGCAGCGCGGCGAGGTCGAGCGAGAGTCCGAGCCCGCCGCCGAAGGCCATCTCGGCGGCCGCGACGAGGACGCCGCCCTCGGAGCAGTCGTGCGCCGAGCGAACGAGTCCGGCGCGGATCGCGGCGGCGACCGCGGCCGCGTGTCGCGGTCCGTCGACGAGGCTCGGCGCGGGGATGCGCGCGCCGGCGAGGCCGGTGAGAAGCGCGAAGTGCGAGCCACCGAGGCGGTTCGTCGTGCGTCCGACGATCACGAGGCGCGAGCCGGCGCGCTTCGCGTCCATCGACACCGCGCGCTCGTCCTTCTCGACGGGCGCGAAGCCCGAGATCAGGAGCGTCGGCGGGATCTGGATCGTGCGGCCGTCCTCGGTGACGAACTGGTTGTTGAGCGAGTCCTTGCCCGAGATGAACGGCGCGCGGTAGGCCTTCGCCGCGTCGTAGCAGCCGGCGCAGGCGCGGACGAGCGCGCCCATGTTGCGCGGGTCCTTGCAACTCGGCCAGCAGAAGTTGTCGAGGATCGCGATCCGGGTGTGGTCGGCGCCGACGCAGACGAGGTTGCGCACGCACTCGTCGATCGCAGCGACCGCCATCGCGTACGGGTCGCTGCCGAGCCCGGTGGCGAGGCCGTTCGCGATCGCGAGCGCGCGGTCGGAGGTCTTCTTCGGCCGGATGACCGCCGCGTCGCCGGGCGCGCCGGTGCCGGAGCCGACGATCGGCTTCAGCACGCTGCCGCCCTGCACCTCGTGGTCGTACTGGCGGATGATCCACGCCTTGCTCGCGATGTTCGGGTGGCCGAGCAGCCCCTCGAGGATGCGCAGCGTCTCGGCGGGCGGCTGCTCGAGGTCGCGCGAGAAGCGCGGCGCGCGCGAGGTCGCCTTCTGCGGAGCGCGCTGCTGCGCGGCCCACGACGCGTCCCAGACCGCCTCGCGCACCGGCATCGGGATCGATCCGTGCAGGAACTCGCAGGAAAGCCGGCCGACTTCGACGCCATGCCAGAGGAGCGCGATGTCGTGGCCGCCGCCGGGCGCGTCGAGACCGAAGGTTCCGAGGCTGCACCACTCGACGCCGTGGTCGGCGCAGATCGCGGCGAGCTCGCCGAGGTTCGCCTCGGGCACGGAGAGGACGAGCCGCTCCTGCGCCTCGCTGATCCAGACCTCGGTCGGCGAAAGTCCCGCGTACTTGGTCGGCGCGCGGTCGAGGTGCACGGTCGCGCCGAGCTCGCCGGCCATCTCGCCCACGGCGCTCGAGAACCCGCCCGCGCCGCAGTCGGTGAGCCCGTGGTAGAGCGGCCCGCCCGCGCGGTCGCGCATCGCGAGGATCGCGTCGAGAAGCTTCTTCTCGGTGATCGCGTTGCCGATCTGCACCGCGTGGCTGAACTCGTCCGCGTGCTTGTCGGTGAGCTCGGCGCTCGAGAAGGTCGCGCCGTGGATGCCGTCGCGGCCGGTGCGGCCGCCGAGCGCGATGATGAGGTCGCCCTTGCGGGTCGCGCCCTTCACGCACGAGCGCGGCATCAGGCCGATGCAGCCGCAGTAGACGAGCGGGTTGCCGACATAGTTGTCGTCGAAGTAGACGGCGCCGTTGAGGGTCGGGATCCCCATGCGGTTGCCGTAGTCGCGCACGCCGGCGACGACCTGCGTCAGGATGCGGCGCGGATCGAGGCAGCCCTGCGGCACCTCGGCCACGTCGGGGTAGGCGACGCAGAAGACGTCGGTCGCCGCGATCGGCTTCGCGCCGAGCCCGGTGCCGACGATGTCGCGGATGCAGCCGCCGATGCCGGTCGCTGCGCCCCCGTAGGGCTCGATCGCGCTCGGGCGGTTGTGGGTCTCGCACTTGAAGCAGACCGCGTGGTCGTCGTCGAAGGCGACGACGCCCGAGTTGTCGACGAACACCGAGAGGCACCAGTCGATGCCGCCCGCGATGAGCTCGTGCGTGCTCGCGGCGACGGTCGACTTGAGCAGGTTGCGCACCGTCACGGTGCCGTCGGCCGAGACCTCGTGGTTCGGGCGGCCCTTGGCGTCGGCGGCGAGCGACCACTGGCCCTCGAAGGCTGGGTCGTTCGCGAGCTCGCGGTAGCGGACGGTCGACTTCAGCGTCTTGTGGACGCAGTGCTCGGACCAGGTCTGCGCGAGCGTCTCGAGCTCGATCTCGCGGGGCTCGCGGCCGAGCCGGCGGTACTCGGCCTGGATGCCCTTCATCTCGTCGAGCGAGAGGAAGAGGTGGCCTTCGCGCGAGAGCTTCTCGAGCTCGGCGTCGGAGAGCTTCGTCAGCGCGACCTCGCGGATCGCGAGTTCGTAGGGCCGACCCGCGGGGAACGCGGTCGGAAAGTACGGCTCGACATGGATCGCGTGGATCACCGGGTTCGCGAGCAGCCGCTCGCCGACCATGCGGGCGACGACCTTGTCGGAACCCTGAAGGTCGTAGCGGTCGCCGGTGCGGACCGAGACGCTGCGCCCGACGAGCGCGCGGATGGCGTCCTGCACGCTTTCGGCGGCCGGATCGGTCACGCCCGCGAGCGGGTGGACCTCGACCACGGCGGAACCGGGCGCGACCGACGGTCGCGACGCGCGGCTCGAGCTGTGGACCTCGGCGGACTGGGTGACGCAGTCGGCCAGCAGTTCGTTCGCGACGCGGTCGACCTCGGTGGAGGTGAGGTCGCCCTCGATCAGGTAGACGGCGGCGTGCTCGACCTTGCGGGGCGGACGGGCGAGCCCGAGCGCCTCGATGGCGCGCTGGACCGCCTGCCCGCGCGGGTCATGGTGACCCCGCCGCGGGCGGACCTCGATGCGGTGGATGACGGTCGCGACGGGCGGAACGGCGGAGGCGGTGGGCATGGTCTCGGCTGCCTGAGGCAAGCCGGGAGTGTAGGAGATGCCCCCCCGCCGCGCAGCGCCCGCGCGCGTGTGAAATGGCGCGTCGACCGCGGAAATCGGCGGAGTTCAGGTGCTTCCGCGGCCGAGCCGGGTCAGAACCGCATCTGCAGCTGCGAGCGGAACACGACCTGGTTCTCCTCGGCGGCGGCGCGCCAGCCGTTCTCGCCGTTGTAGAAGATCCCGTCGACCGCATCGAAGGCGAAGCCGACGTCGCTCGACCACTTCAGGTCCTCGCCGTCGATGTACCAGTTGACGCCAAGGGTCGCGATCGAGAGCGGATTGTCGCTCCACAGGCTCCCCGCTCCGGTCGGCGCCGTGATCTGGTTGATGCCGTCGATCGACGCCTGCGCGTACTCGTAGCGGGCGAACAGCTCCCACTTCGGAGCCGCGTAGAACGAGCCCTGCACGACGGCGCCCCACATGTCGCTCTCGCCGATGTCGAAAGTCGTCGGCGCGTTGAAGTTGTTGCCGCCCTGGATGTAGGCGGAGCCCGAGTCCATGTTCGAATAGGTGAAGCTCGCGAACACGGTCGCGCCGCCGTACATCACGCTGACATCGGCGGTGTAGGCCCACCAGTTGTTCGGCTCGCCGGTGTTGCCGGTATTGCCGACATCGGGGTCACCCTCCTGGACATGGCCCGCGAGGCCGAGCAGGATGCCCATGCCGTCGCCCGGCGGGCTCGTCATCGAGTTGAACTGCCGCCACTCGCCGGCGAGCTTCCACTCCACGCGGCCGGTGAGCGCCCAGTTGACGGCGTCGTTGTACCAGGGCGAATTCAGCGGATCGCTGCCGGCACCCTTGAGGATGCCGTAGACGTTGTCGGTCGCGCCGTTCGAGAACGCCGCCATGACGCGGTAGTCGTCGTAGCTCCACGCGGCCTCGATGCCCTGGCTGCGTCCGAGTCCCATGTGCTCGACCACGGTCGAGCGCGAGATCGCGAGCTGGTCGGCGATGCCGACGAGCTGCTCGCGCGCGAACGGCAGCTTGAACTGGCCGACGCGGACCGCGAAGTCGTTGCCGAGCTCGTGGCGGGTGTAGGCGTCGAGAAGCCGGAGCGTTCCGCTGCCGCTGCCGAGGTTTCCGAACGGATTCTGCCCGACGAGCGCCTCGCTCGAGTTCGAGTACTCGGCCTGCACGCGGAACTGGTTCTCCGCGCCGAAGGCGTGGCCGCGGAAGTCGATGCGCGTCGACGGGAGGTCGAAGCCGCTGCGGTTCTCCTCGTTGTCGGCGATGGTGCTGCCGCTGACGTTGACGCCCGACTCGCCGTCCTGGATGTAGCCCCAGGTGAAGCGGGTCTGGACGAGCCCGCCGACTTCGAGGCGGAAGCGGTCGTCCGGGCTCTGGAGGAAGAAAACGCCGTCCCACCCGCCGGTGACGCCGCTTGCCTGAAGGCTCGTGCGGGTCGCGCTGTCGGCGAGCACGTCGGTCACGATCGCGCGGATCTCGGCGGCACGCTCCTCGTTGAGCCACTGGCCCTCTTCGTCGGAGCGCAGCGCCTGCACCTCGCCCTCGAGCGCGCGGTTGGCGGACTCGAGCCGCTCGATGCGTCGGAGGAGTTCGGAGGTCGCGGCCGGGTCGTCGGCGCGCGCGGCTCCCGCGAAACCAAGCGCGGCGAGCATCAGCGGCGTCAGGATCGGCCGCGGCACGCGGGCGAAGGAACGGGTTGGGACGGGACCGCGGCGATCGGCCGCGACGGTGTGGATCTGCGTGGTGGGCATCCTGCCGGCTCCAGATGCAACGGCTCCGCGTTGCAGGAGGCGTTATCGGCGTGGGCCCGCGGATCGCAGGAGAAAAGGAAAACCGGCCAGCCCGTGAGGGCTGGCCGGCAGAGCAATCGAATGCAGAGCAATCGAAGGGTGGATGCTCAGGAGCGCTCAGCTTAGAAGCTGAACGACATCTGGGCGCGGACGACCCATTCGCCGTCCTCGGTCGACTCGGTCCAGTTGGCGTACTCGGCCGCGTCGGTGAAGATCGCGTCGAACGCGTAGCCGAAGTCGAACTGGGCCTTGGCGGTGTTCTTCGCCAGGTACCAGTTGCCGCCGAGGGTGATGGTGCCGAGTTCCGGACCATTGTCGACGTCGATGTTCTCGTAGCGGGCCACGAGCTCGAAGTCGTCGCTGACGAAGACGCCGCCGGCGAGGGTGAACGCCGAGATCTCGGAGCCCGCGTCGTCGTCGGTCATGTAGTACGCAGCGGTGACGTTGGCGCCACCGAAGTCGACGGTGCCGTCGATGGTGAACTGCGACGGGGTGTCGTCGCTCGCGTCGTCGCGCTGGGCCGCGTAGCCGAGGCCGATCATCGCGCCGAACTCCTCACCCTTCCACGACTGGCCGTCCGAGAACTGGCCCCAGTTGCCGGCAACCTTGAACTCGCCACGGAAGGCGAAGGCCCAGTCGGTGGACGGCGAACCGTCGGTCCAAGCCTGGTTGGTCTCGCCGATGGCGTTCACGTAGGCGCCCATGACGCGGAAGGCGTCAGCGGAGTAGCCGAACATGAGGCCCTGGCCGTAGCCGGTGCCGAGGAGGGTGTTCGCGACCGAGTAGTCGGTGAACTGGAGGTTGCCCTGGTCGATGCCGTACTCGGCCGAGAACGGCAGCTTGAACTGGCCGACGGTCATCGAGAGACCGTTGCCGAGGTCCTTGGTGACGTTCGCGTCGGAGAGCTCGTTGGCGCCGAAGTCGGCGGCGGTGCTGCCGAAGTAGTAGCCGACCTTGTACGACCAGCTCGAGTCAACCATGTTGCCCGAGAAGGTGAAGCGGGTCCGCTTGTTCTCGAAGCCGAACGACTGGTCAGAGTCGTTGTCGTTGAACGACCAGCGGATCTGCTGGAGGACGTTCACCTTCATCGAGTAGTTGCCGTCGGCCGACGACATGAAGAAGCCGCCGTCGTAGCCGGCGCCGGCGCCGCTGCCCTGGAGGCTCGAGCGGGTCTGCGCGTCAGCGAGGACGTCGGTCACGATGCCGCGGATCTCGGCAGCGCGCTGCTCGGTCAGCCACTGGTCGCCCTGGGACGACTTGAGCTGGGCGATCTGCGCCTGGAGGTCGGCGATCTGCGCGTTCACGTCGGTCGAGCCGAAGGCGGCGCCGGTGATCGCGAGGGTCGTGCCGGCGAAGAGGCCGACAGTCTTGGTGAGACTCATTCTGTAACTCTCCGTAATTGTTGGGACCGCAAACTCGGTCCGAGTCATCCACCCGTCCGCCTGTTGCCGGGCCCACCAAAGAGCCCGGCCGGACGGTCTGCTCACTCCATCGGCCCACGCGGGCCAAATGGATGAAAGGCAACGATACATGGGTCGGGGGAATCCGTCCACTCGGCGAGCGCATGAACAGGCCCTGAACCAGATGCAACAGGCGGAAACATCGACGCAAATGCATCTGCCGCATGTACTTACGACGGCTGTCATGCACCCGCCTCCGTCTCGATCGACGCCCACTTCTGAAGGCGCGCGCGGTGAGAGAGCGCCAACGGAGATATGCGTCGGGGTCGATGGCGAGAGGCGACGCGGGTCAGGATCGAGGCGACCGAGCGCTTGCGCCGGGCTTCGGCTCACGCTCGACGCCGGCACGGGGAGCCGCTGCATCGAAGTTCCGCTGCGCGGGTGCCAGGAGGTCGACGGCGCGCGAGATCGTGCCGACTTTCACAATCTGGCGGCCGTCGGCCGGTCGCTCGAGTGACGCCGACAACTTGGCGGAGGCAGGGATCAGCACCACCCGCGCACCGCGACGCAGCGACTCGTGCACGCGCTGCTCGAGGTGCGGAACCGGCCGCAGCTCGCCTGTCAGGCCGATTTCCCCGATCGAAACCGTGCCCTGCGGCAGCGTGCGCCCGAGGAACGCACCCGCGATCGCGAGCGCCAGCGCGAGATCCGCCGCCGGCTCGTGGATGCGGATGCCTCCGACCGCCTGCGCGAACACGTCCTGATCGGAGAGCTTCAGGCCGCCATGCTTCTCGAGCACCGCGATCAGCATGGCGAGCCGGCTCGACTCGAGGCCGCTCGCGCGACGCTTGGCGCTGCCAAGGAAGCCGGTCGAGCAGAGGGCGTGCACCTCGCCGAGGAGGCAACGCGTGCCCGCCATGGTGGCCACGAAGGCGCATCCCGGGGCCGGCGGGCCGCCATCGGGCGCCACCCGCACCGACTCGATCTCGACGAGTCCCTCGGACTGCATCTCGAAGAGGCCGATCTCCTGGGTCGATCCGAACCGGTTCTTGACGCCGCGCACGATCCGGACGGCGGAATGGCGGTCGCCTTCGAAGGAGAGCACGACATCGACGAGGTGCTCGAGGAGCTTTGGTCCGGCGAGCGCGCCCTCTTTGGTCACATGCCCGACGATGATGACCGCGGCGCCGGTCGACTTCGCGAAGCCGACGAGGTCGAGGCAGCAGCGGCGCAACTGGGCGATCGAACCGGGCGCCGCCGAGACGTCGGCCCGGTGGACGAGCTGGATCGAGTCGACGATCAGGAGCGACGGGCCGCGGGGCGCGGACGACTGGACGCGGCGGGCCTGCTCGACGATGCGGGCGACATTGGTCTCGCCGAGGACGAGGAGGCGATCCGCGAGACCCTTCGCGCCGCCCGCGCGCACCACGGGCGCGAGACGCTCGGCGCGAAGGCGCACCTGCTGCGGACTCTCCTCGCTCGACGCGTAGAGCGATGCACCCCCCACCGCGGCGAGCGAGGCGGCCACCTGCATCAGGAGGGTGCTCTTGCCGATGCCGGGGTCGCCGCCGACGAGCATCACGGAGCCGGGGACGATGCCGCCGCCGAGGACGCGGTCGAACTCGCCGATCCCGGTCGGCACCCGCGCCACCGCGGCCTCGGGCACCTCGCCGAGCGGAATCGCCCGGCCGATCCCGGTGCGGGCGAGCTCGCCCGAGTCGGTTCGATCGGCCGGTGCGCCCCAGATCGGGCCGGCGCCCTCGCCGGTCGCCTCGGCCTCGACCGTGAACTTCTCGAGCGAATCCCACGCCCCGCAGTCAGGGCATTTCCCCTGCCATTTGGGGTGGTTTGCGCCGCATTCGCGGCAAAGGAACTCGGTGCGCGTCTTCGCCATCGTGGCACTTTTCTCCCGTGCCGCGACTCTACCGGGCGATCCGCGTCGACCCGCTTGTTCGGAAAAAGTTTGGTGCAAAAAGTCGCGTCGATCGACTCGATCCCGAGTGGCTCAGCCCCAGTTGCCGAGGAGCAGCGCGAGATCCTCGGCGCCGACCGAACCGTTGCCGCTCAGGTCGGCGACGCATCCGCCCTTGCCGCACGGACCCCACGCGCCGAGCATCAGGGCGAGGTCGCCGCCGTTGACGGCACAATCTCCGTTGAGGTCGCCGATGGCGTCGCAGATCGGGTCGATCGCCCACACCGACAGGGTTCCCGAGATCTCGTTCGAGAGCACGAGGAGGTTCCGCCCGTTCGGCGACTGCGCGGCGGGGATGAAGATCGCGCCCTCCGGGCCGAGGTCGCCGGCGGCGGCCGTGTTGGTCGCAGCGCTGAAGTCGCGCGAGTTCACGTAGAGCTGGTACTCGGGCGCCGCCGGATCGCTGACATCGAAGGCGAAGACGCCACCGACGCGCTCGAGACCGACGAACGCGTAGGTGCGGCCGGCGACGACGCCGGTGGTGATCGCCTCGGGCTCGGGGCCCTTGTCGTCGCTGCGGTTGTCGCGGGTGTTGTTGGTGTTGCTCGCGTTGAAGCGGGTCGGGTAGGTGACGGCCGTGACCTGCTCGAACAGGTCGCCGCTGTCCCAGACGAGCGACCCGTCCGGCCGCCACAGCGTCATCGAGCGCGCGCCGAAGGAGTAGAGGGCGTCGTAGTCGCCGTCGCCGTCGATGTCGCCGCGGGACTTGGTGACGTTCAGACGGCCGAGCGCGGTGGTCGCCTTGAGCGCCGCGGCGTTGGGGAACGCGGTCGGGTCGAGATTCAGCGCGCCGACGCGGGCGCTCTCGACGTAGGCGGTGTACTCGCGGACGTCGCCCTCGTTCGCGCCGAGGATGTAGGTCTGGCCGGCGACCGTGAGGAGCGCGATCGAGTCGGGCTGGTACATGCCGAAGACGGGCCAGTTCGCGATGAGGTTGCCGCCGTCGCTGTCGCTCGGATCGAGGCCGTTGCCCGGCGCCGCGTGATCCTTGACGCCGAGCCACTTCAGCTGGGTGAACTGCCCGGATGCGAGGTCGAGCGTCGCGAGCGCGTTCGACTCCTGGCACGCGACGTAGGCCTTCGCGCTGTCGGCGGAAACCGCGATGTACTCGGGCTCGATGTCGGCAGCAAGCGATGCGGCCGGGCCGATCGCGATGATCTGCGGGTCGATCGCCGACGGCGCGAGTCCGGTGAAGTCGACGGTCGTCACGTTCGCCTGCGTCACGGAGGGGATGCCGCCGGAGATGTCGATGATCGACACGGAGCCGTTCGGGTTGTCCGTGTACGAGGCGTTGGGCTCGCCTTCGTTGGCGGTGAGCACCTTGGAGCCGTCGGGCGTCACGCAGATCATGTCGGGCAGCGCGCCGACCGTGACCGAGCCGACGATGTCGAGCGTGTTCGACTTGATGAAGACCACGCTTCCGGGGTTCTGCCGGACGGTCGCCTCGACCGCAGCGACGATGTAGCCGTTGGCGTAGGCGACGCTCGTGGCGCCGACGCCGAACGCGCCGAGCGCCACGGTGTGGGTGCGGATCGGCAGCGCGGGCGAGGAGAAGTCCCAGACATCGATGCCGCCGCTGAGGCCGTTCACCGAGAAGAGCCGCTGGGTGGTCGGATCGAAGGCGGAGATCTCGGTCGCTCCGACGTCGTAGCCGAGGTTGATGCTCCGGCCGAGGAAGGTCATCGAGATCGTGGGGTCGCAGCCGATCGCGGAGATCGGGCAGTCGCCGGCGAGCACGGAGGCGGTGAGGATGAACGAGGCGGTGCACGCGAGGGACTTGGTCATGGCGGGTTGATCCTGCGAAGGCGCGATACAGGGTGGGGAGCATGCTGCGCCGCGCGTGTTGGCGTTTCGTTTCCGACGGGTTGAGGCGACGCGAGTTGACCGTGAGTGCGCGGTTCAGGCCGCGTTCGCCCGCGCGATCAGGCGACCGAGACGGGTGCTTGAGGATGAGGGCGGACCGCCGCACGCGTCTCGGGCCGCAGTCGCGACGCGCCGCGCGCGTTCGGATCCGCCATCACTGGAAGTGATGCCACACGAAGCGCGCCGCGAAGTCGCGCGCAACCGGCTCGCCGCTTCGCTGCGCTCGAGTTTGAGCGCTCGCCGCTGCGGTGGCGAGCTTTGGTGCTGCCGCTGCGTGGACGACGGCGGAGCTGCTGGCAAGGCGTTCACGCGCGAGACTCTTGGGTCATGTGACCACGACCCCTCGCGCTCCGCGCTCGGGGACGTGCCACCCCCGTCGCCTGCGGCGACGGGGAAGGGCGCGCGGACTTCGACTGACGCGAGTACTCGCGACTTTCCGCCGGGCAGAGCCCG
>Ga0315906_10008431_pt1 | contig 12367 bp, 11 predicted proteins | sample LakEriMetagenome_4_FD_203526 | JGI IMG/M metagenome (GOLD analysis project Ga0315906, IMG submission 203526) | Freshwater fungal communities from buoy surface, Lake Erie, Ohio, United States - Buoy 2 MA122 | ecosystem: Environmental > Aquatic > Freshwater > Lake > Lake biofilm | place: USA... | reverse complement strand
CACCACCACCTGAACTACTTGTTGAATTTGATTTCTTTTCGCAACTTAATAAAATAAAAAGAAAAATTATAAAAACTGTTTTTTTCATTATATAAACAATAGAATACAAATCTAAAAATAATTTTAATATGACAATTTATGGTTTAATAAAATTAAAAACAAAAATGATTTTTAAAAGCTTTAAACAATTTTCTTAATGAATTGTTTGACCTTTCTATTTAATTTCAATGAGGAACTTAGTTTTAATTGTTTCTTATTTCTTATTTGTTTGATGAAAGTGTATAAGTTAAGTGGGTTTGATTGTTTCTTGTTTGGAAGTTCTTTCCTCTGTCACTTCGAGCGAAGTCGAGAAGTCGACATACAATGGTCTCTAAAGCGCTCGACCTAACAAATTCGTTTTTTAAATTTTATAAGGATCAAAAAATTCTAAATCCAAAAATCGTAAATCCTTAATTTGTAAATATATTTTGTCCTCCTGAACGCATTGAAGGATCTAAAAAAGATGCCTCCTTTGTCGGCATGACAATTTCTTGTTTGATGTTTGATTGTTTCTGGTTTAAAGCTTCTAGTTGAGTAATTAAAAAACTAGAAACATAGAAATAAAAAACCAGAAACAAAATCTCAAAATCGAAAATTGTAAATTTCTAGCGACTATTGAATAACGACTCCGGACTTTAAATTTACCTCCCGGTAATCATTTTTTTAATTTCGTTTAACTTCATTAGTGCTTCAACAGGAGTTAATGAATTAATTTCGATATTGATGATTTCATCACGAATTTGTTCGAGAATAGGATCATCCAATTGAAAAAAGCTAAGTTGTGATTGTTCTGTAATTGAACTCATTTTATCGGTAGTTGAAGTAACAGACAATTCAGTCTCATGATTTTTTTCCAGTTTCACTAAAATGTCAGAAGCCCTATCAACAACCTGCTTTGGCATTCCTGCTAGACGTGCAACGTGAATACCAAAACTGTGCTCGCTTCCACCCTCGGCCAATTTTCGAAGAAAAATAATTTTATTGTTTTGTTCTTTTACGCTTACGTTAAAGTTTTTTATTCTGCTGAAATGATTCGCCATTTCATTCAACTCATGATAATGTGTTGCAAATAATGTTTTTGCTTTGTTCTTTGGATGCTGATGAATATATTCGGCAATTGCCCAAGCTATAGAGATGCCATCATAGGTTGAGGTTCCTCTTCCGATTTCATCGAGCAATACTAAGCTTCGGTTACTTAAATTATTAACGATGCTTGCGGTTTCATTCATCTCTACCATAAAGGTTGATTCGCCGGAAGAAATATTATCACTTGCGCCAACACGCGTGAATATTTTATCGATGATGCCGATTTCAGCCGATTGCGCAGGAACAAAACAACCCATTTGCGCCAACAATACAATTAATGCAGTTTGCCTTAGTAAAGCCGATTTACCCGACATGTTGGGCCCTGTAATCATCATCAACTGTTGCGTATCGTTATCTAAATAAACCGAATTAGAAACATACTCTTCACCTAACGGTAATTGTTTTTCGATTACCGGATGTCGGCCCTCTTTGATATTGATAGCGAAGCCATCGTTTAAGATTGGTTTTATGTAGTTATGACTTTTTGCTAAAAACGAAAAAGACAATAAACAATCGAGATAAGCAACAACACTTGCGTTTTGTTGAATTGGCAAAATAAATTCAGCCATGTCTCTTACGAGTTCTTCATATAAACGAAGTTCAATAGCTGCAATTTTTTCTTCGGCACCTAAAATTTTTTCTTCGTAATTTTTTAATTCAGGTGTGATGTAACGTTCGGCAGTGGTAAGTGTTTGCTTGCGTATCCATTCATTTGGCACTTTATCTTTATGTGCGTGCGTAACTTCTAAATAATAGCCAAACACATTATTAAATGCCACTTTCAGCGAAGGTATTCCTGTTTTTTCACTTTCACGCTGTTGAAGTTCCAATAAATAATTTTTTCCTGAACCCGATATTGCTCTTAATTCGTCTAGCTCATTATTCACACCATCCCCAATCACATTTCCTTTTGAAACATTAACCGGCGCATCTTCTTTTATTTCTTTTTCAAGTCGATCCCGAAGCGATTCGCATGCATTCAGTTTTTTTGAGAATGCAATAAGTGTATCGTTATCACTTTCATGAATCAATGTTTTTATTTCATCAATCAAACTCAACGAACGTTTCAATTGTACTAATTCTCGCGGATTCACTCTTCCAGCTGCAACCTTTGAAATCAAACGTTCCAAATCACCAATGAGTGAAATTTTAGTTTTTAAACTTTGGCTCATGTCTGGATGTTGAATAAAAAATTCAACACCGGATAAGCGATCATTGATTTGATCAATATCTTTTAGTGGAAGTGCCAACCATCTCTTTAATAATCGTGAACCCATAGGAGATACTGTTTGATCGATAATGTCTACCAAACATTTTCCGTTTTCATGATTGGATCGAAACAATTCCAAATTGCGAATGGTGAATCGATCGAGCCACACGTATTTTTCTTCTTCAATACGTGAGACTGATGAGATGTGTTTTATTTTATCGTGCTTGGTTTCATTTAAATAAAATAAAATGGCGCCACAAGAAGCAATGGCATCTTTCAATTCTTCAATTCCAAAACCTTTCAGTGAGTTGGTATTAAAATGTTTATTAAGTTGCTCATAGCCGTAATCGTATGTAAATGCCCAGTCATCAAGGCCGAAGGAATAAAATTTTTCACCCACTAATTCCTGCAATAAACCACGTTTATTTTTCTGAATTAAAATTTCGTTTGGTTGAAAATTCTGTATTAATTTTTCAATGTAATTTAACGGACCTTCTGCAACCAAAAATTCACCCGTTGAAATATCTAAAAAAGAAATGCCCGCTTTTTCATTTACAAAATGAATGGAAGCCAAAAAGTTATTCGAGCGATTTTCTAAAACTTTATCGTTGAATGAAAGCCCTGGTGTTACCAATTCTGTAACCCCTCTTTTCACAATGGTTTTAGTCATTTTAGGATCTTCCAACTGATCGCATACCGCAACGCGATAACCAGCTCTAACTAGCTTAGGCAAATAGGAATCTAATGAATGATGAGGAAAACCCGCTAACTCAATGTATGTAGCAGCGCCGTTTGCTCTTCGTGTTAATACGATGCCTAAAATACTTGAAGCTTTGATAGCATCTTCTCCAAAGGTTTCGTAAAAATCCCCAACCCTAAACAACAAAATTGCATCCGGATATTTGGATTTAATTTCGTTGTATTGTTTCATCAAGGGAGTTTCCTTATCTGCCTTATTTTTTGTGCGTTCAGCCATAGAACCTTAAAAATACTAAGTGAAAATAAAACTCGATAAAATTAGATTTGCAGAGTTGTTAACATGTTAAAGATTTAAAATCAATTGCTGGTTTAATATTTGTATTAAATCGATTTAACTTAATTGTTGCAATCTGTTTAACTCCGCATATTCTCCATTTTTATCAATTAAAAATTGATGATTACCGCTTTCAATAATCTCACCATTTCGCAAAACGATAATTTTATCAGCATGCTTTATGCTACTAATTCTATGACTGATTAAAATTGAAAACTGGTTAAGATTGGTTGATTTTAAATTTGAAACTATTTTTTCTTCAGTTTCAGGATCAACAGCGCTTAAGCAATCATCAAAAATTAATAATTCGGGTTTACCAATAATTGCTCTTGCAATGGAAACTCTTTGCTTTTGTCCTCCGGATAAGGTAACACCTCTTTCTCCTATTATTGTATCATACTTGTTTTCAAAACTCATGATGTTATCATGAACACAGGCGTCTTTTGCTGCTTGTATAATTTTTTCTTCGCTCAAAATTTTCGTTGCTCCAAATGAAATATTATTTTTAATACTGTCAGAAAACAAAAACGTTTCCTGTGGCACATAGCCTGTTTTAAAACGAACAGTTTTTAAGTTAATTTTATTTATCGGAATATTATTAATTTTAATTGAACCTTTATCGGGCAAATAAAATCCTGCAAGCAATTGCGCAATACTTGATTTGCCAGAACCTGTGTGACCTACAATTGCAATCGTTTCATTATTGTTCAAAGTAAACGAAACATTATTTAGTGCTTTAATTCCGGTTTCTGGATACGTGAACGATACCTGATTAAATTCAATTTTATCAATGCTTGAAATTTCAATTCCTTCATTTTGATTTCGTTCAGGCTTGGTTTCAAGAAAATCATTGATTCTTTTTTGTGATGCTGCAGCACGCTGAATTAAAGAAGAAGTCCAGCCCAATGATGCAAAAGGCCAAGTAAGTTTGTATACAATAAAAATTGATGCAGTAATCGTTCCTGCAGGAATTATATTATTGATGTAAAGTTTTCCTCCAACATAAATAACCGAAATTAAACTTAAGCCAATCATAAATGTAATTACAGGATGAAACAATGCTTCAGTTCGCGCAAGTGAAAGCGCAGCATTTCGGTAGTTTGATGCCTGTCCTGAAAACAAATTACTAAAAAAACTTTCTTTACTGTATGCTTTTATAACTCTGATTCCCGAAAAAGATTCTTGCGCATTAGAAGTAAGATCAGATAAATATTCCTGGTTTTTTGTACTTTTTTTATTAATCATCCTACTAACTCTGAAAATTATTATAGATAGGATTGGTAAGGGTAAAAAAACGAATAAGGTAAGTAATGCATTTTTATTGTACATGTAAATTAATCCTGTTGAGATGGTAAAAAATGTATCAACCAAGTACATCACAGCCGGACCAATATACATTCTGACTTTAGAAACATCTTCACTGATTCGGTTCATTAAATCACCAGTATTGTTTTGCTTGTAAAATTTTAAATCCAATACTTGATAATGCGCGTAGATTTCATTTTTAAGATCTGCTTCAATATACCTCGACAATACAATTAAAAACTGTCTTTTTAAAAACATAAAAATGCCTGATCCAATTGCAAGAATCAACATGAGAATCGATAACTGAATAAAATTAGACGAAGTGTTTTTACCATTAAGATATACTTTGAATTGATTAGTGGCCTTTTCAATAACTTCACCCTGACTCATCATTAAAATATTTGAGATAGCAACAAACAAAAAACCCAGCAATAAGCGGTATTTGTATTTAATAAAAAATTTATTGAGATATTTTAGAGAGCCCATTGATTACAAATTTAGCAGAATAATTTATCTATGCTTTTCAAAAATTGTGAATTAATTTTTATTCTTTCATGCATTTATGATCTTAATAATAGATTTCTATCATGATTTAATAATTTATATTTGCCTGGTCTTAATTTAAAATTTGGTTTCATGAAACAATATCACGATTTAATGCGTCATGTTTTAGATGTTGGTGCTGTTAAAACAGACAGAACAGGAACAGGAACAATAAGTGTTTTTGGCTATCAAATGCGCTTTAACTTACAGGATGGGTTTCCTATGCTTACCACTAAAAAATTACATACAAAATCGATTTTTCATGAATTGCTTTGGTTTTTAAAAGGTGATACAAACATTGCTTACTTAAAGGAAAATGGTGTTAGTATTTGGGATGAATGGGCTGATGAAAATGGAAATCTTGGTCCGGTTTACGGATCGCAGTGGAGAAGCTGGCCAACACCTGATGGAAGACATATCGATCAAATAAGTAATGTGATTGATATGATTAAAAAATCACCTGATTCAAGGCGATTAATCGTTAGCGCTTGGAATGTTGGCGAAATTGAAAAAATGAAACTTCCTCCTTGCCATGCTTTCTTTCAGTTTTATGTGGCAGATGGTAAATTAAGTTGTCAATTGTATCAACGAAGCGCCGACATCTTTTTGGGTGTTCCTTTTAACATTGCATCTTATGCTTTACTTACGCATATGGTAGCACAGGCCTGTGATTTACAGGTGGGAGATTTTGTACACACCTTAGGTGATGCGCATTTATATTCAAATCATATTGAACAAGCAAAATTGCAACTGTCACGTGAATGCAGAAAACTTCCGGTTTTAAAAATTAATCCGAACGTTAAAAATATTTTCGATTTTAAATTCGATGATTTCAGCATTGAAGGATATGATCCTCATCCTCACATTAAAGCAGCCGTTGCAGTATAATTAACAAAAAAAACATTATGGAATATAGAAGATTAGGAAAATCAGGCTTACAAGTTAGTGCACTTTCATTTGGAAGTTGGGTAACTTTTGGTTCGCAAGTTGGGGATGATATTGCAGAGAATTGCATGAAGTTGGCTTACGATAATGGAGTTAATTTTTTTGATAATGCCGAAGCCTATGCAAGCGGAAAGTCAGAAATTGTGATGGGCAATATTTTGAAAAAAATGGGCTGGGAGAGAAGTACATATGTAGTTTCCAGCAAAGTTTTTTGGGGAGGCAAATTACCTAATCAAATTGGTTTAAGCAGAAAACATATTGTGGAAGCATGTAACAATGCATTAAAACGTTTTCAGTTGGATTATCTTGATTTATTTTATTGTCATCGTCCGGATAAAAATACACCAATTGAAGAAACAGTTCGCACTATGGATCATCTGATACAACAAGGGAAAATTTTGTATTGGGGAACAAGCGAATGGAGTGCGCAGGAAATTATGGAAGCCTATTCGGTTGCAAGACAATTTGGGTTAACACCACCAACCATGGAACAACCTCAATATAATTTATTTCATCGCGAACGAGTTGAAGTGGAATACAATAAATTATATCGCGAAATTGGCTTAGGAACTACAATCTGGAGCCCACTTGCATCTGGTTTATTAAGTGGAAAATACATTAATCTTACTCCAAACGATACACGCATTGATCGACCTGGGATGGAATGGTTAAAGGAATTAATAGTTGGCGAACATAATGCGTGGAAACACGAAAAAGTAAAACGACTAAAAACCGTTGCAGATGAATTAGGCGTTTCAATATCGCGTTTATCAATTGCGTGGGTATTAAAAAACCCTAATGTATCTACCGCAATTTTAGGTGCAAGTAAGTTAGATCAATTAAAAGAAACTTTAAAATCACTTGATGTAGTTCCAATGCTTACACCTGAAATTATGGAACGCATCGAAGGCATTATGGAAAATAAACCTAAAATGCCGGCTTACTAAACTATTTTGATTTAAACAGAATTAAAAACGATTTGTAATACTGCAAACTTATAGCATTTGTTTATAATGAGAGTTGATGAAATCAAACCAAATGCTGATTTACGAATTTTGTTGCTTGATTTAAATCAATTGAGTCAAACCGGAAGAGAAAGGGAAAAAGAGGGGGTTAAATATTTATTGCAAAAGAAATTTCCAAATCAGCCCACTTTAAATTATGATATACACGGAAAACCTTATTTAGAAAATAGTTCTGAGTTTATTTCAATAAGTCATTCACATAATCTTTTGGCTTTAGCAATTAGTTCAAATAATGTAGCTATTGATATTGAAATAATAAGTGATAAAGCAGAGAAAGTAAAACATAAATTTTTAAGCGAAAAAGAACTTACTGAAACGATTAATTGCCATTCAATTGTTTACACTATATATTGGTCGGCAAAAGAAGTGCTTTATAAATTAAATGGCAAAAAAGGTTTCAGCCTTAAAAACGACTTTACAGTATTGCCTTTTATTTTTGATCAAAATGGTGGTGAATTAAAAGGGTTGGTTAAAGTAAGCGAATTGAAGAATGAAATTAGAATGCTATATTTTATAAAAGATAATTTTGTAATAGTATATTCGCTTTGAAAATGAACGCAGTTTTATCAAAAATTACTTTAAGTAAAAAAACGCTTTTTGCAGTTTTAATTGATCCGGATAAATACAACAAAGACGTTATTTTAAAATCAAATGATGTTGCAGATTTTTTTCTTGTTGGTGGAAGTAGCTTAAAAAACGGACAACTAACAGCTTGTTTGAATAAAATAAAAAAACTCACGAAACTACCTTTAATTGTGTTTCCCGGTAATACCAATCAGTTAAGCAAAAATTCAGATGCAACACTTTTATTAAGTCTGGTATCTGGTAGAAACCCTGAATATCTGATTGGTAAACATGTTGAGGTAGCATTACAATTAAAAAAACTGAAACAGGAAATTATTCCTACTGCATATTTATTACTTGGTGAGGAAAATATATCAACCACACAAAAAGTAACCAACACAAAACCAATTTCTTTTAAAAATGTAAAACAAATTGTAAGCACAGCAATTGCATCGGAATTACTTGGAATGAAATTGATTTATCTAGAAGCCGGAAGTGGAGCAAAAAAATCAATTCCTTCATCAATTATAAAATCAGTAAAGAAGAACTGTTCATTGCCAGTAATTATAGGAGGAGGTATTAATAACGCAAAAAAATATTTAGAAGCTAAGAATTCAGGCGCAGATGTTATTGTAATAGGAAATGCTCTTGAAAAAAATTTATCTTTGATTGATGATATTAAATTGAATAAATGAAGGTTATATTATTATCAAAACCTCGATACGATGAAGAGGAAATAAATTTATTAAAAATCATGTTTGAAAGTGGTTTGGAAACTTACCATTTACGTAAGCCAAGAATTACTACAAATCAAATGAAAAACTTTTTGGATAAAATTCCAAGTCAGTTTCATTCAAAAATTGTAATTCATTCGCATCATCATTTGGCAAGAAAATACAATTTAAAAGGAATTCATTTTACCCGTTCACATTTTAAAAATACTTTTAAAAACTGTTGGAGAAAGCTTATGCTTTCTTATTTCAAACCAGATGTAATTAAAACACGCTCTTTTACAAGCCTCGCTTCTGTGTTTGAAAAAGATGAACAGCAATATGAATATGTGATGCTTTATCCGGTGTTTGATGCATTAACCGGAACTTTTCAAAGTGGATATCATGAACAAGGTATTAGAAATGTAATTCAAAAATCAAACTACAAAATTGTAGCAAGAGGCGGAGTTGATGCAAAAAAAATTGAACACATTATAAATCTCGGTTTTTATGGGCTTGTTTTAAATAGTAGTATTTGGAAAACAAAAGACCCTTTGGCTTCTTTCAATCAATTTATGGAAAAATGTAAGCAACTGAATATGCACGTTGAATAGTAATGAGTTTACTTGAAATCATTGGGTTTATACTAACTATTATAGGAGTTATTCTTGCTTCTAATCAAACAATTTTCACTTGGGTCATTTCAGTTTTTTCCCCTGTTATTTATGTTGTAGTTTTTTATAATTCAAAACTTTATGCAGATGCGCTTTTGCAGATTTTTTTCATTTTACTTGCAATTTATGGTTATTTTAAATGGAAAAACAAGCAACTTATTTCTAAATCTTCCGTGAGAAATTGGTTACCCGGAGAAGTGTATTTTGGATCTGCTTTTGTATTAATTGCAACAATATTATTTTATTTTTTCCTTAAAATATTTACAAATTCAGATGTGCCTTTAGCTGATGGTTTTTTAACTTCATTAAGTATATTGGCAACTTTTTATACAGCTAAAAAAATAATTCAAAACTGGTTGATTTGGATAATTGCAGATGTTTTATACACTGTTTTGTTTTTTTATAAAGAACTTTATATAACTGCTTTGTTATATTTGATTTTAGTTGTTCTTGCAATTTATGGATTAATACAATGGAAAAAACAAATTCAAGCATTCTGAAAATTGCCATTGTTGGCCCTGAAAGTACTGGAAAAACAACGCTTTGTGACGAGCTTGCAAAACACTATAACACCATTTTTGTTCCTGAGTATGCAAGAGAATATTTAAACTCAATAAATCGAGAATATACTATTCAGGATGTTTTGCACATTGCAAATGAACAAGTAAAACGTGTAAATAAATTCGAAAAAAAAGCAAACACTTTGTTATTCTGCGATACAAGTTTGCTAACTATTAAAATATGGCTCAATGTAAAGTATAATTATTTTAATGCAGAACTTGAAGAAAAAATTTTAAATGAAAACTATCATTATTATCTACTTACAGAACCTGATATTCCATGGGAAAAAGATAGTTTAAGAGAACACCCTCATTTTAGAACGGAATTGTTTGATATGCATATAGATATTTTAAATAAATATGGTTTTAATTATGAAATAATTTCCGGTGATGGAAATTTGAGGATAGAAAATTCAATAAGAATTATCAATAATTTTAATTCTAAAAAATGACTGTTTCAATAAGTTAATCAATTAATCTAAACCGAAAATTTGAATCAATTTTTTAATTTATCGATTCCCTGCACGTATTTTTTTATAATATCAATATCTTTTGCGGTTTCAGAACCCAGAAAACCGGTAATATCAGAATAATTTATTTTTTTAATATAACTTTCTAAATATAACCCCGATAAAGCCATATAAGACCAATGCCATTTTTCTTCTTCGTAGCCTTCTCTGTTTGTTAAATTTTTATTTGTATAAACCTGATGGAAACCATATTTTGGAGCATTCTTAAAGAGCCATTTGTATATTTTTTTCCCTTCTTCTTTTTCAAAATATTCTTCTTCAACAGAATTGATATCAATATCTGTTCCCCAATGATGCCTTGAAGAACCTGGCATTGAGCTAAATTTTAAAATGTTCAAAGTAATTTCTGTTTGTTCATTATGTTTTTTTTCGTTCAGTTTCCATTTTTTTTCCCAAATTACTTTTTGCTCTTTAAAGCTTCTTGTCCCAGAAACAATTTTTAAATTAACCCCATCCTTTTTTGCGGCATCTGCCATTTTAATAAACGCTTTATAAGTTTGTTTTTGTACGTAAATGTCTTTACTGCTCCACTTCCTATCAATTAAAACAAAGCGATTATCTTTTTTATAATCAAATTTTCCGAGTAAAAATTCTTTAGTAACTTCTGTTTGAATAATTTGTTGAACAAAATAGTTATTCGTTTTTTCAAAAGGGTTTAAAAAACTTAACAGAAAAACAAGCACAATCATTCTATAAAAGATTAATGAATAATACTATTCAACTCTTGTGTACCAGAGTTTTAATTTTATTGGATATGTAGAATTATTTGCTCCACCCAAAACAATTCTTGAAGGCATTGAATGGTTTTGAAAAATCCTTAAACTAAAACTACTTGTTTCAATTTTATTAGCCATTCGTTGTATTGTATAAGGCAAAGGAAAATGGAACTCTTGATTTGTTGCATCGTAGTAACCCCAACGCCCAGTTAAATCGTAAAACTGATCAAGTGATAAGCCATAAATTGTTCCTGAAGAATTTATTCCTTCAAGCATTGTCCTTGATGGAACAAAAAACTTTGTTGCATCAAAAAACATTGAATTTTTATCTGCTTTTAAAATTAATTCTGCTTTGTTTACTGCAATTTTGCCGGAGTCGCTTAATTTATTAATGTAAGGTATTTCAATTTTTATTTTGCTTCCGGCCATTCCTTGTAAAAACAAGTTCTGTTTTCCTTTTGCATAATTTAATGCTGGGGGTAATTGTTGGATAAAATCAGGATACGCAAAGCTAAAATCATGATGATATTGACTAAATCGAGCCGAATTGTTTCTTATTGTTAAGTCTAATTTTTTTGTAGTTGCATTTGATCCATTATGATAATAAATACTGATTTTCGACATTGGACTTGTCAAATCAAAATATGCTATAAATCCATAATCTGTTGAATTTATTATTGTGTTTTTGGTAGTAACACAAATGCCTTTAAAAAAATCAAGCAAGGCGGAAGTATTTGCAAGTTTTGTGGTATCATCTAAAAATTGTTGGCCAATTTCATTTTTCAAACGAATTCTAAGATGAGGCGAAAACGCTACATCGCCTTCATAAACAGATGTAGAAGGATCTATTGTAGATGAATGTCCATTTCCTGAATAGGTAATGTCTTCATTTTGATTATAACTTGCTGATGAATAAGAGTAATAGGATGAATCAAAATAAATAGATTGTGTTAATCTGTATACATTAAAATTTAAAAAATCAGTTTTATCACCATAGTAAGTGTCTTTTTTATAAGCAAGTGTTAAAACTACCGAATCTAATTTAGGATCCGACCCAAATCCAATATTTGTTGTATTGTTTGGGTTTGTAAAATTCATGTATAAACTTGCGTCTGTTCTTCCAAAAACAGGATCAGCCATAGAACCAACCAATTGAGGAATAAACCCAATATAACTTTCGTCTGTTCTTAATGAATCATCCAATACCGTATAGGCAATTATTGTAGAAGTATCACAATAAGTAGCGTTTAAAAGATCTTCATCAGGCAGTATTTCTCTTCCAATATCTGATTCAGCCTTCTTGCATGAAAACAAAACAATAAATGCTGAAAAGAAAATTAAAATGAATTTTTTCACAAAGCGAAAATAAGGATTAAACGCATATAACAATGCGTTCTTTTACACTTAATAAAAAGAAAACTACGCTA
>Ga0315906_10008428_pt1 | contig 12368 bp, 9 predicted proteins | sample LakEriMetagenome_4_FD_203526 | JGI IMG/M metagenome (GOLD analysis project Ga0315906, IMG submission 203526) | Freshwater fungal communities from buoy surface, Lake Erie, Ohio, United States - Buoy 2 MA122 | ecosystem: Environmental > Aquatic > Freshwater > Lake > Lake biofilm | place: USA: Lake... | reverse complement strand
ATTTCCGTTTCCCCTACTTCTCCCGGGACATTGCCGAGTTTTGGAGGCGTTGGCACATCTCTCTATCCTCTTGGTTTCGCGACTACCTGTATATTCCTCTGGGTGGTTCCAAATCGGGAATGATAAAAGCCGTGCGCAACACCTTTCTGATCTTCCTTGTCAGCGGCTTTTGGCACGGTGCGAACTGGACCTTCGTGGCATGGGGATTTTTACACGCCTGTGCCTTTATTCCGCTTTTATTGACAAATAAAAATAGAAAACATGTCAACGAAGTGGTGGCGCAGGACAAATTCCTTCCGGAGATGCGTGAGCTTGTTCAAATGATGACCACTTTCGTTTTCGTTACTTTGGCTTGGATCTTTTTCCGAGCCGAATCCATCGGTGATGCCATCAACTACTTGCAATCGTCTTTTACTAACGGATTGAAGGGCCAACCATTACAAAATGCATGGAAGGTTCCGTTGTTGTCGTCGCTTTTATTGATTGTAGATTGGTATTTGAGAAAAGACGAGCGCAACCTGAAGGTACCTGGCGAGACCTTTTTGCGCTACACCATATATCTCGCCATAGGTGTTGCTGTCATATACCATTTGCTAATGGCTGGTCAATCTACTTTCATATATTTTCAATTCTGAACATGCGAGCTTTCCTTGTCAAATCCATGATTTTTGTTTTAGCAGCACTTTTGCTGTTCTCCGTTTCCATGGAGTTCTGGTCTCCTTTTCAAAAACCGGAAGGCAGGGCTTATGTAAATACAACCATCACCTACCACAATACCAAAATTGAACAACTTTCGGAATACATTCAGGTTCGATACAACAATCTGGGATTTATCGGCGAAGATTACAATGACACCATAACACGACCTAAAATAATTTTTGTAGGATGGAGCAATACACAAAGCCTATATATCCAGGAAGGGCTTAAGTGGACCGATGTGTCGCTACAAAACATATCCGTGTGGCACAACAACGCCGCAGCCGACGGCACATTGATTCCGTCATGGTGCAAAATCATTAAAGGTTTAAATGAACAAAAGCCCTCGTTCGTTATTGCGTTAATAGACCCTTTCGTTGGCTTGAAGGAAAAAGCTAAAAAAACAGATTCGGGTATCAAATCCTATTTGAAACAAATAAAAGTAGTTGATCAAATTATACTCCCCTACTTCCATTCCCTAAGGGATGTGGAAATTGGACACAAAACCATCCATTGGGACAAGCTGCCTGATGAAAATGGCGTCTCGGTTTTTAAAAGAATGACTCCTCAGGATTCCATTATGGTTATTTCACAACTGGACTCGCTTCGAAATAACATCCTATCCGTGGGAGCCAAAGCCGTGTTTGTATCCGCACCTACACCATACGGAAACTATGTTGAAAACGGACTCAACATGGGGTTGAAAGAAAAAAGCGTTTCAACCGATCTCCAATACCAAGAATTCGACCTGTTGTTGAAATCTTATTGTGATTCAAATGATGTTTTTTTCGCAAGCGGATACTCCATGCCCAAAAGCACCAAAGCATTTTACGATTATTCCCATTTCACCTTGGAGGGCTCTAAGGCATTCGGTAAGCACATGGCCCCGCTTTTTCAAAGTTTCATTTTAAACAAGTCAAACCAATAATATACCACCAAGGGATTCTCTATAAGAAGCATTAAAAACGATTCCCCTTTGCGTATTTTAATATCAAATTTGGCTACCTTTAAGGTGATCTACAACCTAAACGTATCAAAGTAAAAACAAGAAAAGGTGGCGAATAATTCAAGCTTGTCGACAATGGATGTGACGGATCCGCGCGTGATCAATACGCTGTTTCCGTTCCACTTTTTCCTGAACTCAGATTTGCAAATCATCAGTAAAGGCACAAGTCTCGTTAAATTGCTGCCCGATTCGAACAGATTTCCTGATTGCTTTGATGTGGTGAGGCCTGGTCTTGGCTTGGAGCTGAGTTTCGCTTCCATTGCATCGTTCGCTTCGAATATATTCATCTTAAGGCTTAAAAAAGGCAAATCAGGGATCACGCTTAAAGGACAGTTCGTTGTTTGCCCAAATAGGTTGAACTTGCTCTTCTGCGGCTCACCTTGGCTTGTAAGTGAAACATCCTTCCGCGAAAGCGGCTTGATGATATCCGACTTTGCTATTCATGATTCTTTAATAGACCTTTTGCACCATTTCAAGGCCCAGCAAATGGCAATGGAAGACATCAAGGATCTGAACCGTCAATTAGTTGAAAAAAATGCTTTGCTCGAACAGTTTAATCGAGACTTCGATCTTTCTTCAAGCGATGAAGTCAAATCGGAAGGGAATGTTTCAACTCAAAGGAAATCATCGTATGATAACTTTCTTCAAAAATACCAGGAACTGCAGCTCAAAGTAACGCAATTCGCTGCCGTTGAACTTCAACTGAACAGCATCAGAGCCCGACTAGATGATGAGCTTGAAATGTATAAGCGCCTCCAAAATTTCAGTACGCAAGCACTGCGTATTCAAACCAAAAGGGAGCTTGTGATGCTTATTTCCGAAATGGTAGTGGATATTTTTGAAACAGAGGGCTCTCTGGTCATGCTTGATCAATTCGGTGAGAATACATTCAGTATCTTGAAAAGCGAGGGTCTCTCTTTCGAGGAGATGCAAGAGGAAAAGCTACAGGAATGTACGCGGAATCTATCATATTCCATTCAACGCCTCTCATCGCCAATTGTATCTCACGAACAGCTAAAACAACATGCTTCATTCTTGAAGTTTAAAGAATCGCTGTGGTTTTATTACCGCAACGAAGATCTGGGTTTTGATTTGCATGTAGCTGGACTTATTTCAATCGAACGAGGTGGACTATACAGTCCTTTGTTGGAAAGGCATGCTACTATTTTTTCCGTCTTTGCACAACAAGCTGTTTCTATTTTATCGAACCTTCATCGCGAGCTTACCATCAAAAGACAACTTGAGTCGGAGCAAACGGCTGTGGAGGAAATGAAAAGTCTCAATAAGCAGCTAGTTGATTACAACCAAGCGCTTGTAAAACTAAATCGCGATCTCGACCAATTCGTTTACAGCGCGTCTCACGATTTAAGGGCTCCTGTATTGGCCATTTCCGGAATAGTGGAAAAGATACGGACTACGGAACCAAGCTTGGCAAATCAAGTGGATGATCTGCATCGAATACAACAAGTAGCCTCTAGAATGGATGACACCATAACGGACATCGTTGGCTATTCAAAAAATGCCAGGTTACCCATTGAAGTTGTTCCAATAAACTTGGAAGCCTTGGTCAGAGAGCTTTTTGATTCATTGAAATATTTGAAAAATTACGACATAGCGCTATCGGTCGAAATAAAAACATCACATGGATTTTATGGGGATAAGTCCCGCATCCAATCGCTGCTTCGAAACCTATTATCCAATGCCATTAAATTCAGTGTGAGCCGGCCTGAAGGTTCCTTCGTCATGGTTTCGGGACGGGTTGATGAACATCTGTGCGAATTGGAAATCGCCGACAATGGCGAAGGAATCCCTGCTGAATATCAATCAAAAGTGTTTGACATGTTTTTTCGCGCTTCCACTAACGCACACGGATCCGGTTTGGGCCTTTACATTTGTAATGAGATTCTTCAGCGGTTAGGTGGAAAAATAATGTTCCACTCCGAACCGGGAGAAGGAACAATTTTTAAAATTTCACTACCCAACCGGGCCTCAGCCGATTGAAATACGATTTTTAAAGTACCAGTAGCAATGTAAGCGGTTGGTGGGGTTACGCTTTGGCAAAACCTATTGAAACCAAGAAATGATAAGCTAACTAACATTTTTTGTAAATTTATAACCACGAATAGCAATGGCTGTTGCCGTATTGTTTGGCATTGAAAATATCGAAGCGGCCTGTTTCTTTTCATGAAATCAACAAAACACGATCCTACGCAATCGGTACGCGAAAGCCTGCTCGAAGAACGCGGAAGGTTAATCCACCTGGTCCTATTGGCCATTGTGGCCTGCTATTCGATTATTCTTATCATCATAAATGTTATTACCGAGCAATACCCACAAGCCATAATTGCAGCTGCGGCTATTCCTGGCATATGTATCACTTATGTGGCTTACAACTACGGATACTACTATCAATCCAAGGTTTGGAATAGCTTTCATGTTACAACACTTATTGCGCTTATTGTCCTCTACTCAGGCCCGGATTTGTTTGCTACCGCCCTTTTTGTTCCGACGATTTTAGGCATACTGATGACTTTTCAGGGCAAAGAAAGGCTGACCGGCTATTTGCTGGCCACGATGGTATTATTGATAATGTTAGTTCTACAAATCATGGGGTGGAACTTAGGCACTCCAGACCGACTTCTCAGTCCTAATGCCAAGCTGATAGAGCAAACCGTGAATATCGTGGGGGCTGCACTAATCATTGTCCTGCAGGCCGTCTTTTTGATTAAAACCAATGATACCATTCAAGAAAAACTGTTTGAACAGGCCGAAAACCTTAATCAACAAAACCTCCAGTTGTCTGAATATAACAACGAATTGGAGCGATTGAATCGAGATATAGACCAGTTCGTTTATAGCACTTCTCACGACCTAAGAGCGCCTGCACTGGCCATATCGGGCATTGTAGAAAAAATTCAACAGGAAGAGGCAAATGCCTTGGTAATCAAGCAAGACCTAGAGAGAATACAACAGGTTGCAAGCCGTATGGATGAAACCATATCCGACATCATAGGGTACTCAAAAAACGCCCGACTTCCCGTAGAATGTGCAAAAGTCGACCTTGAGGCCATGGTCAAGGAGCTTTTTGATTCGCTTAAGTACCTGAAGAAATTCGACATTGCGCTTATTGTGGATATCGATTTTTCCTCCGACCTTTGGTGCGATAGCAACCGCATTCGTTCATTGATCAAAAACCTTCTCTCCAACGCCATAAAATTCAGCGTTGAACGACCCAAGGGTTCATGGGTGAAAGTCACAGGAAGAATTGATTCAGGCTCCTGCACAATTGAAATTACTGACAACGGCGAAGGGATAGAAAAAGAATACCAACCCAAGGTGTTCGAGATGTTCTTCAGGGCTAGTAACTCGGCTCATGGTTCAGGGTTGGGATTGTACATATGCAGTGAAATAGTTAAGAAGCTGAATGGAACCATCAGCTTTCAATCCCAATCCGGAAGGGGAAGTACATTCAGAGTCTCGTTCCAAAACAAAATTTCCAATGGATGATAAATTAGAGTTTTTCGTTATGGATGATGATGAAATATTCATCTATCTTATTAAAAGTGTGCTTGAGCGTTCAAGTTATGCCAGCGCTGTTCATGTTTTCACATCAACTCCCGAAGCGCTGTCTTGGATTTATGCTCGTGTCGACCGCGGAGAGAAGCTTCCCGACCTAATGATCGTCGATATTCGTATGCCTTTGATGTCTGGTATCGATCTGTTGGAAAAAATCTCCAAGCTGCCAGAAAAATCCCTAAAGGGAACAAAGGCATGTATGCTTACCTCCTCGCTCACCGAATCTGATAAGAAAGCGTCAATGGCTTATCCATTCGTGATTGATTATATCAACAAGCCTTTTTCGAGGGAAAAACTAAATGATTTGGTAGCTAAATACCATGAAGTTGAAAAGGCCGGATAAAGCCTTTTTAATTTTTAGCTTTTAGCGATGCCTTTGCGGCCTCCACTGTTTTGGGGGCATTGCCTACAAAGATTTCCTTGCCGTTAATGATTACAGGTCTTTTCAAAAAAGTGTACTCCTGGAGGATGTATTTTCGATAATCCTTTTCAGTGAGCTTCATTTCATTCAAACCCATGGATCGAAACTTCATAGCTACTCTACTGAACAACGCCTCATAACTACCTGCCAGCGCTTTCATCTCATCTAACTGTTCCGGAGTAATGGGCTCTTTTTTGATGTCTTGCATCTCAAAAGACTTTCCAGGTTTGACTTCTGAAATGATTCTCTGGTTGGTGGAGCAGGTGCCCAGGTGATAGATTTTTTTCATTCAATTCGTTTTTATAATTCTCTTTTGAAATCGGCTAAATCCGGATTCGAATCTCATAACATACATACCCGCCGGGAAGTTTTGAAGACTCAACCTGTCCACCTGGTTTCCCTCCAACAATGGTCTGCCCAAAGCGTCCAGTAAAGTCCAAGAAAAATTCAAATTTTCCTCTTTCAAATTTGTTTGAATCTGAATCCAATCTTTGGTAGGATTCGGAAAAATCGAAATGGCTTCTCCATCGGAAAACTGTATCGGCCCCAGAGATGAAGGTGTGCTCAGTTCAGAGAACCACACCCCTCTGCCGAAAGTGAAAACATGAAGTCGCCGATCGGATGGTCGGATACTCATCTCGTAAATTGTAATTGGCGGGAAGTTTTGATCTCGACTCCAATCAATGCCACCATTGGTGGTGTACCAAAGTCCGAATTCTGTTCCTGCAAAAATGACTGAGTCGGGATTCAAGGGATCTATTTCGATGCAATACACATTGATGGCATCGCTCAGGTTTCCGCTGATGTCTACCCAAACAGGGTTATTGCCATCGGCACCTATAATTTTCCATATTCGTGGCGAAGTACCCGGACTCCTTATTCCAGCATACACGGTACCGCCAATTGCCGGGTGTGTTTTGAGATCAGCAATCCGTGCCAATGGGAGCAAAACAGAAGGGGTGTGTTGAGTTAATATTGTTTCTTGTCCAGACACCGAAGCCATAACATCATCTATACGCATAAAAAGACCCTTTGAGCCTCCAGAATACAAGGTCGGCTGCAGGTTGTTCGTAAATGTCAGCGCATAGGGCTGGGGGCCATTGGCGATGCTTGGAAAGGTTTGTGTGACCTTGTTCCATAGTGCCCCTCTGTTTGTGCTTCTCCATATGTGATTTCTTGTTGCCAAACACAACTGCTCGCCGTCAAGGTAATTCATTTCAAATCGGCAGTCATACCATGTATCATCATCCACCTTGTTGTCTCCATCAACATCCAAACCGTTGAGTATTGGTATCAATTGAGGCGTGTTTGCCAAAAAATTATCTGATCGCCACATGTACCCGAAATCGCCGGAAGCATATGCAATACTTGTTTGTTGTTGGTGGATGTGAGCGTATTTACCATCAATACCGTAGTTGTTGAGGGTTTGAAATTGCGATGCGCCGTTCCTATTGAATTTGAATTTGTGGTCTTGTGCTCCAATGAACAAATCATCACCGGAAGGAAAGTAACCCCCTCCCCACACCTGAGCGGTGTTATGGCCTGTGATGAGGTCTGTTCTTGTCAAGGCTCCGTTGTTAATCGTAAATCTGCTCAAGCCTTGGTCGTGCCCCGAATAAAAAACAGATGGATTGTTTGAGCTGAACAAATAGCGGTGTTGGTCGATCCAGGGGCTTTGGATGAAACTATACGACTGACCGCCATCCGTGGAGTAACAACCCTGCTCGCCACCAACAACAACGAAGTCGGGGTCGTTGGGCTTCACGGCAATGCTCAACATATAGTCGGCAAAGGGGAATATGCCTACATTTTCAGGGTTGGTCACGGTAAACCAATTTTGTCCCCCATCGATCGATTTATACATACCCTGGAGACCACTCGATAATGATTGAACGGAATCGGCAAACACGGCATACATAATCAAGGGAAAGCTATCACAAAAAGTCACCTCGACTCGACTGAATCCGTTCGTAGGCGTTCCACTCGATTTTACAAAAGTTCCTGAATCGCCGGAAGCAGAAATATAAACGCCATCATAACTAACAGCCAACAGAACTTGTCCGCCGGGAAGACAATGTACATCGCTCACCGTTTTGCCATTAAAGAATACGGTATGAAAGGACTGACCTGCATCCATGCTTCTATAAACTCCGTTGAGTGCGGTGGCAACATACAATACGGAATCCCTGTTGAGGTCGTGGCATATATCGTAAGCGTAATAAAATCCGGCGTTGGCTGTGTATGGCAATTGCTGAAAGGTGTTTCCCTGGTCGATTGAACGGTAAATGCCAGAGCCTGCGTCTCGAATCTTTCGATTTCTGTATTCTCCCGTGCCGTAGTAGATGAAATGGGGTTGTGTTGGGCTTTGGGCAATACAAGTAACATTCATCCCCTCCGATTGATCGTTGATCGGACTCCATGCCATTCCGCCATCGTTGCTTTTCCACAAGCCTCCGGTGGTTGAACCGGCAAACAACAGGTTGGGATTGGTTACATCATGAAGAACGGCTCGTATTCGACTAGCGGCGTTGGTAGGTCCGAAAAAAGTCGTGTTGAGCAATGGTGATGTCGAGGTTGTTGTTTGAGGCATGCGAATGCCTGATTCCAATACTTGGTCGAGGAAGGACAAGTCTGTCAAACGAAAGGCCTTGGAAGCCTCGTTTGCGTACAGGTTTTTACCGCTTTTTTGAGCCATCAACGGGGCAGAAACCGAGGCGACCAGGAAGTACAACAACATGAAACGCAACACAGGTCGATACATGTTTAAGGGATTAAGGAACCTGATCAAAGGTAAGCCCTAAAACATCCCGTAACTGTTTGGTTTTTAAAATCTTTTGGCTTGATTTTCAAAACCATATAAAGGTGTTCGATGCGTACAAATTGCGGATTGCACTTGTTATCTTTGTTGAAAATCGAGGTTTGTGGAGGTATTAAACAATCCGGTCCAATATGAAATTCGGCTACCCCAGTTTGAGGGTCCGTTCGACCTATTGTTGTTTTTCATTGAACGGGATGAGTTGGACATTCATAATATTCCGATTTCAACCATAACGAACGATTTCTTCGAGTATATCCGACACGCAGAGGCCATGAATATCGAATTAGCCAGTGAGTTCATCCTCGTGGCCAGCACCCTCATGCGTATCAAGGCCAAAATGCTTTTGCCACGATTACCGAAAGATGAACAAGGGAACGAGATTGATCCACGACAGGATTTGGTTCGTCAGCTTTTGGAATATAAGCAATACAAGGAAGCGGCTGAAGAGCTCAAGCAAATGGAAGAAGACCGATCCATGAAAGTGGAGCGTGGTAATATTTCATCAGAGCTGTCTTCTATTGCCATGCATGCGGATGGTTCCAATTACCAGGCAGAGCTGAACGCCCTCACCTTGTTCAAGCTGATGGTGACTTTCGAAAAAGTGATGGAGCGTTTCCGTTATAACGAGGAACGCAAGAGCCATACCGTAGTTCAATATCCTTTCACCATTGGTCAGGAAAGGGATAATATTCGAAGACTCGTACGGTTGAAATCGAATGTGACCTTTTTAGACCTTTTCTCTGCATGTCAATCCAAAATACACGGGTGTTTCATATTCCTTGCTTTGCTCGATTTGCTTCAAGCTAGGCATATACACATTTCCATTGGCGAAGGATTTAACAATTTTCTTTTGTCTGAGGTAACTGAAGAAACCTCTTCCGATCCAAATGCAAGTTTATAGGCGCGGATTGCTGAATTGCCTTGTTCCCAGAAGATGATTGCTATCGACTCTAACAATTCATTGTTTACTGTTTTTTCCTATTTCTGGTACATTGGTTTCAGCCGTATCGGGCGAAGATTTCTATGCTTTACCAATTGTTTGGTAGCTTTATGGTCTGGTGCCTCTAAAATTGATCTTTGTGTCGCGCAACAAACACCCTTTCTGTTTGTTTCTAAACCATCTCGGTTGGCAGAGGCGCCGAATGATTAGCTAATTAACCTGACCGGTACCTAAACCCGATATATGACGGAGCTTATCGACTTTTTGAAAAACCTCGCCGACGCAGAGTGGATCATTACCAACGGGGGTCTTTACTTGGTTATGCTTATCATTTTCGCCGAAACCGGTCTGTTTATTGGCTTTTTCCTACCAGGCGACTATTTGTTGTTCATTACGGGTATGATTATAGCCAACTCGATGTATCCTTTCGACAACGGCTGGGCAAACCTCTTCTTTTGGAATACGCTCATTGTTATCTGTGCGGTTCTGGGAAATTTTGTTGGCTACTGGTTTGGTAAAAAATCCGGACCCTTGCTTTTTGAGCGTAAAGACTCCCTGTTGTTTAAGAAAAAACACATCGAACAGGCTCGTGATTTCTACGAAAAAAAGGGCGGAAGCGCCATCATCATTGCCCGATTTCTTCCCATCGTAAGAACCTTTGCACCCATCGTAGCCGGTATTGTGAAAATGGATTTCAAGAAGTTTGTCCATTTCAACATCCTTGGGGCCTTGATTTGGGTCTTTAGTCTGGTATCGCTTGGTTTCGTGCTTGGGGAAAATGAGCTTGTAAAAGAATATCTCGACAAAATCGTTATCGGCATATTTGTGGTTACGACATTTCCTGTGCTTTGGAAAATTTTTCGCTTTAACAAATAGCGCCCCGCTCGGTTTTAATAACCAAAACCTACAACCATTAGCAACAATATGATTATGTTTTTGGTAATTTATTCTCTCCCAAAAAGGCCCTGAATAACCGTTTTTGTTGCACTACAAATGATCTTAACACCTGGAAATAACTCCTTGAGCATCTCGCTACTTAAAAGCCATAAAAACATGATATACAAGGACTAATTTCGGCAAGGTTGTTGTAATCGTTGTGTTCAATCCCCCTAAGTATTATCTTTACAAACTCATCAAAAAGAACATGAAACAGCTGATTATTGCCCTCACACTGGTTTGCGCTTCTATTTCTGTCCAATCACAAACCATCCCTGATGTAAAAGTGAAAAACATGGAAGGCACCACTGTATCCACCAATAGTATCATCAATGATGGAAAGCCGATGATTGTTAGTTTTTGGGCCACTTGGTGTAAGCCCTGTATCAAAGAGCTCGAAACGATTCATGAAGTGTATTCAGATTGGCAAAAGGAGACCGGAGTGAAGCTAGTTATCGTATCCATAGATGATGCCAGAACCACAGCCTCGGTTGCACCATTCTTGAACGCTAAAGGCTGGGAGTACGAATCGTACTTGGACCCGAACAGTGATTTCAAGCGCGCCATGAATGTAAACATGGTGCCACACACTTTTCTTTTAAACGGGAACCGGGAAGTCATAAACCAGCACACCTCATTCGCTCCAGGTGATGAGGACAAGCTTTTCGAAAAGGTAAAAGCTGCTGCTGCTGGCAAATAAAAAAACAAAACGACCATCAAGCCCAATATGGCCAAGAAAATATTAAAACTTGTGCTCTCGGCCGCTTTATTCGGCTTATGCGGTAGCGCCTATTCACAATCGGTGAATCTGCCTTTCGAAGTTCATGGCAATTTCCAATTGGATGCCCAATACTACCAAGCCGACTCGACCATAGGCGCAGCGGAGGTGCCAGAGAGCATCTTGTCAAACGGTTTTGGAAACCTTGTGGTCTCGAGAGATCGTTTCTCAGCCGGACTAAGGTATGAATCGTATTTGAACCCCATGCTTGGGTTCGATACAAGATACAAGGGAAGTGGTGTCACATATCGTTTCGCGACATATACTGTAGACGAACTAGAGGTCACCCTAGGTAATTTTTATGATCAGTTCGGAAGCGGCCTGGTGTTTAGAAGTTATGAAGAGCGTAGTTTGGGCATCGACAACGCAATGGATGGATTACGGGTAAAATACAACCCGCACCCAGGGGTTTATTTAAAAGGAATTATTGGAGAGCAGCGTTTTTTCTTTGACAAGGGGCCTGGTATTGTTCGTGGGTTTGACGCTGAGGTTTCGCTCTCTGAAGCCATCAAATCATTGGAAAGCTCCAAAACTCGAATTGTCGTAGGTGGTAGCGCTGTAAGCAAATATCAAAAAGCGGATGACCCAAGATTTAAAATACCAAACAATGTTTTATCATTAGCCGGCAGGGCAAATATTACCCGTGGCAACTGGAACACCTTTGGCGAATTTGCATTTAAAAGCAATGACCCTTCTCTTGAAAATGCTACCCGTTTATACTCATCTGGCATTTATAAAAACGGCTATGCGCTCTATTATAACCTATCCTATACCCAAAAGGGATTGGGAGTACTTGTTTCTGCAAAGCACATAGATAACATGTCTTTTCGTTCAGATAGAAACGCCTCTGGAAATGTTTTGGCCATTAACTACCTTCCGTCCTTGACCAAACAACAAACTTACCGTTTGGCAACCCTCTATCCTTATGCTACGCAATCAAAAGGAGAGGCCGGATTTCAGACAGAAATTTTTTACAATTTTAAGAAAGGCTCTCTATTGGGTGGCTCAAATGGCACATATGTTTCTGTCAACTATTCGAAATCGGCTAGCTTGGATACCTCAGGCACAAACGATGGAAAAGTATATACTACCAATGTCGAAGATACCTGGGTTAATTTGTTTTCAAAAACCTCTGAAACCCGTTATTTTGAAGAGCTGACATTTGAAATTCAAAAAAAGGTTAGCAAAGACCTTAAA
>Ga0315906_10008426_pt1 | contig 12370 bp, 21 predicted proteins | sample LakEriMetagenome_4_FD_203526 | JGI IMG/M metagenome (GOLD analysis project Ga0315906, IMG submission 203526) | Freshwater fungal communities from buoy surface, Lake Erie, Ohio, United States - Buoy 2 MA122 | ecosystem: Environmental > Aquatic > Freshwater > Lake > Lake biofilm | place: USA... | reverse complement strand
AGGAACACGGGCTTTGGTGCGTCTGCAGCCATCGATGACTTGCCCACCTTGGACACGCCGCTGATGACTGCCTTAATGGCGCTTTTGCGGCGGGACTTAGAGACTGATGAAAGGTTAAATGCCATGTGACTTCTTTCTGTATGTGCGAGTCAGTCGCGCATGCGCTGAAACGCGTTTGCTTTGTGTGTATCCGACAGGGGTGATGAGGTGTTTCACGCGTTGGCTAAAGCCGCCCCACGCGTTAGCGTGATGGGGCTCCGACAATCCGTTGGCTTGCGCCCACGTTCTGAACTGCTCCAATGAGAACTCTTCAGTAGCGCAGTGCGTGAGCCAGTATGCAAACGCGGCTTGTGCCTCATCCGCCCACAGTCGAGCGTTCTCCATGACGCGATCAATGCCCGCGTCTCGCAGTAACGCGCCTTGCATTACTTGCCCGCGAACTTAATTTCGACTGCAGTCTTGGCGGGCTTCGTTTCCACCGCTTGCGCGATGGAGCGCCACAGGTCAGGGCGCTCTGCGCGGATGGCCTTCAGCCGAGTGTCATCCGCTTCCACCTTAGTCTTGATGGGGCGGATGTCATCGGGCCATGAGCCCGTCAGAAGGATGAGCGCGTCTACATCGCACTTGTACGTCACCTTGCCGGTAAGCTTGATGCGCGTGCCCTTGTCCGTGGTGAACGTGTCAGAGCCTTCTTCTCTTGCTGGGTGCAGCTTGAGGATTTCTTCCTCGATGCCAATGCGCTCTGCCTTGGCGGCTTCTTCTCGTTGCTTGGCAATGCTCCACAGCGTTGCCAGTTTGTCTATCTCGCTCATGTTGGGCCTCGTTGGTTGTGGTGGGTCTAGAAAGGTGCGGCGGGGCCGTTTGCAGCCTCTCGCCTTACTGCCGCCTGTGTCGGCGGCTTGACGGTTCCGAAGGGCCAGCCTGGTGGGGCGGTGGGCGCCTTACGACCATTGGGGAGTGTGTTCATCGTTGGCTCGTTGGGTTGGGGATTGGATTGGAGCACGGTGATGCGGGAATCGCAATACTTGAGTCAACAACTTTCTCAAGTGTTGTAAATCGGTGAAGGTTGGCGCACTGGTAGCGGCGACGGGTGGAGTTGTCGCGGCGTTGCACGGTTTCCAGCACTTCGCACCATGTGTTACAGGTTGGACACTTCATCGGTACAGGCTAACCAAAGCGACAACGGCAACGATTACGCACCCGGCAAGCCCAGCGGCCCACAGCAGGTCAACAAGTGTGGCTCGCATGGCGGCGTCTTCTGGAAGCTCGCACGCTTGGCGGGCTGGGCAGGCGCGGCCTTGGCTGCATTGGCTGTTGCAGCAGCTTTCTGTACGTTCCATTGCACTCTCCTTGCGTATTCCCAGACCGACGCGGCCTGGATGATTTCCCTTGCGGGCGGGTTGCTTGCGTTCTTGCGCACCTCCAGAAGCTCAGGCGCTCTTGGGATGGTCTTGTACTGCGCCTTATACGCGTGGCCTATGTTGTGGATGTGGCCTTCGCGCACTAGGCGCTTGATGGTGGTTGTGCTGCAGTCAACGCGGTCCAAGATTTCACGCGTGGTGCGCGGTATCTTGCACAGTTCGACTATCTCTTGGCGCTTGCGGGCGTATTCTTCGTAGGTGTTCATGCGTTGCGCTCCTTAGTAGCCGTGAGGCGTGCTGCCTTCCATCCAACCCGGCTTTTTGGGCAATGGCGCCCAGCCGAGATAGCCGCCTGTTCCTGGCGCGTATTGGCCATAGACCGCCACGCCGCCTGCGGTCAATAGTTGCACCTTGGCCGACAGCGGGCAGGTGTGCAGGGGCCTCCAGAAGTAGTCTTGATCGACTGCGGCTGACTTGTCGCCATTGAGTTTGACGGTCATTGTTCAACCTTTGAATATGCTTCTTTTGCTTCCTGCAATGCAGGGTGTTCGCCGTCCACTTCCATCAAACGGTTTTCTAGCGTGTTGCAGTAACTGATGAGGCGGCGTAGTGCAGCGCCAAGTTCTTTGTTTACGCCATGTAGACGGCGAATCTCTGCGGCGGCTTGCATCGCGTGCTTGTCGAGCACAACAGGCTCCATCAGCGCATCAGCCAGCCGCAAGGCTTTGGGTTGTGTGGTCATTTGGCGCTCGCTTTCTGCGTGCACTCGGCGCAGCGCCACAGCTTTAGCCGCGTGTAGAGCGAGCCGCCGCGTATTTCTTTCTTCTGGTTGCAGGCTGAGCAGTTCTTACGAAACGCCATGCCGGGGCCAGAGCCGCGCTGGTTCATGGTGTAGTCGCGCACGTTGCTGTGGTTGCTCATGCTTCCCCCCTTGCGCGGATGGCGGCGGCACATTCCGGCCAATCAAAAGCATTTGATTCTTCACACACCTTCGCACACGCCTCGCGCTCGGCAGCGGCGACAAGGGCGGCGAAGCGTTCAATTTCATCTAATGTTCCGGCGTAGTACGAACTGCGATAGTTGTAATCGGCTGGCATTGAATCAATCCCAGCCTCCCGCGCCAGTTTGATGATGTCGTCGCGGGTCATGCCTCCTCCTGGCTCATAACTTCAAGTTGAGAGCGCAGCCGATCAATCCGCGTCTCATGGTAGAGAACCATCGCGGACGCGTAGTCGCGGGCTGTTTGTGCTTCAAGCAAACCGCGTCGAGCTTGGTCAAGCTCGCGGGCGATCAGTTCTTCAGGCGACGGGTTGCGGAAGGGGTTGAGTAGCTTCATGGTTGCTCCGTGATTGGGGTGACGCGATCCTAGTTGAGGAAAGCGCACACACGGAGCATTGCCGAGTAATTCACTCGGGCAGTTGCGTATTCGCTACGGACGTATCCAGAGCACCGGAGATGCCCAGCTCACCTGCTGGTCTTGCATGAGCTTGGCCGCGTCTGTGATGAGCGTGAGGTTGAACGTGTCACGGCGATAGCCGCGCCGGATGTACGCCAGCACTTGGCGCCCGTCTGTTAACGCGCAGAGGTTCATAGCTTCCAAGCGTTCTTTTGGGTCTTGCTGGGCGGCGGAGATGAACAGAAGCCACCCGTCCTTGCAGTGCCCTGGCTCTCGGCATTGGATGGCGTAGGCGTCCGAGGGGACGTCTGCTGGCGCAACCACCTTCTCATGTGTACGCGCTGCCAGCAGTTGCACGATGCCTTCGCTGCCGCAGATGCCAGAGATGGGCACGCGCTTGATGCCGTCATCGGTGGGGATGCCAGCTTCGCGCAGGACTTCCGAGGTTGCAACGCCGAGGATTTCGCTAATACGATGCGCCTCCGCGAGCGTCATCCTGCGCTGTCCCCTGAGCATCAGGGAAACCGCCGCAGGGTCGATGTTCAGCAGCTTGGCTAGGCCGCGCTGGCTTAAGTGCTTGTCCTGAAGTTGTCGCCGGAACCATTTGGTGTTCATCGGTCTACATTGCACTACACTCATCGTTGCGTCAATCGCACCATCCCCATTCATCAACATCATTTCCTTATGAGCATAGAAACCAAACACAAACTTGAACCCGCCTTCAGCATCCTTGAGCGCCTGGGCGGTAAGTCAGCCGTATCTGCAGAGCTGCAGGTTGCGCCGTCTACCTTGTCGCGCTGGTGTACGCCTGTGCCGGAAGGCACCGGGGGTACGGTGCCTGTGCGCCATTGGTCTGCGCTGCAGAAGATGGCAAAGGCGCGGGGCGTCAGCGTCACCTTGTCAGAACTTGCCAAGCGTTGAGGCCGCATGGATGCAGCGGCACCAACGATGCAAAACAGCGACTTCCTGGCCGAGGTCTACGGCCCACTTGCGGTAGATGAGTACGGCTGGGTCTGCAGCTTTCGGATGCCTCCTGAGCACGGCGACTGGTCTGGCCGCGCTTACCGAGGCACTGACAGACAGGCGGAATTGATCGATTCCGCATCCTTCGACAACACCTATTTCTCGGTTTCAGTTCTCGCGGGCTTCGCGGAGTCTGGCAAATGGGCGCGGCAGAAGTCCACGTTCAAGCGCCTGGCGGCGCTGGTTGCGGACGATGTGGACCCGTCGCGGGTGCTGGGGTATTCATGGGCGCTGCAGACTTCGCCGGGGAAATGGCAAGTCGGCGTAAAGCTAGACCCTGCGGACCCTGACTGTGCGGATATGGCGCTGGTTGATCGCGTCATGGCCTCGCTGGCATCGCGTGGACATCTAGGCGCGGACAAGTCGGGCAATGCAATTTCCCGCTATGTACGCCTTCCAAATGGGACTAACACCAAGCCTCGCGCTGCAGGGCCTTGGCGGCACCAGTTGGCCGAATGGCACCCCTCTATCTGCTGGCCTTTGGCCGACGCGTGCGCCGCTTTCGGCATTGAGCTGGACGATTTGCGGGCTAAACCTGTCGAGGCGTTGCGTACACGCAACAGCACGGATGGGGCCGTTTCGATGGGCTCTGCAGCGGGGGATGCGCTCTCAATGCTGTCGGCGCCGCTGTCAGAACGGTCCTATCACGATGCCTTGATTCGCATGGCGGCTTCGCTGGTTAAGGGCGGCATGTATCCGGGCGCGGTGGTGGACTTCCTGTATTCGCTCATGAATCAGGTTAAGCCTGCGGGGCCTCATGAGGAGGTTGCGCGGTGGGCTGCGCGTAGGGCTGAGATTCCACGGGCTGTGCGGTCGGCTGAGAAGTTTGCGCCGCCTGATAGGGCGCCTGTTGCGGTCACTGTGCGGCTGGGCGATGCGCCCACTGTGGACGCGCCTGAAGACTTGCTGCTGAGTCTGGATGAGCTAGCCAAACGCTCTGCGGCTGTGCGCTGGCAGGTGAAGCACGTTATTCCGGCTGACTCCCTGGGCATGCTCTTTGGCGCGTCGGGGACGTTCAAGTCCTTTGTCGCGCTCGATCATGCTTTGCATGTGGCGCATGGCATGCCGTGGCTGGGCAAGAAGACTGCGCGAGGCCACGTTGTCTACGTTGCTGCCGAAGGCGGGGCGGGTATCTATAGGCGCGTAGCCGCCTGGCATCAGGAGCGGGGCTTGCCTGTCTCGGACGCGTTCTCTGTCTGTATCACGCCCTTGGTGTTGAGCTTATCTGATCAGGTGGAGCTGCTGGCATCGGCTATTGCGGCTATGCCGGTGGTCCCTGTCTTGGTCTATGTGGACACGCTCTCGCAGACCTTTGCGGGCGATGAGAACTCAGCGACCGACATCGCAGGGTATCTGCGCCAGCTCAACGCAGGCATACGCGCACGCTTTAACTGCACGGTCATCGTGATCCATCACTCAGGCCACGCTGCCACGGAGCGCCCGCGAGGATCTTCTGCCATCACGGCCAATGTGGACTTCATGCTGGGCGCGTATCGGCCCGATGCTGGCGCTCTCCTGGCCCGCCTGGACTTCATCAAGCAAAAGGATGGCGACAGGCTGGGCTCGCAGGGCTTTGAGCTTCGACGCGTGGTGCTCGGTCAGGATGAGGACGGCGAGGAGTTCTCATCGCTCGTTGCTTGCTGGTCGGATGTGGCGCAAAGGGTGCTGGCTAATGTGGCCGTCAAGTTAGCTGGTCACGAGAAGACGCTGCTGGGCCTGTTAGACGCTGCTGGTGGCTACATCGTGGAGCGTGATCTTCGGCACATGTTCTATGACGCGGTAGCCAAAGAGTGCAAGGAATCCGGCAAGGAATACAGCCAAGAAGCGGCCAAGAAAGCCATCCAACGCGCCTATGCGAGCTTGTCGGCCAAGGCTTTGGCGGCCCTTGGGACCGATGGCATGGTGCGCAGGCTGGGCGCGGCATAATGTTGCCGGGACATTTGCCGGGACATTTTGAAAGACATTGCCGGGACATTTGTCCCGTGGGCATAGCAGAATGGGGGGACAGACGGGACATGTGACTGAACATGTCCCGGATGTCCCGCCTGATGCCGGGACATTTTTGCTTTTGGAGGAATCATCATGGAAGTGACCTCATACGCGGGGTTTAAGTTTGTGCGGGGCAATGAAGAACCGTACAAGCGCAAGGATGGAACGTGGACGGCTCTGGCCGTGTGGCATGCCAACTGCCGCAAGTGCGGCGAGGCGTTTACCGTCAAGACGCCGGCATCAGCGAAGCAGTACACCGATTCCAAGAGCTTTGGTTCCAGGCATTGCGACAAGCACAAGCTGCAGCGGCAAGACATGAGCGCATTCAAGACCGCGCTCGCCGCTTTTAAGACTGACTCTGCGCAGGCATGAAAAAGCCCGCACGGGGCGGGCTGGGTTGCTTGATGGCTGGCGCGTCAGATGCCGGTAGCGCGGGCGATGGCTGCGCGACAGATTGCCTTGATCGACTCAATGCGTTGGTTGTCAAAGGCTGGGAACTCATCGAGCACTGCTTGGCAGGCTGCCAGCAGGTCAGGGGCTGCGGCGATGAGCGCGGCGTCTGGCAGAGCAACGGATTCAAGCGCGGTGCGGGGTACGCGATAGTCGGCGGTGTTGCAAACAATCGTGCCGTCTGTGCCGCGCACTTCAGTGCCGCCGACGATGCGCCAAGGTCCGGGTGTGTGTGTGGTTTGCATCGTTTGCTTTCGTTGATGGCTGGTTGATGGTCAGATGAACGCGGCCAGCAGGAGGGCTAACGCTAGGCCGTAGGCGAGGGAGAAGGCGACATCGTGCCAGGTGGTGCGGCTGGTCATGCTGCCTCCTTGGCGTTCATGCCAGCCAAGAAGGCGTGCATGCAGGAGTACAGCTCGCGGGCTGGCATGTGGCCGTGGCCGAAGACATCGCGCACACCGCCGGACTCGTTGGACATGCGGTGCAGCGAGTAGCCGCCGTAGGCGCGGCTGAGGTGGTAGCAGCCGGGCTGCGCGGTATGCTTGCCGTCAGCGTTGAGCGCGTAAGGCTGTGCGGGGCTGTTGGTCTCGCGGTTGATGCGAGCGATAACGGCGTTGAGGTCAGCGAGGGTAATGCGTTGCATGGTTGGCTCCGTTGGGGGGTTTGGGGTGGGTTAGGCGGAGATTAGTTCTGTAGGGTGCGGAACAACTCCAGCGCGCTCTGCTTGTGCATTTTTTGCAGCGATGAGCTGATTGGCGAACTCCAAACACTGCTCACGCGTACCTGAAAAAACGCAGTCTTCGCGCTGCTCGCTAGCCATGCGAACCAGAACGCGGGCTGCGGTTACCGTGATAGCTGCGATGTTTTGAGTCTTGCTGGTGCGCTTCTCAACAGCACGCTTAAGATGCTTGGTGTAGCCCTTGGGCATGGCGAACTGGTTGCACATAAATTGGCCGCCTTTGTAGAACTCGCCATTGAGCGGGCTAACAGCGCCGCCTGCGGGGGCTTGGGTCGGGGCGTTGATGTATTCCATGTTGCTGGTCCGGTTGGTGTGTCGATGGGATGTATTGTGCGGGAATCGCACGATGATGGGATAGGGACAAACCCTACTTTTTTGACGTTGTGCTAGTCTTTGTGTCATGCAAACAACGCAACATGCTGCAAGCTCCAAAAATGAGGGGCTAAAGAGGGTGATGCGCACGCCTGACGGCAGGGAGCTGCCAGTGGGCAGGCCGAAGGGCGTACAGAACCGCCTCACGCGCTCGCTGAAGGAAGCCGTCGAGATAGCCGCCCGCGACTGTCACCCGAAGGGCCTAGCGGGCTGGCTCATAGACCGCGCCCAGGGCGGCATACAGGACCGCCAGATATTCGCGGGCCTTGTCGGCAAGGTCATTCCGATTCAGGTGCAGCAGAGCGTCGAGGGCGGCATCTCGATCAACCTGAACTGGTTGGCGGGGCGTCAGATCGGCACAAAAATGGCACACGCCGAAGTGATCGACGCGCAACCTGTTGTCAGCATTGAGCATTCCCCGCAGAGTCACTGGACTAACAATGCGCAGCCTGATGCGCAAGGGATTGCAGGGGCTACGAGCAACGCTGAGGACGTCAGGCTACCTAGCCCTTCTCTGCCTGATTCAAGCGAGCCTGTGGGCTAATAGGGGCCTTGGCGTGGCATTGGCGGAGGGATGCGACCCCCTACCCCCCTGAAAACGCGGAGGGGGGGGTGGCAAGAACCGGGTCCCTCCCCGAATCTCTAGCATTCCAAAAAAAGCATTTTGCGAAAACCACAACATGCAAGACCCCATCAACCCACCACACTACCGAAGCCACCCCAGTGGCATCGAAGCCATCCAAGTAACCGAGCACATGAACTTCTGCTTGGGCAACGCGGTGAAGTACATCTGGCGCGCCAACTTAAAACACAGCGACCCGCTGCAAGACCTGCAAAAAGCCAAGTGGTACATCGAGCGTGAGATAGCCAGGCTGAGCAAATGAAACTGCAGGAATATCAACCCCGAGACGTCTTCCTGCCCCTGCACAACCGGCAGAAGCGCTGGACTACGGTGGTCGCGCACCGACGCGCTGGAAAGACGGTGGCGATGTGCGCTGACTTGGTGATCGGCGCGTTAGAAACAAACCTGCCAAGACCGCAGTTTGCATACCTCGCGCCATTCAGAGAACAGGCCAAGCGAGTCGCCTGGCAGTATCTGAAAGAGTTGACCAAAGACTTCCAAGCCAGCCCGCCAAACGAGTCGGAACTACGCATAGATATTCAAAACGGCCACAAGGACATCAGCCGAATCTATGTAGCGGGCGCAGATAACCCCGACGCCCTGCGTGGTATGTATTTTGACGGCGTAGTTTTGGACGAAACAGGCCAAATACGCCCGAGCGCGTGGTACAGCGTACTCAGACCGGCACTCAGCGACAGAAAAGGCTGGGCAATCTTTGCCGGAACGCCTGCAGGCAAAAATTTCTTTTGGCAGATACGCGAAGAGGCGCGTCTAAATCCAGACACGCACCTGCTGCTAGAGCTCCCCGCGTCAAAAACAGGAATATTGGACGCCGAAGAACTGCGTGACGCGCAAGCGCAGATGACGCCCGAAGCGTATGCAACGGAATATGAGATCAGTTTTGATGCGGCAATACCTGGCGCGTACTACGCCAAGCTGATTGGGCAGGCGTATGACGAAGGACGGGTTGCAAAACACCCGATTGACGGAGCATTCCCGGTCAATCTCGCCGCAGACTTGGGTTACACGGACTCCTGCAGTTGGTGGGGCTGGCAGGAAACGCCGGATGGCTACCGAATCGTGGATTTCTACGAAGCTGACGGCCAGCCGATTCAGCACTACATCGACTGGATTAAGACGCGCCCGTACAGAGTCGGAACCGTCTTCCTGCCGCACGATGCCAAGGCCAAGAGCCTGCAAACGGGCAAGTCGATCATTGAGCAATTCCTGACCAACGGCATTCGCCCGCAGATCACGACCGAATTGAGCCTGCAAGACGGCATCGAGGCGGCCAGGCTCATCCTGCCGAAGTGCTACTTTGATGAAGACGCGACTTACGAGGGCGTTGAACACTTGCGGGCGTACATGCGCGAGTGGGATGAGAAGACGCAGACGTTCCGCAACAAGCCCAAGCACGATCAACACAGCCACGCCAGTGACGCGTTCAGGTATTTGGCCCTGAGCGTGCGCCCACTGGTGGCAAAACGACAACATGTGGCTAAAATGGCTCCAAACGCGCCAGAGGGAGCGCATTACGCGTTCACGATGGATCAGCTTTGGGACACTGCCGTGCGTCCTAGTCAAAGGATTGGGTAATGGAAGACGTCAACAAGATTGAGCGTGATGACCAGTTTGGCAGCACGCCGCAGGGTTTGGCGCAGCGTTGGGGCACGGAGATTGAGGCTGCTGGCAAGGAGCTTAAGAAGTTCCATGACGATGCCGAGCGGATTCTGAAGCGGTATTTGGACAAGCGTGAGGACTGGGGGCGCGACGAAAGCCGCGTCAACCTGTTCTGGAGCACGATGAAGGTGCTGCTGTCCATGCTGTATGCGCGGCCCCCAAAAGCGGATGTGAGCAGGTCTTTCCAAGACTTTGAGGATGACCAGGCGCGTGTGGCGGGGACCATGCTGCAGCGCATGTTGAACAAGGGCTTTGATGAGGACATCAGCGCTTGGGATACGGCTGTTCGTAACGGCATTGAAGATTGGCTGGTGATTGGTCTGGGCCAGATTTGGATGCGTTACGAGGTCGAGATCGAAGAGGAGGAGGTTCCTGCGGTCTTCGATGAGATGGGCAACGAGATTGCTCCCATGCAAATGGTCGAGCGCATCAAGGAAGAGGATGCGTGCGTTGACTATGTGCATTGGAAGGACTTTTTCTACAGTCCTGCTCGTACATGGACGGAAGTGCGCTGGGTAGCGCGGCGCGTCTACATGACCAAGGACCAGCTAGAGGAGCGCTTTGGCGAAGAGATCGCCAAGGTGGTGCCTCTGCAGAAGCCTGCGTCCAAGACTGACGACAAGCAGCAGCCGCAGCATGACCCGTGGGCTAAGGCTGAGGTGTACGAAATCTGGTGCAAGGAGCACGAAAAGGTCTATTGGTACTCGCCGGGTACTGAGGTCATCTTGGACGTCAAGGATGACCCGCTGGACTTGGAAAACTTCTTCCCGTGTCCGAAGCCCATTGCCGCAAACACCACGACAAGCAACTTTGTCCCGCGTGCTGACTACATCTTTGCGCAGGATCAGTTCAACGAGCTGGATGAAATTAACACCCGTATTACCTGGCTTACGCGTGCGGCCAAGGTGGTGGGCGTGTATGACAAGAGCGCTGATGGTATTCAACGCATGTTCCAGCAGGCGGCTGAGAACCAGTTGATTCCTGTGGATAACTGGGCGATGTTCGCTGAGTCTGGCGGCATCAAGGGCAAGGTTGACTGGGTGCCGATTGATCAGGTGGTCAACGCCATCAATCAGTTGCGCGTGTATCGCGGCGACAAGACGCAGCAGATTTACGAGGTGCTGGGCATCTCGGACATCATGCGCGGCAGCACCAACGCCAATGAGACGGCAAGCGCCCAGCAGTTGAAGGCGCAGTTTGGGTCCACGCGCATTCAGTTGATGCAGTTCTACATTGCTGAGTGGATCAGCGAGGCTTTGCGTATCAAGGCCGAGATCATCTGCAAGCACTTCCAGCCTGAGACGATCATTGAGCGCTCAAACGTCATGCGCACGCCGGATGCGCCGTTTGCGCAGGCTGCGATTGCGTTGCTGAAGGATGAGCACGTTTCTCAGTACCGCATCAAGGTCGAGGCTGACTCGATGGCTGCGATGGACTGGGCTGCTGAGCGGGACGCGGCTGTGCAGTTCATGAACGGCCTGGGCGCTTTCATTTCTCAAGTCGCGCCGATGGCTCAGCAGGTGCCCGAGGCTGGGCCGTATCTGATGCGCATGATGCAGTGGGCGGTATCCAAGTTCCGCGTTAGCACGCAGATCGAGTCGATCTTGGATCAAGCTGTTGCAGGAATGCAACAGAAGCTGCAGACGCCTCCGCCGCCTCCGCAGCCTGATCCTGACACGGTGATTAAGGCGCAGATTGAGCAGGCCAAGATTCAGAGCGCCGAGAAGATTGCGATGATGGAAGCGCAGTCGGATCAGCAGATTGCGAGCCTGAAGGCCAGCGTTGAGCTGCAGAAGATCGAGATGAAGGCCGCGCTTGACGGCGTGACGCAGCAGTACCAGCAGATCATGCAGGCCATGAATACGACTGGGCAGATGGCGCCACAGTTGGAGCAGTTGGCGGGTGCTGTGGCTCAGTTGGCGCAGGGGTCTGCTCAGAGTAACGAAATGTCTGCGATGCAGATGCAGACGTTGATGGACAGGCTCAGTCGCAAGACCAAGCGTGTCCCAATCAGGGATGAAAACGGCGACATCGTGGAAGTTCGGGAAGTCGAGGATGACGCACCGGACGGGATGGCGATGCTGCCGCAACCTCAAGGGGCGATGAATGCCGGATTTGTCGGGTGATGTGGGTGAGTTGAGCTTCAAGGTTCAGATCACACGCGCTGAGACAGGGAAAGTCGAAGAGTTCACGCTCGTCGGCAAGATTACTGAAGCACAACTGAAGGAGTTGACCGATGGCGGTGACGCACTCGACGGCAGCACGGAACGCTGCAACTGACGCTGTAACGGCGTTGATTGGCACCAGCGGGCGTCTGGTGTTTCGCCTGTCTGGCACGGTGGGCTCGCCTGGCACGGCGGTGGCTACGCTGGTGCTGAGCGCCACTGCGTTTGCTGCCGCGTCTACCGGCACTGCCACGGCCAACGCGATTACCAGCGACACCAACGCTGCGGGTAACGCTTCGCCTGTGGCGACTGCAACCCTGCAGACGTCTGGCGGTACGGTGGTGATTCACTGTCAGGTTGCTGCCAGCGGAAGCGACATCAACATGACCAACGGCTTGACGGTGGCGGCGGGTGATACCGTGAGCTGCAGCTCGCTGACCTACACTGCACTGAGCGCGTAGTCATGGCGCTGCCAAACGACGCAATCAACGTCACCCCTGGCTCGGGTGCCGTTGTCGCCACGCAGTTGGTGTCGGCCAAGGAGTACCAGGTCGTCATGCTGGCCTATCCTGA
>Ga0315906_10008424_pt1 | contig 12371 bp, 10 predicted proteins | sample LakEriMetagenome_4_FD_203526 | JGI IMG/M metagenome (GOLD analysis project Ga0315906, IMG submission 203526) | Freshwater fungal communities from buoy surface, Lake Erie, Ohio, United States - Buoy 2 MA122 | ecosystem: Environmental > Aquatic > Freshwater > Lake > Lake biofilm | place: USA... | reverse complement strand
ATGGCTGGAATACCGGCGTTTCAGCGATGGTAGAAGTATAGTTAGAGAAGAATGGTTGCTGACTGATCATGAGTTCTGCGAGTACGCCTAAACGCATCGGCCCAATTCGTTTAAAGTAATTTTCATAACGGATAAAAAGCTGGGTCCAGTGGTGAAAAGCCCTTACCGTATCACGAAGATATCCGGTGCTGCCCGGTTGTGTGGTTTCATTCCCATTGATGATGCTGAAACGTGCTTCGAAATTGGTGCCCTGATTGGCATACATCTTTCGGTTGAGGGTGTTGCGCTCATACTGAAAAGAGGCATTCCATCCTTCAAACTCAGTAATGTCAGCCGTGTCCGATTGACTAAAATCTCTGGTCAGATAGTATCGGTCTTTCAGGTTAAAGAATCCTGTGCTGGCGGATAGTTTGCCTTTGTAACCTATAGGTGTGCCGGCAGTTAACTTATAGTTGCGGTCGGATTGCACCAGGAAGGATGGTTTCACATCTTCAAAAAATGCGCTGCTGGATTTATAATAATCAAACAGATTGTAGGTGAGTGAGGGTTCAAAATAAAAGGGAACTCTTCCGGGAACATCCAGCCTCATTCTCAAATGTCCGGATGAATAAAATTTACCGAAATAGATATTTCCATTCACCCGTAAACTATTCCATCCCCAGAAATTCTTCTGAAAACCCACAAATCCATTGTTGATAGGTCGACTGCTGATGTTGCCACCAAAATCCAAAAAGAGTCCCTGACTTTTTTTGCAGTCGAGGTGCAGATCATAGTTTCCGCTTTGGGGATTAAAAACAAGTCGGGGAAACATGTAGCGTAAATTGTCATCGGCGGCTAGTTTAAACCAGGCGTTTCGTAGTTGCTGAACGCTCAGGCACTTGTTGCGCGGGTTCAGCATGGCGCGGACATAAGCCGCCTGTTGCGCATTCACACCATACACGTATATCTGGTCGATGAAAATGGTGAAAGACTCTTCGCGGATATGATTTCTTTTTCGTTTTAGTTCCATCGAATCTGCTCTGTTCGCAATTACTTCGCGGATCTTTGGAATAGCACGGAGGCCTGCGGCATAGCCACTGTCAATGGCCAGCTGAATAGCGTCAAAATCGAAAGTGCCGATATCCTTAAGATTGGGTTCAATTAGGATATCAGTGGGTCGGGGAACTGTATAGTGAGTAGTGTGCGTAATCATTGTTTTCAGCTGACTTAAAAAATTTCCTTCCACAGGAAGTTCAGGATATCCAGCAACACTAACGCCTATGATTAGTTCCGGATTGAATTCTTCCAGCATAATATCAGTAGGGAAATTATTATAAATGCCGCCATCATAAAGAATACTATTTTCTTTAAGTACGGGTGCATAGAAAAAGGGAAAAGCCATTGATGCTCTTACTGCCAAGGCAAGGTCGCCTTCTCTGAAGATTACGGGTTGTTTTTGCGTGATATCGGCCGCCACGCAGCGGAATGGAACTACCAGGCTGTCAAAATTATATCCGGCAGCAGCGATTGGAGCTGCCATACTTTCCATCAGGGCAAAATCAATATCGGAAGGGTTTACAACATTGCTGGGAAGCTGGGTTCGAATAATGCTGTCGGAGATCAGTTTAATGCTGATCCAGCTTGCATCGTTCGGATTGCGCATGTAATAGTAGATGTTGTCTTCTTCAAAATCACCAGCCGCTCTTTTTCTGAATTCTTTCGTAAGGACCGTCCGACTCATTTCAGAAGGAGGCATGCCGGTTGCATACATGGCACCAACCAGCGCACCGGCTGAGGTTCCGGCAATATAATCCACAGGAACACCATTGTCTTCGAGCGCCATAAGCACGCCGATATGCGCCATTCCTCTTACGCCCCCGCCACTCAGTACCAATCCAACTTTTTGTGCCGGCAAGAGACCTGAGCTAAAAAGCAGGCTGCAGAAAATTGCACAAAAGTTCAGTTTCATATGGGTCAAAAATAGGCAAGCCGGATGATTAATTACCGTAGATCAGTGATGCGAAGTAGGCGGGAGCATCTTTCAGTCTGGATCCATACCAGGAAAAGTACTCGCCGTCAACCAGCCTTATTCTGCAATCCGGTAGTATGGAGGCTAATTCCCGCATATGCTCCTCCTTGAATGGATAGGGTTCCGAACTCAGAAGTAGTTGTTCCGGTGCCAGTTCAACTATTTGTTTCAATGAAAGTTCCGGATAGCGGTTCAGCTGGCAGGCATTCGTGAATCCGCAATGTTGCAGCATATCATGAATGAAAGTATCGTTACCGACACACATCCATGGTTTTCTCCAGATCAGATAAAGTACACGTTGTTTTGGGTATAGGGGGCGACGGAGGTCATTAAAGTTTTTGCGGCATTCGGAAATGAGCTGAGTCGCGGGAAGCTCTTTGCCGGTTAGAATGCCAACGGATTCAATCATCTGAAGTGCATCTTCCAGTTGTTGAATATCGCTGGTCCATACCGGATGTTCATTCTGTAAACTCAGAATCAATTCTTTAGTGTTCTCTTCCTTATTGGCAAGGATGAGGTCGGGTTTCAGTGTGCGAATGACTTCGGTTTTGAAATCCTTTGTTCCGCCAACGCGGTTTTTACTCCTGAGCCATTCCTGCGGATGAACGCAAAATTTGGTAATTCCCACCACCTCGTTGTCGAGACCCAGCGCATGCAGCAACTCGGTTTGTGACGGAACCAGCGAAATAATCCTTTGGGCCTTTCCTGCCGCCAGGAAAACTTCATGTCCCAACTGGTCGGTAACCCGGATCATTTACTAACGGGTCAGGATATCCGCAATGTCGTAACGGGTGATGATATACTGCTTGTCCTTTTTAAAATCCTTCACCATTACCGCTTCGCGATCACCACTAACCATATCGCTCAATACCTCTATACCGGTTGAGATATCCACAAATGGAAGTGCTTCTTCCATGATGGTTTCCACCGCTTGTGATTTCATCTCCGGATTTTTCAGGATGGATGCATACACCTTTTTTTCAGTGATGGCCCCAACAATTCTTCCATCACTGGTTACGGGAAGCTGTGAATAGTTGTTTTCGGTAATCAGGTGTAAGGCTTTGGCAATGGATTCTGACCTCGGAACAGTAAGCAGTTGCGCGGTTTCTTTTGTGGAAACCAGGTCCTGTGCAGTCATTCCTTTCTTGTCGAAATAGCCCATTTTGCGCATCCACTCGTCATTGAAAATCTTTGCGAGATAGCGTGTGCCGTGATCGTGAAAAATAACCACTACAACGTCGTCTTTGGTAAGCTTGTCTTTTAATTGCTTAATGGCTGAAACAGCTGTGCCGGCACTGTAGCCAACCCATATTCCTTCCTGTCTGCAAATTTCACGAGTCATCAGTGCTCCGTCGCGGTCCGTTACTTTTTCAAAATGATCGATCATACTGAAGTCGTAATTTTTCGGAATGAAATCCTCACCAATACCTTCGGTTACGTAAGGATAGATTTCATTCTGGTCTAGTACGCCGGTTTCATGATACTTTTTTAGTGCGGAACCATAGGTGTCAACTGCCCAAATTTGAATATTCGGATTTTTCTCTTTCAGGAACATAGCCGTTCCGGTAACAGTACCACCGGTGCCGGCACCTACGACCAGGTGAGTAATTTTTCCGTCGGTCTGCTTCCAGATTTCGGGACCGGTTTGTTCGTAATGCGCCTGGCGGTTACTCAGGTTGTCATACTGATTGGGGTAAAAAGAGTTTTCAATTTCGCGACTCAGTCGTGCTGCTACCGAGTAGTACGAGCGGGGATCTTCCGGTTCCACATTGGTAGGGCAAACAATTACCTCGGCGCCATAAGCTTTCAGGGCGTTAACCTTTTCAACCGACTGTTTATCCGTGGTGGTAAAAATGCACTTATAACCTTTTACAATGGCGGCAATGGCGAGTCCCATTCCGGTGTTACCGCTAGTGCCTTCAATGATGGTACCGCCGGGTTTGAGTTTACCTGATTTTTCGGCATCTTCAATCATCTTCAGCGCCATTCTGTCTTTGATGGAGTTGCCGGGATTAAAGGTTTCAACTTTTGCGAGTACCATGGCCGGTACATCAGAAGTTACTTTGTTTAGTTTCACCAGGGGCGTATTGCCGATGGCGTCAAGTATCGTGTTGCAGATTTGCATGCTCATTGGTAAAAAACTTTGTGCAAAGGTACTTAATCCTCCCTTAAGAGGCGATGTTTGCGCAGCGCAGCGATTGCGTTCTCCGTCCTTTCAGCTCCAGTTCCATGAATAATTTCAAAGGGTGTTTGTCGCTCGCGGATTTGTTTTTCGTAACGGTTAAAAAGATCCTGCCTTTCCAGGGGATGCTCACGCAGAGGGTCTTCTTCCCAGGGCAAATCGATAGCCATCAGCAGAGTCAGCTGGTAGGTGCGCCTCCGGTACTGATCCAGAATAAATGGATGCACACGGCCATATTTTACTTCCGACCATATTTTCATCACCAGCATATCGGTGTCGCAAATCAGTATTTCCGGTTCCGACTGAGCTGCTTCATCTTCTGCTGCGCATTGAAGCATTGCAATTTTAAGGAGATCATCCTCTGTATAGGGACGAGGTAGTTTTTCTATGTATTCTCTCGCAATTTCCGGGACGTAAATTGTGTTTAGTCGCTGTGCTAATTCAGCACTGAGCGCCGACTTTCCTGTACTTTCAGGTCCGGTAATAAATACTTTTTTCATTTTAACCGGCAGGAATTATTTGTTTTTTCCAGTTGCGGTAACCTGCAACAGCCAGTACGAGATATACAGCCGCAAGCACTGCATACAAAGGCATTTCCTTATAGAGGTAAATAGCGATATAGGCTACATTGACAAGGACCCATAATAGCCAGTTTTCGATTTTTTTTCTGGCCACAAGGTATTGTGCAGCAAACGCAAACGAGGTGGCCGTTGCATCAATAAAAGGAAGCGAGGCATTGGTAAAACGATAAAGGGAGGATCCTAACGTTAGGGCACATGCGAAAATCGCAATAATCAACAGGGGAAGATCTTTTCTTTTCAACAGAGTTACGGAGATTTCCGCTTTGTTAGTGGGGTGCAGCCAGGCATACCATCCATATACCAGAAGTACGATATAAAATAACTGTTGAAGGGCATCCGCATAAAGGTGTTCAAAATAAAAAAGGAAGAGGCTGATGGTAACATTGGTCAGTCCAACCGGAAAACACCAGATATTCTGTTTCAGGGTAAGAATCACTCCTGCTATTCCGGTAATAAAGCCGGCAATTTCCAGCAGTATGTATAGGTCGGGCACTACCTTAATGATTTTTGACCCTTAGTCCCGATGCCTGACGAATAGCTATAGAAAGGTCGGCGAGTAATAATGGATCTTTTTCCAGCACATTGCCTACAACAATAAGATCCGCTCCGGCAACGGCTCTTTCATAAGCTGCTTCCGGGGTTCGGATGCCACCGCCCACGATGAGCGGAATGCTGATTTCGGCTCTTATTTGCTCGATCACAGAAATGGGAACCGGGAATTCTGCTCCGGAACCGGCTTCCGCGAAGATTAATTTCATACCCAGCTGTTCACCGGCAAGTGCTGTACAGGCTGCAATTTCAGGCTTTCCGGCAGGTATCGGAACCGTGTTGCTTACATATTGCACGGTGGTGGTGTTCCCTGATTCAATTAAGAGATAACCAGTGGGAAGAATTTCCAGTCCGCTTTGTTTGAGTTTTGGGGCAGCGGTAACATGCTGGCCAATCAAGTATTCGGGATTGCGGCCGGAGATCAGGGAAAGGAGCAAAATGGCATCCGCAATACTATCGACCTGATCATGACTGCCGGGAAAAAGAACAAGTGGTAAATCGCAGAAGCTTTTTAGTAAAGTCAGGGTAGTGCTCAGGCTGCCTCCGGTAAGTATGCTGCCGCCCACAAAGAGGTAGTCTACCTGATTTTCAACACAACTTTCTGCCAGTTTACGCAGGGAAACCGGTTCCACTTTGTCGGGATCGATCAATACGGCCAATTGCTTTTTTTGAATAGCGCGGGCAGCACAGAGTTGTTGGTAAATGGCTTTCATGATTGATAAACCAGCTGGGCACCCTCCAAATCGCGATAGGCGGCCCTGAACCGGCGTTTCCCCATATGTCCCTGATAATGAACTACTCCGAATCCTTCCGGGTTCGGATGTTCCACGTGTAAATCTTCTTTAAAGTGAATGCCACCACCACCAATGGCTTTAAAAACGGCCTCTTTTGCGCTCCAGATCTGCAGCAGATGTTTGTCGTTGCTTGCCCAGTTTTCCTTTTCCGGGTGCAGGAAACGCGGTGCTACTCTTGCAATTCGCAGGTGGGGTTCTTCCACATCTGCACCTGCTTTTTTGCTGGGATGGTAATAAAGCACGGCAATGCTGTTGCAATGAGAAATGCTGATATGTCCTTCGGGATCGCTGATCCAGGGCTTGCCGTTTGTGTCGTACCAAAGAGAGGCTACCGTATTTGGCCCCAGAAGACTAAGCAGGGCACAGGTTGCGAGTCTTTGTGTTTTCCGTAACGGGTGTTCAATACCTGTCAGGAGTGGAGCTGCGGCGTTTCTGATGGCTTCCGGATGGGTTTCTTTGTCATCTAATTGCCATAATAGCAGCCTTCCACCGAAGGGTTCGGCTGAATCACTGATTAAAGGCATAAACCGCTGGTTTTTTCATAGGAAGGCAAAATGTAATTACATAACTTCGCGTAAAATTTGAAAACTGATGATTAAGACTCAAACCGAGCAACATTTGAAGTACAAGGTAAAGGATATTTCACTCGCTGAGTGGGGACGCAAAGAAATAAAATTAGCGGAAGCAGAGATGCCGGGGCTGATGTCATTGCGTGAAGAATATGGCGCTAAGAAGCCTTTGAAAGGGGCGCGCGTTGCAGGTTGCCTGCACATGACTATCCAGACTGCTGTACTGATTGAAACATTGGTAGAATTAGGTGCTGAAGTTACCTGGTCTTCCTGCAATATTTTCTCTACTCAGGATCACGCCGCCGCTGCCATTGCTGCTGCCGGAATTTCTGTGTATGCCTGGAAAGGAATGAATGCAGAGGAGTTCGACTGGTGCATTGAGCAGACATTATTCTTCGGTGAAGACCGTCAGCCACTCAACATGATTCTGGATGATGGCGGCGACCTCACCAACATGGTGTTTGATAAATTCCCTGAGCTGATTGCCGGCATCAAAGGTCTTTCAGAAGAAACTACCACCGGTGTATTACGTCTGCATGAGCGCATGAAAGCGGGTTCTCTTCCAATGCCTGCAATCAATGTTAACGATTCTGTTACAAAATCTAAGTTCGACAATAAATACGGTTGCCGTGAGTCACTTGTAGATTCGATTCGTCGTGCAACAGACCTTATGATGGCCGGTAAGGTGGCGGTGGTTTGTGGTTTCGGTGATGTGGGTAAGGGCTCTGCTGATTCACTGCGTGATTCAAAAGTTCGTGTTATTGTAACTGAAATAGACCCGATCTGTGCGTTGCAGGCAGCTATGGAAGGCTATGAAGTGAAAAAAGTAGCGGATGCGGTGAAAGAAGCCGACATCATCGTAACAGCTACCGGTAACTTTAACATCATTACTGCCGAGCATTTCAAGTCAATGAAGCACAATGCCGTGGTTTGCAATATCGGTCACTTCGACAATGAAATCGATATGGCATGGTTAAACCAGAATTATGGTCATACCATGGACACTATTAAGCCACAGGTTGACAAGTATACTTTGGATGGTAAAGATATTATCGTTCTTGCTGAAGGTCGCCTGGTCAACCTTGGCTGCGCTATGGGTCACCCGAGTTTTGTAATGAGCAACAGTTTTACCAACCAGGTTCTTGCCCAGCTTGAATTATGGAGTAACAGTGCTGCTTATGAAAACAAGGTTTATACACTCCCAAAGCACCTTGATGAGAAAGTAGCTCGTCTGCACCTTAAGAAAATCGGTGTAGAAATCGACACTTTATCTTCCGAACAGGCAAAGTATATTGGTGTACCGGTTGCTGGTCCTTTCAAATCGGATATGTACCGTTACTAATAGTATTCCCGAATAAAAAAAGCCCTGTGGTCTGACGAAGTCTGTACTACAGGGCTTTTTTATTGGAATGAACCTCCGGTTTTCAATTGAAAATATGCAGCACATTGCCCTGAAGCAGTTCGGTGCGGTATTGGGAAAGCGACTGGTTGGTGGGGCCATTGATAATAGAACCGTCGTAGATGGAGAAACGGCTGCCACAGGTCGAATCGGCGGCGCTGGTGAGTGTGGTTTCGACGGTTACCAGTCCGGTGCTGTTTTGAGGATCGTAGGGGCAGCTCCTTTCATAAGCAACAAATTCGGTGTTGGAGCGCCTGTAAACGATAATTCCACGCGTACCGGCGGGGTAATAAATGTAATTACCCGGAACATTCAGGTCCAGGTAGGAGGGCTCGTTTAGGTTAAGGTATTCGTCAACACCCGAGCTGCGTACGTCGTTTTCATCCTTTTTACAGGCCACTAAAAACAGTAAAAGAGTTAGTAACAGAAGGTTTTTTAGCATATTGGGGTTGAATTCCCGGTAAACGGACAGTTGTTTTTTGCAAATTTCATATTATCTTTGGTCAAAATCACCCCGGAAATGAAAAATATATTCGGTATTGCGTTATTCCTCATTCTTTCTGTTGCATCTGCCCAGGCTCAGTATAAGACGTTTCCCAAAGGCAAACTTGGTGGAGACATCATTGGCAAGGGGGATGTGCGAGTTGAAGTTGTTTCTACATCATCCTCTGCCAGTTTTTATCCGATAACTGCGGATGGTTCTTACATCGAAAAAGCACCTGCTTCAATTGAGATCAATGTGCTTTATCTTGGACATCAGGCCTCTGAGATCTATACTCCTGAACTGCAGGACGGTCACTACACGGTGGCTCTGGATGCCGATAAAATAATTTACTACTATTTTGTAAAAGGCACGTTCGATAATAAACTTGTCGAATTCAAAGAGCAAATGGTAGAATATGGAAAATAACGTTAATCGGTTAACGTTATACAAAGGTCCGTGCTCCGGGCCTTTTTTTGTGCCACATGAAAAAAAACACATTTGTTATCTTTCTGTTCCTGACAGGAATTCTCCTTGCTTCAGACAATGCCTGTATCGCACAGGCTACCAAAGCGCAAAAGAAAGCCGAGAAGAAGCAGGAAGAGCAAAAGCGCAATGCCATCAAGGCAGAAGAAAAAGGCAGAAAACATCATCTGAAACTACAATCCAAGGATGTCCAGAAAAGGATGAAGCGCAACAAGAAACGCTATCATCATGTGGATTCCTTTGATCGCAGGCCGGGATTCTGGCAGCGACTTTTCCCGAGAAAGAAACCTTCTGCTTACTGATTAATCAGCATAAGCCCTTAAGTCAACCGGAACAACCGACGTTACGCCGGGTTCAGCCATGGTAATTCCGTAAATAAGATCGGTTGCTGCCATGGTTTTCTTGTTGTGGGTGATGATGATAAACTGTGAACTGTCGCTGAACGTTTTAATGATGTTATTGAATTTATCAATGTTATTATCATCCAGCGGCGCATCTACCTCATCAAAGATACAGAAGGGTGCAGGCTTCAAAAGGTAAATTCCGAAGAGCAATGCGGTGGCCGTAAGCGTTTTTTCTCCTCCCGAAAGCTGGTGAATACTTAACGGCTTCTTTCCTTTAGGTTGTGCAAGGATTTGAATATCCGACTCCAAAGCGTTGGATGGATCTGACATAATCAGATCGCAGTTGTCGTCCTCCGTAAATAAGGAACGGAATACTCGTATGAAGTTGGTTCTGACTTCAGTGAAGGCATCCATGAATACGGTTTTTGCTGTGTCATCAATTTCGGCAATTGTTTTCAGCAGCAATTCTTTCGCATTCTGAAGGTCTGTCTTTTCCTTGATGATAAAGTCGTAGCGCTCCTTGATTTCCTTGTATTGCTCGAGTGCCATCGGGTTGATGGGGCCGAATTCTGCAATACGTTTACGCAGTTGTTCGGCGCGCGGACGATTTTCTTCGTCATTGAAATCCGGATCAGGATCCTGTCCGCTGAGATCGTTGATGTCAATATTAAATTCAATACTGAGTCGCTCTTTCAGCGAGTTCATCTGTAGTTTCAACTCATTCAGCTCATCATGAACATTTTGAATTACGGAGTCGCTTTGCTCTTTATTGCGACGCATTTCCTGAAGGGCCTTTTCTTCCGCCTCAATTTGCGAACGAACCTGTGTGTAGGAAGTTTCTGCTTCCCGCAATTCTAATTCAAGTTTCAGACGATCCTCAATCAGTGTTTTTAAGGATTCACTGCCGCTTTCCAAACCATCTACCAGTTGTTCCGTTTGTGCTTTTACGGTTTCTAATTCGCTGGCATATTGTTCGCGATTTTTACGGAGTGTGGCAGCCTGATTATTTTTATAGCCAAGATCACGGATGATATTCTGAATCCGGTTTTGCTGTTGCAGTAGCACGATATTCTGCTGGTTAAATGCCTGCGATTTTTCAGAAGATTCTTTCTGAAGCTGAACCGATTGCTCCTGCTGGACATTGAGTTGCTGCTGGAAATTATCCATGCGCGCATTCAGTGTTTCAGCTGAAAGTTCCGGATTTGCTTTCTCTTCTTCAATCAGTCGCTGCAGGGCTGCAAAATCCTCTTCCAGTTTCTCAGAACCTTTGCGTGCCTGTTGCAGGGTATTGGCCAGAAAGTCGCGGTTGCTTTGCAGTGAATTTACCTGGCCGCTGAGGCGCATAAATTCATTCTCACCTTTGCTGATTTCCTGCTGACGCTGTTGAGCTGCACTGCGTAAGGATTGTATTTCTGTTTCTGATTTGGCAATTTCTTCGCGGTAACCTGCAATAATTTCTTCCTGCTTTTTTAATTCTTCCGCCATCTTTTCAAGGTTGCGGAACTTACCGGTGCGTTTTCCGTCGAAAAGTCCGACCGATCCACCGCCCACTGTGTAACGTTGACGCAGAAAGTTTCCACCTCTGCTCAGTACAACCGTAGTGGCATCTCCGGTTATTTCAGGGAATGTAGCTTCGGCATCTTCCATAATCTGAACATGTCCGAGCAGGAAACGGTAAAGCGCATCAAAGCGACTGTTTTTTTCAACCAGCGATAAAGCAGATGTGCAGCCGGGAAGTGTATTGGAGGTTGCACCGTTAAAGTTTTTAAGACTTTCCAGGACAAAAAAGTTGGCACGACCTTTTTCGGATTGTTTCAGAACCTGCAACGCTTCCCAGGCTTCTTCGAGCGTATCTACTACAAAGTGATTGAGATAAGGCTCGAGGAAGTTTTCAATGGCTACCTTATAATTTTCATCACAAACAATTATCTCTGAGAGGAGGGGAGCCTGCTTATAGCGATCGTGATTTTTCTTGAGGTAACGAATGGATTCGGGGTAACCTTCCATTTGTTCAAGAAGATTTTTTGTCAGCTGATATTCATTGTGCCTGGCATCCATCTTACGGGCTTCCGCCTGTAAAACCTGATTGAGTTCTTTGAGTTGTGCTTCGGCTTGTTTGAGTAATTCATCCGATTCAAGTCGCTGTTGCTTCAGATTACGCAACACGGCATCCGCATTCTCTTTTTGCGGGAGCACTTCTTCGAGTTGTTGCTGAATCAATGCTTCTTTCTGCACCAGTTCATCCTGCTGGGCATGGAGGCGTTTTAATTCTTCCTGAACCGATTGATAACGGGTTTGTCGTACAGCCTGGCGTGTTTCAAATTCATTGATAGAGGAACGCAGCTGATAAATTTGCTGATTTAGTTCTTTGATGGCACCCAGTGAAGTATCGTATTGTTTGCGGCTTTCTTCTGCTTCAGTACGGAGTCGGATAACATCTTCCTCCAGTTTGCGAAGATGTTCTTCTTCCCGTACTTTTTCTTCATTCAGCTGAACAATGCCGGCTTCCACTTCTGTCAGTGTCTTTTCATCCTGCCCGGATTGAAGTGTGAGCTGGTTTTCTTTTTCAACGAGGTATTTCAGTCGTTCATTTCTGTTTTTTTCCTCATTTTCAAAACGGGTAATTTCCAGTAGTTTTTCATTCAGAATTTTCTGAACCGACTGCACTAATTTTTCTTTTTCAGCGGCATCTGTTTTTGCACCGGCTACTTTTTCTTCCAGTCGGAGCAAATCTTCCTGGAGACGCGTTCTCGTACCATGCTGTTCACTTTCGCTGCTTTGTAAACGGGCGAGTGATTCAGTGTAATGGCGGATACTATATAATGCGAGTTGGGTACTTAATGTTTTATACTCTTCCCGCAAACGATAATAGCGGTCGGTTTTTTTTGCCTGTGACTCCAGTTGCTTCAAACTCTTTTCAATTTCAAAGAGCAAGTCATTTACCCTGTTCAGGTCAGCATCCGTCTCTTCGAGTTTTT
>Ga0315906_10008423_pt1 | contig 12371 bp, 11 predicted proteins | sample LakEriMetagenome_4_FD_203526 | JGI IMG/M metagenome (GOLD analysis project Ga0315906, IMG submission 203526) | Freshwater fungal communities from buoy surface, Lake Erie, Ohio, United States - Buoy 2 MA122 | ecosystem: Environmental > Aquatic > Freshwater > Lake > Lake biofilm | place: USA... | reverse complement strand
CGCGCTGCGATCATGGCCGCCTCGACCTCCGCCGCGAGCGGCGTGGCGGCGGCGTGATCGAGATAGATGGACTGACCCTGCGTCACCCGGCCGTGGCTCATGCGAGCAGTGTACGTCGATCCGCCGACGGCCCCGGGGGCGGCCCCGCCCGCGGCCTACGGCCGCACGAGCGTCTCGACGAGCCGCTCGATCTCGGCGGCCAGGGCCGGGTCGCGGGCCCGCCGCTCCTCCGTGACGCGGATGCCGTGCAGCACGGTCGTGTGGTCCCGGCCGCCGAACGCCGCGCCGATCGCCTGCAGGCTTTTGGCGGTGAGCGTCCTGGCCAGATACATCGCCATGCCACGGGCGTGCGCCACCCGCCGCCGCCGGGATGGGCCGATGAGGTCGGAGGCCGCCAGACCGTGGAGCCGGGCGGCCGCGCCGATCACGCGGCGCAGCGACGGCACCAGCCGGTCGCCGCCGGCTTCGGGGCCCCGCGGCACTCCCGTCGGGGGCATCGGCACCACCAGCCCGCCGGCCAGCCGCGAGGCGAGCGAAGGCTCGACGGAGGGTGCTGCCAGCGGGTGCGACCGCATGGTCACGACGAAGCTCGTGCCCCCCGCGACGGCCAAGTCGAGGAGTTGCGAGAGGATTCGCTGCACGTCCCAGGCCGTGACCTGCTCGACCCCGTCGATGATGACCAGCCGCGGCGCGGCGAACCTCTCGCGCAGCCGGTGCAGGGTGTCGTGCGACATGGCGGCTGCGATCTCCCGACCGAGCGTCCGGCCGTCCCACATGGCGGGAGCCGCCGCGAACCTCTCCCCGGCCCGCGGGCCGCTCGGTCGCGACAGACTCGGCTGCACGACCTTGTGGTGCGTGAGGCTGTGCTGCACGAACACCCGCGACACGAGCGCGGATTTTCCCGATCCCGCGGGTCCGACGATCACCAGCGGCGTATAGCCCGCTCGCGGCTCACCGCGACCCGCCCCGGCATCCACCACCTCGAGGGCGTGATGCACCAGCCGCACGGCGATCGCCTGGCCAGCCGATCTGCGGCCTGTCGGCCGAGAAATCGCTGGAATCGCCGATCCGGACATCGCTATGTTCCCCCTGCGGAACCTCGCGGCATCCGTGCCGAACAGACCGTGCGCCCGCCGCCGGGCGGCCACATCTTGGCGTCCATGGCCCGCGCGTCGCTCGCGGGCCTGGATCCGATGCGGCACCAGCTGAGGCAAGCTACCCGCACGAGATCGCCAAAAAAAGAGACCAGAAAAATCCCGCCGCGCAGATGGACTCGCCGCAGCCATGTGCCGTCCCACCACCGCCTCGGCCGCCGCTCATCTCACCGGCGTGCTGCCGTGACCGCCGCGATCAAGGGCGAGGATGCCGCGAACTGTCGATTGCCTGTCGGTGGCCTTCCGGATTTCCCGCCACCTCGAGAACGACAGTTTCACCCACCGCCAACGGGTGCCGTCACGGCCGTTTTCCGACGGCGATCGACCAGACGACGGGCGCGCAGTCATCGCGGTTCCCACACTGGAAAATCGCCGCTCTCAACGCGCGATCACCGCGATGCCGACGCTCGCCGACCATGTTTTCCACAGTCCTGCATGGCTGCAAATCCACGCTGGGAAACGATTTCGGCCACCATCATCACGCGCGGTCTGGCGATGCCGGTCGGGAGCCCCGACCTTCGCGTGCGTTCGTGCCGCTCGCCGTGCCTCACTCCTGCTGCGACTGTTGTTCTACACATCTCTTCTTGAGCAAAGCAGCAAGACGTCGCAGCGGTCTGAACGGCTGAAATCCCGGGCAAAAAACGCGGCAAAAAGCCGCTACGGGGGCATGCCAGTCGGCCGCCGGTCGGGTACACTGACGGGCTCGAAAAAGAAGGCCATGCGAGGGTCGCGGCGCGTCGCCGGGACGCTCGTCCGCGGAGTGTCGGCGACGCACGCCGCTTCAGGAAAGGAAGACGATGCTCGGATGAAAGTACGCGTCACCCGCGAGCCCCTGCTCGCCGCCCTGCAGAGCGCGTCGGCGGTGGTGCCGGCGCGATCCCCGAAGCCCGTGCTCTCCAACGTGAAACTGGAGGTGCAGGACGCGTCGTGCGTGATCTCGGCGACGGACCTGGAGGTCGGCATCCGCGTCGAGATCGACGGCGTGGAGTCGGCGGCTGCCGGCTCGGTGCTGCTCCCCTGCGGCCGCCTGATGGCGATCGTGCGGGAGAGTCCTCCCGGCACGCTGTTCGACATCCACTCCGACGGCACCGCCGCGGTGGTCAAAGCGCCGAGGAGCGAGTTTCGACTGCCCGCCGAGGATCCGCTGGAGTTCCCGTCGGTCGCCGTCTTTCCTGCCGACGCGTGCTTCGAGATCTCAACGCCGTTGGTTCGGGAGCTCGTCCGCCGGACGGTGTTCTCCACCGACAACGAGTCGAGCCGGTATGCCCTCGGCGGCGTGCTCCTGGAGCTGGCCGCCGACGCCGGGGCCGCGACGCCGGGGGTGATCGCCGTGGGCACCGACGGCAGGCGGCTGGCGAAGATGGAAGGTCCGGCCGCGGCGCACGGCGGCAGTCCGGCCGCCGCACAGCCCATCGTGCCGGCGCGGGCGATGCAACTCATCGAGCGCTGCCTCGGCGATGCGGGTCAGCCGGTCCACATGGCGGTGCGGCCGAGCGAGATCCTCGTGAAGACGGGTGCGACCACGATCTCAGCCCGGCTCGTCGAGGGCCGTTTCCCGCGGTGGCGGGACGTGTTCCCGGACCGGCCGGACGCGGCGCACGTGACGCTCGTGGCGGGGCCGCTGCTGGCCGCCGTGCGGCAGGCGGCGATCGTGACCAGCGAGCAGTCGAAGGGGGTCGATTTTGCGTTCGAGCCCGGGCGACTCGTGCTCTCCGGCAGGTCGGCCGAGAGCGGCGAGAGCCGGATCGAACTGCCCATCGAGCATGCCGGCCAGGCGGTGCGGATCAAGCTCGACCCGCGGTTCATGAGCGAGTTCCTGCGGGTGCTCGACGGGGCGACGAACGTGACGGTGGAACTCACCGACGCGCAGAGCGCGTGCGTCTGTCGCACGGACGACGGGTATGGCTACGTGATCATGCCGCTGGCGGCGGACTGAAAGGCGGCGCGATGACGGGAAGGCAACCGGCGAATCCACACCCGGCGCAACCGATCGGTCCGCGCTCGATCGGGAGCGTGATCAGCAGGCTCATGGCCCGCACGGGCTACGAGCGGGAACAGGCGACGGACGGCCTCGCGGCGGCCTGGAGCCAGGCCGTGCCCGAGAGCCTGCGGTCCGCGTCGGCCGTCGGCCGCGTGCGGCGCGGCGTGCTCGAGGTGTTCGTCAGCCACTCGGCGCTCGTCCAGGAGTTCGGGTTCCACAAGCGCGCCGTGCTCGCCCGGCTCGGCGAACTCGTCCCCGCCGAGGGCATCACCGACATCCGCTGCCGGCTGATGGCCGACGCCGGCCGCTCGGGCACGGGCCCCGTATGACGCCCCTGCCGCACACTCGACCACCTTTTCCGGGAGACCGCCGCCATGGCCGATGAATCGTCCCAGGCCCAGTACACGTCCGCCGACCTCAAGCACCTCTCCGACCGCGAGCACGTGCGGGAGCGGTTCGGCATGTACATCGGCGACAACACGTCGCGCGGCCTGCACCACCTGGTCTACGAGGTGGTCGACAACTCGATCGACGAGTGCATGGCCGGCCACGCGAGGCACGTGAGCGTGACGGTGAACGTGGACGGCAGCGTGACGGTCGAGGACGACGGCCGCGGCATCCCCACCGACCGCCACCCGCAGCTCTCCGAGGAGATGGACCGGGAGGTCTCCACGCTCGAGGGCGTGATGACCGTGCTCAAGTTCGGCGGCAAGTTTGAAAAGGGCGCCTACCAGACCTCCGGCGGCCTCCATGGCGTCGGCGTGACGGTGGTCAACTTCCTCTCCGAATGGTGCGAGGTCGAGGTCTCCCGCGACGGGCACGTCTGGCAGCAGGAGTACCAGCGGGGCGAGCCGACCGGCCCGGTGCGGAAGATGGGCACGACCACCCGCACCGGCACGAAGACGACGTTCAAGCCCGACCCGCAGATCTTCCCGCAGACGAAGTTCTCCTGGGACGTGCTCTCGCGGCGGCTGCAGGAGCTGGCGTTCCTCAACTCGGGCGTGCGGATCACGTTCACCGACGCGGCCAGCGGCCAGAAGGAGGAATACCACTACGAGCGCGGCGTGGTGGAGTTCATCGAGTGGCTCAACCGCTCCAGCGACGCCATCCACTCCGACGTGATCTCGATCCGCGGCGAAGCCGAGGGCGTGTCATGGGACATCGCCCTGCAGTACACGACCGAGTACACGGAGAACGTCCACAGCTACGTCAACAACATCACCACCACCGAGGGGGGCACGCACGTCTCCGGCTTCCGCTCGGCCCTCACCCGCACGCTCAACGCCTACGGCAAGAAGAGCGGGCTCTACAAGGACCTCGTGCCGACCGGCGAGGACGTCCGCGAGGGGCTCACCACGGTGATCAGCGTGCGGGTGCCGCACCCGCAGTTCGAGGGCCAGACGAAGACGAAGCTCGGGAACGGCGAGGTGGAGGGGATCGTCAACTCGGCCGTGGGCGACTTCCTCACGAAGTACCTCGAGGAGAACCCCAAGAGCGCCAAGGCGATCGTGCAGAAAGGCGTGCTCGCGGCCGAGGCCCGGGCCGCCGCGCAGAAGGCCAAGGCGCTGCTGCGCGAGCGGAAGGGCGCGCTCTCCGGCGGCGGCCTGCCCGGCAAGCTCCGCGACTGCACCAGCCGCGACGTGGAGAAGTGCGAGCTCTACCTGGTGGAGGGCGACTCGGCCGGCGGCTCCGCGGAGGGAGGGCGGCGCCGCGAGTACCAGGCGATCCTGCCGCTCCGCGGCAAGATCATCAACGCCTACAAGAGCCGTGACGACAAGGTGCTTGCCAACGAGGAGGTGCGGAGCGTCATCTCGGCGATCGGCGCCGGCATCGGCCAGGAATCGGACCTCGGCAAGCGGCGGTACGACAAGGTCGTGATCATGACCGACGCCGACGTCGACGGCTCGCACATCCGCACGCTGCTGCTGACGTTCTTCTACCGCCAGATGTACCAGCTCGTGGCCGCCGGACACGTCTACGTCGCCCAGCCGCCGCTGTTCCGCGTGCGCACGAAGAAGCAGACCTACTACGTGCAGACCGAGGACGAGATGAAGACGCAGCTGCTCGACCAGGGCCTCGGGGAGGGCGTCTTCCTGCCCGGCGACGGCCGCGAGATCTCGGGCGAGCAGATGCAGAAGCTCTGCCGCACGCTCTCCGGCCTCGAGGACGCGCTGGTGGCGATGGAGAAGCGGGGCATCAGCCTCCGCGACCACGTCGCCCGCCGCGATCCCAAGACCGGCAAGCTGCCGATGTACCACGTCTACTACGGCCTGGAGGAGCACTGGTTCACCAGCCGCGACGAGCTCGAGGCGTTCGTGAAGGGCAAGGAGAAGGCGGCCGGGGGCACGCTCGCCGTGGGCCGCATCGAGGAGTCGGTGGCGGCGGGCGACGCGACTCCGGGCACCGCCCACGACACCGGCGACGACCAGCTCGTCATGATCGACCTGCACGAGGTGCGGAGCATCAACTCGGCGATCAAGGAGCTCGAGGGGATGGGCTTCGGGATCGAGTCGCTGATGCCGCAGGATCGCACCGGCTCCGAGGATCCGCGGTACACGCTGCGGCGGGGCGACAGCGAGATCGGCCTGGAGGACCTGCGCAGCCTCCTCTCGGCCGTGCGGCGGGCCGGCGAGAAGGGCCTGTCGATCACGCGGTTCAAGGGTCTCGGCGAGATGAACGCGGAGGAGCTCCGCGACACGACGCTCGACCCCGCCAACCGCACGCTCCTGCGGGTGACGATGACCGACGCCGCCGCGGCGGATGACCTCTTCCGAGTGCTGATGGGGGAAAAGGTCGAGCCCCGCCGCGAGTTCATCGAGCGGCATGCCCTCGACGTCAAGCACCTCGACGTGTAGCGGCCCCGCAGTCCTTGGAGCGAGCCGGCACCATGAGCCTCCCGCGATTCTCGTTCGGCGTCGGAGACCGGTTCGCCCACCAGGCGCAGCCGCAGCTCGAGGCCTTCGAGCGGCTGGCGGCGGCGGGCGTGGTGGTCGCGCCGGTTTGGAACAAGTCGAACCGCGAGCACACCTTCATCGGCAGCGAGCCCGAGAGCGTGCGGTCCGCGGCGTCGGCCGCGGTCGCCGCCCGGGGCTGGCCGCACCCATGGTTCATCGATGCCGACCACATCCGCCTCGAGACGGTCGGCCGGTTCCTCGACTCGAGCGACTTCTTCACGATCGACGTCGCCGACTCGATAGGCCGGCCCGCGGGCGACGCCGACGTGGCAGCGTTCGTGGCCCGGCATGCCGAGCTGACCGGCAGGCTCGCGATCCCCGGCGTGGCCGCGCCGATCGAGCTCGACGCGGCGGGCGTCGGGGCGATCGCCCGCACCTACCTCCTGGCCTGTCGCGAGGCCGGGGAGATCTACCGCCACATCGAGGCGAAGCGAGCGGGGCGGCCGTTCGTCACCGAAGTGAGCATGGACGAGACCGACCTGCCGCAGACGCCACCGCAGCTGCTCGTGATCCTGGCGCTGTTGGCAGACGAGGGCATTCCGCTGGAGACGATCGCCCCCAAGTTCACCGGCCGGTTCAACAAGGGGGTCGACTACGTGGGCGACATCGCCCGGTTCGAGCGGGAGTTTTCCGACGACGTGGCGGTGCTCGCCTTCGCGGCGGACCGGTACGGCCTGCCGCGAAATCTGAAGCTCTCGGTGCACTCGGGCAGCGACAAGTTCTCGCTCTATCCAGTCATCCGCCGCGTGCTCGGCAAGACCGGCGCCGGAGTCCACCTGAAGACGGCGGGCACGACCTGGCTCGAGGAGCTGATCGGCCTGGCCGAGGCGGGGGGCGACGGGCTCGCACTGGCCCGCGAGATCTACGCCTACTCGCTCGACCACGTCGACGAGCTCTGCGGGCCCTATGCCAGCGTGATCGACATCGACCGCGCGCGGCTGCCGAGCGTCGGCGAGGTCAGCGGCTGGAGCGGCCCGCGGCTGGCCGCCGCCATCCGCCACGTGCCGGGGAATCCCGCCTTCAGCCCCGATGTCCGACAGTTGCTGCACGTCTCGTTCAAGGTGGCCGCGAAGCAGGGCTCGCGGTACACCGACCTGCTCGTGGCCAACCGCGAGATCGTGGGCCGGCAGGTGACGGAGAACATCTTCGAGCGGCACCTGCGGCCGCTGTTTCTGGGCTGATGGGTACTGGGCTGACAGGCCCGACAGGGAAGCCGCATGCGATCAGCCGTGACGATCTGTCTGGTGACCGAAGCCCGCCAGGGACCATTCGTGTTCCACGGCACCGTCGCCGACGGCGGGCTCGAGGCCGGGTGCCGGGCGGCCGCGGAACTCGGGTTCGACGCCGTCGAGATCTTCCCCGAGTCGGCCGCCGCCTTTCCCTCGGGCGAACTCGGGAGGCTGCTGCCCGGCCATGGCCTGGTGCTCGCCGCCGTCGGCACCGGCGCCGGCTGGGTGAAGCACCGACTGCACCTCTGCGACGCCGCTGCGGCGGTTCGGGCGGCCGCGCTGGAGTTCATCGGCGGGATCGTCGACGTGGCCGGGAGCCTGGGGGCGCCGGCGATCATCGGCTCGATGCAGGGCAGTTTCACGGCGGAGGTGCCACGCGAGGCGGCCCTCGACCACCTCGCCGCCGCGCTCGACGAGCTCGGCCGGCGGGCCGCCCGCCACGGGCAGGTGCTGCTCTACGAGCCGCTCAACCGCTACGAGACGAACCTGTTCAACCGCCAGGCGGAGGCGGCCGAGTTTCTCGACGCCCGTGGCATCCGCGACGTCCGGCTCCTGTGCGACCTCTTCCACATGAACATCGAGGAGGCCGACCCCGCCGCGGCGCTCGAGGCCGCGGGGCCGCGGGTGGGCCACGTCCACTGGGCCGACTCCAGCCGCCGCGCGATGGGGAGCGGCCACACCGATCCCCGGCCGGTCGTTGCCGCGTTGCGGCGGATCGGCTACGAAGGATTCCTCTCGGCGGAGGTGTTTCCGCAGCCGACGGCCGCCGACGCCGCTCGGCGGACGATTCAGAGCCTCCGGGACCAGGGCGTCGTCGCCCGGCCCGGTGGCTGACGGCGGAGAAGAAAAGATGCTCAACACGCACCTGCTGCACCCGGACATCCTGCGGATCCTCGCCCAGTCGGGGCATCACTCGAAGGTGCTCATCGCCGACGGCAACTATCCGGCCGCCAACAAGCGGGGGCCGCGGGCCGAACTGGTCTCGCTGCAGTTGATGCCGGGCGTGCCCACGGTGGCCCAGGTGCTCGAGGCGGTCCTCGGGACGGTGCAGGTCGACGAGATCCACACGATGGGCGTCGACCGGAGCGATTCCTACGCGGCCGCCACGCCGGGCGACCCGCCCGTCTGGGGCGAGTACCGGCGGATCCTGGCGGCGGCCGGTTCGTCCTGCCGGCTCGAGCCGATCGTGAAGTGGGACTTCTACAAGGCGGTCGAGTCGGCCGACCACGTGCTCACGATCCAGACCGCCGACCAGCAGCCCTGGGCCAACCTGCTGCTCTCCGTCGGCTGCCGGACGTTCCGGTGAGGCCATCGGACGGATGATTTCCACGGGCCGCTGGGGTGACCTGATGCAGACCAGACCGCTCGGCCGCACGGGCCTCGACGTGCCGATCCTCGCCTTCGGCGCGAGCTCCCTCGGGCAGGAGTTCCGCTCGATCACGCTGGACGAGGCGCTCGGCAGCGTGCGTGCGGCGCTCGACTGCGGCATGAACCTCATCGACACGAGCCCCTTCTACGGCCGGGGGATGAGCGAGGTGCTCCTGGGCGTGGCCCTGCGGGGCGTGCCGCGGGGCGACTACCTCCTCTGCACGAAGCTCGGCCGCTACGACCTCGGCCACTTCGACTTCTCCGCGCGTCGCGTGGCCGAGAGCGTCGACGTGTCGCTGCACCGGCTGGGCACCGACCACCTCGACATCATCCTCTGCCATGACATCGAGTTCGTCCCGATGCAGCAGATCGTCGACGAGACCCTGCCGGCACTGCGGCGGATCCAGCAGGCGGGAAAGGCGCGGTTTGTCGGCTTCAGCGGCTACCCGCAGAAGATCTTCCGGTTCATCTGCGACCAGGCCGACGTCGACTGCGTCCTCAACTACAACCAGTACACGCTCCAGAACACCCGGTTCGCCGAGGAGACGGTGCCCTTCCTAAAGGCGAGGGGGATCGGCGTGATGCACGCCGGGCCGTTCAGCGCCCGACTGCTCACCGACGCGCCGCTGCCGGCGTGGCTGAAGGAGCCGGAGAGCGTCAAGCGGGCCGCGCGGCAGGCGGCGGACCTCTGCCGGTCCCGCGGTGGCTCGATCGCGAAGCTCGCGCTGCAGTTCGCGCTGGAGAACCCCGACATCGCCACGACGATCGCCGGCAGCGCGAACCCGCGGAACATCCGGGACTGGGCCGCCTGGGCCGCCGAGCCGCTCGACCGCGAACTGCTCTGCGACGTGCAGGCGATCTTCGCGCCGGTCCACAACGTCGGCCACGTCGAAGGCCTGCCCGAGAACAACTAGCACCAGCCCGAAGGCCGGGTCCCCGGCTCGAGTGCCCGCCATGCGGATCGATTCCCACCAGCACTTCTGGCGCTATTCCCCCCAGGAGTACCCCTGGATCGGCCGGGGCATGGAGTGCCTGGCGCGGGACTACCTGCCCGCCGACCTCGCGGCGGTGGCGGCGGTGTCGGGGGTGGGGCGGACGGTGGCCGTGCAGGCGAGGCAGTCGCTCGAGGAGACCCGCTGGCTCCTGTCGCTCGCGGACGAGCATCCGCTCATCGCCGGCGTCGTGGGCTGGGTCGACCTCCGCGGCCAGGGCGTGGCCGCGGAGTTGGCCCGGTTCGCCGACCATCCGCGGCTGGTCGGCGTGCGGCACGTGGTGCAGGACGAGCCCGACCCGCGGTTTCTCGTGGGCGAGGCGTTCGTCCGCGGCGTGCGGGAGCTGGTGCGGTTCGGACTCACCTACGACCTGCTCGTCTATCCGCGGCAGCTGCCGGCGGCCGTCGAGCTGGCCGGGCTCCTGCCGGAGCAGCCCTTCGTGCTCGACCACGTCGCCAAGCCCGCGATCAAGGCGGGGGAGATCGACGGCTGGCGGCGCGACATCCGGCTGCTGGCGTCCCGGCCGAACGTCTGCTGCAAGGTGTCGGGACTCGTCACGGAGGCCGCCTGGCGGCGGTGGCAGCGGGCCGACTTCACGCCCTACCTCGAGACCGTGCTCGAGGCGTTCGGGCCGGAGCGGCTCATGTTCGGCAGTGACTGGCCCGTCTGCCTGCTCTCGGCCGACTACCGCGAGGTCGTCGGCATCGTCGAGGATCTCTTCGCCCGGCTGTCGGGCCACGAGCGGGCGGCCGTCTGGGGCGGCACGGCGGCGCGGTTTTACGGTCTCACCCAGGAGTGACGCGATGCAGGCGCTCGTCCTCGAGAAGCCGCGTGAGTTCCGGTTCATCGACGTGCCCGAGCCGGCGGCGGCACCGCCGGGCCAGGCCGTCGTCCGCGTCCGGGCCGTGGGCATCTGCGGCACCGATTACGCGGGCTACCTCGGCAAGATGCCCTACTTCAGTTATCCGCGGATTCCGGGCCACGAGCTCGGGGTCGAGGTGGTGGCGGTCGGGGCCGGCGTCGGGAACGTGAAGCCCGGGGACCGCTGCTGCGTCGAGCCCTACATCAGCTGCTGGAACTGCTACGCCTGCCGGCGCGGGCTCACCAACTGCTGCGAGCACAACCAGACGCTCGGCGTCCACTGCGACGGCGGCCTGCGGCCGCTGTTCACGCTGCCCGCCGAGAAGCTGCATCCGTCGCCGCAGCTGTCGCATGCCCAGAACGCGCTCGTGGAGACGCTCGCGATCGGCTGCCATGCGGTCGATCGCTCGCGGGCCGCGGCGGGCGAGCACGTGCTCGTCATCGGCGCCGGGCCGATCGGTCTGTCGGCGGTCGAGTTCGCCAAGCTCTCGGGGGCGCGGGTGATCGTGATGGACATGCTGGAAAGCCGGCTCGAGTTCGTCCGCGAACGCATGGGGATCGCCGACACGCTCCTGGCGAAGGGGGATGCCTCCGACGACGAGGCGGTCGGCCGGCTCACCGACGGCCGGCTGGCCGACGCCGTCATCGACGCCACGGGCAGCGCGGCGAGCATGTCGGCCGCGCTCAAGTACTGCAGCTTCGGCGGCCGGCTGGTCTATGTCGGCATCACGCAGGGGGAGATCGCGTTCCCGCACGCGCCGCTGGTCCACCGTCGGGAGCTGTCGATCCTGGCCAGCCGCAACGCCCTGCCCGGGGATTTTCGCCGGATCATCGGGCTCATCGAGACGGGCCGCATCGACACGCGGCCCTGGATCACGCATCACGTCGAGTTCGCCGGCACGAGCGCCGCGTTTCCCGCGCTGCTCGAGCCGTCGAGCGGCGTCATCAAGGCCGTGGTCGACATGCCGTGACGGTGGGCGGACGTGGCGGCGCCCGTGCCCGCGGCGGCCGACGGGCGCGTCAAGCCGCGTGGGCCTGGAAAGGTCTGCGGGCTCGGCCGACGACGGCGGTCTGCGGCAGCGTTGGCAGGCCCGGCTGGCTCGGGTCGCCCTGCCGGTCGCGGTGGATGGCGAGGCAGGCCCCGACGGTTTCTCCGCGCGGGCCCATGGCGAATCCCGGTCCGGCAGTCAGGCCGATGCTCCAAGGGACGGCCGGCAGGCGAGGACTGCCGCACGAGGCGGGCGGACGCCCGGCGGTGCAGGTCGCGCTGGCCGTCTGTGGGAGAGCGAGCGATGCAGTCCGGGGGAATGCGGTCACGAGGACGGATGGCGGGGACGATGATGCTCGCGGTCGGCCTGCTGGCCACGGTGAAGGCCGCGGGCCAGGAGGAGGCCTTCGTCGGCCGCCCCGGACAGGCGGGCGGCTTCGAGGGATCGAATCCAGTGCTCGTCGACGAGGTGATGACGGGAATCATCCCGACCGGGCAGGACTGGTTTCTGTTCGGAGAAGCCGAGCGGGGCGGCGTGTACGGCTGGCTCGACGGCGGCTTCGTCGGCAACTTCGGCGTGCCCGCCAGCAAGTTCAACGGCCCCTACAACGCCGTCGACCGGGCCAACGAGGCCATGATGAACCAGGTCTACATCATCGCCGAACGGACGCTGCCGACCGACGGCACCGCCGGCATCGGCGCCCGCACCGACCTGCTCTATGGCGAGGACTTTCCGCTCGCCATGTCGCTCGGCTGGGAGACCAATCCCGGCCCGCAGGACTGGAACAGCGGCGAGTACTACGGCCTCGCGATCCCGCAGCTCTACGCGGAGGTCGGCACCCAG
>Ga0315906_10008416_pt1 | contig 12373 bp, 22 predicted proteins | sample LakEriMetagenome_4_FD_203526 | JGI IMG/M metagenome (GOLD analysis project Ga0315906, IMG submission 203526) | Freshwater fungal communities from buoy surface, Lake Erie, Ohio, United States - Buoy 2 MA122 | ecosystem: Environmental > Aquatic > Freshwater > Lake > Lake biofilm | place: USA... | reverse complement strand
TCGCCACGCTGAAACGCAAGGGCGAGGGCATAGACAAAGCGTTGATCTGCTGCCCGTTGCCGTGCCTCTGTCTCGCGGTCTTTGTCAAAGCCGTTTGCATACTGGTTGGCTAGGTCAGACCGGCCCAGGTCTTTCTGCCACGGAATGCCCATAGTCCGCGCTCGTTCCCGAACAGTGTATTCCGTCCGGCCCAGCTTCTCGCCAATCTCAGCGGGGGTGAAGCCTAGTCGCTTCATCTTGCGAAGCGTGTTATCTTGAACGGAGGTGAACCAATCGCGAGGTTGTCTCATTTGGCTACACGGGGCAGATTTTCACCGCGCTGGATAGCACCCGCCACGGCCCGGACAAGCCGCCTGCTGCTGTCTTCAAGTCGGGAACGGTTCTCTTGCGGGAGGGCTATGTCATAGGGGCGAAGGAACCCCCCATAGGTGTCCCGCGTGAACCGCAGCCCGAGGGCCTGAGAGCGCCCCTTGATGGCCATGTGGGTCCGGCCCATTAGATCGGCGGCTTCCTTCCGAGAAAACCCGGACAAAGCCAGAACCCGCAAGCGTTCGTCCTGTTCGTCATCCCACGTCTCGCCGTAAGCCGGTGAAAGTTTCCGTGCTGGATTGATCGGCGCTGTCATGTCTCTCTCCCCTTAAAAGGCCGTTTTGGCCATGTGGTTTTAGTCTTTGGGAACGGGCGGGACGGGATTGAACCGCCTTTGACTTGCCGCCTAGCCTGTTGGCCCGTCTCACGGCCCTGACGCTTGGCCTTGGCAATCCTGGCCACGTCGTCTTTGGTTTTTACCGCGTGAGGCGCGACCAAAGCCGGGTAAAGGTTCTCGTCATCGTTAGAGCCGCCTAAAGCGACCGGCACTCTATGCTCTATGTGCCAAGCCTCACCGGCCTTTATCTTTACGCCTGACAAGCCGCAGACGCCGTTATGGGCGGCAAAGATGCGGGCGCGGTCTTTGGCGGTGAATGACTTGCGGCTCATGTCTCCACCACGCTAATCCCATGCACCGCCAGCATTAGCTTTTTCTTCAAGCGATAAACTGGGGTCAGGAACCCTTTGCAATCCTCAATAACGACCAGCCCAGAAGCGTGTGGCGTGTCCGTGACGTATCGGAAGTCAGCCTTGTAGGTGCAGATCAGGCAATCGTTCACAACGATGCGAAACGCCGGTTGGATTTCCAGACCGCTAATGCGCCCGGATTTTTCCAGCAGCTTGAGTTCTCCATACCGGCGAGCCTCCTTCGCGCTATCAAACGTGATGCCATCGACCACGGTTTTGATGTTGCGATATTTGGGGGCCTTCACCGCCGTCCCTCGACCGACAGTTCCTCAATCGACAGGGCGCGAAGCTTTGCATAAATCGGAGCGCGGGCCTTCTTCGCTTTAATGACCTTCGCCAGTTCGTCTTTCAGCGCGTCACGTTCGCGGGCTATAGCAGCAAGGCGTTCCGTCTTGGCCTTGTGAGCGGTAAAGAAGGCGTCCGACGCCCAGTCAGGGTTAGCCGGAAACGTCTGTGTTTCGCGGTGGAAGCCATAACGCTGAAAAAGACGGCGAAGTGCATTAGACATTGGTTTGCTCTTGTTTTGCTTTCCGCCGCAAAGCGCGTTCATGCGCTACGGCCATGTCATGAATGATGGGGCTGAGAGACGCATTAGCCTCCCGTGCCTGGTCAACGATACGCTGAAGGGCGGTCCCTTGTTTCGGCCTGACGCCGATAGGTTTTGTGGGGTTAGGCAACGGCTAACATCTCCTGTGCGGGCCAATCCCGCTTGCCGACATAAGGGCAAAACGCGGCGCATCTGTCAAACGGATTGTTGAACAAATATCGCTTGACGCCCTCCCCGGTGCCGTGTTTTATGGTGCGTGTAGCGGATGGCGTTAGGGGTGACACCCCAAGGCGAAATCCGGGGAAAGTGGACGCGCAGAGCGGAGTTTGAAGGCGAGTGCCGAATAGTTCGATGGGCCATAGGCTAACTTCGACCCCGTAAGGGATAGGCGAACCGGAAAGCAAACGAAAGACGCGGAAAGAGGTGGTGTTCGAAGGTGTCAGCATTGGGCGATTTAGTCCGACACCGGCCCTGTAGCCTCCGACGTGCCACACCGAACGGGCTGGCCTTGGCCATCCGCTACTTAACAAGGGAGAGACGAAATGCTTATCGAAGAAATGACCGACACCGACCTAGCCGCCGCACACAGCGAACTGATGGCTAAGGCTTGGGTGGCTCGCGCTGCTAACGACATCGATACGACGCAAAAATACCTGCGGTTCATCATGCCGATGAATGCCGAAATGGCTCGCCGCATGAGGGCAATGTAATGAAGATGTCGAAAGAACTCTGCAAACTGGACGACGATATGTGGGAGGCGCATCGCGACTACGCATATGAAAACGATAAGGACTGGGCCAACGCTGACGAACTCCGCGAAGAAGGCCTCGCAATCGGTGAGGAAGCCTACAAGCTCAACCCCGAAAACGATTACGAACACGACGTAGGCGATTGGGAAACTTACATCGAGGAAGAGCTGGACAGGTATCACGAGCATCAGCAATCCGTCGTCGCCCGCGCCGCCTATTACCGCGTCAAAGAGTGCGCGGAGGAAGCCGCTGCTAACGCTGACAAGGCTCTGGCGATGGCCGCTGACATTACGGGATCCGTGTGATGGCCAAGCGTTACACCTTTACGACCTGTCTTTCGTTTGGAACGGACGGCGAGGCTGATTTCTGCGAACTTGACGCCACGGTGTCGTTTGCCTTCACGCCGGGCCGCGCTGCTGCCCCGCCCGCATACGACCACGGCGGATTGCCCGCAGACCCGCCCGAGATTGACGACATTTGGGTTGAGGCTATCGACGGTCGCCCTGTTACCGCTGGCGACTGGAACACCATTAACGCAATCCTAGACCAGTTTGCGACTGGCGATTTTGACGACGCTATGATGGATGAGGTGGCGGAATGAAAGACCTTTACATTGAAGAATGTGACCGCTTGGTCAGCCTTTACGAAGAGCAAGGCATGACCGAGGCAGACGCCCGCGCATTGGCTGAAGACGAGGCCTATGAAGCAGCGTGGGACCTTATCGCTGACCGGGCAGACAATGCCCGTGATGCTGCTAAAGACAGGGACTTGTGATGACCGACGTTATCGACGCTTTCCGAAGCATCCGTCATTCTGGCCAGTTTGAGCCGTGTATGTCGGCGCTAACCGCTGCCATTGGTGACGTTGAGCGCCTAGCCGACATAACGCCCGACCAGATGGAACGGCTATGGAAAGCCACAGCCCGGCTGGGCAACGCAGTAGCGGCTAAGTCCGATGACTGACCGCCCGCTTGCCAAATACAAAGAGTGCCGCTTGTGGCTGGATGACGGCGGCATCTACAGGCCCGCTACAACCTTTGCCGTCCGAATGATGGCGCGAATGTTTGAAAACCGACACGACCATAACGCAACGCGATACGTCCGCGATTGTCGTATGGCTCTGGCACAATACGAAAAGGCAATGGAGGAAGCCAAATGCGAAGCAGCGACACACTAATCAAAATCAGCCCCGCGCTGGTGAAGGCTATCAACGCAATTGAGGGGGTGAAAAAGGGCGCTGACAACCCGTTTTTTAAGTCCAAGTATGCCAACCTCGAAAGCGTCATTGAAGCCGCCCACGACGCTCTGTCGGCTAACGGCTTGGCTGTAATGCAAGGGCCAGGTCCGATGGACGGCAACTGCATCACCTTGACGACCCGCCTTGTGCATGAAAGCGGAGAGTGGATCGAAACTGATTTTTCCCTGCCCGCTGGAAAGATGGACCCGCAAGCGGCAGGCTCGGCAATCACCTATGCCCGTCGATATTCCCTGATGGCCATGCTCAATATGCCAGCGGTGGATGATGACGGGGAGGCGTCTATGCCCCGCACGACTAAGCCCGGCGAGCCTAAGAACCCGAACGTAAGCGTTCATTCGGATTCGCCGGATTGGTGGGGTGCGGAAGGCCCCGGAATGTCTGCCGCGCAAGCCAAAAAGGACGGATGGGGGGATACCTTTGATGTTTGGCGAATGGAGATTGCCGCGCTTTCGACAGCGCAAGCTTGGAAGGATTGGTGCGCGCTTTATTCGACCGATATTAAGGCGCTTCCTCGCGGGTGGCGCGTTCATTTGCGCGAAGAGGCTGAGTTGCGTGGCAAGGAGCTTGGCGCACTGTGACGTGGGATGATTGGTTTGTTGGCCGCTATGAGCCTGACCCGTTCGGAGGGTGTCTTCTATGGGTCGGCAAACGTAATGACGACGGCTACGGAAAGTTTAACCGAGAGTCCTATCGTGGTTTAGCACACCGAAAATCATATGAAGTGGCTATAGGTCCAATACCAGACGGATGCGTGGTCATGCATACCTGTGACGTTTCGTGTTGTGTGAACCCAAATCATCTGCGCGCTGGGACACAGTTGGATAATATTGCAGATCGGGTGGCTAAGGGCCGATCACGGGGCGGCGACCGGTCGGGAGAAAACAGCCGAGTCGCAAAGCTGAATTGGGACATGGTGCGACAAATCAGAACCCGCGCCGAAAACGGCGAAAGCCACGGCAGCATAGCTAAAGACTTCCCCGTTTCTCGCTCGGCCATTACGGCCGTAGTGGCGGGTAAAAAATGGATAAACTACAATGGCGTATGAGCAGAAACCCGGAGACATCGCCGTCTTCAAGGAAAAGGAAAAGCGGAACGACCGTGCGCCAGACTGGCGCGGTAATCTGATCGTCCCTGAAGGCGCAAAGCCCGGCGACAAGCTGGAAGTCGCGTTCTGGGCCAAAGGCGACAACGGAACGATGTTGGCTGGATCGGTAAAGTTCCCGATGCAGCGCGACGCTGGCCCGGCGCGTGAAGCCCCGCCACAGCGCGGTGCCAGGTTTGACGACGACATTCCGTTCTGATGCTAGTTTCAGACGATGATATGCACCTTGTGTTGGAGGCCCTTGGCGATGAGTCAGGGGCCGCTCACAGGGCCGCGCATGAGTATCTGGACGCATTGACGAAAACGGTTCTTGCCGAATTGATGGGCGAGAGCGATGCAAAGTCAGCTACGGAGCGAGAACAATGGGCAAGAGCGCAGCCACGGTTCAAGGAGCATCTGGCGAAGGTCGGAGCGCAAGCGAAGGCGGATTACACGGCTCGCCAACGCTACGCAGCGGCAAACGCGAAGATGGAGGTCTGGCGGACACAGAACGCCAACAACCGGGCGGCGGAACGCCTCCGCTAGAAACCTGGACCCCGTGGACAGTCAGAAAGCAAAACTACACCCGATGACTCGCTTTGAAAAAGCAGACAGGTTGGCGGCGGTTATATTCCGCAGGCTACCCGGCACAACATCCCGCCAAGCCCAGACAGCGCACCGCACAGCTAAAGAAATAGCGGCTGACGTATTAGACGAACTTGAACGGATTGAACGCGTGGAAAAATCATGTTCATAATCGGCTCGTTTGACCGTTTCTTTCACGGCTACATCCGCAAGGAATATACCCGCGACTTGGAGGACGGACACGGCCAGTATCTTCCGTGCGTTATCCACGGCCTCCGCGTGGTTCAAGGCAAGTCGCTAGAGTTCCAATGCGTCCTGACCGAGTATGGTGCAGGGGCCGGGTTCCTCGCCCCCATCGAGGCGTTCTGCTGGAAGATACCCGACAAGCCCCGCGCTCCAAACGAGGTGGTGGATTACACCTACGTCCAGCCGTGGGACTGTTTCTCAAGTGAATTTGGCGTTCATGCGTTTGAGTTCAATCGGCGTATGAAGGCGCAGATTCTGCCAGACAGACGCGGTGCCAGGTATCGGTTCTCAATCGATTTCACCGGCTCTTCGCTGGCCGACATGAGCGAGCAACACAAGCACCTGCACGTTATGGAGCTAGAGGACGGGTCGATAGGCGCGTTCCCTAACAACCGCGTTCTGTGGGTTGAGCCTGCTATGTGGGCGAAACCGTTTGAGGAGCGGCCCGATTTCCAAGCCTTGTCTGGCGAGTGGATGGCGGAATAAGAAAATGCGTAAAAAACGCTCAAGGGGTATTGCGTAACATCTGCCCATGTGGGACAAGGGTTCATCGGCGCAGGGCAATCAAGCACTAGCCGACCGGGACCGCCCATATGACCACCGCCCTGACCATTGCAAAATCCGGCAACGTCACCCGCGCCGCCGCCGCGCTTCAGCTTCAAAAGCTGACGATGGATGATCTGGTCCTGCTGGCATACGGCGAAGATGCCATTGGTCGCACTTGCGACGCCCCAGCTTGGCTGGCCGAACTGGCTTATGACCAAATCGACATCCGTATGTTTGGCTGCGTGGTCAGCTAATGCATACCCTAATAGCTGCGCTTTACGTCGAAACCGACGGAGCTTATTTTGGTCTGCCCAATGTTGACCCGTGGGATCAAGTCAGGGACGCCAGAAAATATGCTGGCCCGCACCCAATCGTCGCTCACCCCCCTTGTCAGCGGTGGGGGAAAATGTGGTTTGGCTCGCCGCTAACGGTAAAAACAACCGGCTCCCGCAAAATTAAAGGCGATGATGACGGCTGCTTTGCGGCTGCATTGGCTGCTGTTCGCAAATGGGGCGGCGTCATTGAGCATCCGTGGGGGTCACACGCTTGGCCGCATTTTGGGCTGAATACTCCACCTCGATCTGGCGGTTGGATTATGGCCGATTTTGAAGGCGGTTGGACGTGTTGCGTCGAACAGCGACCGTATGGTCACCACGCCCGCAAACCAACGCTGCTATACGCTGTTGGATGCGATTTGCCACGGTTAGTGTGGGGCGCAACAGAAGCGCAACTGGACCCAAAGATAGTGGCGCGGATCGGCATAAAACGCGCTCGAAAACAAGGCGAGGTGGCGTCAAAGGGTGGCGGCACTGATAGTTCCGCACGGATATACACACCGCCCGCATTTCGTGAACTGCTGCTGGGAATGGCAGCGACCGTAAAACAAGACAGGCTCACCGCATGACCCCGCAAGAATACCGCACCGCCCTCACAACCCTCGGCTTGTCTCAGCAGGCGGCGGGCCGTTGGCTCATGGTCAGCCCAAAAACCGCACAGAACTACGCCAAGCTAGGCCCTAGCGGCCCGGCTGCTGTAGCTATCCGCATGGCATTGCAACACGGCTTGACCGTTTAGCCAGGCTAAGGCATTATCCATCCCGCTCTACGGCCCCGCTACGGCTTAAGCCTAGACGCAAACCAGACTGAGGACACATGGACGACCGAGGCCGTCCTACGATTTACACGCAAGAGATTGCGGACCTGATATGCCAGCGGCTCGCCAAGGGTGAATCCTTGCGGGCCATTTGCCGTGGTGATGAGTTCCCACAAGAGTCAACGGTAAGACAATGGGCGGTGGATGACCGCGAAGGTTTTTACGCGCAATACACGCGGAGCCGTGACATTGGCCTAGATTGCATGGCTGATGAAGTGCAAGAGATTGCAGACGGCGTTGGCGATGTAGCGCGGGACCGACTGCGGTTTGATTCGCGTCGTTGGTATCTTTCGAAGCTTGCGCCAAAGCGTTACGGCGACAAGCTGCAACAGGAAGTCTCTGGCCCTGATGGCGGCGCTCTGTCGGTCACATGGCTGAAACCAGAGTAATCCCTTACGCCCCTCGCCGGGTGTTCCTGCCGTTCCATAACCGGACGCAACGATTTGCCATCGGGGTGGCTCACAGGCGCTGTGGTAAGACGGTGGCTTGCATTAATGACATGATCCGCAATGCGGTGGTGTCCGACAAGCCCCACTATCGAGCAGCCTATCTTGCGCCCTACCTGAAGCAGGCCAAGGACGTGGCATGGGAGTATCTGAAACGATACAGCCAGCCGATCTGGGCCAAGCCGCCAAACGAATCAGAACTGTATGTCGAGCTAATTGGCGGCAAGCGCATCAAGATTTACGGCGCTGACAACCCAGACGCCTTGCGCGGTGGCTACCTAGATGACGCCACGCTGGACGAATATGCCGATATGTATCCCGGCATCTTTGGCTCTATCATCCGCCCGATGCTGGCTGACCGCCAAGGCACAGCTACGTTCATTGGGACGCCAAAGGGGCGCAATGCGTTCTTTGACCTGTTTGAGCGGGCGAAGACGGACCCGGATTGGTTCCCGTTCTTTCTGCCAGCGTCTGAGACAGGCATCCTGCCACAAAGCGAACTGATAGCCGCTGGCAAGGAAATGACGCCAGAGCAGTATGAGCAAGAGTTTGAATGCTCGTTCGAGGCGGCAATCATTGGCGCTTACTACGGTAAGGACATGGCTGAGAGCGAGCGGGCTGGACGGATCACAGACGTTCCGTATGACCCTGCGCTGCCGGTTTACACCACATGGGACTTGGGCATCGGTGACAGCACGGCCATCTGGTTCTGGCAGGCGCTTGGCGCTGAGATACGAGTGATAGACTTCTATGAGGCCAGCGGCGAAAGCATCGAGCATTACGCCAAGGTGTTGCAAGCCAAGCCCTACAAGTATGAGGCCGATTGGGTTCCGCATGACGCAAGGGTCAGGGAACTAGGCACGGGCCGCACCAGGATTGAGACGATGCTAACGCTGAAGCTTAAGCCCAAGCTGGTGCCTAATCACAAGGTGCTGGACGGTATTAACGCCGGTCGCGTCTTGTTCCCGCGCATCTGGTTTGACCGTGAGAAGTGCAAAGACGGGCTGGAGTGCCTGCGCCAGTATCGTGCGGACTATGACGACAAGGCCCGCGTGTTCCGTGATGGCCCAAAACACGATTGGTCAAGCCACGCTGCGGACAGTTTTCGGTATCTGGCGATGGCCTATCGTGAGATTAAGCCGGAAGCCAAAGCGGCAGACGCGCCGATCAAGGGCATCCGTGATATGACATGGGATGACCTGTTAGCTAACCAGCCGGTGCATACGGGTTACGAACGCGCATGATCGTTCTATCGACAAGCGGACCCGCGCACGATATGTTCCCCTGAACGCTTGCGAGGGGCTATGCTTCCCGACGAACCCGAAAATCAAGAAGGCATTGACCTCGTTACCAAATGGATTGAGGAAATCAATCTGTCTGAGCGCGAGTTGCAGCCGTGGTGGAAGACTGGCGACATCATCGTTAGGCGCTACAAGAACGAAAACCGCGCCCGTGGCGGTGGCCGTCCGTCCGTAGGCTATGAGCGTCGGCGCTTTGCTATTCTGTGGTCCAACGTCTCGACCCTTCAGCCTGCCATCTATGCCAAGCAGCCGGTCCCGATGGTGGATCGGCGCTACCGTGACGAAGACCCCGTGGGCAAGGTTGCGTCTGACGTATTGGAGCGGGCGCTAGGGTTTAGCCTCGACCAATATGATTTCGACGGACGCGTAAAGCTCTGCGTTCTGGACTATCTGCTGCCGGGCCGTGGCCAAGTGTGGGTGCGCTACATCCCGCATATGCGCGAGGTCAACGCAGAACAGGATTACGAACTGGGCGAAGGCGTTCAGGACGATGACAACACCGAGGTTGGCGAGGTCGAGACGCCGGAAGCCACCGAGGAAGTGGTTTACGAGGAAGTTCAGTGCGACCACGTCTCATGGAAAGATTGGCTGACTAACCCTGCGAGGGAATGGGCCGAGGTTCGTTGGGTAGCCCGGCGCGTCTACATGACAAGGGCAGAACTGACGGAACGTTTTGGCAAAGACATGGCCAAGAACGTTCCTATTACGACGACCTCGACCGGCACAGACACGGCATCGGATGCCCAGAAGCAATCCAGTCAAACGGGCGAGGTCTACGAGATTTGGGATAAGCCCACCAAGATGGCCTATTGGGTCTGCAAGGGCTACACGGGCGGGGTTCTGGACAAGCGTGAAGACCCGCTGGGGCTGACTAACTTCTTCCCCTGCCCGCCTCCGCTGAATGCCACGACGGCCAATGACAGCACCATTCCCGTTGCCGATTACGTCCAGTATCAGGACCAGGCTGACGAACTGGACGAACTGACGGCCCGTATTGGCAAACTGCAAGACGCGCTGCGGATGGTGGGTGTGTATGCCGGTGAAGCCAACCGCGAACTGCAACTGGTGTTCTCGCCGGGTAACGAGAACAAGCTAATCCCAATCGACACGTTCGACCTGTGGAAAGAAAAGGGCGGCGTTCGCGGCCTTATCGAGTGGGTTCCGGTTGATATGGTCATTCAGGTGCTGAAGGGCTGCTATGAGGCCCGCTCGCAAGTCCTGAACGACATTTACCAGATCACCGGCCTGTCCGACATCATTCGGGGCGAGAGCAATCCCAACGAGACGGCAACGGCTCAACGGATGAAGGGCCAGTGGGGTTCACTGCGTGTCCGTGACCGTCAACGCGACCTGCAACGGTTCTGCCGTGATGCTATCCGGCTCAAGGCGGAAATTATTGCGGAGCATTTCAGCATTGACACGCTGAAGGCCATGACAAACGTCAAGCTCCTGACGGCGGCGGAAAAACAGCAGATTGAGCAAATCATGCCGCTGATCCAGCAAGCGCAACAGTCTGGAATGCCTATCCCGCCCGGCATGGCTCCTGACCCGGCTATGCTGGAACTGATGGCACAACCGACGTGGGATGAGGTGCAAGCCCTTCTCCGCGATGATGCGCTGCGCTCGTTCCGCATTGACGTTGAGACCGATTCGACGGTTCAACCGGATGAGAACGCTGCAAAGATGGCCTTTACCGAGTTTACCAGTGCGATTGTGGGCCTGATGTCGGCTGCGGCAAGCATCGTTCCGTCTGCGCCTTATACGGCTCCGCTGTTTGCCGAGGTGCTGAAACAGGGCGCCCGCACGTTCAATGTCAGCCGGTCGATGGAAGACGTGATTGACAAGGTGTTTGAGCAGGCCGAGGCCGCACCGCCTGTTCAGCCGCAAGGACCGCCACCGCCTGACGAAAGCGCAATGCAGGTGGAGCAACTTAAGTCGCAGACGGCGCAGATGCAGGCTCAAATTGAGCAACAGCGGACGCAAATGGAAGGCCAGCTTGGCATGGCTGAACTTAACCTCAAAGGCCAAGAGCTTCAGGTGAAGGCTGCGGCCCTCTCCCGTGACCCAACCCCTCAAGGATTTGCATAATGGCTAACGAACCTTTGAACGAAGTTGCGTATAAATTCTACACGCAGGAAGTGACGGCTGGCGCTGGCGTTACGGACACGCAACTGCGAGCGTCTCCGGTTCCGGTGGTGACGGGTGCGCTGCCAGCGGGCGCAACGCAACTGACCAATTCGAACGGCAATGCGGCTAACGCTCAAGCGCAAGCCACTTTTGCGGCTGTGTCGGGAAAAACAAACTACATCACCGGAATGACGGTCTGCGGCGGCGGAAGCACGGCGGGCCTGGCAACCTTTGTCACCTTGGCGGGCGTGTCGGGCGGGTCGCTGTTTTACCCTATCGTGGCCCCTATTGGGGCGTTGGTCGGGTTTGCGCCGCTTACGGTGGTTTTCAACCCGCCTCTGGCTGCAAGCGCCGCGAACACGGCCATTACGGCAACCCTTCCGGCTCTTGGTGCTGGCGGTCTGGCTGCGGGCGTGTCGATCACGGGTTATCGTGTTTAATGAGTCGTGCGACCTATCGCAAATGCCAGGCTTGCGGTGACATTCACGAAGTGTCGGCGTGGCCGCGTGATTGCCTAGAGCAGTTCAAGCGCAAGCGTTCTGATTTACCAGCACCGTTCATCCGCGCTGACGGCATGGACCCAATCCTAAACCACGCCAACGGTCTGATGTATGACAGCCGGTCAGCCTATGAGCGCAGCGTCAAAGATGCGGGATGCGTAATTGTTGGCGATGACAAGCTAACGCCAAGCCCACGGCCTGTGCTGTCTGACCGTGAGCTTAAGCAGGACATCAAGACGGCAATTGATCAGGTGGAGGCCAGACTATGAGCGACATGGAAGACGACATTAGGGCCGCAATGGCTGAGGTTAGTGGCGTTGCGCCAGAACCCGCGCCCGTTGAGGAAGCGGTTGCAACGGAACCCGTCAACACTGAGGCAGAAACGCCCCACGATGACAGCGAAAAGGCAGCAGACGGGCGTGTAAGAGGCCCTGACGGCAAGTTTATTGCCAAGGCGCCAGAAATGGTGCAAGATACTCCCGACCAGCCCTCGGAGGCAGTCGCGGACCCTGTTGCAAAGCTCGCCATCCGCGCCCCGGCTTCGTGGTCACCTGCGGCGAAGGCTACGTTCGATAAACTGCCCCCGGAAGTGCAACAGGCTGTTGCGAAGCGGGAACAGGAGATCGATCACGGACTGCGGCGCAAGTCTGAGGAAGTGAAGCGGTATGAACCGCTGGAACAAGTGCTTGCCCCTCGCCGCGCTCAATGGGCCGCGCAAGGGATGGATGAAGTTCATGCGGTCAAGACGCTGCTTGCGGCACAAGACCTGCTTGAAAAGAA
>Ga0315906_10008415_pt1 | contig 12374 bp, 12 predicted proteins | sample LakEriMetagenome_4_FD_203526 | JGI IMG/M metagenome (GOLD analysis project Ga0315906, IMG submission 203526) | Freshwater fungal communities from buoy surface, Lake Erie, Ohio, United States - Buoy 2 MA122 | ecosystem: Environmental > Aquatic > Freshwater > Lake > Lake biofilm | place: USA... | reverse complement strand
GCCACTTTTGACAGGGTGTTTGCATCCGTTATGGAGGCAATTTGATCCATTTCGGGTTTAATAGCGCTGAGGCCTGTTTTGTTGATGTTCACGCTATCCATGCCAGTGAAAAACATGTCACCGATTTTCTGCTTGTTGCTGCCTTTGGTGGCTTTGGCATCCGCGGCAGCGTTCTCGCAGATTTCACGGACTTGCGCATTGATGGTGTCGCGAATCAATTGCCACAATCCGTTGCTTCCTTCGCTCGCAGGTATGGGATTCTTCTTGAACCATCCGTTGTTGGCATACAGGAAGAAATCCTCAGCAGGGTTGATGGTGGTGTCGATGTTGGATGCCAGGAAATCGGGTTGATTGCCAACTTCTTCTTTCGAATTATTGCTGCAAGAGGAAAGCGACAGCAGCAGCATGCCGCTCACTAAAATGGATTTGAAGTTCATGGGGTTTTCGATTATAACGGCAAAATTAGGGATACTAAAAGAATCATTTTCAAGGGCCCACAAAATTTATATTATACTGTAAAGCAATAATTTGCAATTATTTTAGGATAATACATAAGAAAGTTATGTATAATTGCGTTAGGTATAACAAATGGACATGATATATTCATCAGAACTCATCAAGGGCACACTCAAAACCATTGTGCTGAAAATGCTCCGCGACCATGGTAAGATGTATGGTTACGAGCTTACGCAACGGGTAAAGGAATTGACCGCCGGCAAGATTCAATTAACGGAAGGCGCACTTTATCCAACGCTACATGCATTAGAGGCCGAAGGGTTGCTCGATACCGAGACAGAACACATTGGCAAGCGTGTGCGCAAGTATTATCGCTTGAACAAGAAGGGTACGGCCAGATCTGAGGATAAGGTAAATGAGTTCGCTTCTTTCCTGGAAACGATGCGGTTCCTACTCGATATAAAGACGGCTAGCTAATGTTTGTTTTGAATGACACACATATCGATTTCATCCGCTCCGATATCCAATCGCGCGGAGTTACTACCGAAGCGTTGATAGACGACATCGTAGACCATGTGTGTTGTTTGTTGGAGCAACAGGTTAAGGAGGAGACGGAGTTCGAAGCGGCTTATTCAGACATCATTCAAAAATTTTACGAATCATCCTTGTCCGATATAGAAAAGGAAACACAATTGCTAAAACAATTCAAAAACTACTACGCTATGAAAAAGACCATGTTGTACAGCGGCTTTTTTGCCACCATTTCGCTCCTTGCGGGTCTCATTCTCAAATTCACCCACTCTCCAGGAGCTTCGCTCTTCATTGTTGTTGGAATCATCGTTTTCAGTTTTCTGTTTTTGCCGCTGATGGTGGTGCTCAGAACACGTGACCAAGGCGCGAAGCGCGATACACTGTTAACGATTGTCGGGGCCCTTTGCGGTATGCTTTTCGCGATGGGCACCTTGTTCAAAATCATGTATTGGCCTTATGCCAATATGCTGGGTGTGTCAGCTATGGTTTTACTCGGATTGGCCTACATTCCGATTCAGTTTTTCACCGGCATTCGCAATCCCGAAACGAAAACCAATTCGATACTGACCACGTTCGTATTGTTGACCGGTCTGGGACTTATGCTGACCTTGGTGCGTTCTCCTGAAGCAACACGCAGATACCAGCTACAGAAAACGGCCGAGTATTTGGAAGACGAGCGAATGTTTGAGATGCAGATACAAAAATGTAATTCAAGCGGTGTGCAACAGCCAATGAATATGCAGGAGGTTAAGGTTGATTCCCTTTGCAGTGGATTGAAAAAGTTGGTGATTCAATTGGACACCAACCAGGATGTTTTGCCTGCTGCTGTCATGAATGGATTGGAACCCATCAACGATGGACCTATGCAGAAAACATTACGCGACGATGAAAAGGGTATTGCTTTGCTGGCAGAATTGCGCAAGGCGATGGATGAATACAATAAACAACTTCAACTGCCTTCGCAACACGCCCAACCATTGTCTAGCGCACTGTTCATGAAAGGGGAAATGCGCACGGCGGATGTGTTGTCGGCGATTGCAAAGATACGACACAGCTTATTGCTGAATCGATAGGTATTAAAGTTTTGTAAGGGTGGACGTTTTAATAGCATTATCAGTGGCAAGTGACAAGTTTGCCTCATCGATCTATGGTAGCATAATTAAGTCAGCGTAGATCCGCTAGATCCGTGTTCTGTTTTTTAAGTGGCGGTCAGCGGTTGCAAGTAGGCAGAGAAATGGGGTTGCAGTTTCAAAACCGATTAAATCCGAGTTCACGTTAAATATTAGATGGAGGCTGTAGCCTGATTAATTTTGTTCCGACAACTATCCTACGGCTTAGTGATCGCTGATTAATAGTCAATAGCCAATCGGTTATTTGGATATTAATTAACTTTGATAGATGAAACCATGATTGTGGTTTTTCAATCCTCTATAATCCATGAAAATACTTGTACCAATCGATTTCACTGCAGTTACTGAAAATGCGCTCAGCTACGCCATCCAACTTCCTTCAGTAAAGGAGGTTTTGCTCTTTCATGTTATTTCCAAAGGCGGTGATGTTGAAAAATCAACCAGTCAACTGGCAGCCTTGGCTGACAAATACCGCAATGCTTTCAGTGGGATGTTTTCCATATCTGTTAAGGAGGGTAATATTTTCGATCAAATTGGTGAAGAGGCTTTGGAAATGCACTGCGATTTGATCGTAATGGGTACGCACGGGATTTCCGGCATGCAGCAGTTTTTGGGTAGCAGGGCCATGAAGGTGATCACCAATTCTAAAACCCCATACATACTTGTTCAGAAAAAACCTTTCCCTCCTGCAAATAAAATGCTGGTGCCAGTTGATTACACAAAGGAGAATAAGCAGGTAATTCCATTCCTTTCGACCCTTGCCAAGCTGCTTGGGGCCAAGGTGCTTCTGACCTCGCAAGATCCCGGAAAGGACGAGTTCATCAAGAATAAATTAGACAACAATACCTCTTATTACAAAAACGCTTTGGCATCAATGGATGTTTTACCCGAGGTTGTTGAACAGAAATTCAATTATGAGAAACGCCACAAATCAATCGTGGATGTTGCGTTGAAGTACGATGCCGACATGATTGTAACCGCTATTGATCCTAAAGTGGGGGTCGTCGATTACATCATGGGAGTAGAGGAGCAGAAGATTGTAGCTAATGAGGCCCAGATCCCGGTCTTATGCATCAACATCCGTAATTTCACTCGATTTTCCGGTAGTATTTTCGATGGAGGGGCTTAGTGTGAATTGATGAAGCGGTACGAGTACCTATTGCAGTCGGCAGCAGTAGACGGTAACATTTTTATACAAGCTTTGCGAATATTTGCGATTTTCTTTGCGGTCTTTTCGAGAAAAAACAGAAAACTTAATCCAGGGTAACACGATTTATCCCAAACTCAGTTTTCAGTGAAAAGGATCTTTATTGTATCACCTCTCCACTCAATATTTTCTCCACTCTTTTTACCTAGAATCGCTTTCGCAAGTGGTGATTCGATTGATATGGCCATGATGGTTTTTCCGTCAACCTGGATATTGCCCAGTCCCACCGATAGGTAAAAAGTGCCGATGGAGGTTTCAACAACGGATCCTGGTTGCACGGTATCTGATGTATTCCTAATGGGAATTCGTTTCAGCAAATCAACCGATTTATTGATTTCTCCCAATTGCTTGGATAGCATCTCCACCTCCAACTGCGCCATGGCTCTAGCTGTTTCGTGCTTGTCGCCTGCTGTGCTTTTGGTATCTGCATTGGCGCCTTGCTGAATCGCATCAATGGCCTCAAGGAGCTCATCGCGTCGTTTGGCGAGTAATTCCATACAGTGTTGATGGTATAAAATGGTTCTAGGCTCTTGCTTCATTTGGTGTAAAAATAGGCAGCAGATGCTTTGGTAGACGCAATGAATGTGCTCTCATATTTTTCGATTATATTTTTACACTCTTTCAGTCTGGTGCAAATCCCATTCAGGCTATTTTTTGCGGTTCGATTCAGTGGTTGATGGATATTACTTTTTCAAGGATTCGGTGAATAAACCTGTTATTCTCCGCATGAATTGCAGAGAATATTTGCTGTTGCGGACAGTGATGGAGCGAAAATCGCTTCGTAAATAATTGATTTGCAAAAAAGGCACAAAAAAGGGAGCAAAAAGGCTCTCTTTTTTGCGGTCTAGGCTGGACTAACTGTGCTGGACCCGGTTCACCCGAAGTAGTGGATCAAAACGATCAATGCTTCGCATTGTGGTAAATTGCTCACAAATAAAAAAGCGAGCATTTTTATTTGCTCGCTTCATTTACCATTTTGATCGTTTTGATCAATTTGCGGTCCGGACGGGACTCGAACCCGCGACCCCATGCGTGACAGGCATGTATTCTAACCAGCTGAACTACCGAACCAATATTACTAATATAAATTTAAGAACTAAATCAATTCGGCATGTATTCTAATCCGCATAAGGCGGAAACTACCGAACTAAATATTGTTAATTTAAAGAACTACAGTTACTCTAATGTTCCAACCAAAATTGGAGGCACAAAATTAGTGAATTTTATCTTTGATTACCAAGATTTACGTTTTTCAAATAATTAGGGCTTTGATATGCGCGATTCACCACTAAAGTAAAAATATTAAGTAATTGTATGTCAAATATATAATGGTTTTATGGGCACAGAAGCCACTTGGTGCGAAACATGTGTACTTTGCATTTTTTAGGCCATACTATGGGTCTTGAGTCTGAGATTTTTAAGTCATCAAGCTAATTCAACAAACAAATAAGCCCATTTCGGGCACATCATTAAGGGCTAGAAATCATCCCAACGAGCAACCCTTTTTCCTAATCCATGATTTATCGGACATCCTTCCGCTTTAATCATCACTAGGAACTCATCACAAAACAACTTCACAGGATCACCTGGGCTTCTGGCAAAATTGGCAACTTAGCATCCGTTGTCCTTTTCGCCAATTCCAAATATTTACATTTATACAAATATGGAATCAAATTCCAAATATGTATATTTATACAAATATGGAATCCAATTCCAAATATGTATATTTGTGTAAATTTATAGGTCATGATTAGTCGCGACATATTGAAGGAAGCCAGAACCGCCTTGAAGCAGTTCCGTGCGCTTTGTGTGACCGGTCCGCGCCAAAGCGGCAAAACCACCCTCAGCAAGTTGCTCCTCAAAGGCAAGCCCTATGTGAATTTCGAAGACCCTTCAACAGAAGCCGAGTTCCTATCCGATCCGAGGAGCTTCTTGCAAAAATTCCCCAATGGGGCCGTTTTGGATGAGGTGCAACGCGTACCTGATATTTTCAGGTATATTCAAGTCCTATTGGACAAGCGCACATCTCGCGGACAATTTGTGCTCACAGGTTCCAACAACCTGCTCCTAGATCAACAGATTTCACAATCATTGGCGGGTAGGGCAGGGTATCTGACCTTGCTTCCTTTAAGCTATGCCGAACTCAAATCCGCTAAGCTACCTTCCTCAGATGTGCTGGTAAATATTCTGAATGGCGGATATCCCGAAGTTCGGGCTAAGAAACTACAGCCCAACCGTTGGATGCAGAGTTACATACAAACCTATGTGCAGCGTGATGTCCGACAACTGAAAAACATTTCTAATCTCCCGGCATTTACTAAGCTGATTCAACTCTGCGCAAGTCATGCCGGTCAAATATTGAATCGTGATGAATTCGCTAAGCAAGTCGGCGTTGATAACAAAACGATTCAATCATGGATAGGAATCCTAGAGGCAAGCTATATCATATTCCTGCTTCAACCATGGCATCAGAATATGAATAAGCGTATCATCAAAAGCCCTAAGATATATTTTCATGACACCGGATTGCTATGCACATTGCTGCAATTGAAGTCCAAGGAAGGACTAAAAAAGCACCCACTCTATGGATCAATATTTGAAAATTGGTGTGTTGCTGAAATCTTGAAAAATAGATCGAACCAAGGAATCAATAACGGATTGTATTATTTTCGAGATCATCTAGGGAATGAAATCGACTTGATCGTTGAAAGGGAAAACGGACCTCAAGCCATTGAGATCAAATCTGCAGTAAAACAAGACCGAAAATTACTGGCCGGTCTGAAATATTGGAATAAATACCAGCCATCATCCAACGGATTTCTGCTATATCAAGGGGAGGACGGTGAAACCGATAGTCCCTTACTAAACTATATCTCGTGGAAGAACATCGACCAGTTGTGATATGTGCTAGCAGTTCAAATATGTCTAGTGTATCAAGGGTGCACTAATCGGAACACGTAAGTGAATTCTTTTGAATCATGGTCGAAGTCTGAAACTTGAAATCAGCGATTAGCTGATAGGTAGAGCTTTTGTAAAAGTCAAAAATCACCATTGCGCAATCTCTAATGATACACAACTCTGTTTATAATTTCCATTTAGCATCGGCGCAATGGGTGCTCGATGATTACAAATCCATATAATTGATTTCATGAATCATATAACTGACACTATCTATCCTGATTCAATTGTGTTTTTGTGATTTCCCAATGGAGGACATGATATAAAAACTACACGCTGAAAGTAGGAACCCTACAAACCAAGCGTAATTGTATATATGAGCAATCCATTCGGGGAAAATATCATTTGGAATGGCCTGAATGGTTACCAGAAACCCTGGCACATTCGGTAGTATGCCGATTAGTAGTGCTGCAATGGCTATTCGATTGAAACCGTTTTTGTAGTTATATATTCCGGTTGTTTTATAAAGGTCTTGGACTATTAGGGTTTTCTTGCGTATGAAAAAATAATCCGCTATCATGATGCCACCAATGGGTCCTAAAAGACTGGAGTAAGCAATTAGCCAGGTGAAAATGTAACCGCTTGGGTCTGCTATCAGTTTCCAAGGCATGATCAGGATTCCTAAAATGCCTGTGATGTATCCTCCAATTTGGAAGTTGATTTTGGATGGATGCAGATTCATGAAATCATTTGCAGGGCTAACGATATTGGCTGCGATATTGGTTGCCAAGGTCGACAAGGCAATGGCAATCATGAACAGGGTGATGAGCCAAGCGCCGTCAAACCTTTCGGCTAGAATCAACGGATCCCAAATGATTTCGCCGAAAATGATGGCTGTTGCTGATGTTACTACAACACCAATGAAGGCGAAAACAGTCATCGATGGTGGAAGGCCAAACACCTGGCCTTTTATTTGGGCCTTTTGTGAGATGGCAAACCTGGTGAAATCAGGGATGTTCAATGATATGGTTGCCCAGAAACCTACCATCCCCGTAAGGGCTGGAAAGAAAAAGTTCCAGAAGTCATGGTTGTTCGTGAATTTGGAGGGTTGCATTAGGATTGGGCCAAGGCCATTGGCGTTTGAAACGGCCCATACAAATAGCGCAATTGCAGCGATAGGTAGGAAGTATGCTTTGAATACAAGAAGCTTCTTGATGCTATCCTGTCCTTTTTTAACAACGTACATGTTCACCAACCAAAACAACAGAAAGGTGATCGCAGGTCCGGTTTTCAATCCCATGAAACCAGGTAAAACATCCGGAATGGATTCGATGGTGGGCATCCATGTTTTTAGGATGATATATATCGCGTAACCTCCAATCCATGTTTGGATACCGAACCAACCACATGCTACTATGGCTCGAAGTATGGCGGGGATATTGGCTCCCTTTACACCGAAACTGGCTCTGGCGAATACCGGATACGGTATACCATACTTAGCTCCAGCATGTCCATTGAGCATCATAGGAATCAACACAATGGTGTTGCCGAGGAAAATGGTCAGTACGGATTGCCACCAATTCATGCCACCATCAATCAGTGAGCCGGCAAGCATGTAAGTTGGAATACACAAGCTCATACTGATCCATAAGGCAGTAAAGTTCCAAGTGTTCCAATTTCGTTTTTCCTTTGGAATTGGAGCCAATTCTTCGGAATAAAGCGATTTGTCGGCTAACAGTTCCTTTAATCGTTCATCGCTCATTGTCGCTTCCGTGTTGTTTTGCAATCAAAATTTTAGATCTATCACTTAAGCAAGTGATTATTACTCCCCAATTTATTACTACGAGATTGGATTACTTTGGCATGTCAACCCGATTACCGGTTGACTTTCTATCAATGCCTTCCAAAATTCCTGACTAGATTCATCTGCAATGGAAGGATCTAATTCCAGTGGGTGCCATTTTATATTGGACAAACCCGCCGATTCCAAACAATGCTCATGAGTCGATTTTTCGAGATGAAAATTGACTACTTTTATATGGCTTCCATCCTCCTGGTATAGTCGATACGTGATTTTCGATCCTTCATTACGGCTTTCGTTTTCTCGAGTAAATCCGTATTTGCGTATAGTTTCAATTGGTGCTTCATAATCTGGATTGCTATTGATGGTGACAAACCGACCACCAGGTTTCAAGTGTTTAGCAATAACCTTCGCGAATGCTGTCAGCTCTGCTATGTTTGATGCATAGTTGAGCAAATAGGAGGCGGTTATCAGCTCAAACTGTTCATTCAAATCGAGATCGAGCACATCTTGAACGTGATAGGTGATGTCGAGTGGATGTTCTGCTTCAGAAGCCCTGGCAAGATCAATCATGCCTTTTGATATGTCTACGCCTACAACTGCTGCTGCTCCCCTTAATTTCAATTGCCTGGTATAAAATCCGTCACCGCAAGCTAGGTCGAGTACCTTTTTGCCAGATAAATCTCCAACCAAGTTGGAAAACGTATACGCTTCGGCAAATTGCCTCCATGGTTGAAGTTTTGATAACTGGTATTCCCTTGAAATTCGATCATAGTCTGTTGCCATAATGAGTTTTATATTTTAGGTGGGAATAGTACTCTCAATTAATTGAATTGTTGGTTTAAAATAAAAGAGAGATGCAATGCAACTCTCTTTTTAAGCAATCAAATATACTTTTTTGAATCGGAAAACTTGGATTTTGATTACAAAGCCAAATCCGTTGTTGCTACGGCTACTATGCGTCCGTTAACGATAACTGGAACGGCCCGAGTTTTCATCCAGATGTTGCCACCGCCTGCATCGAAGTAGGGTGCTGTCCATACGGCATAACCGCTATCAATAGGCGTCCTTAACCAAGTTTGGTCGTTTATGTGATAGGCGGTGTCCATCAAGCTCGTTGTTAACAAGCTGTCGCCCGAGCGATACCAATAAGGGCTATCGGTTGCCAATTCCGAGCTATCCAATAGAGTTACCGTAGATCCAAAGAAGAAAGACGGGTTGGCCAGTAAATATTGCTTCACGCGATTTGATACATCAACGGAAGTGGGAGGGGTAGCCACCAAATTGGATACAAAAGTATTTAAAGCGGTCTCCACCTGTTGCTCATTCGAAATCTCAGGTGTTTCCGGATCATCTTTCTTGCAAGCAAAAAGCAACGTAACGCATGTTGCGAACAGTAATAAACTAGTTGAATTCTTCATCTGTTTTATGTTTTAGGGTTTGTGAGTTGTGCAATATTAAAGGTTTATTTTGATGCAATAAAATAATTCAATAAATTCACTCATAACACTCAACCGAATATCCCATCCACCCAATTCAAAAACTTGCGTGTTTTGGGTCCTCCACTGAAGCGGCGCACACAATTCAATCGCACATTGCCGGTATTGATGGAAACGTTATAAGCCTTTTGAGAAGTTAGCGATACCGCGCTATTGGTGAAGGTAAAGCTGATAGCACTGCGTTCCGAATTGTATCCGGCAAACAATCTGAGGTTTGTGTTGGTGCTGAAATCCTCCGATGTAGTAGATTGAAATTCCGACCAATAATCTGTACGGTTGTAATCAAGCCCCACCGAAAGGGAGCCCGTAATGAAAAAGTGCCGCGCAATAACCAACGTGTACGCGTATCCAGCATTCGGACCGAATTCAAAAAAACGCACATCTGTGGCCACTGGTGGGTTTGCAATTGGAAGGGCTTTAGGAAAAACGCTGCTATCGGTGTTCGCCCAACCTACATACCCTTCGCCACCTAACAGGAATGTGCCTGCCGATTTGCATTGCCACTCGTTTTGCAGAAAAGAAGCACGGTATGAAAACCGCCTGTGATTGAACAGGTATTGGCATGATAAGCCAATCTCCCGAAGTTTCATATCTGGCCGCACATAATACGAACCATCCAATGTGCCTTTGCCCTTGGGGGCCAAATATAATCCGTTATAGATCTGTCCGAAAAAATCAATGGTGAGTTTTTTTCCATACATGTGCGCTTGCAGGTCCAGGTAACGGGTTTTTCCCTGTCCCTCATCCTGATTCAAAAATGGAAATCCGTAAGCGATGTTCAGTGTGAGGTTTTTGTAGGTGGCACCAACGCCCATGTTCAATGAGGTGTTAGGTCGGTATTCCAATTTAAAATCGCTGTCCTGGTCACCAATGACCAAACTGGTGTACTTGCGACTGAAATAAAACCTGCCGGTGATTTGATCGGAGTAGGTCTTGAAGTAGGAGGTGTCTGAAATCGTTTTAGTGGTGTCCTTGTTCAACGGCTCCGCTTCAACAAATGCAGGATCATCCAACACGGGCATTGATGTCATTTCCCAAATGTCATTGCTTTGGGTTATCATTTCGCCATCCGACACGGTTTTTGCAACTGCCTTCGTTGGAAAGTACAGGCAGCAACCGACCATCATGATACATGCAGCCGGATGCCTGATTTTCATGCCGCGTTGATTCATCCAGTTCATAGCCGTGCAGTTACTTATCGGCCCTCGTTTTTCAAACAGCGGTTCACCCCAACTTTCAGGCAACCAGCTTATCAAAACGACTTCAAAAATGAAAGGTTACTTTCATCATGCCCGCGTTGATGGCATACAACACAAAGCCTGTTCCAAGAATTATAACTCCCACCAACAATTTCAGCATGTCGGAGTTGAACTTCCTGAAATAAATATCATCCATCATCTGGTCGATATTGGTCAGGATATGTTCTAATCGGCTGATGGCGGTTTCGCCTTTCACAATGTAGTCGAACGCACCGTTTTTGATGCATTCCGCCGCAATAGATAATTTGTCCTGTCCGCTTAACATCACCACTTGTGCCAAGGGTAGTTCGGACTTTATTTTCTTCAGGATTTCGATTCCATTCGCCGCTCCTGCTGCTTCCCCATCAAGATGAAAATCCAAGAACACAACCTCTGGTTTTAGTCCGATTTGCTTCAAAGCCGCCTCTCCGTTCGAAAAACGATGCACTTCAATAGAAAACCGCTCTTTGATGAAATCAGCAAGCATTTCCAATTGCATCGGATCGTCGTCAATCAGGAAAACTACCCGGGTCCGCTTGGTTGATACAGGTAGTTGGTGGGCATGCATGTGAATCATTCCTTACTTTTTTCGTAAATATATTTTAAAGTTGATGGTTTTCGAATCACTTCGTTTAGAATTCACTTTTTAGTCTTCAAGAGCCATTTTTCAAAATCCTAGTAATCTTCAACGAAGTTGGTAATTTCAGTTGACAGGTGATTCCATTTGAAATCGCGATTAAAGCGGTCGACACAAATTGAATATTGCTGAACTAAGTTGTCCTTGGTGCTAATTATTGCGCTGAATTTCATAGCTATCCGAGCCGTTAGAGATTATCGGTTGGGTCCTTAGTTACGAGTGGGTATCTTCTTTAAATTATTAATGCTTAACCGTTAGGTTCCGATAGTAATCGTTTGTTCCATTGCTCAATCGTACCAAATACATGGCTGATGGTAATTCAGATGTTGCGATAGGTATGTCGTTGGAACCAGTTTGGAGTATACCATTGAATATGGTCTTCACCATTTGTCCTTGTAAGTCGAATAGCGTGATGCTTATATCGGATTGTTTTTTTAGATTAATGTTGGCAATAGCTGAGTTGGAGGTCGGGTTAGGATACAAGGTTAGTTCCAACTCCATTTCGTTTTCTTCAATGGTTGTAGCCAAAAGTGCCGAGCTTATCGCGTTCTGCATGCTAGTTTGGTTGAACGAGTTATTGGCATTGTAGAAAACAGTATGGTTAGGGCCACCCAATACAACAACTTTAGGCATACCGGTCGATCCGTAATCCAACATGTTTATGGCAGCGTTGGAGAAACGAAGTGACCAGGCGCTTTGAGTAACACCGATGCTGTTGCACCAAGAATTGATTGTATTACATGTCGAAGTGCCGTAATCATCGGCCACATACAGGAAAACCCGATTTGGATTTGAGGTTTGATAGTTTTGAACCGTGTTGTAGGCCATGGTGGTTGGAGTTGCACAAGCTCCGCAAGGCATCACCCATACCAGTACGATTACTTTACCCGCATCCAATTCGGCAAACAGGTTGTGGCTATTGCCAGAGCAATCGTTGCAAACGAAATTGGTTGCCGTTTGGGCATTTGCAATGGCTG
>Ga0315906_10008414_pt1 | contig 12375 bp, 6 predicted proteins | sample LakEriMetagenome_4_FD_203526 | JGI IMG/M metagenome (GOLD analysis project Ga0315906, IMG submission 203526) | Freshwater fungal communities from buoy surface, Lake Erie, Ohio, United States - Buoy 2 MA122 | ecosystem: Environmental > Aquatic > Freshwater > Lake > Lake biofilm | place: USA: Lake... | reverse complement strand
GGTGATTATATCCGTTTAGCAAATGCAAGCTTAAGTTATGCATTAGATGTGAAGCAAGGTTCATTCATTAAAGGGTTGAACTTGACTTTATCTGGTCAAAACTTAGCATTATTCACGAAGTACTCTGGTTTAGATCCAGAGGTGAACGTGGACAAATCTAGAAACGGTGTTCCATCTCGTGGATTTGACTATACAGCAACTCCAAGAGCAAGAGTAATCACTTTTGGTATCAATGCTCGTTTTTAAATTTATAAATAATTAATACACATGAAAAATAATTTCATCAAACAAACTACTACTTATATAGCTGCAATTGCAGTTACATTAGGAGCAGTCTCTTGTTCAAAATTAGATGAACAAGTGTACGGTTCTAAATCAGTAGCATCAGCTTCGACTGGATCGTCTACTGCTGACCTTAACTCAGTTTATGGTCAATTGAACCAATTGTCAGGCCAATATGGTTGGCATGCACTACAAGTACACTCTACTGATGAGTTACTTGGACCAACCCGTGGTACTGACTGGGATGACTTTGGTACTTGGAGAAAAATCCATTTACATGCGACAGATGGTGCGCACAATCAAATTTTTGATACTTGGAATGGTTTAAATGGTGCTTTATTCCAAGCTACTTTAGTTGCAGAAAAATCTACAGGAGCTGCTCAATTAGAAGGTAAATTTTTAAGAGCCTTCTTTGCAACTCAAGTAATGGATATCTACGGACAAGTTCCTTACAGAGCTGCTGCAGATGGTCCAGATAAAATTCCTGCTGTTAAAACAAGATCAGAAGCTTTTGATTGGATTATGAAAGATGTTGATGATGCGATTGCTGGTTTACCAAATTTTGGTACTGGAAGTGATATGCACAAGGCGAATAAACAAGCTGCTCAGTTCTTGAAAGCTCGTTTGTTATTGAATAAGGCTGTTTACAAAGCAGATCCTAAGACACCTACCACTTTCTCTTTTGTTCCTGCTGATATGGACCAAGTAATCACTTTAGTGAATGCAATTGAAGCTTCTGGCAAATTTGCATTGTCTACTGGATACTGGGATAATTTTAAGTGGGATAACTACCAAAAATCAACTGAGTTGATTTTATCAAGAGCATCTAATGGTCCTGGTAAAGCAACACAAACAGGTGGTAACACTGGTGTGACTTGGGCAACTGGTATGGGAACACACTACAACCAAGCATTCTCTGGTTGGAATGGTTTCACTACAACTGCTGATTTCTACAATTCATTTGCTGACGGTGATCAACGTAAAACTGCAGAATTAGCAGAGGCCACTGAAGTACATGGTTTAACTGCTGGATTCATGGCTGGCCAACAATATAAATATGTTGGTGGTAAAAAAGTAGAAGTGACTGATCGTTCTGGTGGAAAATTAGTTTTCACTCCAGATGTAAGCTTATTCTTCTCTACAGAATCTAAAGGTATCAGAACTAATAAGTATCCTTTAAAAGGAGATCAATTAGGATTTAACGAAGAAAACGAGTTTGTAATCTTCCGTTTTGCTGACGCTTTATTAATGAAAGCAGAAGCATTATTAAGAACTGGCAAAGCTGCTGATGCATTGGTGATTGTAAACAATATCAGAAAGCGTGCTGGAGCAACTTCTTTATCTGCACTTACATTGAATGATCTACTTGCTGAAAGAGGTCGTGAATTGTACTTAGAAGGTTCAAGAAGAACGGATATGATTCGCTTTGGAAAGTATAATGATCCTGTAAACGAAAGACCATTAAAGTCTGACGCATTCAGAGTTGTTTATCCTATCCCTAACCAAGCTGTTTCTTCAAACCCTAATTTGAAGCAAAACTTCGGTTACTAGGATCTACCAAAAATAGTTAACCTATTATAGAAAAGGCTGCCGTTTACGGCAGCCTTTTTGTATTTTTATGAATACTATAAGACCTTGATTTTATGCCAAAAACATACTTATTCCTTTTCGTCACTTTGTTTTTATTCGCTTGTACAAAGTCTAAAGATGGTCAGCTTTTTGAAAAAGTTGAAAACAATGGAATTCAATTCACCAATACGGTGACCGACGAGAAGGACAATAATATTTTCAAATACCGTAATTTTTACAATGGTGGTGGGGTAGGTATTGGCGATATCAATAATGATGGATTGGCCGATGTGTTTTTTACTGCCAATCAAGGGGCTAATAAATTGTTCTTAAATAAAGGGGACTTTAAATTCGAAGACATTTCTGATAAAGCAGGCTTCTCAAAAAAAGACCAATGGAGTACGGGCGTGACCATGGTGGATATCAACAACGATGGTTGGCTGGATATTTATGTGGCCAATGCAGGAAATATGATGCAAGAAGACCTACGTAAAAATCAATTATTCATCAACAACCATGACCTCACTTTTACGGATAGTGCAGAGGCGTATGGTTTAGCAAACAATGGATACACCACGCATGCTTCTTTCTTTGATTATGATATGGATGGCGACTTGGATTGTTTTATGGTCAACAATAGTCCTATCCCTGTAAATACTTTGAACTATGCGAATGCAAGAGATATCAGAGCAGAAAATTCAGATATTGCAGACTTCTTGAAAGGAGGTGGCGATCATTTATATAAAAACGAAGCTGGAAAATTTGTAGAAGTATCTGCTGAAGCTGGTATCCATGGCTCTTTGATTAGCTTTGGATTAGGAGTTACTATTGGGGATGTGAATGGTGATGCATGGCCAGATGTCTATGTGTCCAATGATTTTTTCGAAAGAGATTATTTATACATCAATCAAAAAAACGGCACATTCAAAGATGAAATAGAAGCTTATACAGAACACAATAGTATTGCATCAATGGGTACGGACATGGCTGATGTCAACAATGATGGCTATCCAGATATTTTTACCACAGAAATGTTACCTGACAATGATTTCAGATTAAAGACAACTACCTCTTTTGATAACATTGATATCTATCGCTTAAAAGTAGCTAGTGGATTTTACCATCAGTTCATGCACAATGCTTTGCAATTAAATAATAAAAATGGCAAGTATAAAGAAGTAGCGCGTTTTTCGGGTGTGGAAGCAAGTGATTGGAGTTGGGGTGAAATGATCTTTGATGCAGACAATGATGGCTATAATGATATTTATGTGAGTAATGGTATTTATCGTGATTTAACCAATCAAGACTTTATAGATTTCTTTGCCAATACCATGATTCAAAAAATGGTTTTGTCTGGTAAGAAAGACGAGATCAGTAGTATCATTGAAAAAATGAGTAGTCAGCCCATACCAAATAAAATGTTTAGGAACAATGGGGATTTAACTTTTAAGGATATGGGGAAAGATTGGGGTTTGGATATCCCTAGTTTTTCTAACGGCGCAGCATATGGCGACTTAGACAATGATGGTGATTTAGATATGGTAGTGAATAATAACAATATGCCAAGTTTTGTATTTAAAAATAAGAGTAGAGAAAAAAATAATAACGGATATATTGGTTTTAAACTAAAAGGCTTACCACAAAATATCAATGCAGTTGGCGCAAAAATTAATGTATTCATTCAAGGGCAAATTTTAAGTAAGGAAGTCATTCCTGCAAGAGGGTTTCAGTCTTCTGTGGATTATAAACAAATCTTTGGATTAGGAAAATTTACAACAATTGATTCAGTGCAAGTGATCTGGCCTAATCTAACACAAAGCATTTTGAAAATTCAAAAACTAGACACAGTATACACCATTGATCAAGCTACACAAATCGTCCAACCGTTTGTTGTTCAGCAAGAAAAACTGGCGCCATTATTTGAAGAAGTAAAAGCCAATTTTGAAAAACATACCGAGGATGATCATGTAGATTTTTATGCAGAAAGAATCATTCCACGAATACTATCCCAAGAAGGCCCAAAAGCGGCCAGTGCCGACATCAATGGTGATGGGCTAGCGGATCTATTTATTGGGGGGGCTAATAACAAGGGTAGTCAAATTTACCTTCAAACAACCAACGGAGATTTTAAACCAAAGCCTCAAGCTGCATTTTCTGCATTTACAAGTTATGAAGATGTGGCTGCAATATTTTTTGATGCGGATAAGGACGGGGATATGGATTTATTGGTGGGTTCGGGTGGTAACAATCGATTATCAAACAGAGGAGAATTGAATCACCGTCTTTTCCTAAATAATGGTAAAGCTAATTTTACGCATCTTGCGGATGCATTCCCTGTTTTTGAATACAATACCGGTGTGATGGTGCCATTGGATTATGATTTGGATGGCGACCTTGATGTATTTGTAGGTGCTCGTAATACGCCATTAAAATATGGTGTAACACCATCTAGTGCTTTGTATGAAAACGATGGATCTGGGAAATTCAAAGATGTGACATCGACAATTGCACCAGACTTTTTAAAATTAGGTATGGTGACCAGTGCAGTTTGGGGTAAAATAACAAACAAGCAAAGTTCAAGTTTAATAGTTGTAGGGGATTATATGTATCCCGTGATCTATGCCTTTGAAAAAGGTAAAATGGTGGAGCAGGCTTCGAACTTGAATGGAATGAGTGGTTGGTGGCAGTCTATTCAAATGGCAGATATCGATGGCGATGGTTTTCAAGATTTAATCATTGGCAATATGGGCGAGAATGGCTATCTAAAACCAACACCAAAAGCGCCGGTAAAACTTTGGATCAATGATTTTGATGGTAATGAGAGTATCGATAAAATTTTGACAAGAACAATTGATGGGAAAGATGTTCCAGTATTCATGAAAGGCGAAATGCAAGAACAAATACCATTACTGAAAAAAGAAAATTTGAATTATGAGATCTATGCTAAAAAGGCCTTTCAAGAATTATTTAAAAAAGAATTGGTAGATAAAGCTGCGATGAAAATATATAACTATACCAGTTCTATCATTGCTTGGGGTAAGGGGAATGGTCAATTTGATATTCAGCGTTTACCAAACGAAGTACAATTTTCTTCATTGAATTCAATGGTGTCCACAGATGTCAATGCAGACGGCAAAACAGATCTAGTGCTGGGTGGAAACCAATTTGGATTTTTACCTCAGTTTGGTCGCTTAGATGCTAATTATGGACTGGTATTAATCAATAAAGGCAAAAGAGTATTAGAAGTAGTTGAAGATAAGCAGTCGGGCTTAGCCATTACAGGACAGGTAAGAGATATGGTCTTGTTTCAACAAGGTGTACAAAAAAAGGTATTATTTTTTAGAAACAACCAGGCGCCTGTATTCATGAAATTAAAATAATAGTATGTTGTTTAAATATATCCATAGATCAAAGCAGGTTGCATCCATTATGATATTGAGTGCAAGCCTTCTTGCATGTAATACAGCAACAAAGGATACCCCTTTATTTGAAGCTTTATCGGCTGAGCAAACAGGAATCCAATTTGAAAACAAATTACATCCCAATGAGCAGTTCAATATGTTTCATTATATGTACTATTACAATGGGGCTGGTGTAGCGACAGGTGATTTTAACAATGATGGCAAAGTGGATATCTTTTTTGCTTCCAACGAGGGAGACAATCAGTTGTATTTAAATAAAGGAGCATTAAAATTTACAGAAGTCAGTAAAGAAGCGCAAATTCCACAGGATAGTGCTTGGAATACGGGCGTATCAGTAGTGGACATCAACAATGATGGTTTATTGGATATCTATATATGCAGGCTAGGTAATTTTGAAAAATTTATATCCAAGAATCAATTATTAATTTGTGTAGGTATTGAAAAGGGCATTCCAAAATACAAAGAAGCTGCTGCTGAATATGGATTAGATTTTTCTGGATTTAGTACGCAAGCAAGTTTTTTTGATTACGATCAGGATGGTGACTTAGATGTATTTTTGTTGAATCATTCTGTACATCAGAACGGCACATTTGCACCAAGGACTAGCTTTATGGGCACATTTGATCCATTATCAGGCGATCGTATTTTTGCCAATAATAATGGGCGTTTTGAAGATGTCACAAAAGCCTCAAAAATAAACAGCACGGCTATTAGTTATGGATTAGGTGTAGTGATGAGTGATATTAATTTGGATGGCTGGGTAGATATTTATGCTGGGAATGATTTTCATGAGAACGATTACTTGTACATCAATCAAAAAAATGGCAGCTTTAAAGACGAGCAAAAGGAAAGACTGATGCATACAAGTCAATACTCTATGGGCGTAGATGCGGCAGACTTAAACAATGACGGATTTCCAGAGATTGTATCAATGGACATGCTACCTAAAGACCCTTATATTTTAAAGCGTTCTTTAGGAGAAGACGATTATGATATTTATCAATACAAGATATCAGTTGGCTATGACTATCAGTTTACACGTAACAACCTACAATGGAATCGTCGTAATGGCAAGTTCAGTGAAGTGGGTATGTATGCTGGTATGTTTGCAACAGATTGGTCATGGGCCACTTTATTGATGGACTTTGACAACGACGGCTACAAAGATATTTTTGTCGCGAATGGCATCCCTAAGCGTATGAATGATATGGATTATGTAAACTATGTATCCAATCAAGAGATTCAAGAAAAAATAAGGGATAATAAAATGGGTGAAAAGGATATGGCATTGATTGATCGTTTCCCTGAAATTAAAATTCCCAATCAATTCTTTTTGAACAAAAAAGGTTTATCATTTGATGATAAGGAAAAAGCGATTGTCAATAATCCTCCCTCTTATTCCAATGGTGCTGCATACGCAGATTTTGATAATGATGGCGATTTAGATTTAGTAGTCAACAATGTCAACGACAAGTCATTTATTTATGAAAATAAAAGCAATCAAGATACAACAGCACATTCGGTATCAATAATACTAAAAGGTGCAGCAAAAAATATCAATGCCATAGGTGCTAAGTTGGTGTTGTTTACGCCAGGTGAACTAAGAACTTACGAAAAGTTCCCAGTAAAAGGATTTTTATCAAGCATGGAGATTCCATTGTCTATTGGATTAAAAAATACCATAATTGATTCTGCTTTTTTAATTTGGCCTGATAATCGTTTTCAAAAAATCAATCCTGCCGATTTTAAGAAAAAGCAATTGACCCTAAATTATCAAATGGGCTTACCAATATTCAATTATGATTTAATCAATCAGCATTGGCCACAGCAAACAAAGGAAATGTTGGATTTTACAGCAGCATCTGGCATTCAATTTAAACATCAAGAAAATATCTTTCAAGAATTCAATAGAGAACAATTGATTCCGCAAATGAATTCTACAGAAGGCCCTGCATTAGCGGTAGGAGATATTAACAAAGATGGGCTTGAAGATATATTTATTGGAGGAGCTAGAGGATTTAGCGCCGCATTGTACTATCAACAAGCCAATGGTAAATTCATTATATCAAAACAAGAAGCATTTCGATTAGATAGCAATTACGAAGATATTTGTGCTGTGATGGCAGATGTGAATAAGGACGGATTTAAAGACATCATTGTTGGTTCTGGAGGCAATGAATACTATGGAGAGGATAAACATATGATGCCAAGGGTTTACCTGAATAGTGAAAAAGGACAGTTGACTTTATTGAATGATGCGATACCAGTATACAATCAAAGCTCTGATATTATTGCTAGGGATTTTAACCAAGATGGCGCAATCGACCTGTTGATTACAAGTAGAGTAAAGGCCATGGATTATGGAGCACCAATTGACAGTTATTTATTATACAATACCGGGGATGGACATTTTAAAAATGTAACTGCTTCAATAGCTCCTGATTTAATTGGTATTGGATTTATCACTAGTGCAACAGAAATGGACGTGAACAAGGATGGCAAGATGGAGATATTGCTAACGCATCAGTGGGGTGGTATTGATATCTTATTTCCCTCAACTAAAAAATGGGAAAAATCAAATGCGACTAACTTACCAGGCTGGTGGAATTTCATTTCACCTGTAGACATTGATTTAGATGGCGATATGGATTTTATTGCAGGCAATTTAGGATTGAATACAAGATTAAAGGCGTCAGAAAAAGAGCCTATCAGTATGTATTATAATGATTTTGATGATAATGGAAAATTTGAACAGATTATTACTTTTTATTTACAAGGAAAAGAAATTCCATTTGCCAATAAGGATGAGATACAAAGACAGATCCCTAAAATAAAGAAATCATTCCTATATGCCGAAGACTTTGCTAAGGCTAATTTGTATGATATTTTTACGAAAGAAAAACTAAAAGCCTCTAAACTAGTGAAGGCATACCATTTTGCGAATACTTTATTCATCAATGATGGTAAAGGTCAATTCACAGCTAAGGTTTTACCATGGGAAGCTCAAATCACTGCATACAAAGCAGCAGTGGTGACAGATGCCAATGGAGACAAATGGCCAGACATTTTAATGATGGGTAATTTTTACGACAACAATGTACAAATGGGTAGGTATGATGCGGATTATGGCACGCTCTTAATCAATAATGGAAAGCAAGACTTTAGTGTTGCGCCTTTGAATGGATTAAGTGTTAAAGGTCAAGTGAGACGTATAGCACCAATTAAATGGAAGGATCAAGCAGCTTATGTATTGGGGATGAATTCAGATAGCCTAAGACTGATTGGATTTAAAAAATAGCTTTTATTAAAATACTGGATAATTGATGGTGGACTTCCACTTTTGAGCATCTGGTTCCTTTATTCTATTGGTATTGTAAATGACGTATGGAATTGCTGGACTCGTTCTTTGTTTATCTCCTAAGTATTGCTTAGTTGCCAAAAGCGCATTATAAACAGTAGCAGCATCACCAGTTACAGAAACAGAAAGTAATTTGCCTAAAACCATTTTTTTAAGCGAGAAGGGTGGCTTTACCTGAATATCCTTTTCAATAGGGATCGCTACTTGTGTAAATACTTCATTTTCATTGATCCTTGTAATATTGACCATTGGGTCATTTTTTACTTTCACATTTTGTGCAGCTATATATTGCTCTATTTGAGCGATCATGTCATAAACTTGAACCAAGGTAGGCGTATCCATTAGCACTTGATCTAGAGCAATTAAGCTAGAATCTTGTACTCTGGTTTCTTGAATGTCAAATCCATAGACACCTTTGACAGTATTGTAATAATTTCCTGCAGCAGAAAGAATGAGATCAAGTTGACCTTGTATTTTTTTTGCGAATAAATAATTTTGAACTCTAGCAATAGGTGACCAATTGGAATTCTCCATGGAAGTTTCAAATCCAATGATTGCATTTGCACTTGTATCATCAATGATTGAAAATTCCACAGGTATTTTTATAGCATCAAGGGTCAGTTCTGTTTGAATCGTTGCCACCATAGTACCAGTCACGTTTAATGTAGTTTCCTTTGGCATCCATTCAGACCATTTAGCAGTCTGCATCATACCTCTAATGACACTAGGTGCAGATTGATGGACTAATTGGCTCCCCTTAATAGAAATCAGCTTTGGTACCAGAAGATATACTGCCATCAAGCCCAAAAGGAGGATTGTTGATAATAGGAATACAATTTTACGCATAAAAAAATGGGATTGGGAGCGCTAAATTACAAAAATCCCCCTTCATAAGTACCCAATTTTGACTAAAATGGCTAAATTAGCATATTGAAAAAACTAGGCGCCATATTATTCTTGGGCATTTTGCTTTTTAACGGATTTGGATACCGATTGGTATCTAATTACTTTGACCAAAAAGCAGCTAGTCAATTAGTTAATCTAATTGAAGAAAATAACTATGACGAATCTTATTTAGTTACAATTAAGACGCCAATCAATCTACCTTATTACGCAAACAATCCTCAATTTGAAAGAGTGGATGGTGAGATTGTGATCAAGGGCATTGTGTATCAGTATGTGCAAAGAAGAATTTACAACGACAGCCTGGAACTAAAAGTACTACCCAACCAAGATCGTTTGCATATCAAAAATGCAAGAGAAGATTTTTATAAATTAGCACAAGACCTTTCTAACACGAGTGCAGATAAAAAATCTGTTCCATTAGGTAAGTCTACTGCAAAATTTATCAGTTTTGATTATATCCAACAAAACATAAACTGGCATCTAGCTCCAGTTAATTTGGCGAATGTAACGACTGGTTATCGTTACGCTACGCGTTTAATAAGCAATTATTTAACGGTACAAGGTCCGCCTCCAAAAATGATTGCTTAATTTTTTACGCTTGCAATGAAGTCATGCTTAAGCAGGGACTTCAACATTTGAGCATTTGCTTATAAAGCTTTGCCAATTACTTTTACTATCAACCGATCTCAAATGAATAAAATATTTGTGCTATTGCTATTTGCAATAGCAGTAGCAGCTTGTAACCAGTCTAATGACTATAAAAAAATTACTAATAACCCAGATTTATATGCCTATACAGTGCATGAATTGAATCAGGTGGTCATGGGTAATAACTTTAGTCCAATTGTGGCTTCAAGGAACTACGCCTATGCAGCGATTGCTGGATACGAAGTGGTCGCAGCGGGCAATCCAACTGCATACCAAAGTTTAGCTGGACAATTAAAAGGCCTAGCTCAAATGCCAAAGCCAAAAGATACTGCGAATATTGATTTTCCGTATGCAGCATTGGTAGCCTATGCTACAGTAGGCCAGGCAGTGACTTTCCCAGAGGGAAGTATGCAAGATTATACAGATAGTTTAAGAAAATTAGTTAAATCAAATGGCATGTCGAGTAAAATGGTTCAAGCATCTGAAGCATTTGCTAAGGAAGTAAGTACGACCATTATTGCATGGAGTAAAAAAGATAATTATGCGCAGACAAGAAGCGCTGAAAGATACACTGTAAAAGATTCTCCAGGACGTTGGGTGCCAACACCTCCTATGTATGCATCTGCAGCTGAGCCACATTGGGCCGAGATTAGAACAATGGCCATTGATAGTGCCAGTCAGTTTAGACCTTCACCTCCACCTGCATTTAATGTAACAGATAAGAGCAGTGAGTATTACAAGAATTTAATGATGGTGAAAAATGCTGGGGATAGTTTAACGGAGGAGCAAAAGCATATCGCTAATTTTTGGGACGACAATCCATTTAAAGTGAATGTAACCGGTCATGCGATGTTTAGTACCAAAAAATTCTCCCCTCCGGGTCACTGGATGAGTATTGTTGGGATTGCAAATAAAACAGCTAAGTCGGACTTTAACACCGCTGTATATGCTTATGCTAAAACAGCGATTGCAATATTTGATGCCTTCATACACACTTGGGATGCAAAGTATACTTACAAAACAGTTCGTCCAGAAACGGTGATCAACAAATACATCGATCCCAATTGGAGACCGCTTTTACAAACGCCGGCCTTCCCTGAGTATACTTGTGGGCATTCTACCATTTCATCCTCAGCGGCAGAGGCTTTAACAAGTGTTTATGGCGATAATTTTGCCTATACAGACTCTACCGAATTAGAATTTGGTATTGAAAACAGAAGCTTCAAGTCGTTCAGGCATGCTGCAGAGGAAAATAACTGGGCACGATTTTACGGGGGTATCCATTTTCACAATTCTTGTCTTAGGAGCACAGAAAAGGGTCAAGCTTTAGGAAATTATATCGTTTCCAAATTAAAAATGAAAAAATAGAATTCAATTGAACTGAATTCTATTAATATTAAACTAACTCATGAAAAATTCAATAATATTAGTGGCATTGTTTTGCCTTGGCTTTATTCATCAATCCAATGCACAAGGTTGTGTGGCTATTAGAACAGTGGGCGGATTGTGCACAATGGAACACGCAGGTATGCACCAAGAAGACAGTTCAAAATGGACTTTGAATATTAATTACAGGTACTTTACTTCTTATAAACACTTCAATGGAAGAGACGAGCAAAAATTCAGAGTGGAAGAAGGTTCGGAAGTCATTAATTATATGAGTGCAATGGATTTTAATTTATTAAGAAACATCAATAGTAAATGGATGGTAGGCATCAATATACCACTTGTGAACTATGATCGTACCTCAAAATATGAACACTTAGGCAATACCAGTCCATATCGTTTTGCAACAGCAGCTAGAGGTTTAGGTGATATTCGTCTTGCTGCATATAGATGGTTGATTGCACCCGATGCCAATAAAAAAGGCAATTTAATGGCAGGACTAGGTATCAAATTACCTACAGGTAATTTTAAAGCGCAGGATGAATTTCAATATGCAACTAACGCGCGAAGAATTGGTTATGTAGACCAATCTATTCAACCAGGTGATGGCGGATTTGGTGTTACTGTTGAATTAAATGGATTTAGACAAATTAATACAACATGGAGTGCTTATGCTAACGCATTTTATTTATTGAATCCTAGGGACAATAATGGTGTGAGTACAGCAAGAGGTGGAACGCCTTCTGCAACTGCAATCAAGTATACTTCGAATGTGATGAGTGTGGCAGATCAATACATGGTTAG
>Ga0315906_10008411_pt1 | contig 12379 bp, 5 predicted proteins | sample LakEriMetagenome_4_FD_203526 | JGI IMG/M metagenome (GOLD analysis project Ga0315906, IMG submission 203526) | Freshwater fungal communities from buoy surface, Lake Erie, Ohio, United States - Buoy 2 MA122 | ecosystem: Environmental > Aquatic > Freshwater > Lake > Lake biofilm | place: USA: Lake... | reverse complement strand
TCGGAGTCGGAGTCGGAGTCGGAGTCGGAGCAGAAACATTTAGAGTCGTTGAATCTCCACCCAAAAGGAATGATTGCCCAATCCATTCTCCTGTGTAGGGTTTCAGACGAATCAAGTAGTAATACTTTGTGCTCGCGGCGAGTCCAGTTACAGTCACGCTTCCAGAAGTGTTGGTGGCATTACCAATTGATGTGATATTTGGGTTTAGTTTTACTTCAATCGCTCCTGCTGCAAGTGTTGGGTAGACGGGATCGCCGGTAACTAGTGTTGGTGATGTTCCGTAGATAACTGTCCAATAAACATTTGCACCACCTCCATTTGCAATTGTGGAGAAAGTCAATTGGCCAGCAACGGAATTATCAGCACGTGTAGAAATTATCTTAGGTTGGATGGGGCTAACAATCCGATACTGAACATTTCCCTTTGTGATTCCTGAAGCGTTTGATGCGTTAAATCTGTAGTAAGCGCCACGTCCGCAACAATTAAAGAGATTACTTACCGTAACGCTGACCACTACATCGGTGTCACCTGTTATTGGTCCAGTAGTAACTTCTACTGTTTTCGCTCCGCTCGTCAGCGAAGATTCGGTGCCAAAAGTGAAGCTAACAGTTGTTGTTTGCCCCTGTGGATTGACCTTGCCAGTGAAGGTTTGTGAACTGTAGTTGATACTCGTAGGAATCAAGTCAGTGACAACTATTGGCGGTTTTCCAAGTGACTTTGGTGTTACGAAGTTAGCGGCTTCAGATGTGACACTTCCTGAGGAGTTGCTCGACACGACTTTGTAATAGTAAGTAATCCCGCCTTCAAGAAAGGAAATTGGCAAGTTAACAGCGACAGGAGCTCCACCGGAAACTGTGGAAGGTATCGCCAGACCCGTCTTTGTATTCGTCTTAAATTCTGGATCAGTTCCATATACAAATGAAACTTGCGTACTGTCATTTCCAGGATTGACCGAACCTTGAAGTGTCGCGCTATAAGCCGTGATATTTGTAGGAGTCAACGCGAGAGGTGTTGGTTTAAATTTAGGTGGAGCAAGAGTCTTGAAATTACCGACGGGAGAAGTTGTAACTCCAGACTCATTCTTTCCAATCAACTTGAAGTAATAAGTGTTAGATGCAATCAACCCCGAGAGCTTGAGAGAAGATTGAACCATTTCTCCTCCATTAACTTGAGCGGGTGTGAATGAATAGGTGACTGGGTTTTCAAATGCTGGACCAGTTGCGAGTTGCAACGTTAAATCTGTCGGCGCAAATCCAGGATTAACATCAACGGTAACTTCGGCAGATTCGTGTGTGATTGCCCCAACCGCACGAAGCGCAATCGTTGGAGGCACAATTGCTGGTAATCCGTCGGTAGGTGAAACATAGAGAAGTTCATTTACGGTATCCGCAGGAAGTCCAGAAATTGCATCTCGTGTGGCTTGGGCATCCAAAAATTGAGCTACCTGTGCGACCGATGCCGAAGCGTTCAATCCAAGATATACAGCAGCAGCACCTGCGACGTGAGGTGAAGCCATTGATGTGCCACTTATCGATCTCTCATCAGTAAGAGAACCGATCCAGGCTGAAGTAATTGCGCTTCCTGGGGCATGAATATCAACGCAGGGGCCAAAATTTGAGTAAGAAGATTTTGCATCCACTGATGTGGTTGCACCAACCGTGATTGCCGACGCCGCACGCGCCGGTGAAAAATCACATGCACTCTTATTAGAGTTACCAGCAGCTACAACTACCACCATTCCTGAATTGGTTAACTTTGTTACTGCTGCATCAATAGATGAAGAACCACCTCCGCCGAGCGACATATTAACAACTGCTTGTGTCTTTGAGTTTGGGTTTTGAGGCGAAAGAATCCATTCCATTCCCGCAATAACTTGCGAAGTCATACCTCGACCGGTGCAGTCGAGAACTCGAACTCCAACAATCTTTGCGTTCTTTGCAATTCCATACTTTGTTCCTGCAACAGTTCCTGCAACGTGCGTTCCATGACCATTGCAATCAAATGGCCCGTTTCCGTCCGTGATCGCAGAGAAACCACTTGTAGACAGACGACTTCCAAAATCATTGTGTGCATTTACGCCGGTATCGACAATATAAGCTGTAGTTCCAGCCCCCGCACTTCTATAGCCGTAGCTTGAATCTATGCCAACTTTTTCACGTTGATCAATACGGTCTAAGCCCCATGAGGGAGTCGGGCGTTGATAATTCTGAATATCGAATAACTCTGTAGGAATATCTTTTTCAATAATAAGAACCGTAGGAAGCCTTTTTAATGCAGTAGCAGCAATATCAGGCAACTTAACTAAGAAACCATCAAAAACATATTGATACTTTGACTCAATCTTTCCGCCTGATTGAATAACTGCTCTCTCGATAGCAGCTTTTGCTTCGGGCGTAACTCGGACTATATAAGTGGAGGTTGAGCCCAGATCTAGCGCGGATGATGGAGTAAATGCACCAAGTAAAACGGCTGTGCTAAGAGAAATAATCCCAAGGCGCCGAATGATTCCTGAATTCCGTCTCATGGTTAAAATTATGAGGCCTTAAGACGCTGAAGACCACCACCCAACGAAGTCAATGTCCAAAATTAGCCGGCTCATGCACATGTGATTGGTCGCTGGGGCTTATCTGGTCCTGCCCACCTTCGCGGCGCGAAAGATTACTCAAGCGATGTTGCGCCTCGGTCCTAGAATGGTGAGATGCGAGTGAGATTTTTGTTGGTTGCGGCACTATCGCTTTCATTCTCCGTATTTGTCGCGCCCGCGTTTCCTGCTGATAGTCGAACCCCAAGAAGTAATGATGAGTGGTCGAGGCCAACTAATCTCGTACCAGGACTTTCCGAAGTTCATATGAAAGGTTACTTTGGTGATGACACAAGATTCTTCGCAACAGCACCCTTATTAAAGGTTTCAAGAACCGGTTCGCAGTTACCTGACTGGAATCCATCCAGCGTTATTGGGGAGTATGAATCTGTATGGTGGGGCGGCTTCTTTATCCCAGACGAAACAGGTAACTGGGATTTTCAGATGACCTCCGATGATGCCAGTTACATGTGGTTAGGAAAGAGCGCCGTGAGTGAATATTTCTATGGTCCAGGTTCGGCAACATTGGCCCTACCTGGATTACGTGGCGCAAGTTCAACTTCTGCATCTGTCTACCTTGAGAAAAATAAAATTTATCCTCTGAGAATTCAGTATGGCAACGCGATGCAGGCATCTTGGTTTAAGTTCGAGATTAAGCCTCCAAGCTTCAAGAAGTTCTGGGATAAAAACCTGGAAGGTCTAATTTGGAGTGCAGCATTTTCGGATAAGGAAGATTGCACGAATTATGGAATTTCGTACACCCTTGCCAAACAATTGGGACTAGTTACCCTAGATGTAGCAGCATGTAAGAACAATCCAGCAAACTCAAATTTCTCGTTTGCATATTCCACCCCATCAACCAAACCTTCCACGCCAACCTTCTCTGGTGTGAGCTTTGTGGGTAATAAAATCAATATAAAGGTTAATATCGGTTCATCAAGTTCTACTCGCCCCGAAAGAATCTATTTGGTTTCTCCTAAGTTAGGCATCGACACTTCAAATCCTGTTGAAGGGAAAATCTCTGGAGAGACCGCAAGTTGGTCACTGCCTTTAGGCAAAATTCTCAGCGGTGTTGCCATCCCATTAGAGATAGTGGGAGTTAAAAATGGCGTTAAAAGTGAACCTCTTGTCGGCTCTTACACCACGCCTTCAATGTCGATAACTTCAGTCCCACCTGCCCCCACAAACTATTCATTCCGCATCGTTGGAACTTCGGCCATCATCTCGGTTCAAGTCAGCACCAAATCAAATTCCCGCGCCTCCAGCGTTTACCTGCTCAGTCCTTCTTTAGGAATAAAAAAAGGTTCAGAACTTGAAGGAGATGTTGTAGGTAGCAAAGCGGTCATTGAAGTTCCGTTGAAATCTTCGATGGAAGGAAAGAAATACCCGTTAACCATCTTTCTGAAAAACAGCAAAGGTGATTCAAAGCCACTTAATGCCACCCTAACTATCCCTAAGTCACCCAAAGCACCAACGCTTCCTACGGCGCGGCCATCAACGAGCGCATTGAGTACGGTGGTGTGCATAAGAGCTAACCAGACAAGAACTTTTGAGGGAGTGCAATGTCCACTCGGTTGGGAGAAGCGTTAAGTCCCTTCAGAAAGAGATGAACCAAAGGTATTGTTACCAATATGAGACGCTCGTTATTTTTGGTGGGTGTAGTTCTCCTATCTCTATTCACCTCGATTTCTCCTAGTCAAAGTGCCGATACGCATCAAAATGGTTGGACCAATTTGAATTGGAACACGGCTGCGCTAGGAAAGAACGGATCCTTATCTCAAGATTTCACACCGCTTCGAATCGATTGGCCAAGAGGTTATCAAGGTTGGTCATTTTGGTATCACATTCAGTATTGCTGGCAAAAGAACTTAGATTATGGTTCAGGTAATTCATGTGGATATTTAGGAATTGGGCTACACACAGACTCTAATAATCAATTGATAGGGAATTTTGATCTTGCATACAGTGATGCAAAAGACTTTAGAATCACGAGTTTCGATAATCAATCTCAATGCGAGCGGAGAGATCCTTCACAAAATGTTAAAGGAACAAACTATATTGTCTGTTGGACTGGGATTAACATTAAACGTGAATCAACTTACAGAATCAGAATGTTTGCCAATCAATCTCTTGGTGACAATTGGTGGACTGCCAGCCTCCAAGATTTAGACAGTGGAAGAATCTTGACGCTGGGCAATATTCAGGGCCTTGCGAACGATTCTTCACGCCCCTTTTCATTCGTTGCTACTCATGTGGGCTATGGAGGTTCGGTAGCAAAATGTGATTCCGTACCAATTGCAGATTATCTTGTTGGCAATTTGAAGATAAATGATGTCTCACAAAACTCAGCAGGTTGGAATTCAGCGTCATGCACGACTTCTGCAATCAACCAAAGTTCAAAAACTGAGAATGGTTTCTTCATGCGAACTGGTGGAAGCGTGCCATCTTCACGTCACTATACGAATGCAGCGGGGACATCACTTCAATCAGCGAGTCCGACACCTACTCCAAGCTCCACCGAATTGACAGTCAATAGAAGTAAACCTTCAACACCTAGTTTCTCATTGGTTAATTTCACAAATAATAAAATGAATATAGCCGTTAATCTTGGAAACGACTCCGATATCAAACCTGATCGAGTCTATTTAGTTGCGCCAAAACTTGGCATTTCTGCAAACAAACCTCTTTCAGGAACAATTACGGGTTCAGTCGCTACTTGGACTCTTGAATTTGATAAATTACTTGGGGGAACACCAATACCTATAGAGATTATTTCGGAGAGGGCGGGATTTAAATCAGATTCACTTAACGGTAGTTATGTACTTCCTGGCGTCAAGTGCCCAGCAATTATTGATATTACTAAGAGTGAAAAGCAACCTCAAGTAACGGGATTCTTGTTTACTGGCACAAATCAGAAATTCATAAAAGTGAATGAAAGTAATCAAATTCCTGTAGTTGGTCTATCTAATCTTGTTGGTTGTTATGTCGAACCCTCGATGCTGACAAAAGAATCTCCCGATTGGCAAATTGGAGCAATCTCAAGGGATTCAAATGGCTTTTATTGGACTAATGGAGCAGGAGTCTCCTGGAGGCTCAAAGTTGTTGAAGGTGGGACGAGACTTGAAACCGATAGATCTAATCCCTACTACGACCAAGGCAAGTTCTTTGAGTTGAACACCATCGGTAGTAGTACACAAACTTTAGTTCCAGCAAAACCAATTTTAATTCCAGCAAAACCGACTAACTTCAAGTCGCGCATGATGGGCGATATAGCTGTGGTATCTGTTGACTCAAACCAAAAAAAGGGTGCCGCGGTGTCAGAGGTTTACCTCACCAGTTCGAGTCTGGGAATTACTGAAAGAAAGCCACTCAAGGGTGAAGTTCTAGGAACGAAAGCGTTGATAGAGGTTCCAATAAAAATTTCCATGCTGGGCAAGAAATATCCAGTTCTCATTTACTTCGTAAACAGCAAAGGCAAATCACCGGCATTAAATGCCACGTTGACGATACCTTCAGCGTCCAAGATTTCTTCTATCGGTACGCCTCGGCCAGCACAACCGAAGCTTCCAAAAACAGTAATCTGCGCTCGAACAAATCAAACACGAGCCTTTGAGGGCGAAATTTGTCCTCCTGGCTGGGAGAAACGCTAGTTTGTCTGTGAGAATGTCGTTATGGAGAGACTTCGCCCCGGAGATCCTGAACAGATAGGCCCTTGGCAAATTGTTAACCGCCTGGGATCAGGAGGTATGGGCATTGTCTACATGGGCAACAATGGCACACGTGCGGCGGCCGTCAAGATTGTTCGAGAGTTTCTTCTAGAGGATCCCTCTTCACGCGCTCGATTAAGTAGAGAAGTAGCTATCTTAAAAAAGATTAAAGGGAAATATGTAGCTGAGATTGTAGGCGCTGATATTGATTCCAATCCCGCCTGGATTGCAACAAATTACGTTGATGGCCCAAGTCTTAAAACTCTTATAGATAACGAAGGTCCGCTAAGCGAACAAAAATGGTTAGAGCTTGCTTACGGACTCATGTCCGCATTAAACGCTGTGCACAGTGCCGGCGTTATTCATCGTGATGTTAAACCTTCAAATATTTTAATGTCGGCGACTGGCCCAAAACTTATTGACTTTGGAATTTCGTTTTCATCTGATGCTACTTCACTCACAAGAACTGGCATGGTTGCCGGTACTCCAGCCTGGTTCTCTCCTGAACAATTCGAAGGGACTAAAATTACTGGGGCAGTCGATAATTTTGCTGCAGGAACTGTGTTGTATTTTGCTGCAACGGGTACTAATCCATGGGGTAAGGATGACACCTCAGTTGCGAACACAATGCATATGATTCTGAATCAAGAGGCGGACTTCTCCTCACTCACTGATATCCAGAAAGAAATAATTTCGCTATTACACAAAAAGTCGCCAAAGGAACGTTCTACTGCGAGCGAGATACTGTCACGATTAGAAGAACGAGGAACATCATTCAATGATTCACGTATAGGAGAGACTTCTTCAAAATCCAGTTCTTCAAAGAAGATAAAGATAGCTGCGGCTGTTGCAGCAGTTGCAAGTGTTGGTGTTTTATTCTTTCAGATCAAGCCATTTTCAAATAGTTCTACTGGGGCTGCTACCCCTACTGTTACACCAGTAAAGGAAATTCGATGGAGCGTCCAAATTGTGGGAGACGCGAAGCCCAAAGACGGTGTGGGCTCCAAGTATTCAACTTTCATCTGTGATCAGGGCGTAGTGAAAGAGAGCCTTCAATTGAGGGAGTTGACTAATCCTGCAGCAAAAAAGCAACCTACAGTAAGGCTACTAAATGGTGACGCAAGGTGTGGCAAGGATTTCGACACTATCCTCATTGAAGGTGATGTGGATGATGCGAAAGTGAAGCGAGACTACATACTGGCCGGTTCGACAAAGACTGGGTTTATCATCCAATATGAATTTAGCGTTTCAGTTAAGAGCTAGCGATTCTTTCTTAGATTCAACAAACTCAGTGCGGCAAATAGAAAAGCAAAGACAAAGATGTAGCTAATCGAAGTAGTGAGATTTCCAATGGACGACTCCCATTTTGCTTGTTGGTCTTTTTCTGTGATCAAACCTAATTGAATTATGTCAACCGAGGCAGACAGGGCATTAGTAGCCCAATGACTAGGAACAAACTTTGAAAATTGAGCTACTAATCCTTTACTCTCGAGGGGTAAAGCGCCAGAAAGGACGACAAGAACCATGGTTAGTCCGACCAAGGCAGGCATTGCCTGTTCCTCTGAAGTTAGTAAAGTCGACACTAACAATCCGAGCAACATAGAGCACAATCCCAATGCTATGCAGATCGCTGTAATTTCAAGTCGACTTGAATCAATGATTAGACCAGATTCTGGAAGAGGACGCCCGAATAGGACTATAAATGTAAACACAAGGATTTGAGCCGACGTTATAAAGCCAAGAACAATCACCTTAGAAATCAAGTAAGAGAAAATTCGTATTCCTACGTTTTGTTCGCGCCTCCGTATTGCATTTTCTTTGATAACTTCTTGGATGCTTGTGGAAAGACCAACAAATATCGACCCAAGAATTAGAACAAGAATGGAGCCTTGCGCAAAAGGGTTATATATCACGCCTGATTTAGTCTTGTAACCGGGCCCAAAACCATACTTGCTTCCAGCCGCGTACGAGATTCCTCCGATGATGATTGGAATCAAAGTCAAGAGAGTTAAGTAAAATCGATCAGATGATATGACTCTTATATACCGGGCACTTAATGTTGCCACCTGCTTGAAGAATCCCTGACGTCTCTCAAGTACATGATTTTGCTTTATTTCCGTTGAAGCTGGAACTTCGCGTTTGGTGGAAGCAAGAAGCAAAGCGTCTGGCGAAGCTAGAAATTTGAAAACTTCTGCCCAATTCTTCTTTCCGAGTTTTGTAAATACAGTAGAAGCAGGTCCGGCATACGCAACGCGCCCTCCCGAAGCTAGCAGTATGACATTGTCACAGAAATTCAAGTTATCGACTGAGTGCGTAACAAGTACAACAGTCTGACCATCATCAGCCAAATTCCTCAAGGTTTCCATGACGTGAGCGTCAAGCCCGGGATCGAGGCCCGAAGTTGGTTCATCAAGCACTAGAAGCTTCGGTGACGTCAATAGTTCCAGTCCGATACTTGCTCTTTTCCTCTGTCCGCCAGAAAGTCGATCAATTCGAAGATCAGCTCGTTCTGTAAGCTCTAATTTGTGCATAACTTCGTTGACCCTTGCATTTCGTTCATCTTTCGTCGTATCGCTCGGCAGTCGAAGTTTGGCTCCATAATTCAAAGCCTGACGCACGGTTAATCTTGTGTGGAGAATGTCTGCTTGAGGTACTGAACCAATCTGGCGACTTAAGACTTGGTAGTTGTCGTGCAAATTGTTTCCTCCAAGTTCAATAACACCACTTGTCGGCTTTGTTCTTCCGGTAAGTACTCCTAGGAGAGTTGATTTACCGGCACCAGAAGGACCAATAATGGCGGTCAACGTCCGTGGGCCGAGATTGAAAGACACATCCTCAAGTAATGTTTTTGAACCAATTTGAAAGCTTGCACCTTTAACGGTTACGGGTAGACCTTCAATTCCTTCGAGAATTTCCAAGCCATCGCTGGTGAACTTTCGTCGATGCCCACTAATTGAAATTATGTCTCCGAATATCAATTTTTCACGTTTCACCTGAGATTCGTTTAAGTAAGTGCCATTAGTAGATTTCAGATCTACTAATTCATATCCACCTTCACGATGTTGAACGATTTCAGCATGACTTCGCGAAACATTGATGTCATCAATCTTCCAATCATTGTCTTCACCTCGTCCAATTCTTATCCTTTGTTGCAGTCGAATTCGTCTCGGACCTTGTAATTCTCCATTCTCTTCAAAGAAGCCCTGTGCAACACGAGTAGCTTCCTTTTCAAGAATATGTTTTGTAACTTTGCTCTTTGCGGACTGAGCACCAGTCAGTGGAGTTAATTTGAGTACAACGTTATTAACTCCACCAAGATGTAAAGCCTTGGAGTCATTAATCTTCGTTACCCTAGAAAGTTTGGAATTAAGAAATGTTCCATTAGTAGATTCAAGGTCTGTAGCCTTCCAACTCCCATCTTCCCAAGCAAGCCGAAGATGAGTTTTGGATACTCGCGAATTATCTAGAGCGATATCGCATGATTGGTCCCGGCCGACCGTATATGTCCGCTCAGGTTGAAGTATTGCTGAATCGGCACCCCATTCCACGAGTAATTTCATGGTGGGAGGATAAGGTCAAAGTGTTGCTCGAATATAGATGCTATCTATTAGACTCTCGTTAGATTTATCAATTATGAAGGGTCAGTGCTAGCTAGGATGCGAAAGAATCTACCTTCGGGGCCTGCGGTTCTTTTTACGAAGTGTCTTGCCGTACTCCTTGTTTTGGTTCAGCTCCTTCCTGCAGCTTCGTCTGCGGCGGAGGATGTAGTGGTGATTGGCTATCAGGGGCCACTGACTGGTCCAGAAGCGCAGGTAGGAATAGACGAGTTGGCGGGAGTGAAATACGCCGTTGCTGTCTTTAATGAGAATTTTGCAGGAAGAATAAAAGTTTCGATCAAGCAAATTGATGATCAGGGTGATCCTTCCGTTGCGGGTCCCGCCTCTGAGTTGGCCGCAAAAGACCAGTCTCTTCTTGGAATTGTGGGACCGGCCTATTCTGGTGCAACTATTGCATCCCTTGCTTCCTATAAAGCTGCAAACATTCCTCTCATTTCACCTTCGGCAACTCGAATTACGTTAACAGACCCAAGTCAAGGACGATTAGGTTTTCCGATATTTCATCGTCTTTCCTATACGGATAAGACTCAAGGGCCTGATTTGTATCGGATTGCGAGAGCTCAAGTTTCGAATCCAAAAGTTTTCACCGTGGATGATCAATCTGCATATGGCGTAGGACTCATTCAATACATGAAAGACGGGGGTGCAACTCTTGTTGGTCAAGATTCCGTCCCAGACAATACAACGAATTACGCCGCTACAATTTCTAAGATAAAAACAGCGAACGCAAATGTTGTTATTTTTGCTGGATATTTTCCTCAAGCTGGACAATTATTCAAGCAATTACGTGAGTCAGGTTATATGGGAGTCTTAGCGGGAGGAGACGGAATTCTTTCGCCGAGCATTAAAGACTTCGCATCTATAGGTGTCCTGGACGGTGTTAGGGCAACCGCTGGCACGTTAGAGATTAACTCAAGATCGCCCGAAGTCGCGCGAGACTTCCTTGCACGAATTGGCCAATCACCAGGCGTCTATTCTTTGGAGAGTTTAGATGCAGCCAATGTCTATCTCTACTGTATTGCGTCAGGTGTCCGAACTAGATCAAACATGTTGAATTGCGTGAAGCAATACTCAGGAAAATCACTATCAGGCAGAACTATTTCATTTGATGTGAATGGCGACGTACGAGAACCGGTTTGGTATGAGTACCGAATTAATAAAGATTCAAGCCCCTCAAATCCTTGGAATCTTGTGAATGGTTTAGGTATCGCGACGCTTGAAGCGGCAATCAGTAGTTTTTCTTGGTTTCCACTGGCAAAAACTGCAACCCCAACCCCAACCCCTTCGGCCTCAAGTACATGCACCGCGGCCAATTCGATAGGAACCGCCTCGCTCAGCAGAATCAGCGACCTTGCAGTGCAAGTAGATGCCACCATCACCGCCTGTTCCTATGAAGTTGTTGTCGTCAGTGATGCGGGCACTATCTATAGAACCGGACCGATTACATTTGTGAATGATCCCGGCCCATCAAAAATACAACAACAATTCACTAACACTAAATGCGATACCGGCTACTCGTTCTATATCAACGCATGGACGGGACCGGGTGGACAAGGAACTCTCAATCGCACGCCGTCTAACCGCATGCTTTCGGCAACCTGTGCTGTCTCCTCTGTCATAAAACCCACCACCCCTACCTTCTCTGGCGTGAACTTCGTTGGTAACAACATCAACATCAACGTCAATATTGGTTCATCCTCATCCACGCGCCCCGATAAGGTCTATCTCGTTGCACCTAAGTTAGGTATTAACTCTTCAACTCCTGCAGAAGGAAAGATCTCCGGCTCCTCAGCAACCTGGTCACTGCCTTTAGGCAATATTTTGAGTGGCGTTGCTATTCCATTAGAAATAGTGGGAGAGAAAAATGGGGTCAGGAGCGAGCCCCTTACTGGTTCTTATATAAAACCAGCGACATCAGTCACTACAGCTCCACCTGCTCCCACCAACTACACCTCACGCATTGTTGGCTCCTCAGCGATTATCACCATTCAAGTCAGCGCTAAAGAGAGCTCTCGAGCAACAAGTGCCCACCTCTATAGCTCAGCGCTGGGAATCAAGAAGAACCCAGGTCTGCAAGGAGATGTGGTGGGCACTAAAGCCCTCATCGAAGTGCCGATCAAAGCCTCCATGGCAGGAAAGAAATATCCAATAACGATCTACCTAAAAAACAGTAAGGGCGAATCAACCCCACTCAATGCCACTCTAAGTATCCCTAAAGCACCTAAAGCACCAACGCTTCCTACGGCGTTACCTAAACCCGTTGTTCCTAAAGCAGTGATCTGCAGTTTCGGTACTCAAACCAGAACATTTGAGGACAATTGCCCGCCGGGGTGGGAGAGACGCTGACTATTTTGTGAGGAAGTAAGTCTACTTTTCGTTTAACCTTCCCCAATGCAATCGAGCTCCCCGATGGAAATTGCGCCCTGGAGAATTCGTTCTCTCACCAAGCTCGTCTATTCCCAACCCTTTGAATT
>Ga0315906_10008410_pt1 | contig 12380 bp, 9 predicted proteins | sample LakEriMetagenome_4_FD_203526 | JGI IMG/M metagenome (GOLD analysis project Ga0315906, IMG submission 203526) | Freshwater fungal communities from buoy surface, Lake Erie, Ohio, United States - Buoy 2 MA122 | ecosystem: Environmental > Aquatic > Freshwater > Lake > Lake biofilm | place: USA: Lake... | reverse complement strand
AACATGAATTTGTCGTGTTCAAATTCGAGTTGTATCGGACTCAGGTAATCGAATGAACCTGCTTTCATTTTATCGAGATTCACCTTTACAACAAAAAATTTCATATTGCTTTTGATGTAAGGCTGTAAAACTTCCGCAGCGGTTTCAGGAATTTTGTATCCGTTTGCTATCAACCAATCTTTTAGTCCATTGCTTTCTTTAGCTGAAAGAATGAGAATGTCATATTCGCCAATTTGATAACGCGCTTCTATTTTTACATTCGAATTGCCTTGTACCGTGAATAGTTCACTTTTCGCCATCGAAAAGGAAGTAGATGTTACAGTGGCTTCGTCTGCCTCATATAAATACACTTCTTGACATGGATTTGAATCGTAATACTCTACAAGTCTCGGAGCAGAATAAGAATCCAGCATCTCGAATACAGTTCGCTTGGTAACGCGGATATCCGATTCTTTGAGTACAACTGGAACTGGCACTACCATTGCAAAGTCGCGCACATCACCTTTAAAGTCATTGCTCATGGTGATTACAGTGCGGCGGCCATCGCGGACCAATATCACTTCGCTTTTGTTGTTGAATAGTGTTGCATCTGCCTTGGCTACGTAGAAACCACAGAATGCATAACCCTGCGTGCTAACAAGCACAGAGAGTAAGAATAAGCTGATTAATTTTTTCATTGTACTTGTGTGTTTAGAGGTTGAATCATTTCTTTTTTCTTAAGCCAATTGAAGGCTTCTCCTTTTATTACTTTATCGATTAGTATTGTGAATGGTGTTAGAGCAAATAGCACCCACTGTGGAGCTGCGTTGATGAAATAAAAACTGGTTAGAATGAAAGACACCACAGCGATACAGACAGCCCAAATCAAGCGTGCTTTTTTATTGTTTGGTGATGTCATCGGATCGGTAATCATGAAGAATGCGAAAAGCCACAATGAACCACTGCTGAGTTTGTGCAGCCAAACTTCATGTCCCCAGCCTAAGTATAGAATGGTTCGACCATATTCTAATATCGCAAGACTTAGGATAAACGCGAGGCCTGTTTCAACTCGATTCACTCTCGAAATAACGTTCAGTCCTGCAACTGCAATTAGCAATACCAAAATGGCACTGCTGCCCCATTGTCCTGGAGATACCCAAGCATTGTCACTAAATAGAACCAATATGATTATGGCAAAGTTTGCAGGATTCCACAAATGTTTACCATTCATCTTGAAAGCGAATTTTTGACCTATCGCAAGTGTTCCTGCGATAAAGAAAAGGGCAGGAGAGTTTGTTTTTAGAAGTAATGAAAGTCCGAGCGAGGTTATAATTGCGCTTTTAAGACTGTGCATCGGAATGCTAGCGAATTTTATAACTATAACCTGAATGAGCAATGCTCCAGCAAATACAGATACAAAGTTTATCCAATCGGCATCCCAGCCTAAATTGAATATGCCATAACAGAGGAAAAAAACTTGTGAAATGATTTGAAAATGCCGTGCATCTTCGTTTAACCAACTTTTGAAGTCGCTTAGTTTGAGGGAAATCGGATTCGCCATTCGGGTAATTTTAATCCCCGTACATGGCTAGTTAAAAAAAGTTCATTCAATAAAAAAAAACGCGACTCGCGAGTTCTCTACTCATGTTCGTCGCGTTTGAATATGTTTAGTTACCACCCATGAATTCACTCATGAGCTTATCAATTTTTTCTGTCATGCCCTGAGCATCTGTTTCAGCCGCCCCAGTTGGTAGATTGAAAACTTCAGGAGCTATTTCTTGATAGGTAATTTCGCGGGCAGTAACACGCATCCGTTTACCATATTGTTCTAGTTCATAACCAAGCAAAAATCCATCAACTTCATCATATTGGTTCCACCAATTTGAATAGTCGATATGAAGTTCTTTGGTATGATATAGTTCGATAGGAGGTAGGGAGTCGTTGTTATAGTATGCGATGCTTTTATTACATAAATAACCAGCAATTGTCAATGTATCATTTGTAGATTCGATTCTGTCCGGAATATTTTTAGAGATCCATGTATGAATGGAATTTGCGTCGAGGTTCATGACGTATTGATCTCCGAATGTTTTCAATACTTGCGAATACTTCTTGTCCTCATTGTCGATTATAATCTCTGTTGCCACAACCCCAAAAGAAGAACTTAAAGATGCTTTGACTAATCCTTTCGAAAATTCAAAAGTCATTTCTTTGGGATAAAGCTCAAGTCGAATGCTTTTTGGTTCATAAGGAAAAGTAACATCGTAAATTATTATACCTTCGTTTTTACGATTAAAAAACCCACCTTCACCACACGAGAATATCGATAGGATAGCAAAAAGGAAAATAATACGTTTTAAAATTAGTCTCAAGTTATATCAAGGTTGGTTGAGGCAGTAACTCTGAAATTATGGACCAAAGTACAAACACCGTCGTTATGATTCGACCGATTGTTTTCTCAAGGAATGAGCAAACGGCCGTGAATAACTATTTTCAACAGGTTGATACTGTTGGTTTTGGTGATTCTTCTACCGCGGCCATTATGGAGTTCGATGATCTGGTCGAAAAAATGAAATTTAATGGAATCAATGTGCTGGTATGGCAAGATAATGCTGATCCTCACACACCAGATTCATTGTTTCCAAATAATTGGGTGTCTTTTCATGAAGACAACACCGTTTTTCTTTACCCTATGTTCGCCCCCAATAGAAGACTGGAGAGGTTGTCAAATTTGGCCGAGCGAATGGAGGATGTAGGCTTTCATGTGAATCAAATCATTGATATCTCTGATTCAGAAAATTACGGGAAGTACCTAGAGGGCACTGGTAGCCTTGTTTTGGATAGAGTAAACAAGCTCGCCTATGCTTGCTTGTCGGAGCGCACAAATTCGGAGGTTCTTGATATTTGGTCGGCTCAAAGTGGTTATGATGTCATTCGATTTCGCGCATTCCATACAGTGAATGAGGCTAGAATGCCCGTTTATCATACGAATGTTATAATGTCTATATGCTCAGAATTTGCTACAGTATGTTTGGAATCTATTGATGATTTGGAAGAGCGAAGAATGGTAAAATCGAGTTTAGAGCATCATAGAGCTATCGTTGAAATTACCGAGGAGCAAGTGAATGAATTTGCTGGAAATATGCTGGAAGTCAAGAATTATAAGGGAGAAAAGTTCCTAATAATGTCAGAAAGGGCCTTCCAGAGCTTGGAGCCAGAGCAGTTGTCTATTCTAAATCAAAGGCTTCAAATCCTTCATTCACCGCTTGAAACAATTGAAAATCTTGGAGGAGGAAGCGCAAGATGTATGATTGCTGAGGTTTTCTTAACATCAAAGTAGGGGAAAATCAATTAGAGTGCTTATTTTCGCACACAGCCTAAAGCCTTAGCCATCGTGAAAAAAAGAATAAACATCGCCATCGACGGATACTCTTCTTGTGGAAAGAGTACAATAGCAAAAGCTATTGCTAAAGAATTAAACTATGTCTACGTCGATACTGGCGCTATGTACAGAGCTATGGCGCTATACGCTTTGCAACATGGCTACATTCATTCCAATGGAAAAGTGGATGCCGATGGACTTGAAAAAGGACTAGAATTGGTGCTTATTACGTTTAAGTACAATATCGAATTGGGAGCAAGCGAAACCTTCCTAAATGGAATAAATGTCGAAAAAGAAATCCGCTCTTTGCAAGTGAGCAATCACGTGTCACGTGTTTCGGATGTCAAAGCAGTGCGCACAAAATTAGTAAAGCTTCAACGTCGTCTTGCTGAATCACGAGGTGTGGTGATGGACGGCAGAGATATCGGAACGGTAGTTATGCCCGACTCTGAATTGAAATTCTTTATGACAGCCGATAATAAGGTGCGCGCTCAAAGGAGATTCGATGAACTTAAAAGTCTTGGAGTTGAAATAACTTTTGATGAGGTTCTGAAAAATCTAAATAGCCGTGATGAGTACGATTCATCCCGTGATAACGATCCTTTAAGAACAGCTGAAGATGCGATTGTTATTGATAATACAAACCTTACTATCGAGGAACAGTTTCAGTTTGTAATGGGCCATGCATTGAAAAAAATCGGTTCGTTAGAGAAAGTCTCTTGATTTGCACAATATGTTGTTGTAAAAGCGCTTTGATTGTGGTTCAAGACTTGTAGTATAAATCGTTGATTTGTAAACAAGCAAAACCATTTCGAAGTGAATCGTATTCTTTTCTCCATAATATTCGCGTTAACATTGGCATTCAATGGCGCCAATGCACAGCAACCATGCTACATGAACGCCCCAACTCCTTGGGCTGATTCGCTTTTTAAAACACTTACCCTCGACCAAAAAATTGGGCAGCTTTTTATGATTGCTGCCTGGAGTGATCCAGATCACAAAGACTATGACGCCAGCGGCGTGCAATCGTTAATAGATAATTATGGCATCGGTGGCTTGATTTTTATGCAAGGTAGTCCTGCACGTCAAGCCAAACTTACCAATCGATATCAAAAAAGTGCTAAGATTCCTTTGCTAATTTCCATGGATGCTGAATGGGGCTTAGGAATGAGACTAGATTCCACAATAGCTTTTCCGCGCCAAATGACATTGGGCGCTTCTTCAAATGATCAACTAACCTACGAATTTGGTTCTGAAATGGCGCGCCAACTCAAACGTATCGGTGTTCATGTTTCTTTTTCTCCAGTCGTAGATATAAATAGTAACCCAGACAATCCTGTTATCTCTAACAGAGCATTTGGCGAAGACCGAGAACTTGTAACCCGCAGAGGGTTGATGTATATGCGAGGATTGCAAGACAACAATATTCTTGCTGTTGCAAAACATTTTCCTGGCCACGGAGATACTGATGTGGATAGTCACAAGGATCTTCCAGTAATTCCTTTCGATCGAAAACGTTTGGATAGTCTGGAGTTGTATCCCTACAAATTTTTGGTAGACCAAGGATTGGGTGGAACAATGATCGCACATTTATTTGTCCCAGCATTAGACACTACCAAGAATTTGCCTTCCACGCTTTCTCCTAAAATCGTGAATGGTGTATTGAGAAATGAATTAGGATTTAATGGATTGGTATTCACCGACGCTATGAATATGCAAGGCGTTGCCAAGTATTGGAAGCAAGGTGAAATGGATGTACAAGCGCTTATTGCTGGAAACGACGTGTTGTTATTTACTTCAAATATTCCTTTGGCGATACAAAAAATAAAAGAAGCCATTGCCGATGGAAGACTAACTGAAGAGCAGATTAATGAGAAATGCTTGAGAATACTTAGAACAAAAGAGTGGGTAGGACTAAGCAATTTTCAACCAATCGAAATTGCGCATATTTATGAGGATCTCAACAATACTATGGCTAAAGATCTTCAAAGAAGAATGATTGAAGAAAGTCTTACGGTGGCAAGAAATGACAATGAAGTTCTTCCGATTCGCGCTCGTGATTACAAAAAAATCGCTGTGGTTGAAATTGGTGCAGCGTCTCAAACAGAATACAGCAAGACTATAGAAAGATATACTGATTGTGATGTGTTTATAATGGAGAAAGCGCCTGAGTCGGAAGCGGCTTGGAGAGAAAAATTAAAAGGGTATAATCTTATTGTTGCCGCTGTAGTGGGCACAACAAATAAGGCGTCTAAAAATTTTGGTGTAACAAATGAATCAGCTCGAATATTAAATAATATCGGTAAAAATGTGGATGTAGTGATGAGTATTTTGGCCAATCCATATTCGCTCAACACACTAAGAGAACTTGATCAAATAGAAGGAATCATTGTAGCCTATCAAGACGATGAGCAAACAAGAAAAGCTTGCGCGGAACTAGTAGTTGGTGCACTTAGCGCAACCGGTAAATTACCAGTTACCGCTAATAGCAATTTCGTTTGTCAAGAAGGTTGCTCAATCGATGCAGGAGGAATATTACGTTGGGCTGGGGTTTCTGGGAAATCTACAATGACATTTGATGTCAATAAGGCAACTCAAGAAAAATGCACTCCTGCAGGAGATTACGAAGAGGACATGATGGCTGATGGTCGTGAAATAAAAGTCACCATGGCCAAAGATGCTTTCGATAAAATTGACGAAATTGCTCTGAATGGAATTACAAAAGGTGCATATCCTGGCTGCAGAATCCTCGCAGCCAAAGATGGCTGGGTAATTTATGATAAAGCTTTTGGGACACTTGATTGGGATAAGACAGAGCCAGTCACAGAGAATACAGTGTATGACTTGGCGTCTATTACCAAACTAGCATCAGGAACACTGGCAGCAATGAAACTAGTTGATCAAGGAAAGTTGGATGTAAACAAGACATTAGGTGATTATTTGGATATTCCGGCTGACAATCCTTATCATAAAGTGGTGATCAAAGAAATGCTTGCGCATACAGCAGGGTTTACGGCATGGATTCCTTTTTATACTAAGACATTGTCTAACGGCGATCTCATGACAGACATCTACAAAACGGCTCCGGAAAAGGGCTTCTCCAAACCTGTAGCGAAGGATATTTTTATCAGAGATAATTATAAGCAGGAAATGTTCAATCAGATTCTGAAAACCCCGATTAACAGTGATAAATCCTATAAGTATTCCGACCTGGCTTTTTATTTTACGCAGCATTTAGTAGAAACTGTAAGCGGTCAACCTCTTGATGTTTTTGTTACTGATCAATTTTATAAAAAAATGAACCTTCGCTCCATGGGGTATTTGCCTTTGGAAAGAATGAATAAAAGCACAGTTGCTCCGACAGAAAATGATAAATCTTTCAGAGGGCAGCATATTCGTGGCTATGTGCATGATCAGGGTGCCGCAATGCAAGGCGGTGTGGCGGGCCATGCAGGCTTGTTTAGTAATGCTCAGGATTTAGCAGCCGTGATGCAAATGCTTATGAATGGCGGTGTTTATGGCGGCAAGAGATTGCTGACCGAAGAAACGATACAAATGTTTAACACCCGTTATTTCAAAGGGAATAGAAGAGGTTTGGGCTTCGATAAGCCTGCTTTTGCCAAAAACACAGGTTCGACCTGTCCTGAGGCGAGCGCCTCTAGTTTCGGTCATACCGGATTTACCGGTACAATTTGTTGGGCGGATCCTGAAACGGGCATAGTGTATGTTTTCTTGAGCAATCGAGTTAATCCTGATGCCGAGAATAAACTAATCCAGACAATGGACATCAGAACGAAGATCCAACATGAGATCTATTCGGTCCTCGGATTTGGCCAGAATTAATAACGAAATGTTTTCTTTTTTAGTTGACGTGAACTTCCGACCTTAGCCGGCGATTATATTATCATGTCAAAATTGCTAAAAATTGGAATAGTAGGGTATCCAACCTACGGAGGAAGCGGCGTTGTCGCAACTGAACTAGGTAAAGCTTTGGCTGAAAAAGGCCACGAGGTTCACTTTATTACCTATAGCCAACCGGTGAGGCTTGGAGCGATGAGAAAGAATGTTAGGTATCACGAAGTAAACGTCAGCGATTATCCACTTTTTCTTTATCCCCCTTATGAGCTTGTGTTGGCAAGTAAAATGGTTGACGTTGTCAAATACGAGAAATTGGATCTGCTTCACGTTCACTATGCTATTCCCCATGCATCTGCTGCAATTACAGCAAAACAAGTTTTAGCGGAAGAAGGAATTCATCTTCCTGTAATTACAACCCTTCACGGAACGGATATTACTCTTCTTGGAAAAGACGCGTCTTTTGAACCGGTTATTTCATTTGCAATTAATAAAAGTGATGCCGTAACCGCGGTATCGCAGAGTCTTCGACTGGATACGTATAAACTTTTTGGAATCAATCGCGAAATTGAAGTGATTGCCAACTTCATAAATACGGAGACGATGGCTTTCCCATTGCGCGATGAAATGCACAAGGAGTACGCGCCGAATGGAGAGAAAATATTGGTCCATATATCGAATTTTAGACCAGTGAAAAGGGTGTTGGATGTTGTAGAGATTTACTCTCGAATCAGAGAGGAAATTCCTTCTAAACTTATTATGGTGGGCGATGGTCCGGAGCGATCTAAAGCCGAGCAGATGAGCCGTGACAAAGGAATGTGTGACGATGTATTATTCCTTGGAAATGTAAAGAATCCCCTTGAAGCATTGTCTGTGGCAGATTTGTTTTTACTTCCATCCGAATCAGAAAGTTTTGGACTTGCTGCATTAGAGGCTATGGCCTGCGGCGTGCCAGTTATTTCTACAAATACAGGAGGCCTTCCGGAAGTGAACAGACATGGAGTTACAGGTATGATGAGCAATGTGGGGGATGTTGAAGACATGGCAAAAAATACGCGCTATTTGCTAAGCGACGATGTACGACTAGAAAGATTTCGAGTTAAAGCGCGTGAGCGCGCATTAGAATTTAGTATTGAGAAAATTCTTCCTCAATATGAGAACCTTTACAATTCAGTGTTGAAATTAGTATGAACCAGACAGCACCTAAATTTATTGGAAAGAGAATTTCCACTGTTAGATCAAAAGAGGATATTGTAATTACAATAACCCAGCAAGTTCAAAGATGGCAAGAGACATTGTTGCTCGTTTGGCTTATGGGTTGGACGTTTTGTGGTGTAGTATTTATAAAATATGCTATTCAAACTACAGTAACTAGTGATCGCATTTTCTTCATTGTATGTTCTGCTCTCTGGGCTTATTTCTTTGTGAAAATTTTAAAGGTGTTCTTTTGGCGAAAAGGAGGTCGAGAAATTATTCGCATCACTAAGGGTAAAATGGAGCTTTACAATGCGTTTTGGAAAAAATCAAAACCAGAGGTTTTTCAGATTAAGCAAATTTTCAAATTGGGTTTGATTACTAGAGATCCTGGAAATTTCCTGGCATTTCTGGATGATAGTTTTTGGATAATAGGAGGCGAGAGAGTCGGATTTAATTACAATGGATCCAAAAGACGTTTGGGAAAACAATTAGATAGAAAGGATGCTGAATTGCTTATACGCGTTATTGAAAGTGCATTCAGAGAATTTGGAAAGGAATAAGATTTATTCGTTGTCCAAAAAGAAATTCAAAGCCATTTCATACGACCAAAGTCCAAATCCACTAATGACGCCTACGCATGCAAAAGCAGTGAGGGATTGGTGTCTGAATTCTTCGCGAGCATGTATGTTGGATATGTGAACTTCGATAACAGGACTTTTAATTCCTGAGATTGCATCCCTTAGGGCAACACTTGTGTGGGAGTAGCCCCCAGGATTCAATATTATTCCATCATAGCTGAAGCCTACTTCATGTAATTTATTGATTAATTCTCCTTCAACATTACTTTGAAAGTAGTCGAGATGTATCTCTTCGTATGATTTTCTTATAGCTAAAAAGAAAGTTTCGAAATCCTTTTCACCGTAAATATTTGTTTCCCTTTTACCTAACAAATTCAGGTTTGGGCCATTGATGATAATAAAACGTTTGTTCATCAATTCGATTCGTTTTCCAAAGTTTCTTGAATCCACATTTGCTTGGTAATTGGTTTACCATTTTTGAAATAATAGATTCCTGTTTTAGAAACAGACTTAAGGTATTTGTCCACTTTGTTGTCACGTTTTACAGTACGCTCGGTAATCATTTTATTGTTCAACTCGTACGATGTTTCACTAACCCCTTCAGGAAGATCTTCCGTGCCTGGCGCAGCTTTCTCAGTTTGTTGTTGACCAGTGTTTACGTCGAAAAGTTCCTTACGCGTTTGATAACGATCTTCAGCAGCTTTAGCCTCCTTATCGATAGCCATCATTTCCACTTGTGCTTTCTTTTCGTTGATTTCAGAACGTTCTACAGAACTGTTATTTCGATTTGCATCACTGCTCATTGATTCAGAACTTTCTTTCTGAGCTTCGATTTTATTTACAGTGCCTTCAATTCGGACTTTAGCAGCGTCTTGTGAGTCATTTGATTTTGTCTCTGCATCTTTTTTCTTTTCTTCCATGGCAAGTTCGTTTTGCTCACGAACCTTTTCTCCATCGAAAGTCATGTTTGTTTGATCCTCCTTTTGCTGGTCAATTTTCATTGTAGCATCAGTGCGAAGAGTTGAATTGCGGCTTTCGTAGCTTTCTGTATTTTGCTGATAGGTCTCTTGCTTTTGCTCCATTTCTGTAATCAGCTTCTCTCTGTTGCGATCGTTGCCAGCAAGCGCTGCATCAGCTTCTTTTTTAGCAGCAACTTCTTCTTGAGACTTTTCGTTTCTCGTTTCAGCGCGTTGTGCAAAATCTTTCTCGTTGTTTTCGACTTCTTCTTTCTTTCTCTCGTTGTCACCAGCGTTACGAATGGCATAGCTGTTACCGCGATTGTTGATATCTGTCAGTTCTTCTTTTTTCGCTGTAATAATTTCTTCTTGTTCTTTCAAGCGTTCATCTGCGCGTGGATCTACTTTTTCAAGTTCTTTCTTCTTATCATTCGCTTGAATTTCGCTCAGTGTGATTCGCTCATTCGACTTATCTTTTTGTGACTTTGAGAACTTTTCGTTGTTTTCTGCTTTAGTTCGAACTTCTGCATACTTAAGAGAGTCTTGCCAAGCGCGAGATTGACGATAGTATCTTTCAACTTCATCTTCTCGAGCTCTATCTGCTTCGTTTATAAATCCGTTTTTTTCATTCTTTTTAAGCAATTCTGCTTTGGCTGCAGCTTCAGCGTCTTCTTGTTCTTTTTGTCTGCGCAGGCGAGCCTCTTCAGCGAGTCTTTCTTGCTCAGCTATATCAGCTGCCAATTGAGCTTCTTTCAATTTAGCTTCCTCTTCTCTTTTTCGAGCAGCCTCAGCCAGCGTGTCGTTATTGTTTTTCTCTTCTGCAGCTAGAATTGCATCGATAGAAGTAATACGAGCGTGAGGATATTGCGCTTCTTTTACAGCGAGAGCCTCTTGGTATTTACCCTTTGATTCTGCCCATTTCTTTTCTGTATAAAGCTTGTCGGCTTGTCCAACTAGTTCGTTGAATTTTCTTTCAATTTCTTCTTTCTCTTTGTTAGCAAGCGCATCAGCCTCGTTTTTCGACTTGTCTTTTTCGCGTTGAGCCAAGATATCTTCAATCTCCTTGATTCGATCTTTTGGCTGTTGCTCTTCTGGTTTGAGGTCCCTCGCTTCTTTGTAATTGCCTAAAGCAGCATCTAACTTGTCTTCGCCCTTGTTCTTAGCTCCTAGAGCCATCAGATCATTGTAACGCTGTTCAATTTGTTTCTTTTTAGCCTCATCTGCAAGCATTGCATCTAGAGCGGCTTGTGCTTTTACGATTTGATCTTTTGGCTCTGAAATCGAAGGGAACAAGACAGAAGCAGCGCGGTATTTATCAATACTAAGCGCGTAATCTTTACTGTTGAATAATTTGTTGGCTTCTGTCATCAAGGCATCGTATTCGCCCTGTTTCTCTGCATTGGCCATTAATTGCTCAATCTCGTAAAGTTTTTCTTTAGGAAGTTTTTCTTTTGGCTTTAAATCTCTCGCCTCTGTGTATTTTTTCTTTGCATCATCCCACTTCTTCGACTTGATTGCTGCCTCACCTTCAACAAGAAGTTTGTCGTATTTTGCATTATTAGCAGCCAAAGCTAGTTCAGCGTCATACGCAGCTTTAGCTGCATCGTATTTTTGTTTGGCCGGAAGATCTTGAGGGAAAATTTTCAATGCTTCTGAAAATTTATCCATCGCATCCTTGTACTTCTTTTCAATCATACGTTGATCACCTTCTTTGATCAGATTGTTGAAGTCTTCTATCATCTTATCCTTGCCATCTTCTAGAGATTTCAAGCGTTTTAACTCAGCCTCAATTTTCGCCTTCATGTTGTTTGCATAAGGCTCATCATATTCCATTGAATTTGTCTGCGGAGAAAATGCAACTTTTCCCACAGGTTCTTTCATAATGTCAGTATTAAAGCCCTCTTGCATGTGAAAAAGCATACCCGGTAAATCCATTTGGAACCCACCGGCCTTATCTTCTTCCGGTATATTTCTCGTGTCAATGCGGACAATTTTTTGAACGTAATCAACCCTAGAAAACTTGATGTCGTAGTTATAACCCAAATCCAGTCTAAACTCATACTTACCGCTTCCACCTGTGTCGTAAACGTCGAATTGCTGACCATTTCTGAAAACGGTCACTTGACAATTGTCTAGTTTTTTTTGCGTCTCAGAATCCTTTAGGGCGCCACGGAGCAATAGTTGGTCCTGTCCGAAAACGCTTTGAATCAGGGTGGTAGCTATGATGAGTAAAATGAGTCGTACTGAAAGCTTCATGCTTCTGTTTGGGTTTTTCCTTCCAACCTCAAATATAATCCGAAATCGGTACCTTTATCTACGTGTAAACGTAAAATTATCAAATTAGTTCACCTTGATGGAAGTTGGTTGAAAGTGTTTGGTAGTTAGTGTTTTAGGTGTTTGTTTTTTCTTGACTTTCTTCAATTAATATATCAA
>Ga0315906_10008409_pt1 | contig 12381 bp, 7 predicted proteins | sample LakEriMetagenome_4_FD_203526 | JGI IMG/M metagenome (GOLD analysis project Ga0315906, IMG submission 203526) | Freshwater fungal communities from buoy surface, Lake Erie, Ohio, United States - Buoy 2 MA122 | ecosystem: Environmental > Aquatic > Freshwater > Lake > Lake biofilm | place: USA: Lake... | reverse complement strand
CACACGGCTCGACGGGTCGACGGCACCACCGGTCGCGTAAATCACGTTGTCACCGGCCTGGAGGACGGTGCGGCAGATGGTGTCGATGGACAGACCGGCGTTGTAGCCGACCGCGTTCGCCGCCACCGGGTCGACCGGCAGGAACGAAGTGGCCCGCAACTTGGCGGTCGTGACGGTCGCGTTGCCGTACTCGGCCAGGGTGACGGACACCTGGCTGTCGCTCATCGCAACAGGGGTGACATCCTCTGCCTCGCCGAGAGCCGTGGTGGCGGCGGCGAGGTCAGCGAAGACGGTGAACGTGACGGTGGCACCGGGGTTGGTGGCGTTGGTTGCCTGGACATCTGCGAACTGGTCGTAGTACATCTCCGGGCGGAGGGCGAAGTACGCCAACTTCTCGAATGCGGTCTGGTCGACCGAGAGGTTAGCGGTACCGGTTTCTGCTGCGTAGTAGTCAGCCATTTGGGGTTCCTTTGCGGGGTTGAGGTTTTACATTTCCGACAGGTCGATGCCTGCCGACTGTGCCTCTGCAAAGATGGACATGAGTTCTGCCTCGGACTGGGCATCGCTGATGCGCTTGGCCCAACTGGGTGCTGCGGGGTGAGACTCTGCGCCTGCGGCGATACGGTTGGTTTCTTTCCAGCCGTTCTTGTCTGCCTCGTTCACCTGGGTTGGGGGTGCAATCAGTTGTGCTTCCATAGCGGCCTCACGAATTGCTTCCGGGGAAAGTTCACCGTCGTAACCCTTGATGAAGTATTTCGCCATCGGTGAGTCAAGCGTGATGCCTGCCTCCACGAAAGCCAACTTCTTCTGGGTTTCGGCAAACTGCTGTGTCTGCTTACGCAGTTCAGCGTTTTCCTTTTCCAGTCGCTTCAACTGGGCGCGGACAGGGTTCTGTCGTTGACCGGTTTCCGTGTGGTCGTCGTCCGAGAAATCGTCGTAATCAATCTCTGACATATGGCACTCTCCTTGTGGCCGCACCAGGTTCGGAGGAAATCTGGTGGTTCCGTTTGTTGCACCCCGTATGTTCGCCTCAGACTCGGGGGGCGGTCTGAGGGTCCAGCACTCGGCTTCGGGAATGATTGTTACATAACTATTGGTTCAGTGCAACTATGGTGCTAACTGTTGCAAGCACCTTCGCAACAGTGGTGCTTCAGCCCGCAGTTCGGGCATCGCCATCGGCATGCGATGGGGTCGAACTCGGTGTCGCAGTTCTGGCAGGTCATTCGCCAACTGTGGTCAGGCCGGAAACACCCTTGGATGTTTCACCTGCGAACCCTCCGCCTGTTTCGAACTCTGCGGCGCGGCGACGCTTGCGGGCAGCAATGGCTTTGCGGGCTTCGGCATTGGTGCCGAACGTGGCCCCAAGTTGTTCCTCTTGTGTGATTGTGCGCTCACCCTGCATCTGCGCCTGGAATAGTTGTTCCTGTTCGCTGATGGCCCTGAACCCGGCTTGGGCTGTCTCGCGGGTCTGGTCACCGAACTCTGTGGCGAGGGCTTCTGCCTGTGTCGCAGTAAGTTCCATCCCGGCCTGACGGCGGGCCTCGGCAGCCGCCTGGGCTGCCTGGGACCGCTTGATTACAAGGTCTTGCGCTCGGGTGGGGTCAATGAAGAAAGCGGCAATGCTGGAGTCCTCAACGGCATAAAGGCGTTTGAGTTCTGCCACGACAGTCGGGTCGGCGTTGGCGACGGCTTTGTACCCTTTTTCGACGCGAAGGGCTAGTTCCCTGGGTTCGACATCGTTGGCGATGAACTTGGCGAAGTCGGCTTCGGTGTCGTAGAAACCGATGGGCATACCCAAACCACGAAGCGTTGAACGGTATCCTTCTTCGTATTGAAGATAGGTAGCCGGAGTCAGTTCCGGCAAACCACGCCTCACCCTGTCAGCGTTCCCAGCAAACCGCCGCTTGTAGGTATCCGTCTCCCGTGTGGCGTTCACCAGCAAAGCGTCATTAGCCGCAAGCGACGGGTTCTTCTGGGCGAAACCCCATGCCGCGTTGACCGCATCATCAGCATCCAACCCGTACGGGCGCAGATAATTCCTCAGGGTTTCCAGAGCGTCGGCCATCAGCGAACCTTACCAAACCCACGGACCAGGGCAGAACCAATCTGGTGAGCCAACTCATTTGCCTGCTGGGTCGAGTTCCACCCGTAAACAGAATCGGTACGCAACTTAGTCGCCCAATCATTGAACGACATCGGGGTGCCGCCCTTGTCCGGCCCCTGGTTCAACGCCACCGAGTAAATCGGATTGGACCAGTCAACGCCGTCCATGTCCATCTCAAGAGTGTTAGCCGCAATCTGGGCGTAAGGCTGGACCACATCAGAGAACGTCCGGCCAGCATCGAACTGCTCCGCAAAAGACGGGAACCAAGTCTTTGCCTGCTCCTTCAGATAGGTGTTCAGCGTCTCCATTGACTCACCGCCGGTCGCAATCTTGGTCACCCACTCGTTAGTGAACGACTGCTTCGCCGTACCCGTCGTCGGGTAACCCCACTTCTTCATCGTGCCACTGACCTGTGTCCCCATGTAACCCTGACGCAAAGCAGCCGTGTCACCGTCATCTTCTGTCAGCACCGCCCCGATGGCGTTCTGGAACATCCTCTCTGACCACCCCTCACGGGCCGCCTTCGACGCGACATCCACAACCTTCGGGTCAGACGCAGACACGGACACCCCGAGACTTTGAGCATATGCCACAGCCTGACTTGTCTTCTCCGCAACAGCAGCCTGCCGGGTCGCGTCAGTAGCAAGGTCATACGCAGACCGTGACTGTGTGACAGTGTTCCAGAAAGGGGTGGCACGGATGCGGGCCTGGAGAACCGTTGCCGCAATCGGAACCGGCGACGTGACGGCATCACGGAAAATCTTCTGGAGTTCCGGCGACTCGTTGATGTACGCAGCCAACTCGGGGTACATCTTCTGGATTTGCTCCTGGTACGCAGGCAGCAGTTTCCCGGACTGGACACCAGCCTGGTTCAGATTCTTCTTCCATTCCTCGGAGAACTGATTGTACGCAGCAACACGCCTTCTGTAGACAGCACTGCCCGGTTCGGCCTGACCATCGTTAGTCAGGTACGCCTCCAAGGACTTGTACGTTTTCCCTAACTGGTTCGCCTTGAAACCGAGGAACTCCTTGTCCAGAGCCGACTTCAACTTCTTCATATCGTTAGCCATTATGCGTTCCTGAAAATGTCCATCATGGTGTTAGCCACGTTCATAGCCCGGTAATCTTCTGCTTCTCCCTGGAACTTGTTCCGAAGGAAATCGGTTGCGTAACCTTCTGCTGATGGGGCCTGGGAGTACACACCGCCCGCTGCTGCGGCAGACCCGGCGGAACGCTCCGCCTGCTGGTACGCGGCAACCATCTGCTTGATTTGTGTCTGGGTCAGACCCCTGCCAAGTGTTGAGACAGCGACAGACTGGAACACGTTTTCGAGGTCTGTTGCCGAAGTGGTCTGGATTGACGGGCCGCCGTACGCACCGGCAGGGGTGGATGTACGAAGCATGGCCAGGGTGGATTCGGAGTCGTACCCTGCCACGTTGGCACGGCGCATGAACTTTGCGACAGCGGAGATGTCGTTGTCGGAACTGCCGTTACCGATTCTTCCGCCTTCGTAAAACCCGTAACGGTACAGGTCTTTGAGGAAAGCGTTCAACGCCTTCGGTCCTTCTTTCGAAAGTTTGTTGGCAATGAAAACCGTCGGGTCCTCGTTCAGTTTGAACATCGGGGATGTTGCCCCGGTACGCAGGTTGATGAGGGTGTTGCCACCTGTGACGATGTGTTCGACACCTTGCGCGTCTACCCATTTGCGTGTGTTGTAGGTGAACCCGCTCGGCAATCCGGTGGTGCTTCCCTGTTGACCAGCACCGGCTTTGAACTGGTCAATAAGAGCCTGGAGTTCCGGTGAAACATTACTGGGGGTAGTGGCAACAGTAGTGGTAGGTGACGGTGCCGTAGTGGTCGGCGGGGCCACCGTTGTCGATGGCGCGGCTGTAGTAGTCGGGGCCATAGTTGTCGAAGGTGCAGCCGTTGTGGTCGGAGCCATCGTGGTCGACGGCGCGGCAGTCGTCGGCGGAACACCCGACGGGGCCTTCTGAGTTCTCGTAGGAGGCACAAACGACGGTGCGGCAACAGTCGTCGAAGGAGACGTGGGCGGAGGGACCATCGCCTGCTGCCTTCTCCTACGCCTTTTCTTTTCTTCCTCTGATTCAGCCATTACTTGTTCACCTCGTTTATCAAAAGAGAATCAAACACGCGGGCGAACTCCGGTGTTTCCTTCACAATCTGTGTGCCTTCATACAGTAGCCCTGCGCGAAGCGGGGCTGCCAGGTCAGACTCCCAGCCGACACCCGACGACTTGGCGACAACCATCAGCGTGTCCCTCAAATCCAGGTACGACTTCAGTGCGATAGCAGTGTCATTGTCCTGGAGGCGAGGGTCATCAACGGCCAGACGAAGTTGCTTCATCTTGTTGTTGAACTCGTTGACATCCAGTTTCCCCTGGGTAACCATGCCGGGGTACTTCTTTTCCAGTTCGAGCCTGTAGTTCGTAAGGATTTCCCGCTGCTTTGCTGTCTGCGGCGGGCCGGTCACGTCGACAAGTTGACGATATAGCGAGTAGCCCACAATCTTTTCAGCAATCTCAATCTGGTCCGGGACGGGCGGCACCCATTCTTTCTTGCCGCTGTTCACCTGGTTCTGGTATGCAGCCCAGTCAAAGTTGGAACCCTTCGGACCGAAGAACCCTGCGACCTCCTTGAACGCAGAGTCAAACAAGTCGGCGTTGTCCAGTTCCCACTTGGCGAACTCTCTGCTTGATTCCACACCGCTGTACACAGCCCTGGTTTTTCCTGCCATGAACGCAAAGGTTTCGGGGCCGAAAGCATCCATGAACTTCTCGACTGCCGTGTCGTAGTTTTCGTCCTGCAACCTGTGGAACTCTGCGGTGAGATACCCAGACATGACGCTGCCGAACTGTGTCTGAATCTTTGCTGTTATCTGCGGTGAGGCGGGACCAATAAACTGGCCGAACCCGCGCATGAACGCAAGGATGCGGGCTTTTCCTTCCACGTCATCAAAGAACTGCTGCCTGGTTTCCGGGTTGCTGATGTCACCCCACTTGCCTGTCGCAAGTTCTACACGGGCAACCTCGGCAACCGTGTCACCGAACACACCCGGCATCCTCGGGTTGTCCATAAGTGCCGACACAATCTTGCTTGCCCAACCAGGCAGGTATTCCTTTGTGTCAAACGGGGATTTTGGCTGGCCGTACGGCAACAGGAACGCCGCAATGTCACGGGTGCTGGCCTTGCCGTACAGCAACTTCCCGAGAGGAAAACCGACAATCGGGCTGAAACCTGGAACCGCATTGAACGCCATATTCAACCCCTTGACCGGGGCTTCCAACTGGTACTGGGAACCGGTCTGTTCACCACCGATACCAGGCAGTTTGTTCAACAGGTTGAAGATGGCCCCCGACGCAGGCAGGGAGTACATCCAGTCCCCGGTCACGGGGTCCTGGTGCATGATTCCGTTGTTGCGGAGAGCATCAGGCTGGAACTGGCCGGACAGGATGCCGAAACCACGGGCAAGACTGTTGACCTTTTCCGGGTTCACGGCAATCAGTTTTATCCACGACTTCATCACTTCGGCAAAAGCAGCACCGAACGGCGACACAATACGGGCTGCGTCGGTAATGGAGTTACGGGCGGACGCATCGAACAGCAAGCCCTCAATCTTGTCGAGAGTTGTTGCGTTCGCAAGGATATGGATGTCGTCTCGGCTTGCCCAGCCAGCCGCATTGTCAAGGGCTGCCATCAACTCGTCCGGGTCGACAGTGTTGCCGAGGTAATCCTTCAGGGTGAACTTCGTCTTGAACTTCGATGCTTTGGCCACACCGTTGTAATACTCAACACGCTCAAGGATTGTGGTCTTGATTTCTGCCGCCGCCTCAGGAGACAGCAGCGGTGCAAGACGATTGATTTCCTGCGTGTACAACTGCCTCCACAGCGGCGACCTGTCCAGAGTGTTGTGGGCGCGGCCCATGAAACCATCAAAGAACAACGACATCGCCTGCTTGAACATGCTGTCCACGTTCGCAGCATTGACGGTGCTGGTTGCCCGACCCTTGTAAAACTCCGGCAAAGTCGGGTTCGTCACTTGCGATTCCAGATGGCTGACGAGTTCTCTTGACGGTTGACCGTTCGGCTTGAACGCTGGCTTCCCGTTGATTGTGCCTCGGCCTGCGACCTCCATGAGAAGCGGGTCGCCGCCAGTCTTCAGCATCAGTCTTTCTTGCTGCTGGGTTTGCACCCTGATGCGGACGTTTTCGGGAGTGAACGCAACAGGAAGGACTTCTGATGCGCCGGTCGGGTCGTAGAACCTTTCGCCGTTCTTCATCAGGTTCTCAATCTGGTTGAGTGCTTTCTTCGCGTCAGGAGCCTCGCTGTACAGCCACTTCATCACCGCATCCAGGTCGTCCCCGTTGGCGAACTTACGGGCAACAACATCGTTGAACAACTGGCGGAGTTCGTAACCACCGGCTGCTGCCCACTTGCGCGGGATGTCCTTGCTGAACACAACAATTTCGCCGTTGCGGAACAGCGATTTCATCATGTCGATGCGCTGTTCCGAACCGTAGAAAGCAGCACCGAGAGCATCCCGGAAACCTTCGCCTGCTTCTGCGTGGGCGCGGCCCAGACCGCGCCACCCTTCAGGGTTGAACGCCTCACCAAGAGCGATGTCGTCCGGCAGTTTCTGGTATGTAGCAATCAGAATGTGGTTCAGTGGGTGGGCGTACAGGTTGTCAAGGTCGGAAAAAGCCAGACGTGCCTGGGCTTCCATTGTGTTCCTCAGGCCGTAACCAATAGAAAGTTTCTTGAAGTTTTTCCACACGCCAGTCATCAAGAAATCAACAGCCCTCAACGGAAGGCGGAACTCCCCAAGTTTCGCCAGTTCTTTCTCTGTCAGGTCCAGACCCATGCGCCTCGCAATAGCAGAACCGGTTTCGCTGCCCTTGATTGCCCGCTGAATACCTTGCTTGCCGGTCAAGACACCAAGCCACGATGTCATACGGCGAAGTTCCTGCACGTCAGGAAGTTCAAGTGGAGTCCGCTGAAGTTCGCTGAGGAGGCCGGGGCCGCCGTGAACCATGTTGTGCATCGTTATCGAACCGTTGTCGTACAGTTCCATCGCGTAGTTGTTGTCGATGCGGGTGCCGGTCTTGCCGATTTGGTACAGACCAGAACCCGATGCCTCGTCGAACTTGATTTGCCACACATCGGCGGCGTGTGCAGCCTGTGTCGCGTCGCCTGTTTCCTGGAGGATTCTGGTGCTGATTGCTGTAGCAACCTGCTTGGATGCCTCGAACATCTTGGCTTTGTCGCCGCTTCGCATGGCGGCAGCAAAGTTGCTGAGGATTTCTGCGCGGAGCGCAGTTGCTTTCGCCTCACCACGGACACCGGTAGAAAGGAAAGAGTCCAGGTCCTGCAATGCTTTTATCTGTTGGGCTTCCGAACCGAACACGTCAAGTGTTTTGGAGCGTGGCGACCGGCCAACAAGCGGACGAATCGTGTCCGAAATGCCGGTCATAAGGTTGTCGATACGGCTGTTGGCCCGCATCTTGCTGAACACGTTCGTCAGAGGCAGGTTGACATCCTTCATTCCCGTGAGTCCGGGTGTCCAACCGACATGCTTGTTCAGTACGGCAACGACTTCCTCACGGGAACCAGCCTCAACGATGTCATCGAGGACGTTCAGCGGGAGTTTCCCGTCGAACTGCTTCCACAGTTTGTACCAGGCCATGCTGCGTTCTGCTGAATCTGCGGCGTGGATTGCCTTGTCGTACGACCTGGAGAGTTCCCAGATGCGGTCCACTGCGCGGCGACCTCCGGCCGACTTGGTGAACACAGTTGCAAACTGTGCCGGGTCAACTGTCGGTCCGTAACCGTCGATGATGCCTGCTTCTCTCATGGCGGCAAGACGTTCCGCTTCTTCACGGGCTGCGGCAGCAGCGGCACCGTGGCCGTCTGCCTCAATCATCTTGGCGAGGGCTTCGTTGAGTACAATTTTTTCGCCGGTCAGGGGGTCTGTCACGTCGAAATGCTTCAACGGGTCGAACATAACCTTGACTTTATGCATGTACATTCCGCCACCAGTGCGGCCGCCGCCCTGGTGGGCGTAACCGTCAATGCCGTTGTCTAGCAGCCATGCGTTTATTTTCATCCAGGAGGCGCGGGCATTGGGGTCAAATATCCTGCTCCACCTGCCCTTGTTGCCAAACAGGAACTGTTCCCAGGACCCGAGGTCGGACAGTTCGCCGGTTGCCATTCTGCCGAGGTTCGTAATTTCTTCGTCTGTCAACTTGCCAGAAGCATTGGAAATACGTCGGCCAACTACTTCGCGCAGTCGCGGAGCAAGGTCTTCCATTATCATCCGCACAGATGCTGGTGCTTCAGCGACCGGCAACTGGTCGAACATTGACCTCGACAAAAACATGTAAGGGCTTTCGAGGTAGCCCGTATTGTCAATGTTGGACAGGTAACGCACTGTTTCTTGTAGAAGATTGGCTGCTTCCAGATTGTCGCCGTACTCAGCAGAAAATGGATTGGCTAGTTCCCTTATCTTTTGCTGGACCCGCGAGTACATCGGTGTAATTTCGGTTGATTTCTCAACAAACACGTCGCGCCCCGACATTTCTGTTATTGCATCACCGTTCGCCATAGACACTGGTGTATCGACCAGTCCTGCATACGCATCATCGCCAAGAAATGCACGGAACTCGTCGACGCTTTCCGGGAATCGGTCGTTCGCCAGGAAGAACCGCCGCACCTGCTTGTTGATTCGTTCAGTAATGGTTCTGGCGTTCACTGGGAACTGAAGATTGGGTTGCAACGCTGACGATATTTCGTTGTCGAACAGATATTGTGGTTCTGCGCGGACACCTGCTTGCCGTGCGTGAGCAGCAGAAATGCCGTCATAAGCAAGAATGTTGTTTATATTGCCGACGGTTGTTGATTGTTCAAGAACCCGGAACCCGTCAAGGTCTGGTTCGATTTGTCCAAACAAACCTGTTTCTTGTTTTGCGCCGAATACGTCGTCTGCAAGACGTTGAATTGTTTCCTCGGGAAGTTGGGTAGCCAAACCTTCGAATGGTTCAATAAGCACAGGGTCTGAACCGAACCCCTCTGTGAACCGGTACAGCGTCGCGGGGTTTGCTCCTTCAGGAAGTTCGTCAACTGGGATTCCCGCACGAAGACTGAGGCCACTGATGTCCTGCGGTACTGCTTCCTGGAGAAGGTCCAATTCTTCGAATGACAGTTCTGACGTGCCAAGTTTGTTGACTGCCGCGTAGGAGGACCCGACAATCGGTGCTTCTGTCAGGTAAAGACCGGGGCCGACAAGGTTCCCTTCGGGTGTGGGGTACAGCGGGTCGATAATGGACACGAAGTTGTTGCCGGGAATAGGTCCGCTGCGTGAGCCGTGCCACCAAACTCCGGGTTGGACAGAAAGGGTTTCGACTGCTGCATCTGTTGCTGCGATACCAGCCATGTCTGACTGTTGGGCGACAAGGTTGATTGCGTCAATGCGGGACATCAGGTTTGCTTCTGCTGCTGTCTGCGCGATGTTCTCGACGGGGATAACAAAGTCGCCTGCTTTGCTTGCGTATCCTGCGCTGCGGGCGTAGACAGTGAGGTTTTTTGCCCCCTTGAACGCTTTTGATACAGGTTCTGGGAGGCCAAGAGCAAGAGCAAGAGTAAACAGGGTTGATGTTAGGTTGTATTCGGTTGAACCAACATCTTCCCAGTCGAACTTGAAACCGCCGAGTGGTGCGCCGGTCCGTGGGTCTATTCTTGGCAGTGCCAACGGCAAGATTCCAGCGGCGGAAAACGGCATTTTCTTTTGCGCCCGCAAGTAATGTTCAGCAGTAAACATCGCTTCTTCGTCTGTTGCCGATGTTCCATTAGCAAGAAGTTGAGTAGCAAACGCCCGTATCTCCTCATATGGCACTTCGGCGGCCGTGTCTTCCAGCGCACCGGCTTCGACGGTCAGCGGAACAGCACCCGCATAGTCAAGGAGACGTTGTTCCTTGTTGATGGCTGCGTCACCACCAACCATAAATCCGCGTCCTGCTTTTTCGTCTTCCATCAACAGGGTGCCGAAATCTGTTGATGCGAACCAGCCCTTGCGGAACGGGTTCTTAAAATCGAAATCTATGATTCCTTCCGATGAAGGGTCTGATTTCGGGGTAAACAAAGCCGACGGAAGGACAGTGTTCATAAACTCTAACGGCAGGTTTGCTGTCGCAATACCCCATTTGGTTGCGGTGACGGTCTTCTGCCAGATGTTCCTGTTGAACCATCCACGTTGCTTTTCGGCGGCAACCCTTGCTTCTTCTGCTTTCTTTGCTTCCAATGCGAGGCTGGCCTGGTACATCTTGGCGATTGTCACGTCGTCAGCATTCGATTTTGCGAGCGCAACAAGCAGACCAGGTGCCATGCCGGGGGCAATCCTGTGGATACGGCCGACATTCTGGGCGTATTCCGACAGATTTTCCTTCTGGTTCAGTTCGTACAGGCGGTTCGCGTTGTCCTGGGCGTAGTTCTTGAAACCATCAAGAATCTGTGGTTCCTCGTTGCCGGGAAGGAAGTTATTGAGGGTCAACGGAAATACCTGTCGTACGCGGACAGAAGGTCAGCAAGGTCATCGTTCGGGTAAAGATAATACAACTGGCGCAGTTCCTCCAGCACCGGGTCACCGTACCTGTACGTTGTGGTCGGGGTGGGGGCTTTGTAGTTGTTGTTCAGGACTTGGTTCGGGAACTCTGTCGGCGCACCCAAATCAACAACGCTGCCGGGGCGGGCTGAAGGTTGCGGTGGTGCAGCCATGTCTGTCGGGGCGGCGGCCATAGGGACAACCCGTTGTGCTTCCATCTGCTGTCCTGCTTCGCCGTATGTCTGGCCTTTTGCTGCCTGTGCAGCAACCTTCTGGGCTTTGTTCTGCAAATCTGTCCTGTTGCCGTATTCTGCCATTGTCACCCTCCGAGTCTTCCAGCGAGGCTAAGAACCGAACCGGGCGACCCCGGCTGTGCCATTGCTCCTGCTGGCGGGGCGGGCGGCATACCGCCGCCTCCGCCGAGTTGTGCGAGCAAACCTTCCAGTCCGCCGGGTCCGGGCATTGCCGGTGGCTGTTCTGCACCCATTCCGGGCATGGCAAGACCGGGCATTGTTTCGGGTGCGCCTGTCGGGGCAGGGGTTGCCTGCCGTTCCTGGGCGCGTTTCTGTGCAGCCATGATTGCCTCCGGGAGAGACATCTTGTTGGACTGGACCTGTGATGCGATGAACGCCAAATCGTCTGGCTGGTACGGGCCGTTGGGGTCTGCGGCCTGTGACTGGATGGATGACAGCAGGGCTGTTTCGATTCCTTCCGCGACGATGCGGTCCCGTTCAAGTTCCGGGTCGGAAATCAGCGGGTCTGCCTCGCGGGCGGATTCTTTCGACATGAGGCCGGTGCCGAGACGCTGGCCGAGGCCGACGATGAGGCTGTTCACGTCTGCGCCGGACGCGGAGTAGGCGACATAGTGGAAGTCGGTTTCCCACAGTTTGTTCGGGGTGTAGTCCTTCATCCCTCCGGCGGTTCCTGGAATGTAGAACGACTTCGGGTTGTTGCCCCAATAGGTTTTCTCGATGGCAATGGCAATCTTGTCTTCCTCGACCATTGACGACGCAAACAGTTCCTGTGCTTCCTGGACACGGAAGTCGACGGTTGCTGCAAGGATGGATTCGCCACGGCGACCGGTCCTGATGTTGGTGCCTGATTCGCCGCCGAACTCTGCCGGGATTGCACCCTCCAGGCGTTCCTGCCTTTCGAGACGGTCAAGTGCGACATCGGTTTTGTAGCCGGGGTTGGTCTGCAACTGGGTGATGTCGCCACCCTTGACAACACCCAACTGGCCGGTCTTGCCGTCAGCCAACTGGATGATTTCGGCGTTCTCACCGGGACGCGACACAAGGTACTCATCGGGGAAAATGCCGCGCTCGATAGCAATTTCGGTGAGTGCCTGAAGTCTTGCACGGGTGTAATACATGCCGAGCAGCCCGTCGAACTGGCCGCGTGGCCTGTCGAGGGTGATGCGTTGCGGGATGATGACAAGTGGCATCCCGGTGCGGTTGATGACCCGGTTCAGTTCGACTGCTTCCTTGCCCATGAAATGTGAGCCGGTGGACGGGTCTTAGGACTTTTCGGTACCGAGGACTGCGGTGACGATTTCGTTGTCGCAGACGTATTCGATGATGGTGAACAGGGTGTCCCAGGATGGTTTGCCGACGCGGAGAACACCGTTGATGAGTTCACCGTAGTTCTGCATGAGCCACCTGTACGAG
>Ga0315906_10008408_pt1 | contig 12382 bp, 7 predicted proteins | sample LakEriMetagenome_4_FD_203526 | JGI IMG/M metagenome (GOLD analysis project Ga0315906, IMG submission 203526) | Freshwater fungal communities from buoy surface, Lake Erie, Ohio, United States - Buoy 2 MA122 | ecosystem: Environmental > Aquatic > Freshwater > Lake > Lake biofilm | place: USA: Lake... | reverse complement strand
GGACTTCGTGTCGCCAGCAAGCTGCCGATTTTGCGGGAGCGCATTTGCGGCATTGGGTTCAACTGCTGACCGGCGAAGTTGGGGGCCAGCCCAGTGCCACGCCGTAGCCGACTACCCATTCCGCCCGAATTTGGGTAAAAAATTTGGGGACTTGAGTCACAGCCCGCGACGGGATCAGCGGAATGCTGCGTGGGGCTCGCCGCATCGCGGCCTGTGGTCAGAAAGAACAGGAAAAACGCGAACGGTCGACGGTCGGGGGCGCGGAGAAACGGATTTCAGACAGAATTCCTGTCCCCGGAAAAGCGGTACCCGTGGCATCCGGTCCAATCGCGATTCAGCTGCAGCGACATTCGCGGGTGACGATTCGCGGGTGACGATTCGCGGGTGACGATTCGCGGGTGACGATTCGGGGGGAGAGCCACGGCGAGCGCTGTGGGCGGTTGGGCTGGCAGGACGCCCGGGATTTACCCAACTGTGTGCGAGCTCAGCAGTGGTGGATGGGAGCCGATGCCAAGGAGTCCATCTTGCGGCGGGAGGAGGGCCTTCAGTCCGTGCAATCGCCGGGATGGAACGGGCGTGGTTCTTCGGTCCTCCGTTAACCGAATTTGAAAATGGACTTTCCGGTTCGGGTTCCAATCGCTCCCGCGAGTTGCGATTTTTTCACCGGTCCATTGTTGCCTCATCGCGGCGGACTCGGTTCGCGTACGGGAGCGGGCGGTCGAATGCCGGTCGCCGTTTTTTGACGATCGGCAAGCACGGTCAGACGAGTCGGGGTCAGACGAGTCGGGGTCAGACGAGTCGGGGTCAGACGAGTCGGGGTCAGACGAGTCACGGTCAGACAAGTCTTTGAAAAACGAGAAGAAGCAGGTGTCACGCATGAAGCAGCAACACGATTCCACGGTAAAGATTGCGGCTGAAGGGACGAACATGGCTGAACGGACGATCGTAGCCGAAGGGCTGTGCAAATATTACGGTCACTTTGCTGCGGTCAATGAAGTTTCATTCACGGTACCCCGGCGGCAGGTCTGCGCCTTTCTCGGGCCGAACGGCGCCGGAAAGTCGACGACCATGAAATTGCTCACCGGGTTCCTCGCCCCGACGCGAGGCCGGGTGGAAATTTGTGGGCATTCGATGGAAAACGACCGAATTGCCGCCAGTGAACGGATTGGTTACTTGCCCGAGAATGGGCCGCTGTACAACGAAATGACTCCCCGCACTGCACTGGAGTATCTGGCCCGGGTGCGCGGGCTTCGCGGCGGACTGCGTCTGGAGCGGCTTGCCTTCGTCGCCGAAAAATGCAATCTCGAGGAAGTCTGGAACAAGCAGATCTCCAAGCTCTCGCGCGGTTTCCGTCAGCGAGTCGGAATGGCGCAGGCCATTTTGCACGACCCGGAGGTGCTGATCCTGGATGAACCGACAAGCGGCCTCGACCCTAACCAACTGGTTGGGATTCGTCGGCTGATCAAGGAACTTGGTGAGTCCAAGACTGTCTTGCTCTCAACCCACATCCTTCAGGAAGTGGAAAGCCTTTGCGACCGGGCGATCATGATCGACCAGGGGAGGTTGGTGTTTGACGGACCGACGAGTGAGTTGGGGGCCCGCCAGGATATGGAAACGCGGTTCCATCAGCTGACTCATTTTACAGCCTGATCGGAAACGCGGACGTTTGAGCCATCACTGGATGGTGCCGTGCCGTTGTTTGGGTGACGGCCCCGACTGCGGAGCTCACTCGATAGCGGTGTCCAGTGGTTGGCGGGGAGCAACCGGCAGTTTGCTGCGAGCTGCTCCTGCTTGGTTTGAAAGATGGATTGGTTTTCTTGCGTGTTCGGAATTGGAGATAACGGTAACGATGTTTCGCTGGCATGTAATCTCCGGCATCATGATGCGGAACCTGAAGCAGTACTTCACTGGCGCTTTGGGTTACGTCTTCATTATTGCCTTTGTGACGATTTCGGCATTGATGACTTTTAACTCCCAGTTCTTTGCGGACAACCTCGCGAATCTCGATCAATTGACGCGCTGGTTTCCCTTGCTGCTGCTGTTTTTCGCGCCGGCGGTTGCGATGAGCGTCTGGGCTGAGGAACGTCGCTCTGGTACCGATGCGATTCTGTTTACGCTGCCGGCAACCGACTTGGAAATCTTGCTCGGCAAGTATCTCTCGCTCGCCGCGGTCTACACCATCTCCCTGCTTTTTTCCTTTACCCAGCTGATTGCTTTGAACTCGCTGGGGAGTCCGGATTGGGGAGTCATCGCGGCAACCTATTTTGGTTACTGGCTGGCTGGGCTGGCGCTGCTCTCGATTGGCATGTTTGCCTCCTCGCTGACCGAAAGTACAACGGTGGCGTTTGTTCTCGGGGCGTTGCTCTGCGCGATTCCGGTGCTGGTGGGTTCCTATTTTCAGGGCACCGTCGATCTGGCGAGTTGGTTCGGCCGATCGAGCGGCGAGTTGGGGGCTGCGGCCCCGGACGGCATCGTTGCCGACGCGGCGACCAAAGCCTACTCCTTTCGCCCTGAGGTTCTCAGTCTGCAGTGGAACCTCCACGATTTCACGACCGGCTTGATACCCTTGGCGAATGTCCTGTATTTCGTCTCGGTGATCGTCTTCATGCTCTATTTAAACCTGGTGGTGATCAGCCGTCGGCATTGGAGTCGCGGCCAGCAAGTCAGCTTGGCTGGACAGTACGCGGTCCGCATCGCCTCGCTGGCAGTCGCCTTGCTCGCGCTGAACTACACGGTCAATGGTGTCTCCTCGAGTGCCCTGACGCGACTTGACTTGACGGGGGAGAAGCTGTTTTCGCTCGACAAAGCGACGTTGGCGGTGTTGGATTATGCCAAAGAGAATAAAAAGCAGGTGACCATCCAGGCGTTTGTCAGTGAGGACGTTCCCCGTCGGTTTGTGAACACGCGCAAGCAATTGCTGGGTCTGCTCAAGCAACTCGATTTCCACGGTGGGAATTACGTCGACGTGCAAATCACGGACGTTCGGCCCAACTCGGAAGAGGCCTTGGCGGCTCAGCGTCTGGGAATCGAGCCCCAAAGCGATCGCTCCGAAGTCGCCGGTCGGATTGTTGAACAGCAGGTTTATCTTGGAACGCACCTGTTCAGCGACCTTGGTGACGCCACGCTTCCGGTGATTAACGAAGACACGGCAATCGAATATGAATTGACGCGGTCCATTGCCGGAGCAACTGACAAGAAGCGGCAATTGACCCTCGGGATCCTCGATACTGATACGCGGTTTGGCGGACCTGAGTTTGACGGCCAGCGGGTCCCCTGGGCCTACAACAAGACGCTCAAGCAGCTCCAGGCTCAGTTTAAGGTTGAGCAGATTCGGGCCGACGAGCTGGCGAACTACTTGCCCTCCACCAAGCCGGCCGAACCAAGCGCCGCGGCAGGCGAGGCGGCAACACCGGTGGAAGTGCCGCCAGCTCGGACGGCGCCCAGCGTGCTTTTGGTCGCCGACCCGGCCAGTTTGGACGATGCCGCTGCGGACGCCCTCGTGAAATACCTGCAGGCTGGCCATCCGACCATTCTGCTGGTTGACCCCCTGCCCTTTTACTGGACCAGCAAGGACCCGCAACGCATCGGTGTTCTCAACGCTCCACGCATGCCGCGTGTCAGTCAGATGTCTCCGTTTCAGGAAGTCTTGGCATCCTCGCCGGCTCCCAAGGCTGACGGCGGAGCGGCCACGAGGGTCATGCAGGCACTCGGTCTGGAGTGGGACAACGGTGCTGCGGTCTGGAGCGTGGCCAATCCGCATCCCGGTTTCGCCGGCTTTTGGCCGAGCTATCTGGGAGACAAGTGGCCCGATTATTACGGCAAGTTCAATTACGCCTTTGTGTTTGCCCGAGCCAATCCGGAAGAGCGGAATATCGACCCGCTCGACCTGGTCTCGCGAGACCTGAAGGAACTGCTCTTCTTTTATCCCGGCAGCGTAAACAAAGCCGCGCAGGCCGAGCATGTCGAAGTCACATCGCTGGTTCGGTTCAACGGTCAAACGGGCGTTATTCCCTGGAAAGAGCTGACCTTTACTCCCAAGCTGAAGGCCGAGGTCCCCGACCCGCGGACGCGGCGCATGCGAGTGGAAGAACAAGAAGTGCGCAGCCAGATTACCGGCGACAACCTCGTGGTGCTGCGGACCTCTCCCCGAACAGGCGTCGACTTGGAGGCCCGGACGCTCGTCGCGCGGGTACAAGGCAAAGGGGAAAGCAAACTCAACGCCCTCGTCATTGCCGACCTCGACTTTGTCAGCGACCTGTTTTACGAGCAACAGGAAGCGCTCGGCCTTCCCCTGGATAATCTGAAGCTGCTGCAGAACTCGCTCGAAGTACTCGCCGGCGAAGAGGGGTTTGCCGCGCTACGCGGACGCCGGCCTACCCTGCGAACGCTGACCGCGGTCGAAAGGCAGGTCAACGCGTTCCGGGGAGAGCGGGCGACTCGCCAGAAAGAAATGGAAGACGCGGTCCAGAAGCAGTTGGATGAAGCTCAGGCTTCACTCGACGAGAAACTCAAATCGATCAATCAGCAGAAGGAACTGAATGTGATCGAGCGTCTGCAACTTGCCTCGCAGGAGGCCGCTGACGTTCAATCCGAGTTTGACCGGAAACAGGACAAGCTGGACAAGCAATTGCAGCGTCAACTCGACCAACTCAAATTGGCTGAGCAAAAGAAAATTTCCGCACTGGAGTCGCGGATTCAGTGGTTAGCCGTGGCGTTGGCGCCTCTGCCGGCCGTATTGCTGGGAGTGGTTGTGTTCCTCAATCGCCGCTTGGCCGAGAACCGCAACATCCGGCCCGAGCGGAAAGTGTGACCGGCTTGGAAATGTTTGGCGTCTGGATTTCGGTTGATGAACGCTTTCGAACTGCGATGGATGTTTTGAGATGAGAGAAACGAGCAAGACAATCGTGTTTGTCGCAGCCGCATTGGCCATGACCGGGTTGGCATTGGTCACTTGGCGCGCGAATCGCCCGCAAGTGCTGTCCGACTTTGGGTCGCTTGGCCAGCCGTTCTTCGAAGGATTTGAGTCGAACAAGCAGGCTACGTCCCTCGAAGTGGTTGCGGTCGACGACAAGGGATCTCGGCGGAGGTTTCAGGTCCGCAAACAGGGCAACCTCTGGACAATCCCTTCGCACTACGACTATCCGGCCGAAGCCGCCGACCGCTTGACCAAGACGGCGACCTCGGTCATCGGCCTTCGCCGGGAGGCACTCGCTGGCCGCAACGCCGCAGAACACGAACGATTTGGTGTCGTTGACCCCAACGCAGCGGGCGCGGCCGATCCGGAAGCAATCGGGAAACGGTTGGTCCTCAAGGATGCGGCCGGGAACACGTTGGCTGACTTCATTCTCGGCAAGGAAGCGGTGACCCAGGAGAACGATGAAGACCGGGCGTCATTCGAACGCGACCGGACCGAAAAGTTCTATTACGTTCGCCGCTCCGATGAGAACCTGACTTATAAGGTTCGGCTCGACCTGAACCTGTCAACCAAGTTTGCCGATTGGATCGATCCCCTGCTCCTGCAGATCGAGGCCAACCAATTGGTCAAGTTGGGAATTGATGATTATCAGCTCAAGGAAGAAGCTGCCGATACGTTTGGAACAGTCAAGACGCTCAGCAAAATCTCGGGCAAGCCCTCGACCTTGAGTCGCAAAGGGGGATTTGACCCCTGGACCTTGGAGGGTATCGATTCGGAGAAGTTTGAACTCAATGCGGTTAAGGCGAATGAAATTGCCCGCACCTTGGGCGAACTGAAGATTGTCGGGGTACGTCCAAAATTCCAATGGAATGGGCAGCAGCTAATCACCCCGGAACTGGAACTGGTCATGCCGGCTGGGTTGCAGAATGGAACGCCTGAGTTCGAGCAGTTCCAGCAAGCCGTGCTGACGCTTCAGGACGAATTAGGGAGCCGCGGTTTCCAATTCGCCAAAAAGGGTGAGCAACTGACTTTGGTTTCCGAAGCCGGAGAGTTTATTGCCGGTACCGAGGATGGAGTTGCCTATACGCTGCATTTTGGCAAACCCGTGGAAGGTGACGAAGAAGCGATCGAAATCGGCGGCGGTAACCAGGCGAACGACTCGGCAAAACCGAAAGCTCCGGACAAGCCCGAACCCAATGACGGCGAGAAGCCCGCCGAGCCTGCTCAAGCAGAAAAAGACGGGAAAAAGTCTGAAAGCATTGCCGAGCCCAGCGGAAAAAATCGCTACCTGATGATTCGGGTCGCGTTTGATCCGCTACTCCTCGGTGAAAAGCCTGCTCCGCCAGTTGAGCCAACGAAGCCTGAGCAGCCCGAAGGCTATGTTCCTGGACCGGAGGCGAAGCCGGCCGCGGAGGGGGAAGCAGCTGCTCCGCCAGCGGACGTTGTCGATTCTCGCGACCCGAAATTCATCGAGTACGATGCTCAACTGAAGGCCTGGGAGCAGGCCCGAACGGAATATGAGATGCAAAAGTCTCAGCATGAAATGCAACTCAAAGAGTTCGAAGAGCGGACCAAGGCGGCCGAGAATCGCGTCGCTGAATTGAATGATCGCTTTGGCAGTTGGTACTACGTGGTTTCCGCGGAAAATCTTGCCGGCTTGCTGGTAAAGCGATCCGAGTTGGAACAGCCGAAGCCCAAACCGGAAGGCGCGCTCCCCGATCGCCCCAACATTGATTTCAATGAAGCCGAAGTTCCTTCGGCACCGCCTGTCCTGGAGCCAGCGGGGGACGGGGGCCAAGACGCTCCGGCAACGGGCAATCCGCCAAAGGCAACTGAGCCGGAAGAAAAGCAAGGTGGAGGCGATCCAGAACCGGCTGGGAACGCAGCGGGCAGTGGACCGCCCGCTCCGGCTTCAGCGGACTCTCTGGAGCTGGTACCCCGCTCGCCCGGCGGTCAAGCCGGTGGCGACGGCAAGGGTGGTCGGTAAGCTAAGGGCTGAACTGGCGGGATGTCACCGGATCCACCCTCTTCTATCGACTCTACCCGACGCGGAATAACCGCTACAACCTGAAGACGGGCACCAGCCCGCGAGCCGCATTTTGCCATCCAAAACGAGGGTGGAATTCCCAAGTAACCGGGCCAAAGCGGTGTTTTTTCTCATTTCTCTTCGGTCGAATTGCCCCTGCGCAATTTTGACCTAGGGTTTCTCCATTCCCGGTCAGCGACTACTGGCCGGTTGATTCGCTTTGACCTTTTGGCCGCTCGGAAGCTCGCCGCTTCTGAACTGAGCCGGACCTTATCGCTTGCCGCGACTTCTCGGAGACCCACATGACCTGTTCCGAATTAGCCAACCGAATTGAACAACTCGCGCCGCACCTCAGCCCGGTGGAAATCGGCCGCTTGGCGACCCTGATTTTGAATTCGATTGAAAACCCGGTTGGGTTGGACTTTCCAGAAGAGTTCAACCGGCTCTGGGAGGAAACCAACCTTCGAATGCAGGCGGCCAATGACCAGCATCAAGCGATGACTCACGAACTGGAGAGCCTCGCCAAATCCGACCCGCGAAAATTTACCCCCGACCAAATCTGGATTTTGATTCGGGCAATCAAAGTGCAGAGTCAAGTCCTGCGACTCTATGTCGGCGACCCGGCCTACGAGTTGGGCTAGAGTCGCGCCGGCATCCAGTCTTGATTGCCTGAGCCTGATTAGAAAAAACGCTGACGCACGCGGAATCAAAGTTTCGCGTGCGTTTTTTTGCGCTGGTCAGGTCGGCGTGTCAGGTCGGCGTGTCAGGTCGGCAAGTGAAGCCGGCAAGTGAAGTCGGCAAAGCGAGCACTGCGCGGTCGGTCCGCGGGTTGGGCTTTGGCTCTTGACAGGCTATTCTGGGGGAAGTGACAGGAGGCCCATCTCGGAGGCAGTGCGATGTTTACATGCCATCAGGCTTTGGTTTGGTATCGAAGCCTCTTGATTGTTTTGATCTTATTCATTGTTTTGATCTTATGGTGTCCGCCCAGTGCCGCTGAGGCTGCTTTCGAGCCGGCCGGGACAGGGCATGTGAAATGGGCGCAAGAGGGAGCGTCACGGGCATCCACCGCGGAGGAACAGGAGAGTTCCGGCTCCCAAAAATCGCCACAGTTTCCCGGGTTGGTCGGAAGCGAGTTCCTGTTTGAGGCGGCGCCTTTTCCCAGTTGTCATGCTTCGACGATCTGCGAGACCGAACAAGGGTTGATCGCAGCCTGGTTTGGAGGCAGCGAGGAGGGGGCGGCCGATGTGCGGATTTGGTCTTCCCGGCAAGTTGATGGTCGTTGGACCAAGCCGCTACCGGTCGCCGATGGCCTGCCGGACGATGGGCCTGCCCTGCCTTGCTGGAATCCGGTTTTATTTCAGGTTCCCGGTGGTCCGCTCTTGCTGTTCTATAAGATTGGGCCTTCACCCAGCAATTGGTGGGGCATGGTGAAACGCTCGCTTGATGCCGGGGCGAGTTGGAGCGATCCCGAGCGCTTGCCGGATGGTTACCTTGGTCCAATCAAAAACAAACCGATCTGGTTGAATCAGCGGTTGCTCGCTGGCAGTAGCACGGAGGACGGGGAGTGGCGTGTTCACTTTGAGCGCGCCTCCGCCGATCTCGCTGAGTGGACCAATCTTGCGTTGCGTAGACAGCAGGGTAACTTCAATATCATCCAACCGACGCTCCTGCGCGGCAAAGACGGGAGGATTCTGGCACTGTGTCGAAGTGCGGATGGCTTTATCGTGGAAACCTCGTCGGAAGATGGCGGTGAAACATGGAGTCAGCTCAGAGCCACCTCTCTCCCCAATCCCAACTCGGGCATTGATGGCGTTACCTTGCAAGACGGACGGCAGTTGCTGGTATACAACCACACGAGCAAGGAAGCGGGGAGTCCGCGGGGGCGCGAGATGTTGAATCTGGCCCTCAGTTCAAACGGCGAAGAATGGTTGGCTGCCGCGGCGCTGGAACGGGGAACTGGTGAGTTCTCCTATCCAGCCGTCATTCAAACTCGAGATGGGCTTGTGCATCTGACCTACACCCATCAGCGGACCCGAATCAAGCATCTGGTAATCGATCCGGAGAAACTGGTGCTGCAACCGCTGGAACAGGGGCAGTGGCCAGCGGAACTTCGCTGACCTGTGCCGCTTTCGCCATTCGGCTGAGTTCGCGGTGCTCGACGGGAGGAAAGTCACTCGCTGGAAGGCGGACTGATGTCCGCTGCAGGGAGCCTGATTCCCGGTTGGCGCTCATTGCAGTGCTTGGGGCCAAGCGGTTGAACCTCCAGCCGATTGCCCAATTTCGCTGGATTTGGGAGAATTCGCGGGAGTGGCTGGGGGCGAAGGACTCGCGGTCCCCCGGGGGTGGATGTCATTTGGATTTGTGAAAGCAACGGTTTGATGAACAACAGCTCGCAGCAACCGGTCAATCGGTCGAGGAAAGCTCTTTCGCGAACCATCTGGATTTCAGCCTTAATCGCGGCCTTGGTCGTCGCCTTGCAAGGATTCGGCAACCAACTGCACGCCTGGATTCGGCTCGATCCGGGAGTGGTCAACATCGGCACCATTGTGGGTGTCTTTTCGATTCTGTTGTTGTGGGCCAGTTGGCTGTTTCGGTTCGGGCGCGGGGGAAGATGGGCCCGAGTGGGGTTGGGGTTAGGCCTCTTGATGCTGCCTTTGGTCGGCTATCTCTTAACCCGCCCTGTCCTGACCGGCGATATTGGAATCGCGCGATTTGATGGACCGATTTGGTTGCCCGCTCAGCGTCGCGTCGAGGCGCCCGCTCCGTCCGCTGAGAGCACTGCCGAAGCGCGGAATCTGAAAGTCGACTTGTCGGTCGCGGGACCGGATGACTTTCCGCAGTTTCTCGGTCCCCGGCGAAATGGTGTTATTCCGGGCCCGCAACTCGAAACGGATTGGGCAGCGCAGCCCCCGCGGCAGTTGTGGCGGGTGCCGGTGGGACTCGGCTGGTCAGGTGCGGCGATCGTCAATGATGCCGTGGTGACGATGGAGCAACTGGGTAACGAGGAATGCATCAGTTGTTATTCTCTGGCCGATGGAAAGGTGATTTGGCGACATCGTTACGAACAGCGACACGAGGACTTGGCCGGGATGGGTAAGCCCGGCCCGCGCGGGACGCCAACGGTGGCGGATGGCCGCGTTTATACCCAAGGGGCTGCCGGCAAAATCGTTTGCCTCGATGGAAATAGCGGCTCCTTGATTTGGGAGCAGGACATTTGCGAATTGCTGGAGATCCCCCGCACTGCCCGGAAGACGCTCGATGGCTTTGACTATCTCGTGGAAAATTCGCCCTTGTCCTGGGGGCGGGCGGGCTCTCCTCTGGTGGTAGGTGATTTGGTTTACGTACCCGGTGGTGGCCCGACCGGCGGACCTTTCTCCACGTTGGTGGCGCTCGATAAGACGAATGGCCAGTTACGTTGGAAGTCGGGCGACGAGATGATCGCCTACGGGTCGCCGAGCGTGGCGACTCTGGCTGGACGGGAACAGATTCTTCTGGTTGCGGAGCGGACAGCTTTCGGCTTCGAACCTCTGACCGGCCGGATCCTCTGGAAGCACCTTCGTCCGGGCACGTCAAATGCCGCAGCCAACTGCTCCCAAGTCACCGTGGTAGACGGGAACCGGATCCTTCTGACCAAAGGTTATGGGCTGGGTGGCGAGTTGGTCGAGTTGACGGCGGGCGAGGAACTGGCTTTGCGCTCGGTCTGGAAAAGCTCGCGGGTTCTGACGACCAAATTCAGTAATCCTGTGATTCATGACGGGTATGCCTACGCGCTCGCCGACGGGTTTCTGGAGTGCGTCGACTTGGAGAGTGGAAAGTTGGTCTGGAGTCTGCGCGACAAGTTTGGGCATGGCCAATTGCTGCTGGTGGGTGACTGTCTCCTCGTTCACTCGGAGTTTGGGAACCTCGGCATCTTTCCCGCGCGGCCGGAGAAGCCCACGTGGACGACGAAAGTTCCGACGATTGAAGGACTTTGCTGGAACACGTTGGCTCTCTCCGGTAACAAGCTGATCATTCGCAGCGACCTTGAAATGGCTTGCCTGGAATTGCCGGTCCGTACATCAAATGAGGTTCAGAAATGACATTGGAAGCGCATCAGGCCCGATTTTCGCTGAGTAAACTAACTGTCGCGGTGACTGGCAGCAGCACCGGAATTGGCCGATCGATTGCCTTGGCGATGGCAGGTGCGGGGGCCAGGGTGATTTTGCACGGGCGGCTGATGTCGAAGGAACTGGATGCAACCCATTCGGAAATCGTGGCCGCAGGAGGCAAGTCTTTTCCGATCGCCTGCGATTTCGCTGAGGCCCAGTCAATGAAGGGTTTTGTCGATCGCTGCTGGGCTTGTACCGGGGAGATTCACTCGTGGGTCAACTGCGCGGGCGCGGACATCCTGACCGGCTCACCCGCAAGCTCCAGTTTTCTGGAGAAGCTTGAGTCTCTCTGGCGGGTGGATGTGCTTTCGACTTTGCTGTTGTCGAGGCTGGTGGGGCCGCGCATGGTCCGGATGGCCGGGCGACAGGCAGGGAATTTTTCAATTACCAATATCGGTTGGGATCAGGCACTGCACGGAATGGAGGGAGATAACGGCGAGCTGTTCTCCACCACCAAGGGAGCAGTGATGGCTGCGTCGCAAAGTCTGGCTCAAACCTTCGCCCCCCACGTTCGGGTCAATTGCCTCGCCCCGGGCTGGATTCGAACTGAATGGGGTGAAAAGGCTTCGGACACTTGGCAATACCGGGCCCGCAAGCAATCGTTGATGGACCGCTGGGGTACTCCGGATGACGTCGCCGCCGCAGCCGTCTGGTTGGCCAGCCCCGCAGCGAGTTTTATCTCCGGGCAAATCATCCAATTGAATGGCGGCTTCCGCCGGTGGCATCAAGCTCCGGGCGAAGGCGAGCGGAAATCGAGCTGAACAGGAATAGCCGCATGTGGGAATTAACTCGAGAGCGCATCGGCTCCCTCGATTGCTGTCTGGTCAAGCCGACCCGGGAACGGGGCGAGCCGACTGCGGTTGCTCTGCTCTGCCATGGGTTTGGGGCGCCCGGTGAAGATCTGGTGCCGGTCGTCGAGGAATTGCTCGATGACGGGCCGCTGGCCGAATCCCGGCTCGCTTTTGTTTTTCCCGCGGCCCCGTTGCCACTCGATCCGTCCGGAGAGAGTCGGGCCTGGTGGCCGATCGATATCACGAGACTTCAGGCGATTTCTCTCTCAGGCGAGATCGGCGGATTGGCTGATTTGGTGCCGAGCCGCCTTGCGACCTGCCGCGGATTGGTTGAAGAAGTGCTTTCCCGACTCCAGGAACGCTGGGCTATTTCTCCAAGCCGCACGGTCGTGGGCGGATTTTCCCAAGGTGCGATGCTGGCAACGGATGTGGCCTTGCACGCGACGCAGCCTCTGGGCGGGCTGATTGCCTGGTCTGGAGCCCTGATCAATCAAACCGAGTG